>Ga0315295_10002125_pt1 | contig 16872 bp, 9 predicted proteins | sample YL17G14_0_MG_FD_204453 | JGI IMG/M metagenome (GOLD analysis project Ga0315295, IMG submission 204453) | Sediment microbial communities from Yellowstone Lake, YNP, Wyoming, USA - YL17G14_0 | ecosystem: Environmental > Aquatic > Freshwater > Lake > Sediment | place: USA: Wyoming | collected... | reverse complement strand
GAGACAATCTTGATCATTTCCAGGAGGAGCGGGACAGGGAGATGGAGGCCTGGCAGGCCGTGCTCTGGCGAGAGCTCTCCGCGGGCGGGGGAGACCACAGAGCGCATCTTCGGGCACGACTCTTCAAGGAGATTCAGGCCATCGATCCCAAGCTCCTGCCGGAGAGGGTCTCCGTATTCGGGATATCGTACCTGCCGCCCTTCCACCTCGAGTTCTTGCATGCCATTTCCAGCATCGCAGACGTTCATTTTTTTCAGATGAACCCATGCCGCGAATTCTGGTTCGACATCCGGTCGGAGAGGGAGCAAACGAGAATGTCGCAAGGGTATGGAGGAGACAGGGGAGACCTCTATCTTGAAGAGGGGAACAGCCTGCTCGCATCCATGGGCAGGCAGGTGAGGACATTCCTGAATGAGGTATACTCGCACGCACCTCAAGATCTCGATCTGTATGAGGACATCCCCCCTGATACCATACTCCATACCATCCAGGCGGATATCCTGGACCTGAAGGATGCCTCCAAGGACGGGAGGATACCCATTGATGATGCGGATCACTCGATACAAGTGCATTCCTGCCACAGTCCTTCGCGGGAGGTGGAGGTGCTTCACGACAATCTCCTCGCCCTGTTTGAGGAAGATCATAGCTTGAAGGCTGAGGATATCCTCGTCATGGCGCCTGATATCGAACTATATGCCTCGCTCATCGAGGCCGTTTTCTCCCATGGCAATACAATCCCATACAGCATCGCCGATCGGGGCATCCTGAAGAGGCAGGTATTCGACGCCTTTTTTGCCATCCTCGACCTCTTTCATGGCCGCTTTTATGCATCAGAAGTCCTCTCGATTCTGGAGGCGGCCCCGGTAAGGCGCAGATTCAGGATCGAGGAGGAAGATCTCACGGTCATACAGGGGTGGATCGAGGATACGCGTATACGATGGGGTTTTGATGCTGGGGATAAAGAGGCCAGAGGACTACCCTCCGTACAGGAAAACACCTGGCGTTCTGGTCTCGACAGGCTCCTCCTGGGGTATGCCATACAGGGGAGGGGGGAAAAGGTATTCGAAGGGATACTCCCCTATGATGACATGGAAGGGGATAGCGTACTGCTCTTTGATGCCTTTCTTGCATGCGTGATGAGCCTCTTCACCTATGCGCGATCTTTCGGGCAAATGCGCACCTTGCAGGAATGGGCGGTTCTCCTTACCGGACTTGTTGAAGACCTGTTCGACAGGGAAGAGGATGTGGCGGGCATCAATGCACTCCGGCATGCGATCAGGGGGCTGGCCGAGGCCTTCGATGCAGGCTATGACAAGGCTCTCGGGCTCAATGTCATAAAGGAAGCTCTGCAGGATGGTCTCAAGCAGGAGGTGGCAAAGGGTTTTATGGCCAGGGGGGTCACCTTCTGTGCGTTGCTTCCTATGCGGAGCATCCCGTTCAGGGTGGTTTATCTCCTCGGCATGAATATCGATGCGTATCCGCGGCGGGATGTTCAGAAGGGCTTCGATCTCATGGCTTTGAGACCGAGGATGGGGGACCGCTCAAAGCGGGAGGACGACCGGTATCTCTTCCTCGAAACCATCATCTCGGCCCGGGACATCCTCTGCATAAGTTATGTGGGCCAGGATATAAAGGACAACAGCCTGATACCACCCTCCGTCCTCCTCAGCGAACTCCTCGAATACCTGGAGAAGCGATTTACCAGAGGGGATGTCCTCATCACGGATCATATTGTGCGGCGGCACCGTCTCCAGGCGTTTTCCCCGTCATATTTCATGGGAAAGAAAAAGTTCTTCAGCTATTCAAAGCCCGATTTCGATGCTTGCCAGGCCCTCATGCACCAGCAGACGAGGATACAGCGCTTCATCTCCATTGGACTACCTGCACCCGGGGACGAGTGGAAGATCCTCGATATAGACACCCTCTCGCGCTTCTTTGAAAATCCGGTGAGGTTCTTGCTAAAGGAGAGACTCCACCTTGCCATCGAAGAGGGACCTTCCCCCCTGGAGGACAGGGAGAACTTTGTCCTCTCTGGACTTGCTTGGTACCAGATCAGGCAACAGATGGCACAGCTTCGATTGCGTGGTTTCGATGAAGAGAGGGTAAGGTCGCTCATCAAGGCCGATGGTATGCTCCCACATGGCAGTCCCGGCGATGTCGCATATAGAGATGTGGCTCACGATGTTGGCAATTTCATCGAAACGGTCGCGTCGTATACCCATGACCTGAGCCCTGAACCAAGTCAGGTCGAGCTGGAGCTTAGAGGGTTCCGTATCAGCGGGTCGCTTATGCTCTCTCCATCGGGTCTCATCTCGTATCGGTGCGCGAAGGTCAAGTCCAAGGACCTCATCAGGGTATGGATACGCCATCTCGTCCTCAATACTGTAAGGCCGGAAGGCCGGAATACGAGTTATTACATCGGGACGGACAAGGTCTTCGAATTCCCATGGGTGGAAGGCAGCGCCGAGATTCTTCCAGGACTCCTCGATCTGTATCTGGCAGGGCTTGTTCGGCCGCTCCATTTCTTCCCGGAGAGCTCCCTGAGCTATGTCGAGGCCGTCATCGAGGGGAAAAACCCCAAGGATGCGCTTAAAAAGGCAAAGAGGGTGTGGAGGGGGGACGTTTTTAGCAGGGGCGAGGCGGAGGACGTGTATTATCATATATATCCCGGTGAGCTCGATCCCCTTGATGGGGCCTTTGAAAAGATCTCCTTCGAAATCCTCAAGTCACTCAAGGAGCATTGCAGGGAGGTGGGGCTATGAAGGAACTGGATGTCCTGCAGGCCCCCTTGGAGGGGAAAAACCTCGTCGAGGCGAGTGCAGGGACAGGAAAGACCTATACTATTACCACGTTCTATTTAAGGCTCATCCTCGAGAAGGGCTTCACCGTGGATCAAATCCTTGCGGTGACCTTCACGGAGGCTGCTACGGAGGAGCTCAAAGACAGGATCAGGAGGAGGCTCAGGGAGGCCTTGGATGCCTTGAACTTAGACGGCGCTTGCGATGCGGTCATGGCAAAACTCGTAGGCGCCGTAGAAGATAAAGAGGTAGCCCGCGTTCGCGTAAAACAGGCACTCCGCTCCTTCGATGAAGCGGCCATATTCACCATCCACGGTTTCTGCAGGAGGATGCTAGCTGAGATGGCGTTCGAGACCAAGTCGTTATTCGATGCAGAGCTCGTGAGCGACCAAAGTCAGATCCTGGAGGAGATCGTGGATGATTTTTTCAGGATGCACTTCTATGCCATGCCCCAGCAATTCGTCCGGTATGCTTATTCGAAGGGATGCACTCCGGAGCGGTTCCTCGGGCTGTTGAAGAAGGCTGCTCCGGATACAGCGATCATCCCCGAGGAGGAAAAGACAGATCTAAGCTCTCCAGAAGAATTCAGGGAGGCATTGCATGCCCTCAAGGAGGAATGGGCCTCTTCGAAGGGTGAGATCGAACACATCCTCTTGAACGACAAGGGCTTGAACCGGAGTAAGTACAGCCAGAAACACATCCCCGGCTGGCTCAAAGAGATGGATGAATATATTGCCAAAGGAGGCGATTTCCCGCTTTTCGAGAAATTCCAGAAGTTCACCTCGAAAGGACTCAAGGAGGGAACAAGGCCGGGCTTTGAGCCTCCTCATCATGCACAGATAGAGATCTGCGACAGGATCGAGGCGTTACAGCAGCAAATGGATCAATATATCCTCTGGCTCAAGGGTGAGATCTTCCGGCATGTCAGGAGAGCGCTTCCACGGAGGAAGGAGGAGCTCGGACTCATGTACTTTGACGATCTCCTCGTAAGGATGCGCTCTGCGCTTGAGTCAGAGGGTGGCGATATCCTCTGCTCTGAGATCAGGAAGCGATTCAAAGCGGCTCTCATCGATGAGTTTCAGGATACTGATCCGGTGCAATACGCCATATTCAGGAGGATATTTGCCTCCGGGCCGCTCTTCCTCATCGGAGACCCGAAGCAGGCCATTTACAGCTTCCGCGGGGCAGATATCTTCACCTACATGGAGGCTGCGCGCGCCGTGGACGAGGGGTATACCCTGAAGAGGAATCGACGTTCGGTGCCGGGTCTCATCAATGCCATCAATGTCATATTCGGTCGTCATGCTCAGCCGTTTGTCTTTGATGGCATAACGTTCGAGTCCGCCGAGCCCGGAGATGATCCTCCCAAACCACGAGATTCACGAACCCCCTTAACGCTCTGGTTTCTCCCGTCGACTGGAGATAAGCCTGTCAACAAGGAGGATGCGGAGGATGAAGTCGCAAGTCATGTGGCCGTCAGTATATCGAATCTGCTTACGGAAAAGGCCTTTTCCCCTTCCGAGATAGCCATCCTCGTCAGGAAGAACAGGCAGGCCCGGCTTATAAGGGAAAAGCTTACGGCATTGAGGATACCATCTGTTATTTGCAGTGATGAGAATGTCTTTGAAAGTGACGAGGCATCTGAGCTCGAGATGGTACTCAGAGCCATTGCCTCCCCGGGCAGGGAGAGATATGTCAGGGCAGCCCTCGCTACGCCCATGATCGGGTTACATGGGGAGGATCTAGATCGTTTCGTCGGTGATGAAGAAGCTTGGGAAAAGTGGCTAGAGAGATTCAGGGGCTACCATGATCTGTGGAAGGATTTCGGTTTCATGAGGATGTTCAGGGAATTCATGGAGGATCTCGAAGTCAAGGCGAGGCTCGCTGCCCTGCCGAGAGGGGAACGGAGGATTACGAACATCATCCACCTCGCTGAGCTGCTGCATAAAGTCTCCGTGGAAGCGCGTTTCGGCATGACCGCACTCCTCAAATGGCTTTTAGAGCAGAAAGGACGAGAGATAGTGGAACACGAGATCCGGCTGGAGAGTGACGAGGATGCCATCAAGATACTCACGATACACAAGAGCAAGGGGCTCGAATACCCGGTCGTCTTCTGCCCATATGCCTGGGACCGTTCAACCATGAAGAATGGGGGTGATCCATTCGTCTTCCACGATAAGGAGAGTTCGGTGTTGACCCTCGATCTCGGTTCCCCGGAGAGAGAGGCAAATCGAATGCTCTCTGAGAAGGAGGCCCTCGCTGAGAACATGCGGATCCTGTATGTGGCCCTGACGAGGGCAAAGGAGCGCTGTTACCTCGCCTGGGGGAGGATCAACGAAACGGATTCGTCATCGCTTGCATACCTCTTCCATAATAATAAAGCGGCTGAGGAACCGAATCCCTCCGCACTGAAGAAGATCAAAGGTCTGAGTGAGGAGGAGATGCTCAGAGATCTCACGAGCCTTGGGAATCCCAACATCAGGATCGAGCCCATGGAGGAGGCACCCATCCTTTATACACCCTACCGGGAAAAGCAGCACCTAGACTACCGAGTGTTCAAGGGGTTCATCGACAGGTCCTTTGGGATTGTAAGCTTTTCTTCTTTGGTGAAGCAGAGAGAAGAGGAGTTGGATCTTGATGCAGCCGAGGGCAAGGATTTCGAACAGGTACCAGAGGATAGGAGCATATTCGGCCTGCCGAGGGGGGCGAGGACCGGCCTCATGCTCCACAAACTTTTTGAAAGACTTGATTTCCATGCAGCGGGGGATTTCCATGGCCTCGTGACCGAAACGCTCGAAGAGTACGGTTTTGAGAACACATGGCAGAGTGCCGTCTATGATATGGTGGAAAGGGTCCTCAAAGTCTCGCTCTATCCCGGAGGAGAGGAATTCACACTCTCGAAGATAAGTCAAGCGGACAGGCTCAACGAGCTCGAGTTCTATTTTCCTTTGAAATATACCTCCAAGAAGGATCTTACAGCCGTGTTTGAGAGATGCGGACAAAAGGATTTCTCTACCACGATCGAGAACCTGACCTTCGAGCCGGTAAAAGGTTTCATGCGGGGTTTCATCGACATGGTCTTCTCATTCAGGGGTAAATATTATCTTGTCGACTGGAAGTCCAACCATCTTGGGCCGAATATCGAGGATTACGACCCCGACTCTCTCAAAGGCGAGATGAAAAGGGAATACTACATCCTCCAGTATCATATCTATACGCTGGCGCTCCATCAGCACCTGAAGGCAAGGTTGTCCGGATACCGGTACGATGATCATTTCGGCGGGGTTCTATACCTTTTCTTACGCGGTGTCGATGCAAGCAGCAATCATGGGGTGTACCGGGCCAGACCTTCCGAAGAGTGCATTGCGTATTTGTACGAAACCCTCATCGGGGAGAGGACGGGGGGACATGGGAGTGTATGAGCGCTACTTCTCCGAGATAGACTATCAGTTCGCCGAGCTCATGAAGAGGCTCTCCGGCGCCGAAAGCAAAGACCTCAAGCTTGCGGCATCGCTGCTCAGTAAACACACGCGAGATGGGCATGTCTGTCTCAATCTGAGTTCATTTGCCGGCACTACTCTGGAGGATGAAGCACGGACCCTCTGTCCGGGACTGGAAGAATGGATCCGCGGGCTCAAAGAAAGCAGGGTTGTCGGTTACCCGGGGCATCTGAGACCGATGATTCTCGATGATCACTTCCGGCTCTATCTCGGGCGTTATTTTGATTATGAGCAGAGGATCGCGGAGAGGATACTGTTTCTGAACGGGCAAGGTAAAAACGTTGACAAAGGCATCCTCAAGGAGGGACTCAAACGTCTCTTTCCACGTTTTTTTGATGGAATCGATTGGCAGACGATTGCCGCCGTAACTCCCTTGATAAAAGGATTTAGCGTGATCACGGGCGGACCGGGAACGGGAAAAACGACAACGGCTGCTCGGATCCTGGCCCTGATCCTGGAACAGAATCCGCAAGCGCGCATAGCTCTCTGTGCGCCGACCGGCAAGGCTGCGGACAAGCTGTTGAAGTCCGTCAGCCTTGTCTTGCCTAGTCTTGATTGCCCTGAGGTGGTCAAGACAGGGTTTCCAGGAGAATCGTTCACCATCCATCGTCTCCTTGGATCAGGATACCGTACTATCTCTTTCAAGTACAATGCACAAAACAGGCTCCCTTATGATGTGGTCCTGGTGGATGAGGCGTCCATGGTGGACCTTGCACTCATGGCCAAACTCTTCGATGCTCTGCATGATTCGGCGCGACTCATACTCTTGGGCGACCGGGATCAGCTGGTCTCCGTTCAAGCCGGGTATGTATTGGGAGACATCTGCGATACGGGCAAAAGCCACGCTTACTCAAGAAGATTTACAGCACAGATGCATGACCTCACCGGCGCTCCTCTAAAAGGTGATGCCGGGGAGGGTTTGCAGGATGCCATAGTCGAGCTGCGGCGTAATTATCGTTTCGGCCCTGAAAGTGGAATCGGAAAGCTGAGCATGGCGGTGAATGAGGGGAGCGATTGCCTGGAGATCCTGGCCTCAGAAGTCCATGAAGATATTCGCTTCACCACACTCCCGGCACCGGGGGCGCTCAAGCAAAAGCTCAGGAATGCTGTCATCAGGGGGTACCGTCCCTGTCTTGTGGCCCGCGATTTTCAGGATTGTCTGAACATGTTCGGTACATTTAAGATCCTCTGCGCAATAAGGGAGGGTCCGTATGGAGTACTGGCCATCAATGCACTTGCCGAGAGGATTCTTGCCGAGGCTGGTCTCATTCGGCCTGATAGGCCGTATTATCATGGACGGCCGGTCATGATCACGGTGAACGACTACGGCCTGCGGCTGTTCAATGGTGATGTAGGCATCATCCTCAGGGATCCGGACGATGGACGGCTCTATGCCTGGTTTGAAGGCGCAGAGGAGAGGTCGAGGAGGATACCAGTGGGAAGATTACCTGGGCATGAGACTGTCTATGCAATGACCATTCATAAGAGCCAGGGATCGGAGTTCGAAGATGTGCTCATGATGCTCCCCAATCGGGATTCACGTGTACTGACAAGGGAGCTCGTCTATACCGGTATTACCCGGGCGCGTAAACACCTCGATCTCTGGGCTAGGGATGAGGTGTTGCAAGCCGCCGTGTCACGAAGAATCGAGCGCACCTCCGGACTCAGGGATGCCCTATGGGGCGCTTCTACTATCCATCCCTCTCCCTTTCACCACTCCTGATCCACGACTTCTCATCGTACCCAATAGACCAGGGAGGCCAATAGCCCGTTGGATTTGGTCGCTCCTGAACAAATGAAGAGGTGCGGCCAAATCCTATGGCCTTGCGGTCTATAATACTGCTGGAGAGTAAAATCAGACGTACCGAAAGCACGCCCTTGGGGGCGATGGTTGTTGATGACCTGCTTTACTTCTCCTGGGGAGAAAGGTGTAGGAGAAATTTCCCTCTCCTTCAGCCCCTTTTCGGGAAACAGGAGAGGAGGGAAAGGGTGTGGCTCATTTACTTGTCCCTCTGGTGGCCCAGGGAGAATCGCTCTTGAGTTGCTTGAACTTCGGTGCCTCCGTTTCATCGTCATTTCAGGATATGATCTTGATATCTTCGTCATAGAGAGTACGCAAGGTGGCCCCTTTTTCAAAAAGGTGTCACGTCGCATGGATTCCCTGAAATCCTTGACACCTTGCCGCAAAAGCAATAAGGCTGTCATAACATTCGTGGGATGAGGACGATGAAGAAAATCGGCGTTTTTGATTCGGGTATTGGCGGGCTAACGGTCCTCAAGGATCTCATGAACCTGCTCCCGGGTGTGGACATGGTGTATCTGGGTGACAGTGCACGGCTGCCCTACGGCACCAAGTCGTCGAAGACGATCATCCGCTACAGTCTGCAATGCGCTCGATTTCTCGTCTCGAAGGGTATCGACCTGCTCGTCGTGGCCTGCAATACGGCCAGCGCCTATTCCATCGAGGCCCTCAAGGATGAATTACATATCCCGGTGGTCGGGGTGATCGAGACAGGTGCATGCGCGGCTATCGCCACCGGCGCTGCCAAGATCGGGATCATCGGGACTGCCTCCACGATCAGGAGTGGGGCCTACGAGAAGACCATCAAGGGGCTTAGTCCGCATGTCGAGGTGGTGAGCAGGGCGTGTCCGCTTTTCGTCCCTCTCGTGGAGGAGGGGTGGTTCGACGATGAAGTGACCGAAATGGTTGCGAGGAGGTATCTCTCCGGGCTTGGTGAGGCCGGCATCGGCGCGTTGCTCCTTGGCTGCACGCATTACCCCCTCCTGAAGGGCCTCCTGATGCGGGTGATGAGCAAGGAGGTCCGGATTGTGGATTCCGCCCTCTCTACAGCCACGGCGGTGAAGGACATGTATGGCGATCTGCTCGCATCCGGGAGCGGGGGCAATGTCGAATATTATCTCTCGGATCTCAACCCGAGGTTCGTGGAGTTGGGCGAGATTTTTCTTGGTCATGAAATGAGATATGTATACGAGGTGGATCTTCGTGTATAATGATCGCTTGGTGAAGGGGGTATGAAGTCTGATAAGCTGAGCAGGGTACGCAACATCGGTTTTGTGGCCCATATCGATGCGGGCAAAACTACGGTCACGGAGCGCGTGCTCTTCTATACGGGCAAGATCCACAAGATGGGGGAGGTCCACGATGGCCAGGCCACCATGGACTTTCTGCCCCAGGAGCAGGAACGCGGGATTACCATCACCTCCGCGGTGACGACCTGCCTCTGGAATGATCATGACATCCACATCATCGACACCCCGGGGCATGTGGACTTCACCATCGAGGTGGAACGGAGCCTGCGGGTTCTGGACGGCGCCGTGATGATCCTCTGCGGGGTCGGTGGGGTTGAGGCGCAGACTGAGACTGTCTGGCAGCAGGCACGCAAGTATGAGGTCCCGACCATCGCTTTCGTCAACAAGCTCGACCGGCCCGGGGCGGATTTTGCCTTGGTGCTCGCGCAGATCGAGAAGCGCCTGGAGATCAAGCCGGTCCCCATCCAGATCCCCTTTTATGATGGGGATGTCTTCAAAGGGGTAGTCGACCTCATCAAGATGAAGACCTGTGTTTGGAACGAGGACGACCAGGGGGTAAAGTACAGCCTATTCCCTGTAGATGGGGATCTCCGGGCCGCGGCGGAAAAGGAAAGGGAGCGCATGTTGGAAAAGCTCGCCGATGTGGAGGATGCCGTCATGGAGCGCTACCTCGCCGGAGACCTCGAAGATGAAAAACTCATCAAGGCTTCCCTCCGCAAGGCGGCCATCGCCAACAAGATCCTGCCCGTACTCTGCGGCGCGGCGCTCCGGAACAAAGGGATCCAGCCCCTCATAGATGCCGTGATCGACTATCTTCCCTCTCCCCAGGAGGTCAAGCCCCTCATCGCGCACGTCAGGGGTACCGGCGACCTCCTGCGCATCGAGCCTAACCCGAATGGTCCGCTCATCGCCTACGTTTTCAAGGTGTACATGGATGAAGGGCGGCGGCTCGTCTACCTGCGGATCTACTCCGGGGAGATCCATGTCGGGGATGAGGTCATCAATACGACCCGGGGCGGGACCGAAAAGATCGCACGGCTCTTTCAGATGCACGCCCATCACAAGGAGCGCATCGAAAAGGCCGTCGCCGGAGACCTCGTGGCCGTCGCCGGGCTCAAGGATGGGGTCACCGGTGACACCCTTGCCATCGGCTGCGAAAACATCGTCCTCGAGCCGATCGATATTCAGAAGCCGGTGATATCGGTGGCCATCGAGCCGAAGAGCGGCGGCGAGGCCTACCAACGACTCATGACCACCTCGCAGAAGCTTATGGAGGAGGATCCGACGCTCAAGGTGAACGAAGACCCCGAGACCGGACAGATCATTCTGGCCGGCATGGGCGAGCTCCATCTCGAGATCGCCGTTGACCGGCTCAAAACCGACTTCGGCGTGGACATCAACGTCGGCAATCCCCAGGTCCTGTTCTGCACGAGCATCCAAGAAACTGCCGAGGTGGACATGCTCTTCGAGAAAAAGCTCGGTGAAGTCATGCATTCCGGCCGTGTTGAGATTCTCCTGGCCCCGAACAGACGCGGTGAAGGGAATAGATTCAATATTATCCCCTCTATAGACGATGAGATGAAGGGGCACACTATGTTGGGACTCACTGAAGCATGCCTTGCGGACCCTGTGTACGGCTATGAAGTGGTGGATATTGCCGTGACGGTCAGGAAGGTTATGATAGATGACAAGGCCACGGGCCAGGGGATGAAGATCGCCGCGCAGTTGGCGGTACAGGATGCCCTGAAGAAGGCAGGCCCTGTGATCCTCGAGCCCATCATGGAACTGGAGGTCATGGTACCGGAGGAATATGTTGGCGATGTTGTCGGTGATTTAAGCGCCAGAAAGGCGGGTATCGAGGGGGTCCTGATCAAAGGTAAGTATCATGCTATAAAAGCCTATGTCCCGCTTTCCAGGACCTTCGGATATTCCACCCAGTTGCGATCCTTGAGCAGGGGCAGAGGGAGTTTCAATATGCGGTTCTTGAGATATGATAGGGTGTGAGGTCTAGTATGCTGAAGCGCTACCAGTGGCTCATTCACCTCGGGATAATTACGGTCTTTATCTGGGTCATAGTCGGGATCGTCATGAGCATCACGGGTTATGTGCTCTATGAGCTTCCGAAACCTGCCAAGCAGCCCGAGATCTCTGTCGAAACGCAACGGAAGCGGCTAAAGGAGAAAGCATATTATGATCTGATCAAGACACGGGATTTATTCAAGGTGGAGTTACGGGGACCGGTGAGCGGCGTCGGCCCGAAAGAGGATACGGTGCGCCCGATTGCCGAGATGGGCATCAGCCTCAAGGGAACCATATCCGGGCCGGTTGAGATTGCACGGGCCATCATCGAAGAGAAGGGCAAGCAGCAGCTCTACCGGGTCGGGGACGAGATCATGGGCGCCAAGGTCCTGGCCATCTTCAGAAACAAGGTCATCATGGATGTGAACGGCCTGGAACAGATGCTCGTGCCGGAAGAGCCCGGCGCGAAGAAGGGCAAGGTTGCATATTCCACCAGCGCCAGGGGCATGTCCAGCGCAGTCCCGCCGGGGTTGTCCGGAGGGGCTGCTGGTATGACGACTGTCATGCAGAACATGGAGCAGTTCCTGGGCAATTCGCGGGTCGTGCCGTACTACAAGGGCGGCGAGCCTTACGGGTTCAGGTTGAGCAACGTGGAGGATGACTCCCCGGTCTTCGCCTTCGGCGCCCGGTCGGGGGATATCATCCGGTCGGTGAACGGGATACGGGTGCGGACTCCTGAGGAAGCCTTCATGGCCTACCAGGGGCTCCAGAATCAATCCTCCGTCCAGGTGGAACTCGAACGGAGCGGCTCCTCCCTGACGGTGAACCTGCCGTTGAAGTAGGGGGAACACGAGAGGCAAGGGAGACATGTTCGAAAAATTCTTCGGACTCACTGAGAATCCATTCAATCTGACCCCTGATCCCAAATACCTCTATCTCTCTGAGGTCCATAAGGAGGCCATTGCCCACCTCCGCTACGGGATCAATGAACGCAAGGGGTTTGTGCTCATCACCGGCGAAGTGGGCGCCGGGAAGACCACCATATGCCGGGCCCTGCTGTCAACCCTCTCGAGCCAGACCCGCACGGCCCTCATCCTCAACCCTTCGCTCTCGGATATCGAACTGTTGCAGACCATCAACCAGGAGTTCGGGATACCGGCGACGTATGCCTCCAAAAAGGCCCTCCTCGATGAGCTCTATGCCTTCCTGCTCAAGGTCAGGGCTGAGGGGGAGAATGTGGTGCTCATCATCGACGAATGCCAAAACCTCGCGCCGGATGTCCTGGAGCAGATCCGCATGCTCTCTAACCTGGAAACCGAGAAGGAGAAGCTCCTCCAGATCATCCTGATCGGTCAGCCCGAGCTGAACGCTATCCTCGCCTCGCCGTACCTGCGGCAAATCAACGACCGCATCGTGCTCAGATATCATATGGGGATGCTTTCCCGTGCGGATACAAGGGATTACATCGCCCACCGGCTCATGATCTCGGGGTCTCATGGGGATATCAAGTTCATGGCGCAGGCCATCCGCCGCATATACCAATACTCGAAAGGGCTCCCGCGGAGGATCAATGCGCTCGCCGAACGGGCGCTGCTTATCGCCTTCCTCAAGGGAACGCGCAAGATAAACGGGCCTATCGTCGTCTTGGCCATCAGGGAACTCAAAGGCGAGTACGAACGCGATCATACCTACCGCAAGTTTCTGATTCCCTTATCCGCAGCCTGCGCCATCGTCGTTTTCCTCCTCATTCTTTGGAGACCGAACCTCTCCGGGATCCTGGGAGAAAGGAACGGGATTGCCAAGACGAACGATCTCCAAAAACAGCGCAAGGAATTCCTTATCGTGAGGGACGACTGGATCATCGGGGATTACGATACCTCGCTTGCTCTCTTGTATCAGCTCCCGGGCGCACAGAGCGGGACCGGGACTCTGAACCTCCATCCCGCTCCGGAATACTTGCAGAACATCGACCGGGCGTTCATCGCCTCGGTCGCGGGAGGGTATTGCGTCATCCACCATGCCGGACCGGAATCCGTCTGGGTGATCGCCCGGGACAAGGCCTTGCTCGAGCTGCCGCTCAAAAAATTCAGTGAGATCTATAAATGGAATATCATGGCACGCTTCCCGCGGGGCGGGACAACCGAAATATACCGTCTGGCGCATACCGGCGAGCGGGTAAAATGGCTGCAGACGATTCTCAAGGAGCGCGGGTATTTCGAGATAGAACCCGACGGCATTTATGGAGTCGAGACCGCCTCCGGCATCGAGCGGCTGCAGGAGACCTACGGACTCAAACGCGACGGCGTTGCCGGCGTTGAGACCCTGGAACTGATAAGGATCCTGGAAAAGACAAGGACTGAACGATGAGCTCGATTTATGATGCATTGCAGAGGCTCCAGGAAGACGGCAAGGCGTCTGTATACGCCCCTATGCATGCTGAAGCAGGGAAACGGGGGAGGTTCTGGATGATCGTGATCGGCGCCGTCGTCCTTTCTTCGGCCTCCACCGCTCTTATCTACAGCCACTGGATGGAAGACAAGCCACCGCAGGTGCCCAGGCAGGCGCCTCCATCGGTGACCAACGCCCCTGCAGCTCAGGCCCGGAGGCTAGATCCTGCCTGGTTGTTCGCCCAGGCAGAGCAGCAAAGAATGGCCGGGGACAGCCAAAAGGCCATTGAACTATACGTAAAGGCCTTGCATCTTGCCCCGGACCGTAATAAGGATGCGTATGTACGCTTGGGCACCCTGTACTTTGAGCAACAGGATTACGAGAAGGCCTCCCTCACCTATCATGCTGCACTCAAGTACTTTAAGAACGATGCCGTGCTCCTGAACAACATGGGCGGGGTGCTCCTGGCAAAGGGCGATACGGATGGCGCCATCGGGTATTTCAGGCTTGCCAGCAACTGCTCAAAGGATTATGTGGAGCCTGTATACAATCTGGCATGCGCCTATGCAAGGAAGGGAGACAAGACTATGGCATTGAGCGCCTTGAAAAAGGCCTTGAGCATGCATCCCGATGTGAAGCTCTGGGCGGAGAAAGATCCGGACCTTGAAGTCCTGAAAGATGCATGGTCCATGAAAGATACAAGTAAGGGGGAGAGATGAAGACGGTAAGGGTATTCATATTGGCTGTGCTGTTTTCATGCCTTGCTGTAGGCTATAGCTTCGCGGTGAAGATGGTGGAGGATCGGACCCCCACACAGGCCGCACCGCCTGATATGAAGGCGAGAGCGGGAGGCGAAAAGCAGGCGGGTGAACAGACAGCAGAAAAACCGGAAACCCTGGAGACAAGCAAGAAAAAGCCCCGCAACGCCAAGCAGGTCTCTGCGACCGAGGAGACGGCGACGAAGACGAGCAAGAGCGCCCAGTATGTCACCATGGATTTCGACGGGGTTGACATCACCATGATGATCAAGTTCATCGCCGACCTTACCAAGAAGAACTTCATCGTGGGCGATAACGTCTCCGGCAAGGTGACGGTGATCTCGCCGCGCAAGATGTCCATCGACGAGGCCTACAAGGTGTTCGAGAGCGTGCTCGAGGTCAACGGCTTCAGTACGATCCCCATGAACGGCGTGATCAAGATCGTCAAGTCCTCCGATGCCATGACCAAGGGCATCGAAACGAAGATGGGGGCGACGGTCTCCAAGGTCGACAAGCTCGTCACCCAGATCATACCGCTCAAGTTCGCGGACGCCGAGGACATGAAGAACCTTCTGACCCCGCTTATCTCCAGGGGGGCATCCCTGATCCTCTCCTATCCCCAGAGCAATATCATCATTCTGACCGACTCCCTTTCCAATATCAAGAAGGTGCTGGACATCATCAAGATCCTTGACGTGGCTGGCTTCGCGCAGGATGTGAAGATCATCCATCTCGCCTACGCATCCGCCAGCGATCTGGCCGCCAAGCTGAATCAGATTCTCACCGGCGGTGCGGGTGAAGCGGGGGCGCGTGCCATGGCACGCCGTATGCCCGGTGGAGTCGCTGGAAAGGAGGCGCCCAAGATCATCCCTTATGAGCGCACCAACGCGCTGATCGTCATGGCTTCCTCCCAGGACATGAAGGAGATCGAAGACCTCGTGCAGCAGCTCGACATCCCGACCCCGAGCGGGAAGGAAGATATCCATGTCTACTATCTCCAGCACGCCAGTGCGGAAGAGGTGGCCAAGGTTCTGAGCGGCATTCCGGCCCCCACCAGCCCCGAGGCGACCCCTGCCCCGGGCACCCCGGCGGTGGCTAGGACAACGGCCACGACGCAGCAGCAGAACTTCAAGATCTCCCCCGACAAGGCCACCAATTCCCTCATCATCTTCGCGGATCCCTATACCTACAACAATGTCGTGGAGACCATCAAATACCTCGACATCCCCAGGAAACAGGTCTACGTGAAGGCTTTCATCATGGAGGTGAAGACCAACAAGGACTTCAAGTTCGGGGTCGAGTGGACCGCCTTCGAGGATTTCAAATATGACCATGGCGAAAAGATCGGCGGCGTCCTCGCCCGCACGGGGACCAGCTTCGTCACCTCCCCGGCCGATCTACCGGCGGGGCCGCTGCTGGGCGTGATCGGCCAGGCCATCACCATCAACAAGGGCGGGGCCGAGATCACCTTCCCCAATATGACCTCGTTCATCAACGCTATGGCCAAAGACACGGATGTGAATGTCATCTCCACCCCGCAGATCATCACTATGGACAACAAGCAGGCCGAGATTAAGGTCGGCGCAAACATCCCCTATATCACCAAGGAAGACACGGACGCTACTAACATCAACCGCACCGTGCGCACCTATGACTACCGCGACGTCGGCGTCACCCTCAAGCTCACCCCGCAGATCAACCAGCACGGTAACGTGCGTATGGAAATCTTTCAGGAGATCACCACCCTGGTGCCCGGCCAGGGGGCAGGGGAATTCGCACCGACGACCCTGAAGCGCTCCGCTACGACCACCGTCACGGTCAAGGACGGCACCACCATGGTCATCGGCGGACTCATCGGCGAGACCCTTACCATGGGGAACACCCGCGTCCCCGGACTCGGCAGCATCCCCATCCTGGGATATCTCTTCAAGACCGTATCCCGGAACAGAGAGAAGACCAATCTCTACATCTTCCTGACACCGGCCATCATCGACACCGAGGAGAAGGCAGGCGCTCTCTATCGTGAAAAATACGGCGAGGTCAAGTACATCGAGAAGATCTTTGACAAGGACAAAAAGAAAAAAGACAAGAGTGCTCCGTCCGAAGGCAAGGACGTGAAGCCGGAAGAGGGCAAGAGCCAGATGAAGCCGGCAGAGGAGAAGCCCGAAGCAAAGCCGCAAACGCCGAACCCGGAAGAGAAAGCGGGAGAACAGCAAACTGGCAACCCGGCTAGCGATTTGAAGACCGATATGAGCGCTCCGGTGGCAAACCCGGGGGATAAACCGCAGGTATCAACCCCGGCCGCCAAAACAGGCGAGGTGAAAGGCGATGAAAATCCCCAGCCTTGAAGAGGCGCTC
>Ga0315295_10002124_pt1 | contig 16874 bp, 15 predicted proteins | sample YL17G14_0_MG_FD_204453 | JGI IMG/M metagenome (GOLD analysis project Ga0315295, IMG submission 204453) | Sediment microbial communities from Yellowstone Lake, YNP, Wyoming, USA - YL17G14_0 | ecosystem: Environmental > Aquatic > Freshwater > Lake > Sediment | place: USA: Wyoming | collected... | reverse complement strand
TAAAGACTTACTCCATCTGGGGTGCCTGGAAAGAGATCGTTGGCGAAGCAATAGCCCTTCAGACGCAACCCCGTGCCATCCGGAATCATATCCTCTTCATCGATGTCTCTCATTCCACCTGGATGCAGCAGCTCCAATTTCTAAAACCAACCCTCTTGGGAAAGATCAATGGTTTCCTGGGCGAATCCCTGATTGAGGACATTCGATTCAAAATGGGAAAGATCTCTCCAGCCGTCCCCGCTCCTCCTAAAACCAATCTGGGGCACGGGGAGGATCTTGATAAAAAAACCTTAAAAAGAATCGATGACATCCTCCAAAAGGTTGGCGACGCAGAGGTACGGAGGAACTTACGAGAGGTTTTGATCAAAAGCGCAAGGCTGGAACTCGCCAGGAAGAAGCTAAGATAACTTGTAGGAAGATGGACTTGGGTTATGATTTCTTGGGGACATATCATAGCAACGGTTAAGATCCCTTAATACATGCCCTTAACATCTCATTAAGGCTTCTAAGGTTTTCCAGCCCATTAAGAGACTTCATTAGATTCTCCGCTTTATAAGATCCTATTGTCATGGATGCTAATTTCTTAAATTTATTTCTAAGTTCGTCCTCGCCAAATGGGTTCTCAGGTCCCCCTCTCGGAGAGTTAATGAAGATCTCAAAGCTATTGCCTTCTTTCGTCTCTATCTTAATTCTACTAGCCAAAACCCCTTGCCCCAAACCTTCAACTTCCGGATCTACCACAAGCATTACCTTATCAGCCAAGCTAAGTATTGATTTGTCACAAAGCCTGTTTTCTGCTATTTGTTTGGGCCCCACCTCCCTGTCCACTAAAGCAGCTCCTATGGTAAATGGGATACTATACTGCGCCCGCCATATGGTATCCGGCCTATAGGTTGCGAAGTTCTCTGCAATCTTGATGGAAGGAACGCCGACTATTATCTTTGAGATATCATCCAGACCAAGGTTATGTTTTTTAGATAGTTGAATGACTCCATCAATTGATGCGTGACAAAATCTACAGGCGGAATACGGCTTAAAATATAGAGTCAGAATCTCCCACTCCTCACCAAAAGTCTCTAAAGACTTTCTATCATATTGGGGTAGATCAAAAATAGTACGCCGACCGCCAAAACCTTCCATGGCCAAAAGTGCTGCGCTTACCCCTGTTATCGCCCCCCATCCCATGGCTTCTTTAGTCATACTTACTGGATAGAAGGCTTCTCCACGATACCAAGGGCTATGGGCCTCAGAAATTCCAAGGGCATCGACTATTTCCTTCTGATTCAATTTCAGCAATTTCGCTGTTGCCGCTGCTGCTGCATAAGTTCCAGGTGTCCCTGATACCACAGGGTAATTTACTGTCTTCGCCATCATATAACCAGTTCTCAGACCAACCTCATACCCAATAACTACCGCCTCTATTAAATCTTTGCCCCCGGCATTCTCACGCTCAGCGACTGCTAATGAACTGGGAACAACTATCCCTCCGAGATGACCTTTATGCCCTATTGTCCCCCAGGCTCCATCGTCCATATCCAAAGTGCTTGCCATGATTGCATTCACCCAGGCTGCGATATTGCAGGGAACCTTAACGCCAATGCCTATCAGAGTGGATTCTTCCTTACCTCCCATTGTTATTGCGACCCTTCTCGTAGCTTCCACAGCCCTATCTTTGTGTGCTGCGAGTGCTACACCCAAAGCATCTCTAATCGCAACTTTTGCCTGTGCTACCACGCTCGAAGGAAAGCTCTCAAAGTCTGCGTCAACTATAAAATCAGCCACATCCTGGGTGCTCATAGTTCATCTCTCTCTAGGAATTTACAGTTTCATCTTCCTCGAAATCTCAATTTCACCCTTGCCCGTTTTCACGAATTCATCCAAGTACTTCTCGGGAGGAATACAGATTTCTGGCATTAATACACCTGTCCCCTTGGCTTGCCCTCGTGCTACCATTAATCCTGCTATTGCGGCACACAAGCCAGATGAAGGGACTACATCCTCTCTGACCCTATCCGAGCTAATTCGTGTCCAGCTGAATGTGTACTCCACCTCTTTTCCAGCCTCTTGTCCTCTTACTATTACTCTCGCCTCACTAACGATATCAGCAGGGTTCTTTTCAAGAGGAAGCTGCTCCAGGAGTGCCACAAGCACCTCCCACGGCGATATCAACATTCCTTGAACATTGATTGGTTTCGTGTTAAAAAAGCCAAGGTCACGAAGAAAGTTTACCTTTGTTTCGAAACTCGGGTCTCCGCCTGCCTTAAAGCTTATATGCTTTATCTCTGGAAAGGACCGGGACAGGGATATCGCAGCTGCACCCGGCGTTTGAGCTATGGTCGCACCTCCTATTGGCTCCTTAAATACAAAAACCTCTGGATGAGCTCGCGGCGGATCGTACCGCAATTTTCCTTCCTCAATAGAAGCACTATTTGAACCGTAGCGGAACCGAGTGGCTCCGAGGCCTGCATAGGCAAAATCCGTCTTTCCTTTAGTTCCTGGCCTCGGACCCCAGGGTATGGGCCGGTTGTGTTGTTCAGGTGGAACGAGATCTCTCTCCCCATACTTGATGTCTATGCTGTCTGTTCTGTCTATCCTATTGATGGCATATGTGGCCATGATTTGGAGGTGCCCTGTCAACTCCCCCATTCCCAAAACGGCAAGAATCCCCTTATTTTGAAACATATCACTCAATGCAAGTTGCTCGGGAGCAGGAGGAGAGCCGCCCAGATTTGTATAGTTGGCACCGGCTTCTAGCGCTGCCTTTGTTGCAGGAATTTCAAGATTCATATAGCTCTTGTCCGTGGGGTAACCCTCATATGCACAATTTACGACCACATTGGCACCCTTAAATACGTTTACCGTACTTTCGATATCAGAAAGATCAATAGATTGAGGCGCAAGCCTTTTATCTCCTAACCTGCTCACAAGATCCCTTACTTGTTCTATCCTCCTCGCCCCGACTACTATCTCTGAAACATCATCTTGTCTCAACAAATACCAGAGAGCACCTCGGCCCTGCTTACCCATCGCTCCAGGAACGATAACCCTCACTAGTTCTTCCCCTTTTCACACTGTGGAATTTATTCCTTGTCAAAAATGAAAACACCAAAATAGTATCACTATTTTGTGGCCCCCACGTATTCAAAGCGATAACTATCGGTATTACCTCTGCCACTTGACCACTTCGGTACGTCCTTTCTGGTTGCAAACGGGATGTCAACAGTTGCGATACCACTTCTGTAAAACATCTCCAAGACTCGATCCATGCATTTGTGACTGGCTTCGACTAATCCCTTAAGGGTGACCTGGTTATCATGTTCATCTATCAATCGATCCATTTCGGGATCAGCGACATGGCTGAAATAGAACTTCTTTACATCTGAGTGAGTCAATGGTCTCCAGGGGTCCTTGGGTCTTGTAGCCCAGCTATGCACAAATGCTGCAGGTCCCGGTGGCTCTTTCTTCTTCGTCCAAATTTCGAAGAAAGCAGCAGGCTCCATTTCTAGGATCTTAACTTTCATACCTATAGCTTCCCAATAACTAGCAATGGCCTCAGCGACTAGCTTTTGCTCAGGTACAAGGGTTACATAAGAGTAGTAGTAGATAGTAAACCCATTAGGATAGCCAGCCTCGGCGAGAAGCTGTTTGGCCTTCTTAGGGTCATATGGAGTCACAGGATATGGCTTGTAATCTATGGAGGTAGAATACAAGGAATAAGAATGCCCTATCGGCTTTCCTTCACCCATTAGGATATGTTTCAAAATTGCGGGTTTGTCGATAGCATAGACCAGAGCTTGCCTCACATTCTTCTTGCTGAGGGGGTTCTCAGGTCTATACGTATGTAAAAAGTCGAGGTTCAGATCTGCAGCTTCAGGTTTTCTCACAATAGGGAACCCCTCGGCCTCAAGCTCTTTAGCTCTGGCGCGGCCAATCATAACCACGTCTACCTCTCCGGCCTTTAAGGCAGCCACTCTAGTTCCTTCCTCTGGAATCTTTTTGAAGGTAAGATATCTATATTTAGGCCTCCCCAATCTCCAATGATAATCTTGCGCTACATATTTGATATAATCATTTTCCTTCTTCTCCAGAAATTTATAAGGACCAGTACCTATAGGATAAGTTTCAAACTTATCTCCTTTCTCCATTATATATTTTTGGGGGAGCATCGTGCCGCCACCCTGTCCAGATGGGCATAAAAAGTATGGCATTACAGGCCAAGGTTTCATAAGGTGAACTTTCACCTTGTTAGGTGGAATTATCTCTACTCGATCTTGATGAGGCTCGTGAAGCGAACGAACAGAGATGTTCTTTTTATCCAGCATCGTGTCCAATGAAAACTTAATGTCTTCGATGGATAGGGGAGCACCATCATGGAATTTTACCCCATCCCTAATCCAAAAGGTCCAGCTCATATGGTCAGGTGCCTCTTCCCACTTATAAGCTATGCCTTCTGTAAGATTCATATTTTCATCCAAGCCTACAAGGTAGTCGTATATTGGCTCATAGTAAAACTTTTGAATGTTTCGTCCCCAAAATGGGTGAAATGTCTCGGAATGAAGAGTAGGCACTCCTATCCGTAATTCCCCGCTTGGGGTGGATGCCGATTTGACATCAGTCACAATGAAAGGCAATGGTAACAAGATTAGACAAACAATAATTTTAATTAGCAGTAATTTAGGTCTTCTCATCTTAAAACTCCTTTCAGTTTGTTGATTTCTTAACCCATGAAATATGTAATGTAATCTTGATACTGCATCTTTCTTTTCCTTCCTTGTCACCCCATTTGATAGTAATGGCTCCATTATATCTACGGCACCCTTGTTTCATAGTCTTGCCACCCTTTGAAGCTACTCCTAAAGGCGGAAGAGTTTTCCGGTTCCCTTATCCCTCCAGATAGTTCTCTGCATTAAAGGATGATTCACTCTAATGGCTCCAGGTCTGGGGCACATCTCAACGCAGCTCCCACAATACCAGCATTCATCAGGAAACATGATGAGGGGTGGTGCACCTTTCGCCTGGTTTGGGTAAAGCACATCCATCTGACATGCTAAACACTCATTACATCCGTTGCAGATCCCTGAATCAAATATTACCGGCCGACGAGGGGCAGGTGAATTGGGAAATGCGTACACCTTTTTATTACTCACAATGCTCATCTCACTCCCTCCTTTTCTTATTCTTTCACATGGCCAATATAATCCTTATTGTGGGCATCATAGTTTTCTTTGAGAGGACCCCAGAACTCAAGAGGCAGCTTTCCGACCTTAACCTCACCGTTTTCTTGTTTGATAATGGTGAACTTGTCCCATTCAGGCGGATCCTCTTGGCGATAATCAACCCTATAGAAGTTTAGGAATTTGCTGCTCGCCTTTCGTCCCAAGGAGGCGTGTACGATCATCTGACACACAGTGATGACATCTATCACATCTAAGGTGCGGGCTAATTTGTGTGGATCAGTTGCATAGGCAGTGAGAACGTCTTCCTCCTCCACTTTCTTGAGTGCCCAGAGGCCTATCTTCATCAGTTCTTCACTTTTATAGGCGCCACAGCACTTTTCCATAATCATAGCGCTTCCGGCATTGAACTCCTTCCACTCTATTCCATCTTCCCGCCTAATTGGTGCGTAAACACGGGCCTTCTCGTCCGCCACCTGCGTTCGTGTAATTATTGGCTCCCTCGCCTTGAGCACATATTCGGCGGCTTTTCTTCCAACGTATCTCCCTGTAGCTGCTGCATGAGAGTGATAATTTGAAGCAAATAACTGATCGCCGGCTGCAAACAATCCTTCAACATTAGTCATTAAATTCCAATCAGTTACCAAACCTCCACAATCACCCATTTCGCCGAACCTTCGATATTGCTCCCGCCACCACTCCATCGGTTCCTTTGTCATAAGATCATAGTTTAGAGGCTGGTGCCTCGTAGGGTCAAATCCAGCACGACTATAAGGGTCTGACGTGTTCCACTTCATCTTTCCTTCTTGTGGTATCATCACATTCCAAACAATTCTGCGTTCTTCATCTGGCATCCCGGGCCAATCAAGATAGAATGGTAAGGTAAATTCACCATTCCTCACATGCTCCGGCAGATCAGGAGTTATACGTGGCAACATGTATTCAGGATCACTAGCTCTCTCACCAGTATACTTTTGTCCTGGTGCAGGTTGATACCGTTCCGATAATGTCTTAAGAACTCTTCCATACCCATCAACCCATGGAACTTCCTTCCCATTGGCATCAATGACTGTGCCTCCATGGGCAGAGCTGTCGCCGCTCTGGCAATGCATGTTTGGATAGCCTTGCGCGTCGGTCCAGGTATTAAAAAACGAGGATCTCTCCATGAGGGCAAACTTAGCACCCGCTCGCCATGCCATGGCATGTCCATTACCGATACAGGTATGAGGTCTCGTGGTGGGAAACCCTGACAGCTCTGATACAAAACGCCATATTCGTTGGGGCCGGGATAAACACATGACCGTCGCCTGGGCCTCGAAGACAATGAACTCACCGGTTCTTATATTGACTCCAGTTGCACCTACGACCCTGGCACCCTGTTTGCCTCCTTCGGTCAAAAGGCAGGTAGCCTGTACTCTTTCGTACATTTCCACCCCTAAGCGCTTGCATTCATCGTACAATGCCCGCTTGAAACCAAGTGCTTTTTGAGTGCCTGCACCCCAGATGCGGAAGACATACTTGTTCACGTAATCATAGGCAAAAAGAAACTTGGTCTTCTCATCTCTAAATGCAGCGCCCTTAAACTCATCCTCCGTATCCCTAATCTTTGCACCTAATTTCTCATACTCCAAAAGAGTATCATAACTTTCCCTGGCCGCAATGTAGCGTGAAAGCCCGTTGAAATAACCTCCATTTGACTTAGACTCCCATTCGAGCACCTCCTCGGCTGTGAGCGGGGAGCAAGGATTAGGACAGTTCAACCAATGGTCACATCCGGCTCCACCGGCACCGCTTATCACTATGTCTCCCTTATCCACGACAGCAACTTTCACTCCCTTTCGAGCCGCAGAGATAGCCGCCCAGCACCCAGCAATACCACCCCCTAATACCAAGACATCGACTGCAACCTCCCTCTCTACCTCATAGCGTATGGGGTAAGGCCACTCCATTACTTCTCCTTTTGACATACTTATCCTCCTCCTCTTATATTAAGATTGATTAGCGGTGAACAACCCCACCTGTTGCATTTACATTTTGATTGTCAGAGCCTCATCTTCCTCGTTATCTCAATTTCCTCCGTCCCAGCATGGGCAAGTTCGTCAAGATACTGCTCGGGAGGAATACATGCTTCTGGCATCAGTACTCCCTTCCCCTTGGTTTGTCCTCGACCTACCATCACTGCAGCTATTGCAACGCGTAAGCCGGCACGAGCTACCTTTTCTTCCTTCGACAAACTGCTGATGTGGTACTCTACCTCACTCCCATTCTTCTCACCCCTCACAACTACTCTGGTCTCCCAACGAATATCAGCAGGCTTAGTCTCAGGAGCAAGCTGCTCAACAAGAGCACTGAGTACTTCCCACGGCAATACCATCTGACCTTGGACATTTAGTGGGTTTTTGCCAAAAAAACCGAGGCCACGGAAAAAGATTACCTTTGTGCAGAAATCAGGATCTTCACCTGTCTTAACGCTTATATACTTTAAGTCTGGAAATGACCGAGAGAGAGATATTACAGCCGCATTCGGTGTTTGAGCTATCGTGACAGCTCCTATCGGCTCTCTAAACTTAAACACTTCTGGTTTATCTCTTGGGGGACCGTAATGTAACTTTCCATCCTCGTAGTAGATACTATTTACACTATATCTAAATCTAGTGGCCCCCCCTAGGCTGGAGCCCCAGGCCAAAGGTTGGCTGTGCTCTTCGGGCGAAACTAGATCTCTTCCCCCAGACTTTGCGTCAATACTGTCTGACCTGGCCAACTTATTTATGCCATAGGCCGCCATAATTTGGATCAAACCGGTTAATGCCCCCACACCTGGAATGGCAAGGAGCTCCTTCTTCTTAAACTCATCGCTAAGTGCCAATTGTTCAGGTGCAGAAGGACCTCCGCCCAATTCCGTGTAGTTGACACCGGCTTCGAGTGCTGCCTCTGTAGTGGTTAGTTTAAGATCCGCATAGTTTTCATCTGTTCTATATCCTTCATAAACACAATTTACTATAACATCAGCCCCCTTAAAAACCTCGGTTGCATTTCCGATATCATGAACATCAAGGAATTTAGCCACAAGTCTCTTATCTCCTAATCCAGCCACAAGCTCCTTTACCTTATCTAGCCTTCTAGCTCCAACCACTATCTGCGCAACATCCTTTTGCTTCAATAAATACCAAATAGCACCCCTACCTTGCCTCCCTGTTCCTCCAGCAACTACTAATTTCATTTTCATACCCAAATTTCTTTTTGTCTCTTCGTAAGGTACTCCTCTGGTTGAGATTAACGAATTAATCCATTTATCATTTTTAGAAATCTTATAGCCTCACCTTCTTCATTATCTCAATTCGCTCTGTCCTAGCTTTGACGAGTTCATCAAGATACTGCTCAGGAAGAAAGCATAGTTCTGGTGTCGATACTCCTTTTATTTCGGTTTTTCCTTGACACAGCATCACCGCAGCTATCGCGCCGCATAAGCCCGATGGCGGCACAATATGCCCCCTATGTCCATCAGAGCTAATCCTCGTCCAACTCACGTTGTATTCCACCTCTTTCCCGCCCTCCTTACCCTTTACAATCACCCTAGTCTCGGTACGGATATCAGTAGGCTTGGTCTCAGGTGGAAGCTGGTCAACCAGAGTCATGAGCACTCCCCACGGTGATACCATCTTGCCTTGGACATCAATTGGTTTTTTGCTGAAAAAACCAAGGTCACGCAAAAAATTTACTTTTTTCTCGAAATCTGGGTCTATCCCTGTCTTGAAGCTTATATGCCTTATGCCTGGAAAGGAACGAGAGAGAGAGACCACAGATGCACCTGGTGTTTGAGCTACGGTCATAGCTCCTATTGGCTCTTTGAATACAAATACTTCTGGGTTAGCCCTCGGTGGGTCGTAATGAAGTTTCCCCTTTTCCCAAGAGACACTATCCACAATAGTCCTCCATCTAAAAATATTTGCTATAGTTCTGTTCTCAGAGGTCCAAGACAAGAAGGGCCGGCTATGTTCTTCAGGGGGAATGAGATCCCTTCCCCCACACTTTATTTCCACGCTGTCTGTACTGTCTAGCCTTTTTATCGCATAGGCAGCCATAATTTGGCTCAAACCTGTTAATGCCCCTGTCCCCAGAATGGCAAGAATTTCCTTCTTCTTAAACTCGTTGTCTAGTTCCAATTGTTCAGGCACAGGCGGAGCACCGCCCAAACCCGTATAGTTCACACCAGCTTCGAGCGCAGCCTTCGTTGCTGCAAGTTCAAGATTCACATAATTTTCATCTGTAATGTAACCTTCATATGCACAGTTGATAACAACCCTGGCACCCTTAAACACCTTGGCTGCACCTTCGATATCATTGAGATCAATGAATTTGGCTACAAGCCTCTTATCTCCTGAGCTTTCCACTATGTCCTTGATCTTATCTAGCTGTATATCAGCAGCCACTATCTCCGCAACGTCCTTCTGCTTCAACAAATACCAAAGAGCACCCCAAGCCTGCCTACCTGCGGCCCCAGTAACAACAACCTTCATTTTCCGACCTCCTTTTTGTTTTCCGAAACTGTTTAAACTTGTGTCTTTCTACCAATAACTAAGAGTCTGTCGGACTTTCTCATCTTAAGGAGCTACAGTCCGCTTAAGAAAGGCAAAACGACATAACTGCTAAGGTTTCTATGCTTACCTTTCCCCGGTGCTATGACAATTCTTATCGGTTTTGGCAACTTGTTAAATTCATAATTCGTACAATAACCTTTTTCACATAACGAAGAAAATTATGATTTCGAGATCTGCTATATTCGACCGAAAGGCTCTCTATCTGATGCCGCCATATGTCAAGGACTGGTTACCGGAAAATCATCTAGCCCGTTTTGCTGTTGAGATTGTATCGAAACTTGGCTTGATAGCTCCTGAAAATGCCTGTGCTGATCCTTATCATTCTGGAAATGCTTCTGGCTTTTTTGTTTTATCGCCATTGTAGACCGAAGCCTAACGAAAAACAGCAAATCCAAGAAATCTTCTCATCCCGTTGAAGGAGTGGCGTTGATACTCCACTTGCGCGCACCGATTATTCTAATAAAACTAACATTACAGGTTTTGAAATCATACATCATCCCCTTGTCCTCGGCCCCAATGCAGCAACAGTATAAAAGGTCCAAAATGCCACCCATAGCACTGACCGCATCTTTTCACTCCTTTAACAAAGATGACAGGCTGCGTAGTGATCGGGATCGACTTTCCTTAACTCTGGTTCAACTTTTGAACAAATTTGTATAGCAGAGGAACAGCGGGGATGGAAACGGCAGCCCGGAGGAGGAGCCAAAGCACTAGGTACTTCACCCGGCAGTACAATCTCATCTTTGACCAAATCGGGGTGGGATGGCAGTGCAGCTGAAAAGAGAGCTTTGGTATAGGGGTGCAGACGCTTGCCATAGACCTGCTCAACGGGCCCCAACTCCACTATCTTCCCCAGGTACATCACCCCTATCTGGTGACTCATATAGCGGACTGTAGCCAGATTGTGGGTGATTAGCAGATAGGCAAGACCGAGCCCTGCCTGTAGATCTTTTAAGAGATTCATGATTTGCCCCTGGATGGAGACATCTAAGGCTGACACCGGCTCGTCGAGAACAACTAAACTGGGGTGCACAATTAGGGACCGGGCTAAAGCTATCCTTTGCCTTTGTCCTCCACTGAACTCATGAGGATAAAGCCTCGCCGTGTCAGGGTTTAACCCCACTTGGGCTAAAATCTCTTCCACTCTCTTATGGATCTCCTTTTTAGACAGAGTTGTATTAACTACAAAAGGCTCAGATACAATCGAACCTATCCTCATCCGAGGGTTAAGGGAAGAGAATGGGTCCTGAAAAACAGCCTGCACCGAGGACCGGAATTGACGCAACTCCTTCCCCCTTAATTTGGATATCTCTTTGCCACGAAAAAGAATAGAGCCAGCAGTGGGTTCCTCGAGTAGCAAAATGACCTTGGAGGTAGTTGTTTTGCCGCATCCCGACTCTCCTACCAACCCAAATGTTTGCCCCTCCTCGATGGAAAAACTATTGCCATCCACAGCCTTTATCCAATTGCCTGCTTTAGCGAAGATGAGTCCTCTCCTAACAGGAAAATATTTCTTTAGACCTTTAACCTCCAAAAGAATGCTCATGTCCTTTTCTTTCAAAAATATTTCCAGCAGCTTAAAGAGTGCCCATTCTGTATCTCTACCGTGGGGGGATATTGCTCCCGACATTCATCCTTTACATATGGGCAACGCGGGGCAAAGATGCATCCTGGAGGGAGATCCCAAAGAGGAGGAGGTTGTCCCGCAATGGTAGCTAACCTTTCTTTTGTCTCCATCTTAGGTACCGCTTTCATAAGGGCCTCTGTATAGGGATGAGCAGGATGGTCGAACAACTTTTTCACATCGGCCATTTCCACTATTCTCCCAGCATACATTACCGCAACCCTTTTGCACATTCGGGCTACGATGCCAAAGTCATGGGTTACGAAGATGAGTGTCAGTTTTGCCTTCTCCTGAATCTCACGGAGAAGACGTAGATATTGAACTTGAATGGTTGCATCCAAAGAGGTTGTTGGTTCATCTGCAATAAGGAGACGAGGTTCACAAGATAAACATATGGCACCTACGACCCTTTGCCTCATGCCCCCGCTTAACTGGTGAGGCCAGCTTTTTAGGCATAATTCCGGGGAAGGGATTTGAACCATTTTCAGCACCTCTCTTGCCCTCTGCCACATGTTTTTCCCCCTCAAATCCCGATGGATCTTTATAGCCTCGGTCAACTGGTCCCCAATGCTAAACACTGGGTTCAGGGAACTCATCGGATCCTGGAGGATCATGGATATCTTAGCCCCCCGGACTTTCCTCATCTCCACTTCGCTTTTCTTACGTAGATCCTCACCCTCTAATAGAATTTGACCGTCAACGATCTGGCCCGCTGGTTGGGGCACTAGCCTCAGTATAGAAAGGCAAGTGATACTCTTGCCGCATCCCGATTCTCCAACAAGGCCTAAGGTTTCCCCTTGCTTGAGGCTAAAACTTACCCCATCCACGGCTTTCACCGTCCCCCAGCGGGTAAAAAAACATGTTTTTAGATTCTTAACTTCTAAGAAATCTACCGTCATCGAAGGTATTTATTTCCCTTATATTTGCCTTAACTTGGGATCCATGGCTTCACGAAGCCAGTCTCCTAAGATGTTAAAACTCAAACAAACAAGTGCCAGGGCAAAACCCGGGAAAAAGGGAATCCACCACGCTATCGTAATATATTCTCTCCCTTTCGCAATCATGGATCCCCAGACGGGAGTTGGGGCAGGAATTCCAGCACCTAAGAAGCTCAAAGAGGCCTCCAAAATAATGATAGACCCAACCTGTAGGGTCAGCATAACCAACATGGTATTTACTACATTGGGAAAGATATGCCTTAACATTATCCTCAGTCCGGAGCAGCCAGCAACCCGGGCCTGAGAAACAAAATCCTTCTCTTTTACGCTTAGCACTTCTCCACGGATAACTCGAGCATAGCGCGACCAAATAATTACAGATATAGATATAATAACATTCTGTATGCTTGGCCCAAAGACTACTGATAGAAGCATCGCAGCGAGGATTATAGGAAAAGCTATGGTAACATCCACTACCCTCATTAATACCACATCAGCCGTACCTCCCTTGTAACCCGAAATTATTCCCAGAGCAGTGCCACCAAACCCCCCCAGAATAATCACTGTCAAAACAACGATAAAAGAGGGCCTGGCCCCCACCATAATTCGGCTCAGCATGTCCCGTCCCATCATGTCGGTCCCCAAAGGATGCGTCATACTCCCATTGGCTTGGAAAAAAGGAGGGAGGAACTTGTCTTGTAGGTTGCCCTCAGTTGCTGAATAGGGGGCAAGGAATTCACCGAAACAAGCCATAAAGATAAAGAGAAAAATAATCAAACCAGGGATAATTGGAAAGTCTTTGGCTCTAAATCTAAACTGAAAGACGTAACTTCTTACTCCCAAACACTTTCCAAGGAAACCTAAATTCTTAAAGGTAGACATCTTCTTTGCAACATCCCCTTCTGAGTTTATTAATGCTTAAGTCGGATGCGGGGATCGACATAGCTATAAAGAATATCCGTTATGAAATTAGCTATGATCACTATAACTGCTGTCAACAGCACCACTCCTTGGATCAGTGGAAAGTCGTTGGTGAGTATGGCCCTATAACAGAGGCGGCCCACGCCCGGCCAGGCGAAAACCGTCTCCGTTACTATGGCTCCAGTGATTAAAAGAGCTATGTAGATTGTGCTATAGCTGAGCAATGGGAGCAGGCTATTCCTCAAAGCATGCTTCCAGACGATGATCTTTTCTGAAACTCCTTTAATCCTTGCCAACCTGATATATTCACTGTCCAAGGCTTCCAACATGCTTGAGCGGAGTAATCGGATTATTCCCGGCATGAAAAAAAAAGCAAGAGTAAATGCAGGCATTAGGTAGTGCCTCCAACTACCCATTCCCGAGGAAGGCAAAATTCCTAAATTTATGACGAACAACTGTATCAGCATTAACCCAACCCAGAAGATAGGTAAAGACTGCCCTAATCCGGCCAGAACTCTTGCAAAAGTATCGATAGGCTTGCCCTTTTTTGACGCCGCCGTTACTCCCAGGGGGATACCGATGATGAAAGCCATAAAGGCGCTAACACCGATTAAACGAACAGAATTGGGCAACATCTCTTTGATTGAGTCCAGGACGGGTCTTTTTGTGAAAATTGAGACACCAAAGTCACCCTTAGCGGCATTAGCGACGAAAAAAATATATTGGATATAAACAGGTTTATCCAATCCTAGCCGACTCTTAATCCGTTGGTAATCTTCTTCCGTTCCGTCAGGTGTCATAAATTGAACTGCGGGATCCCCGGCAAGCCGCAACAAACCGAAAGCAATCGCAGAAAAAACGATAAGCGCTATGAACGATTGAAAAAGTTTCCTTATTATAAACTGCAAACTACTTCACCCCATTTAATTCCTCTTGATTTCGTCTGAAACCGCCTCAGAGTGCGGGTATAAAATATCACCCGCACTCATCTTCGTAAGTAAATATCAAGAAATAGAATTTTACCCTTCCTCAAATTTGCGGAGAAACTATCTCAAAAAACCTATCTAACCAATAGCCAGTCTTGTAATCAATTGTTGAATTTTAACTTTCTGCCCCTTCGTCTCCAAACCGAGTTGGAGTAGAATCTCCATTCCTTCCTAATGTTAAAGGAAAGTGCTTACCAAAGTACTCCTATTTTGCTGCTCCTACGTATTCAAAGCGATAAGCAGTATTTTCCTTACCCAAGCTCCACTTAGGTACGTCCTTGCTCGATGCAAAGAAAAGACTGGTTGCAAAAAGGCCAGTGTTATAGAACATCTCCAGTACCCTTTCCTCACACGCCCGATCAGCTTTTATGAATTCATCCATAGTAGCGACTGTATCATATTTGTCGATCAATTTGTCCAGTACTGGATCATTAGTTTGGCTAAAGTAGTATCTCTCTACATCCGAATTGTAAAGAGGTTTCCATACATCAAGTCGTCTGGAGGCCCAGCTATATACAGCAACTGCCGGTCCCGCAGGCTGTTTCTTCTTCGTCCAAATCGGCATAAAAGCGCCAATATCAATTTCCAAAATTTTAACATCCATCCCTATAGCCTTCCAGTATCCAGCTATGGCCTCAGTAACCAGCTTTTGCTCTGGGACGTTTTGCACAAAGGAGTACATGTAAATTGTAAACCCATTAGGGTACCCCGCTTCAGCCAGAAACTCTTTGGCTTTTTTCGGATCATAGGGTGCCACAGGATAATCCTTGTACGATATTGACCAGCTAAACATTGAATAAAAGTGTCCGATAAGTTTCCCTCGCCCTAGTAAAACATGCTTCAAAATTGCTGTTTTGTCGATGGCGTACACCAGGGCTTGCCTCACTTTGAGCTTATTTAAAGGGTTATCGGGCTCATACATCCGCAACATTTGGATAATCATATCGATAGAACCTTTCTTTTCATGGATAGTAAAACCCATTTTTTCCAACTGGTCAGCCCTAGTAAGACCGACTTGAATCAAGTCCACCTCTTTGGACCGTAAAGCAGCCTCCCGAGTTCCTTCCTCTGGCAACGTCTTAAAGGTAAGATACTTGTATTTCGGTGTGCCCACCCGCCAGTGATTGTCTTGCGCCACGACATACTTGATATAATCACTCTCTTTTTTCTCCAAGAATCTGTAAGGACCCGTTCCTATTGGGTTCGCCTCGTAATATTGTGGACTAACCTTCTCAAGGTATTTTTTTGAAAGAATGATACCCCCCCCTTCACTAGAAGGACACAAAAAATAAGGCATTGTAGGCCATAACCGACTCAGGTAAACTACTACCTTGTTGGGTGGAACTACCTCAACCCGATTTAGAACACCTTTGAAAATTGAACGAACGCAAACATTCTTTTCATCCAGCATCGTGTCCAATGAAAATTTCACATCCTCAAGAGTCAAAGGAGTGCCATCGTGAAATTTTACGCCATCCCTAATCCAAAAGGTCCAACTTAAACGGTCAGGTGCCTCTTCCCACTTATAGGCTATGCTTTCTTTTGGATCGAGGTTCCCATCTCCATCGAGGCCAAGCAAGGAGTCATAAAGTGGGGTCAAGTAAAACTTCCGATTGCCAGGAGCCCAAAAAGGGTGGAACGTCTCAGTAAGTAGACTAGGAACTCCTATCCGCAGCTCCCCAGCAGGCTTTGCAGTAACTGACTGACCGGCACAGATTAAAGGCAACATTGACAACATTAGGGCCAGGCAAATAGAAACAATTAACAATAGCTTTTCTTTTTTCATCTCAGACCTCCTTATAAGATTTTCATCTTTCAATCTGCCCAACATTCAATGCAAATGATATGTCGTCACTCACCCCCTTTCAGTTTGATCGTGTTGAAAACTCGAGTATATGCTTTTTTTAAAAAGCACCCTCTATTGCTAGTGCAAGGTCATACTGGTTAAAGGTTCAATTCCCTCTTTAAAAGCTACCTCTGAATAGGTATTAATATGTCTCTCCGTATGATGTTTATATCTCGACTCATCAATTTTTTGTCCCAAATCTGTGGAGATTGTAACTATTTGCAGATTTTAGATACGTAAAATTTCCTAAGCAAACATAAGATCAATCACTGCTGTCCAAAATAACTTAAAAGTTTAGAAGCATTCCTTGAATTTATTGGCCTTTTGGACAAGATTTATGCATTCTGAAAACCAGGTTTACCGTATCCTGCTGTCCGAAATAGAAACAGATTTAGTTTCAACTGTTCCTGTTCATAAGGAACAGGCGGTATCTCATAAGGTTGGTTTATCCAAGCCCAAAGATCCCTATGGGTAAACAGATTCATACGGAGAATGGCCACCAGGTTGGAAAGAGACCAGTTGAGTTTGGACCGCAGTTGCAGAAACCGAAGGACCAACATCGCAATCAATGCTGTCCAAATCTGGATCTTGACCGCATTGGGACTTGTTCCGACAAAGGTCTTGATCTTGAGGTTCTGCTTCAACGCTTTGAAAAACAACTCAATCTGCCATCGATCTTTATAGATAGCAGCAATCGTGGTTGCTCCCAGGGTCGGATGATTGGTCAGGAAAACCAAAACCTCATCTTTTACTGGGTCATAGACTTCAATCCGTCGTAAAGGGTAAG
>Ga0315295_10002123_pt1 | contig 16876 bp, 13 predicted proteins | sample YL17G14_0_MG_FD_204453 | JGI IMG/M metagenome (GOLD analysis project Ga0315295, IMG submission 204453) | Sediment microbial communities from Yellowstone Lake, YNP, Wyoming, USA - YL17G14_0 | ecosystem: Environmental > Aquatic > Freshwater > Lake > Sediment | place: USA: Wyoming | collected... | reverse complement strand
GTATCCCTGGAACAGGACGTTCGACGGGGTAGCTTCTACCAAAACTTCCTAACATTTTACAGGATAAGCTTTACCCCGTGCAAATGTGGCGGTGTTAAACCCCATCCCCCGGCTTTTCCTGTATTGAATAGAATAGCATCAGGAGGGAGGCCAATTTCGCATTCCTCCCTCCTGTAGAACTCCTAATTATTCATTGATACCCTTACTATGGTAAAAGCACTCTGAATCCTATCAAGCAAATATCGTATATGCCATTTCAAGATGAACCGGTTGAAGTTAGAGTTAGCCTTCATAGCGCGTCTTTCTGCCTCCCGACGGTTTTTTCTCATTCGGCTTCCGGCTGCTGCGATAATCGGGTGCTTTGATGGCAAAGGCATTGCTCAGGCTGATATCGCTGAGGCGCGAACTGATACGGTCTTCGATTTCGTCCAGCGATTTGGAGGTGGTGATGACGGTTGGCAGGCGCGAGTTATAGCGGTAGTTAACGACCTGGTAGAGCTTTTCCTGCGCCCAAGGGGTGCTTGCCTGCTCGCCGAAATCATCCAGGATAAGGAGCGGTGTCTTTTTGACGCTCTCAAAGAGCTCATCGTAAGTTATGGAACTATCCGGGCTGAAGGTGGAGCGCAGGTGGTCAAGAAAGTCCGGTACAAAAATAAAAAGCGCCGGTTTTTTGAGCTGGTAGCGGTAGTTGACGATGGCGGCGGCGAGGTGGGTCTTGCCGCAGCCGTTAACTCCCATGAGGACAAGCCACCCTTCGGGTGATTCAGCAAAGCGGTGTGCCGCATCATAGACGCTCTTAAGATTGGCCAGTTGCTCTTCCGAAAGCTTGACTCGCTTTGGGTCTAACTGAAACCGGGGGAAAATCATCTCTTTCTGTAATTGGAATTCCTCCCCCCAGCCATATTCCGGCGATGTCTTCTTACCGCCGAGCGAAATTACCTGGCAGAGGCGGGAGTCGGTAAGGCGGGTGCGCAGCCGGTCGTCCAGTTCGTCTGGTGGGGTGGCGGTAACGACGACGGTCGGCAGTTCGGCGACAAAACGGTAATTTATGAGCTGGTCGAGCTTTTCCTTCGCCCAGGGTGTGCTTGACTGGACGCCCAGGTCGTCCAGGATAAGCAATGGGACATTCTTCACCCGCTCAAGAAAGTTGTCATTCGGCGCTTCGGCCTCCGGGCTGAAGCTTACCCTGAGTTTCTCCAGCAGGTCGGGTGCGGTGATAAAAAGGGCGGGACGACCGCTCTTAATGAATTCACCCGCAATCGCCGCCGCGAGGTGTGTTTTACCGGTGCCGCTGGGGCCGGTAAGGATGAACCAGCCCTTAGGCTCGCAGGCGTACTCGCGGGCTTTCTCGTAAGCCTCGTGGAAATTCTCTTTTTCGGCCGGATTATCGCTTTTCCCGTCCGGATTCAGCTTTTCAAAAGTAAGCTGAACTAGCGCCCCCAGGTTGCTGTAGCGGATGAGGTTGGCTTCACGCTCTTTATCGGACCTCTCCCTCAGGCAGCGGCAGGGAATTGCTTTCCCAAAGTCTGGATGTCCGAGAGGAACATTAGCATAAACAAAGCCAACGCCCCGACATATTGGACAGTCCGCCTTTGGCGGATTTGCCCGGCTTATGTTTTCAGCGCTGGACGATTTGTCCGTATTTTCCCCGGAAGTATTTGTCCGGGTCCTGGCCTTTTTCAGGATTTCGCTGATATGTTCCATCGCTCTTACCTTCCGCCGACCAGCGTTCGAGGACGGCCACAATGTAACGCCAGCTGCGCTTGTTGCCGAGGGCGGCTTCGGATATGGCCGCCGCAATCCAGCTTTTAGGGTAGTGCAATTCGGCTTCCTTGAGCCCATCGGCGATGATGGGCGTCAGCATGCCGATATTCTCTTCATAAAGGGTGAAAATATCCGGTGTTTCGGATGGATTTGCTTCTTCGGGTGGGATATCCTCGCCTCTTTTCCTGGCCCCCGGCCCGACGAGAGTCAACTTGCCGCTTTTAATCTTGTCCGCTGCCTGGTGCTCGGACTCGGTGTTGAGCAGATAAATATCCTCCGGTACGCCATCTTTGCCCGGCGCGAGGTGGAGCAGTGTGCCGCGTTTTGCCATTGCCTCGAGCGTTTGCCTCAGGATGGCTTCTTCCGTTTCCCCGTCACGCCTGAGGCACTGCCTTAAGCTCACGTTTCCCAACAGTTCCTTTACCGTGACATAGCGCGGATAGCTCGGTTTCTGATACAGGGCGGCCAGGGTATAAAGGGTCACCCTTAGTTCGGTTATGTCTGTTATCTCCGGCAGGAGGGTGCTGAAAAAAATGCGCGGTAAAGCGGAATACTGCGTTCTGGCCGGGAAACCGCTAAATTCCTTCATAGCAGGCTCTGCTCACGGGTAACATCTTTATCCATATCATCAAAACTGGTGGTCTGAGGGACAAAATGCAGGTTAATCTCACCGGTGGGGCCGTTCCGGTGCTTGGCGATGATAATGGTGGCGATGCCGGCCGGGTAGTCCCTGTCCGGAAAATCGGCTCTCCACTCCTCTTCCGTCTTATAATAGTAGTCATCGCGGTAGATGAATATGACGATATCGGCATCCTGCTCGATGGAGCCGCTTTCCCGGAGGTCGGAAAGCTGCGGCTTGTGAGTGGCGCGCCACTCAACGGCGCGGGACAGCTGTGATACGGCGATGACCGGCACGTTAAGCTCGCGGGCAATGGATTTTAGTGAACGAGAAATATAGCTGATTTCCTGAACGCGATTATCGGTTCTTGTATCACTTTGCATTAGCTGTAAAAAATCAACGATAATAAGGTCAAGTCCGTGTTCCATTTGAAGACGGTGAGCCTTACTCCTCATTTCCGCTATTCGAAGCATAGGAGAGTCATCAATGTAAATGGGAGCTTCAGATAGTTTGCCGGTAGCTTCCATTACTTTCATTTCTTCAAAGGAACCGGCTTCGTAAATATGGCGCCATATTCTCCCAAAATCAATATTGGTCTCGCCGGAAAGCATACGTACTGCTACTGGCTGGCCTGCCATTTCAAGGCTGAATAAAGCGATTCTGGCTTTCTGATTTAAGGCGGCATTCCGGGCGATGGTCAAGGTAAAACTCGTTTTACCCATGCTGGGACGTCCGGCGACAATAATCAGGTCGGAGCGCTGGAGTCCCCCCATGAACTCATCGAGCCGGGTAAAACCGGTGAGGATGTGGGGGAGAGCCTCCCCCTGAGCTGCGGTCTCCGGCTGGGCGCCTGTTTCCGTTAAGTACTTATCCAGGATGGTCTTGATATGAACAAAGTCCAGCGTGCTGCGCTCGTTCCGGATGCGGAAGAGAATATCCTCGGCCTTACTCAGCGCCTCGGTCACATCGGGGGCGCCTTCGTAGCCGATAGCGGCAATCTGGGAGGCGGCGCCGATGAGATTACGCATGACTGAGAGACGGTAAACAATACGGGCGTAGTGCTGGATATCGAGAGAAGTCGGTACGATTGATATGAGGTGGCTGAGGTAAGCGGCGCCCCCCGTTGCCGTTAAGTTCTGCTGCCGCTCCAGTTCCTCAGCGACCGTTATCTGGTTAATGGCGTCAGTGCGCTGGCAAAGGGCAAGGCAGGCAGCGTAAATCAGCCGGTTCTGCTCGCTGAAAAAGTCCTCTGGCCTCAGGAGCGGGGCGACTTCAAAAATCGCTGCCCCGTCAATTAAGAGCGAACCGTTTACCGCTTCCTCCGCGTCAATATCATGCGGCGGCAGCCGACCCTCTAACATTTACTAGGTCTCCGCAATAACGATTACTTTAATGATGGGGATGACATCCTTGGAAAGCCGGACAGAAATCTCAAAAGGTCCTACATCGTGGATAGGCTCGGCAAGCTCAATCTTCCGTTTGTCAACGTTTATTCCCTGCGCCTCAAGGGCTGATGCAATATCGGTGGTAGTCACGGCGCCGTGCAGGTGGCCATCGGCACCGACCTTTGCCCTGACGGTTAATTCTTTCCCGCCAAGTTGTCGCCCCAGCTCAGCGATTTCGGCTTCGGTCTTAGCTTCGCGGCGCGCCTCACGGCGCTTCTTTTCCTCCATGGCCTTTATGTTGGCGGGCGTCGCCACGAGGGCCAGTTTCCGCGGTAAGAGGAAGTTACGTCCGTAACCGTCCGATACCTCTTTGATTTCACTCTCTTTGGCAACATTGGGTACATCTTCAAGAAAAACAACTTTCATCCTGTTCCCCTTCCTGCGGCTACGAGGCTTTTAACCACTACAACCGCACCGCTTGTTTTTATCAATATAATGAGAGGTAGGGGTATCAAAACCACCAGCTAAATGATTATACTTTACTTTCAGGGCAAAAGGTAGGTTTAAAGGAGCAAGAGCGAAGTAGATTTTTGCCTGTAAAAAAGCAAGGGCAGGCTTTTTCGAGCTTGCCCTTCTGACTCCAAAGGGTTTGGAAGTACTACTATTCTCTTAAAAACCTTTCGGCGCTCATGGCGGCGGTGGCGCCGTCTCCGGCGGCGCAGATTGCCTGGCGACCGGAGTTGTGCCGAATGTCCCCGGCGGCGAAAATGCCGGGCACCTCGGTCTCCATCCGCTCCGTGGTCACAATATAACCGCTGTCGTCTAAGAGCAAAACGCCCTTGAGGTAATCCGTCTCCGGCTTAAGCCCCATCGAAATAAAGACGCCGTCAACCGGCAGCGTTGATTCCTGTCCCGTCTTGACGTTTTTGAGCTTGAGTTCGCTCACGAAATCCTCACCCTTAATTTCCGTGACCACCGAGTCCCAGCGCATCTCTATCTTCGGGTCGGCGAAGACCTTCTCTTGCAGGATGCGGTCGGCGCGGAGCTGGTTGCGGCGGTGGATGACAATGACTTTACTGGCAAAATGGGTTAAATGAATTGCCTCGCTCACGGCAACGTTGCCGCCGCCGACAACGGCGACCGTCTTATCCCTGAAGAAAGCCCCATCACAGGTGGCGCAGTAGGATACACCCCGCCCGGCGTACTCCGCCTCGCCGGGGACGCCGAGCTTGCTTCTTACCGAACCCCCGGCGACGATGACGGCGCGGGTGGTAAAATCGCCTTCAGTCGTTCTCACGGTCTTAAATACCCCGCTGAGTTCAAGGCCGGTGACTTCGGCCATAATTGTCTTGAGTCCGAAGCCCGTCGCTTGTTCGTGCATGAGCTGGGTGAGCTCCAGGCCGTTTATTCCTTTTGGGAAGCCGGGGAAGTTCTCGACAATGTCGGCGGTCGCTGTCTGCCCGCCGACCATGAGTTTCTCAATGAGCAGGGTGTCAAGCCTTGCCCTGGCTGCGTAGATGCCGGCGGTAAGCCCGGCCGGTCCCCCACCGATGATAATGATATCGCAGCTCTTATCCATGCACTTCATCGCTTATCACCCGGGTGACGTCCTTTTCCGCTGTCCTTAGCGCCAGCCCGATGGCATTTCTAATGGCTTTTGCCCGGCTTCGCCCGTGGGCGACGACGATGTTACCCTTCACCCCGAGCAGACAGGCGCCTCCGTATTCCCTGAAATCCATACCCTTAACCAGCGCACCAACGCCGGTATCAGCGACAAGGGCGCCGCCCTGGAGGGCGTGGGCTTCGGACGCCACCTGTGAGCGCTGCCTTGCCGTCACGAAGGACTCACCGAGTCCTTCAACCGTCTTGATGATGATATTTCCCGTAAAACCGTCGGTAACGATAACGTCAGCCTTACCTTTGACCAGGTCGTACCCTTCGATATTGCCGATGAAATTAAGTCCGGACTGTTTTAAGAGCTGGTGCGCCTCAACGGTGAGCTTATTTCCTTTCATCTCCTCCGCGCCGTTGCTGATTAGCCCGATGCGGGGCTGCTCTATATCAAGTATCCGCTTCGCATAGATGCTGCCGAGTTGGGCGAACTGCAGCAGGTGCTGGGGGCGGCAGTCGGCGTTGGCGCCGGCGTCAAGAAGAAGTGCCGGCATATTCGGGACAAGGGAAATGAGGCTGCAGAGGGCCGGGCGCTCCACGCTCTCGATTCTTCCCAGCAAGAAAAATGAGGCGATGAGGACGGCGCCGCTGTTCCCGGCGGAGACGAACGCGTCAGCGTAACCTTTTTTAACCAGGCCGATGCCGACCACGGTTGACGAGTTCGGCTTGGCCTGCACCGCTTCCATGGGGTGCTCGTCGTAGGTGATGACGTCATTCGCTTCAATGATCTGGATATCCAGCCTGTTCCGGTACCGGCCGGTGAGAAGACGGAGAATGGCCGGTTTCCCGACAAGGGCAATGCCGACCTTAAACTCCTCGGCGGCTTTAATGGCACCCTTGACTATTTCGTGCGGCGCGTAATCCCCGCCGGCAGCATCAACGGCAATTATCATTTCCTCTCCTTTTGTAGCTTAGCTTAAATTGTCCTGTCCATTAAACAGATTATCAGCCGGTAATTCAATAGCCACTGCTGGCAAGACCTGGAAGCTGTCCGAAGAACCAGTTGACCGGTGTCTCCATTGAAATGCTCTGACTTTACAATTCTAGCCTAATCTATACATCGGCTTTTGGTAGCCTCTAATTCTCTGCCGTCTTCTCCCAATGGTCACAGCGCCCGCCCCAGCGGGCAAGCACCTTACCATTGAGGTTTAACTGCGCTATCTCGCAGTTGTTGGGACAGTTCCCGCACTCAAACGAGGTAACGTGGTATTTCTCCTCGCTTACCCCCATCCCCTTGAACCGGCTTACGTCAGTATTTGCCGTCATTTTCTCCTGGACAAGGAGAGCGGCGCCGATTGCCCCCATGAGCTCCGGGTGCGGCGGGACGATAATTTCTTTCTTGAGTTCCTCCTTAAAAGCCTTGACGATGCTCTGATTAAAAGAGACGCCTCCCTGAAAGACGATAGGTGGCTTTATCTCTTTGCCTGGCCCGACGTTGTTCAGGTAATTTCTAACCAGCGCCTGGCAGAGGCCGTAAACAATATCCTCGGTGCGGTGTCCCATCTGCTGCTTGTGTATCATATCCGATTCGGCAAAAACGGTGCACCGCCCGGCGATGCGCACCGGCACGGTGCTCTCAAGGGCGCGGCGGGAGAACTCCTCGATGGTCATGTTAAGCCTGTCCGCCTGGTGGTCAAGAAAACTGCCGGTGCCGGCGGCGCATACCGTGTTCATCCCGAAATCCGTCACAACACCATCGCGTATGATGATTATTTTACTATCCTGCCCGCCGATTTCAATCACCGTTTTAACGTCCGGGATGTATTTCAGGGCGGCGACGGCATGGGCGGTGATTTCGTTTTTGACCAGGTCGGCCCCGGTCACGACGCCGACAAGGTAGCGGGCGCTCCCGGTCGTGGCGACTCCGGCTATTTCGGCACCGTCCGGCAACTGTTTTTTAATCTCTTTAAGCCCGGCCTGTACCGCCTCAATGGGCCTGCCCTGCGTCTTGAGATAGATATGGGCAACCAGCTCACCTTCGCTGTCAAGTACGGCGAGTTTGGTGGAAACAGACCCGGCATCAATACCCAGATAAACCTTCAATAATTGCTCCTGAAACCGACTTTGTTGCTAATTCGCAAACATTATATCGAAAAAATCCTAAATACAAAAACCCATGCTCAGAACAAGTTAAAAATGCCAAGAAAGAAAATCCGACACAATAGATGTCATTGTCGGGCTTGACCCGACAATCCACAACGATAAAAGATTGTTTACCATTGAGAGATTACTTAACACAATACACAAGCCTTACGGCTTCTGGATTCCCGCTTTCGCGGGAATGACATCTGTATAGTTTTTCTTGGTGGCACAGGCGTCTCTGCCTGTGAGCCCCTGTCATTAAGAATTTAGAGTTTAAAGTTTTTATTGATTATCCACCCCGGCGAACTCTTTTCTGGCGCTCTCAAGATTTGCCGGGTTTGCCATCAGGTCGGCGGCGGTCATGGCGAGCGCTTTGGCTCCGTCAAGAAGCCCCTTCACTCCCGCCTCCGATACCGCCGCCCGGGCAAACTCCGGGGTATGGTGTTTTATTTGGGGCGGCGCAATCTTGACCATGGCGTGCAGGGCGGGCACGACCTCGCTGACATTGGCCATATCCGTACTGAAGCTGGTGCCCTCCTCGGATATTTTGACTTTACGCCCCAGTGTTTCCATATTCTCCTTGAAAAGGCGGGCGAGCGTTAAATTGTTTTTCATGGCGGCGTAGCAGACCTCGCCCCAGTTGTACTCCAGGCGGGCGCCGGTGGCAATCCCCGCCCCCGTAAAGCAGTCAATAACCTTTCGCTTGACATCCTCCAGGTAAGCCGTATCTCCTGCACGCACGTTGAAACTGGCGGCGCTGTGCGCCGGGATGACGTTGGGCGCTTGACCGCCATCGGTGATGACGCCGTGAATGCGGACCTTATCTTTCACGTGCTGCCTTAGCGCGTCAATGGCGTTGAAAGAGAGGAGCATCGCCTCAAGGGCGTTTATCCCCTGTTCCGGGGCGGCGGCAGCGTGGGCTCCCTTGCCGAAAAACTCGACATCCAGGCTCTGGCAGGCAAGCGCCAGTATTATGGCGTTGTCATAGATATCAGGGTGAATCATCATGGCGGCGTCAACGCCGTTAAAAGCACCGGCTTTTATCAGGAGACCCTTGCCGCCGGTATTCTCTTCATCCGGCGTGCCGATAACCTGAACCACCCCACCGTATTGGTCAGCCGCTATTTTAGAAGCAATCCCGGCCCCGGCGGCCGCGGCGGCAATGATGCTATGGCCACAGGCATGGCCGATTTGCGGCAGGGCGTCGTACTCGGCAAGAAAGGCAGTGACAGGATTCCCCTTACCATAGCTTGCCCGGAAGGCGGTCGGCAAAGAGGCAATACCTTTCACTACCTTGAAGCCATTTGTTTCCAGGTATTCCGAAAGCCAGGAAGAAGCTTTGAATTCCTTAAGGCCAATCTCAGGATTGTCGTGAATTTTCCGGTTTAGCTCTTCAAGCTCCTTCCGCCTGGCATCTATTTCCGCTGCAACTGCATATTTAAGCTTATTTAACACCATGTTTACCCCCGTCCAGACGGACAGATGTTTGCCACTATTATATCTTAAGAAAAATAGCTTGGCTAGGCTTTAGAAGTTACCCAACTCGTCAGCCGTTCCGCTAACTTATGGCTGGTCAGCAATCCAAATTGCATCTGATTCAATGGTTGGAACAACGATTGAATGATAAAACCTCTTATTCCTGGACTTTCTAAAAAAATAGCTAAAGAGTATAATTAGCTTCAGGAGAAAAATGTCAAACGGAACCCCCCGGCAATTTCTGGAGCCTCATATTCTTTCTTTACTCAGGCGGCTCGCCGCTTTCCTGAAGTCTCGCGGCGTTAAATCCTATCTCGTCGGCGGGCTGGTGCGTGACCTTCTCCTCAAAAGAAAAACAGCGGATATTGATATCGCCGTCCAGAACGATGCCTTAAAAATTGCTCAGGATGTCGCCAAGCTTTTGGGCGGGACTTATGTCCTGTTGCACGAGGAAAACCGCATCGGGCGAGTCGTCCTGCCGGATAAAGACAATATCTCAGGGGGGGGACAGTGGGTGGTTGATTTTACCAGTGTTCAGGATACAATCTACGATGACCTTGCGCGCCGCGATTTTACCATTGACGCCATGGCCTATGACCTCACCGAGCTAATCCATAGCTCGGAACAGGCGCTCCTGATTGACCCTTTCGGCGGACTGGGTGACCTCCATGACCACCTGATACGCGCCGTCGTCCCTAGCACGTTCACCGATGACCCGCTCCGTCTGCTGCGGGCGTTCCGCCTGGCATCCGAGCTCGGTTTTGCCATTGATGATGGAACCGAGTTTCTTATTAGAAGCGACTCATACCTTATTGCGACCATCGCCGGCGAACGTATCCGGGAAGAACTGCTGCGCCTGATTGCTGTTCCTCGGATTGACCGTCTGCTGCTCTACATGGACGAACTGGGGGTTCTCACGGCGGTTATCCCGGAACTCGGCGAGACTAAAGGTATAATCCAGCCGAAAGAACACTACTGGAATGTTTTTGAGCACCTGGTCGAGACGGTCGCCGCCGCCGGCTTTCTCACGCACTCCGGCGCCTGGGAATACGCCGGAAAAGAGGTGCTTGAATTCATCCCTTGCACCGATGAGATAGGGCACTACTTTGATACCGAGGTGAACGCCGGCAGCACGCGGGGTACGCTCCTTCGGCTGGCGGCGCTCCTTCATGATATTGCCAAGCCGGAGACAAAAGCGGTTGATAAGATGGGGCGGACGCGTTTTTTCGGGCACGGGAGTGAGGGTGCCGGGACGGCAGTTGAAATCCTGGAAAGGCTTAGATTCAGCACCCATGAGATAAGATTTGTGGCGACTATGGTAAAATACCACATGCGTCCGGGACAGCTTGCCCAGGATATGGAGTTGCCGTCGGGCCGCGCCATATACCGTTATTTCCGGGATACGGAAGAGGCGGGAATTGCCACCATCTTTCTCAACCTTGCCGACCACCTGGCGGCGCGAGGGCCAAACCTTGAGCTTGCCGCCTGGAAAGCACATACCAGGCTGGCAAATTACATTCTGGAAGAGCATTTTAAGCAATCGGCGGTTATCAAACAGGAAAAGCTGATTGATGGAGATGATTTGATAAGAATCTTCGGTATGCCGCCGGGGCCGGAGATTGGCAATATTCTGGAGCAACTTCACGAGGCGCGGGCGGCGGGGGAAATCAAGACTCACGCTGAGGCGCTGGATTATGCGAAAAAGCTATTGAATAAGGGATAAAAGCAAATTTCGAATACCAGAAACCAATTCATCAACAATAATCAAAAATGGGAAAGAAAGAGCTCTGACTGTCATTGCGAGGAGTCCCGATGAAATCTTGATTGAATCGGTACGACGTGGCAATCTCCGAATAATCGAATTACTTACCATTTGTATGAGATTGCTTCGTCGCTTCGCTCCTCGCAATGACAGGGGGACTTGTTTTTATTATTTGGTATTGGACTTTTCAAAGATTTGGTGCTTGGAATTTCAATATTAAAATGGGCTTTACAATCAGCAATTCGCCTTAGAAGTTGCAAGTAGTATTGAAGGAGGTTTTAGTTAAAGTCAGTCATGCGAAGAAGAAACAGCATCGTATTTATCGTCCTCTGCATCATCTTTGCCCTGGCGGTGTCCGTTGTCTTCCCGCTGGATAAGGGAATTCTCGGAAGTCGCGGCATAAAGCTGGGGCTCGACCTGCAGGGTGGTGTGCATCTTGTCTATCAAGCGGACCTTTCGCAGGTATCCGGCGACCAGGGAGGGGCCGTTGACGGCGCGATGGCAATTTTGAATAACCGCATTAACCCGATGGGGGTGACGGAACCGGTCATCCAGCGCCAGGGCACCGACCGTATCGTCGTGGAACTGCCCGGCACCAAAATCACCGACCAGGAAAAGGAAAGGCTCTCCCAGGTGGATATACTCCAGTTCGGCGAACTGGCGGCGGAAAACGAAACGGCGAAGTGGACGGATGAACTGGGACGCTGGAAACCGGCCACCGCCGAAATTGACGGCGTGACTAAGCCCCTTTCCAGCCAGTATTTCAAAAGCAACACCTATGTAAATCGCGACCAGATGGGCAACATATTTCTGTTTTTTGAATGGACGGATGAAGGTGCCAGAATATCCAAAGATATCACGACCCGGCTGGTCGGCAAGCCACTGGGCATCTTTGAAGGGGATGAGCCGCTTCGGTCAACTGCAGGAATCCCTGTTGCGCCCACGGTAATAGAAGCCATTACGGATAAAGGGCAGATTACCGGGCTTTCCTTTCCGGAGGCCACCACTCTTTCAAAACAACTAAACTACGGGCGTCTTCCGGTACCGCTCAAGCTCATTTTTGATGATACGGTGTCACCGGTACTCGGTTCGGATTTTGTAGCGAGAAGCGTTAAAGCGGGCATTATCGGCAGCGCCCTGGTCATGCTCTTCATGATTCTCTATTACAAGCTGGCCGGTCTGATTGCCAGTCTGGCCCTTATTTTTTACGCGGCGCTGGTGCTTGCCGTATTCAAACTCTGGCCGGGAGGGGGCGTCACCCTTACTCTGGCGGGCATCGGTGGGTTTGTCGTTTCCATCGGCATGGCGGTGGATGCCAACGTGCTCATTTTCGAGCGCATGAAAGAAGAGATAAATTCAGGGCGGACGTACGCCGCCTCGGTTGAGGCGGGCTTTGCCCGTGCCTGGTCCGCCATCTGGGACTCCAACGTCACCACCTTTATCGTCTGTGGCATTCTCTACTGGCTCGGTTCGAGCGTGGCGGCAAGCGCTCCGGTCATGGGCTTTGCGCTGACGCTCTTTATCGGCGTGGCCGTCAGCATGTTTACGGCGATATTCGTCAGCCGCACCATGCTCCGTCTCTTTGTCGGGACGGCGCTGGCAAAGCATCTGGCGCTCTTCAGCAGCGTCTATGCGGGAGGCAGGGGATAATGTTTGATATTATCGGTAAGAGAAAATGGATACTAATCATCACGGCAATATACCTCCTCGTGGCCATCGTCGCCATCGGGATTTTCAGACTCAAGCCCGGGATTGAATTTTCCAGCGGCTCCATACTCACCTTGAATTTCGAACAGAAGGTTACGCAGGCGGATTTGCAGACGGCGCTCGATGGTGCCGGCTATGAGAACACTATCATCCAGCAGACGGCCGGTGGTGATTACATCATCCGCACCCGCGAAATGTCGGGCGCCGATAAGACCGGTCTGGAGAAGACGCTTTCCGATAAATTTGGCAAGCTCAGGGAGGTGGAGTTCAACTCCATTTCCCCCATGATTGCCGCGGAAACGACCCAAAATACGGCCATCGCCGTGGCTATCGCCCTCGTGGCAATGCTCATTTACATGACATGGGCTTTCCGCCGTATGCCGAGCCCCGTCCTCTTCGGCACCTCAGCGGTGCTGGTGCTGGCGCACGATGTTATCTTTACCTTGGGTTTCTTCGCCATCGCCGGGCACTTTCTTAACTGGGATGTAAGCTTGATGTTCATCACCGGCATTCTGGCCCTCGTCGGGTACGGCATCAACAACGTCATCGTCGTCTTCGACCGGATACGGGAAAACCTGACGCGCGGCGTGAGCAAAGACTTTGCGGCCGTTTCCAATATGAGCATGATTGAGACCCTGGGACGCTGTCTTAACTCGGTCATCACAACCCAGATTACCGTGCTGGCCGTCCTGCTTTTTGTCGGCGCTTCCATCAGGGATTTTGCCGTTGTTCTCCTTGTCGGACTTGTGGCCGGGACTTTCAGCTCCACCTTTATCGCACCCGCGCTTCTCGTCGTTTGGGAGAAGAATAAAGAGATGAAATCGGCTCCGTAATCAACTATCGTTTGAGTGAGTAAAGCCTGCCGCTTATATGACGGCAGGCTTTTTGTTTATCGTTTCGATACTAAAATCTTCTCTCCCCTTGTGGGAGAGAGTGAGAGTGAGGGGGAGTCTAATCCCTTGACAATTAAATCTTGCGTAATCTGGAAAATATCAAAGGCGCACAGGCACGGAGGCCTGTGCCACCAGCTATATCAGGCTGTCTAAAAAGTCCTGAATTGTCATTCTGAGCGAAGCGAAGAATCCGTCCCCACGAATGAATTACGGATTCATCCTGAACGGACTCACCGTGCTTGCACTCGGACTGCAAGTGCAAGTGAACGGATTCTTCAGTCGCTTCGCTCCTTCAAGAATGACATTATTAGACAGCCTCATATTATGGATTGTTTTGCTCCTCGAAATTAGGCGTTCAGCCGCCAGCCTGGAGATAAATAAATAGCTGATAACTCACGGTTCCAGCTTGTCCGGGTCAGGATTCAGTATTTAGGGTTTTTACGTTAGACTATGTATCCTTTTTACCTGTTCCAGTACCGGCGTGATGTCCGGCGGGGTAAGCCTTTCATCCGGCTTGCCCAGTGTATCCTGAATTTCGCTATTGCCTAAGAGAACATCGAAAGTCGCTTTGACCGAGGCGGCAAGCGCCCTGAGGTTATACCCGCCCTCAAGGCAGAGGACGATGCGCCCGGCGCAGAGGCTATCGGCCAGCTCTTTGATAAACTTAACAATAATGCTGTAGCCGGAAACGGTGAGCCTCATCATGGCCAGGTCATCGGCGAAATGGGCGTCGTACCCGGCGGAGACCATGAGGAGCTCCGGTTTGAACCGCGTTACCACCGGAACGACTATTTCGCGGTAAGCCCTCTCGTATTCGGCATTGCCGCACCCGGCGGGTAAAGGAATATTGACCTTGGTTCCTTTCGCTTCGCCGGTGCCGGTCTCACTCACGCTGCCGCTGCCCGGATACAAAGGCGCTTCATGGGTGGAAACGTAGAGGACATCCGGATTGGCTTCGAAAGCCGCCTGCGTGCCGTTCCCGTGGTGCACGTCGAAATCAATTATAGCGATTCGCTTTATCGGATATTTATTGAAGGCGTATTTCGTAGCGATAGCGATGTTGTTGAAAAGACAGAAGCCCATCGTCTCATCGCGGGTGGCGTGGTGTCCCGGCGGCCTGACCAGGGCGAAGGCGCTCTCGACCTCACCCGTCATGACAGCTTCGGTCGCTTTAATCGCGCCGCCGACGGCGTAAAGGGCGGCTTCAAATGAGCCGAAGGAAACAACCGTATCCGCATCCAGGTAACCGCCGCCGCCCTCAGCTTCCTGCTTGATGTGCAGGATGTGGCTTTTGCTGTGCACCAGCATTAGCTCCCGCTCGGTGGCGGGAAAAGGCTTCATGTTGATGAGTTTTTCACGGGTGTGCGTCTCGTTCAGGTGCTCCATGATGGCGGTGAGTCTCCGCCCGTTTTCCGGGTGTGAGCCGGTGTCGTGTTTTAAGTAAACCTGGTCATAAACGAGTCCGACTCTAGGCATTGTTATTTCCTCTTCAGGAAGTTGTCTTGTTCGGGAAATTACTAACTCAAAAACTAAAACTAATCTAACTGTCATTGCGAGACTCGGAGAGCCGTGGCAATCTCACAACGTGGTAAACTCTTGATTTATCGGAGATTGCCACGTCGTCCTTCCCAAGGGGAAAAGAGAGGGAAGGACTCCTCGCAATGACAGTATGTATTGTTCTTTTTATTCAGGGCAGAATGGAATTAACGATACACTGATTTGTCCACAACACAATTCTACAGGCCAGCCGTCAGAAGTTGTATGCCGGAATAGAGGTACCAGCCGCCGAACCCCAGCAAAAGCAGGCTACAGATAATAAAAGCCCACTCCTGGAAGCGTCTGCCCCATAACCCATGCGTCTTATAGACAAGGACGGAGACGAATGACATCCAGATGAGGTCGCATGACCAGTGGGCAATGGTAAATATCACCAAGCCGGGCATTCCGAAAGGCACAAACCCCATGATAAGCAGGCTGCCGACGGTCGCCCACCAGATAAGGAAGAACGGGTTGAGCCCGGTCGTGATGATGCCGGCGACAAAGGCGGAAGTCGAAAGGTCTTTTCCCTCGTTTACTACCTGCGAGCGGGTTCGGAACATGCCGATTCCCATCCAGACAATCATCCCGCCGCCGATGAGGCTAAGCAAAATCTGCACGGCGTTCAGCTTGAAGAATCCGGCGAAGCCAAAATAGATAAGCAATATCAATGGTACTTCAATCGCCGCATGTCCCAGCGAGACTAAGACCCCCGACCACGGCGATTTATAGCTTCTAGCTAAGGTTACGGCGAACATGGGGCCAGGTGTCATAACGCCGGATAGTGAGATTACAACCAGACTCAATAAACTCGAAAGCATGGGGGTATTGTAACACGAGGGGAGAAGAAGGGACAAATTGAAAAATGGTAGGATTATTCGATTTTGATCGAACATCCAGGACAAATATCTCGCAACCTATCCTCCGCTACAGGACAACCTAATGACTTACAAGCTGTGTCGTATCCACATAAAATCTTCTTTATCGGACAGGCCATTTCTTGTGTCTCTCCATGAGAATATGCAATACAAAACTTCTTCAACATTGGTCCATTCTTAAATAGGCATAAAGCCTCGTAACGGGCTTCGCACACATTCTCCGCATAGCTTACAGAAATGTCAAATTGTTCCGGGAAAAATGAATTTGGGAGAACACCTTGAGACAATAATTCGTTATAGCGTTTCCTGAGATCTTGTGAACTTTTAAGTTCATCTCCAAATAGATTCTTAAAGAATCGTAAGTTCCAAACATCGCCAGGCAATTCAAGTGATGATAATGCCTCACTTCGATTAATTTTTAAATATTGGGATAATTGACTATATTCCACAGTATCTAACGAATTAATAAAGATTGGCTCAAATTGACTTCCAGGTTTAATCCAATCTCTTAAGGCTGCCCACAACCGTTTGTTGTATCTTATACCCTTGCCAGTCGACAACTAATCTCGATAGCTGTTTGTAAGTTCTTCATAGTCATTAATTTTGATTCTGATCTCATCACGAGCTTCCTCAATTTTTTTTAAGAGCTCATCCTCCCGATTATAAAAACTAGTAAATCCAGTTTGTATACCCTCATAAGAAACCAAGTATATAAGAAAAGCCACCCTGGTAACTAGTGTATCATCTTTATTAAAGGGGCTACCGAAAATAAAGGGGGAGTTAACCTTGAAATAATTTGCTGGATTGTGTTGAAAATCCAATAAAACATTGAACGTCCTTGCAATAGAGAGCATATGCGCTCCAAAACGTGGCGTAAATATTATGGGGCCTCCGTTAAGGTTTTGACGCTTGGATTTAAATTGATCTAAATGTTTAACTGGGTCTTTCGTATCCTTCTCTGTATATGATCTTAATAGCTCAAAAAGCTCTTTTGTATTCTCGGTCGCTGCATAGCAATCGACTATCTCAGCGATGATTGGTGCTCCTTCTTCCCACACTTGTCTCCATGGACGCTGTTGATTATTTATGTAGGAGATCCAGTG
>Ga0315295_10002122_pt1 | contig 16885 bp, 22 predicted proteins | sample YL17G14_0_MG_FD_204453 | JGI IMG/M metagenome (GOLD analysis project Ga0315295, IMG submission 204453) | Sediment microbial communities from Yellowstone Lake, YNP, Wyoming, USA - YL17G14_0 | ecosystem: Environmental > Aquatic > Freshwater > Lake > Sediment | place: USA: Wyoming | collected... | reverse complement strand
GTTGTCCGGTGACATAATACGCTGATGCAGTTTCTTTACGTCCTTTCCATGAATCTTAGCGCCACCACCGCGACGATAGCTCATGATGTTCTCCTACGGCCACGGCAGGACTTGAACCTGCAACCTCGGCGTTAACAGCGCCTCGCTCTAGCCAATTGAGCTACGCAGCCATATCTCTCTCAAATGCTCTTCCGTCAAACCACCGCTCATCAACCCAGCCGCTACATGAATGATGTTCTCCGCTGGGATGTAGTCTTTAATTCCTTCTACGTTATCGTCGATAACTACGTAGTCGATCTGCTCGTTGTCGCCGTTCTTTTGGAGCCAGCTCCGTATCTCCTTGCCACGGAGATCGTCCGGGTCATGCTCCGTAAGACCGATCACCTGGCACCTAACACCATTCCTTGTCAGGATCGCCTGCATGGACTCCACAGTCTCAAACCTGCGCCAGTCAGACGATATGACAACTTTAGCTCCAGTCTTTTCAATGAACCGATTGAAAACAGCTACCGGTTCCTCGTCGAATGCCTCTCCACCTCGTAGCGTTCCCAGTTGCTGCTTCTCAGCCATGGCTCGCCAGGTAACGAGCACGCCGTCTATATCAAGGAACACAACGAACATTTCAAAAACCTACGGGCCTGGAAGGGGTCGAACCTTCATTGCCGATTTTGGAGACCGGGAGCTTGCCAATTAACCGACAGGCCCAAGTAAAGCTAAAGGTGCGGAGCGCTACGCGCCCGCTTACCTCCTGCATTGAGCTTTGCCAGTACCAGGTCATTGTCAGTCTCCATGGAGCGGGGTGGACTCGAACCGCCTACTTGGCGTCTTCAGCGCCATGCTATTGCCTGTTAAGCTACCGCTCCACAATTTCCTTCGTCGCAAATACCCTACGTCTGTGATCAGAATGCTTCTCTCCAGTTTCGCTTTCTGTACTGAACCCATTCACCTTCCAAAACTTGCAAAGCTTGCAGCCAGCACGTTGATTTCTTGGTCGCTTACGTTTGTGGTGCATCCTTGCTCTCCTCGGGTACTTCCTCGACCCTAACTATACCCATAACCTCGATCCATTCCTTGCCGCATTCCATGCATTCTTTGTCGTAGTACAACTCTGGTGGACCGCCAGGACTACCCGAGCTATTGCCCGTAAAGCACCGATGCCCGTTGCAGTAGGGGCAGCGATCACCACCGTACTCGATGTACTCCTTTTGTTGTTCCTCGGTGAATGGCACCTTTGTCTCCTACCACCATTATACAAGGCGCACGCGAGAATCGAACTCGCTCACCTAGGTTGAGAACCTAGGGTCCTAACCGGTAGACGAGTGCGCCACTACAACATTGGAGAAAGCCGGAATGAGTGATGTTTAGTTTAGTCATTGCCTTCTCCAAGCTACCGCCCGGATTCGAACCGGGGATCAGGATTTTGCAGACCCTTGCCTTACCACTTGGCCACGGTAGCACAGCGGGGGCTGGATTTGAACCAGCAGTGACCTGCTTCAAAGACAGGCGTCCTAGCCAGTTAGACGACCCCGCTACACTGAGGCGGGAGGACTTGAACCTCCAACATCGGGCTTCAGAGACCCGCGCTCTACCAGTTGAGCTACACCTCACCAACGCGCAACTATAGCCCACGCGAGCGATACCGCTCGCCGCACCTACCTGTGATATTTTGCGCTGCATCATCTTCTTTCCTTTGCCGCTGCGCTGGGAATGCTAGGAATCGAACCCAGTTGGCCCCGAAGGACGCGTGGGCTACAGCCACGCCGGTCTCCATAGCCGTCTACACTCCCGTACCAACCAAATTTACAACGACCGTTCCTTCCGCAACTCCAGAACTTATACTTCGAACAGACCGCAGCTCGTTGAGCTTGAATACCTTGGTTAACCGGACCTCTGGCATGGTGTTGCCAATGCCAACCAAGACCTCGCTGTCTGCACTTAGCTTGGACAACTCTGCGATCATTTCCTTTACCAACATGTCAACCTCCAAAACGGAGAGAGTGAGATTTGAACTCACGGTGCTCTTTCGAGCACGGCACCTTAGCAGGATGCTGGGTTAAACCGCTTCCCTATCTCTCCAAACTAGATTCAAAGAACGATACGGAAACGGAAGGGGTCGAACCTTCGGTGCGTTTTACCGCACGCTGCTTTTCGAAAGCAGTGCCATAAGCCTCTCGGCCACGTTTCCACACGGAGAGGGAGGGAATCGAACCCTCGGTGCCCTTTCAGGCACGCTTGCTTTCCAAGCAAGTACCATAGGCCTCTCGGTCACCTCTCCAAACGGAGGGAGAGAGAATCGAACTCCCGTCACCGGTTTAGGGTGATCTCGCTTTCAAGGCGAGCGCCTTCGGCCTCTCGGCCATCCCTCCTCACTTCCAGCTTTCAAAGACCTTAAAACAAAAACGGCGAACCGTTTTCACGATCCGCCGCATGTATTTGGAGAGCCTTCAGTTGGCGGATCGCTCACACAGAGCACTCGCAATAATCCCAATTTTGGGATTCGTACGAGCTTTGCTGATGTGAGCGACTAAACAACATTGAAGACTCCGTATCGTCATGCGCCACCCTATTGTGGCTCATGTGTGAAAACCCAAGGCTGAATTTTCACATGCTGTTGCTTATTATACTCGTGCAGGGCCATCTGTCAAGCAGTTTTTTGAGCATTTAAAAAGGCTACGAAAATCACCAAGTTTCGGCTCAAAATTTCGATTTGTAAGTACCTAAGTATAATGAAGTTTAGTCGTTACTATTTTGTAACATTATTGTTTGACAACGACGGTGGCTACGCTTATTATCTTGGTGCATGGCACGCAAACGAACATCCGCAAACGCGGAAGAAAGGTAGGCCAGAATGAAGTTGCACCTAGTAATCGTCGATCCGCAGAATGACTTCTGCGACTCCAAAGGCACCCTTTACGTCGCCGGGGGCGAGAAGGACATGAAGCGCGTGGCCGAGATGATCGACCGGCTAGGCGGGAAGCTGGACGACATCCATGTGACCATGGACAGCCACCGCCTCATCGACATCTCCCATCCGCGCTGGTGGAAGCGCGTCGGGGACGGCGTGGCCCCCACCCCGTTCACCATCCTCGGGCTGGACGACAAGCGCATCGTCAAGCTGGATGCCAGCATGAACCCAACCTCCGAGGAGTACACCACCTACCAGCCTTCCTTCTTGAAGCGCACCAGGGAGTACCTGAAGGCTCTCGCGGACGCCAAGCGCTATCCGCACTGCATCTGGCCCCCACACTGCCTGATTGGCACGTGGGGCCACAACGTGGTGCCCGAGCTGGCCGATGCCCTCCGTCGCTGGGAGGACGAGCAGTTCGCGGGCACGGATTACGTCACGAAGGGAAGCAATCCCTGGACAGAGCACTTCTCGGGCATCAAGGCCGAGGTTCCCGATCCCAAGGACCCCACGACGCAGGTCAACACCGGCCTCATCCAGACGCTAGAGACCGCCGACATCGTCGTAGTCGCTGGGGAGGCTCTCTCACACTGCGTGGCCAACACGGTGCGGGACATCGCAGCCTGCTTCTCGGACCCCAAGTACATCGAGAAGCTCGTGCTGCTCACCGACGCCAGCTCCAACGTGACCGGTTTCGATTCCTTCGGGAAGACCTTCCTGGACGAGATGACCAAGAAGGGCATGAAGACCGACACGACCAAGTCGTTCCTTAAGTAGGAAAGGAGGAAAACCATGCCTAAGTTTGCAAATACCAACATGGAGGACCACAACATCGGTGGCTCCAACTTCAAGTTCTCCGCGACCCGCATCGAGGACCTAGGTGCGTCCGAGTACACCCTCGGCGTGATCGTGGTCGACGTCTCCGGGTCTGTGGAGCCCTTCCGCAAGGAGATCGAAGGGGCTCTCAAGGAGGTCGTCAAGGCCTGCAGACGCAGTCCGCGTGCGGACAACATGATGCTCCGGGTCGTGCTGTTCGATGACAAGGTCTCCGAGGTCCACGGCTTCCGTCCACTTCCGGACTGCAACGAGAACGACTACGATGGCGTCATCCCCGAGGGCGGCATGACTGCGCTCTACGACGCGGCCTACAGCTCGATCAAGAGCGCCATCGAGTACGGCAAGCAGCTCTCCGAAAAAGACTTCGACGTGAACGCTGCCGTGTTCGTCATCACTGATGGCCAGGACAACCGCTCCAAGATGACCTGCGCCATGGTCGCTAAGGCACTCAAGGAAGCGAAGGCCAAAGAAGCGCTGGAGTCCATCATGCCTGTGCTCATCGGGGTAAACACTGACCAGGGGAACCTCGACCAGTACTTGACCATGTTCAAGGACGAGGCGGGCTTCCAGCAGTTCGTCGCCATCGCCAAAGCCACCGAGAAGGAGCTGGCTAAGCTGGGCGGCTTCATCAGCAAGTCGATCAGCTCGCAGTCCCAAGCTCTTGGTACGGGCGGCGCGTCCAAATCGCTCTCATTTTAACCTTCTGAGGTCTCCATGCACTCCGATTCCTTCTTCGTAATGGGCAAGACCCATTCCGTATGTCAGGACTACGCACTCGCTGGCAAGCTTGCCATGCTAAGGAACTACGCTGTGCTGTCTGACGGGTGCTCGTCGTCAGCTCACACAGACTTCGGAGCTAGGCTAATTGCTGCTGCCGCAATTACCTGTGCGGAGAGCGGGGCATTAGCACCAACAACGGTTTGCACCTTGGCCAAGATGACCAAGCCAGACTTTTTCAGCACAAGCATTTTAGATGCAACGCTGCTCTTCGCGATAGAGACTCGAATCGGAGTAGCTGTAGAAATGTACGGTGACGGGTTCGTCATTGCTAGACGGCGTGATGGAGCCATTGAGGGATACTCAAATGACTTCGGAAACGCCCCACCGTACATGACCTACCTGCTGGACAACGCCCGCATGCAGGAATACTTGAAGTACAACAGCGGTAAACTATCTCGGGTCTACATCGAAACGTCTGATGCTGCACATCGGACCATCCATGGTGAAACCGCACACGAGAGTATAACACACAAAGAAACCAAAGTGGAAGAACTAAAGATCGCTGAGCCAACCATCGCGCAGTTCTGCACTTGGGCTTACTCATCGCGGCTGTTTGAAACCAACAAGTACGACCTAGTGGTGCTAGCGTCAGACGGGCTAGCCTCGTTCATAGACAGCAAGGATGAGGCAGAGCCAGTAGAAAACTTAGTTCGCGACTTGGTAGACATCAAGACGTTTACCGGTGAGTTCATGCTTCGCCGTGGGAAGCGCTTCGTAAAATCATTGGCGGATCGCGGTCTGCGCAACTATGACGACCTGTCCCTCGCAGCGATCTACCTAGGAGAACTAAAGTGAAGGTTTACGTAAAAGGTACGCGTCAAGAAGTAGACCTTTCCCAGAAGGACTACGTTGCTGGTGGGGGTGAGGGTGAAGTATACGTCAAAGGGTCCGTAGCGTACAAAATCTACAAAGACGCTGCCAAGATGATCCCGCTCGGTAAGGTTAACGAGCTGTCCGCGATAGCCGACCCAGCAGTGATCCGCCCGGAGAACGTGCTAGTCGATAGTCGGGGCAGGGCCGTTGGTTACACCATGCGCTTCATCAAACAGGCCTGGACCCTGTGTCAGCTGTTCCCACGTGTATTCCGGGAGCGCAACAAGGTCACTGAGCACATGGTCTTCGAGCTTGTGCGCAAGCTGCAAGAAAGTGTCGAGCACGTGCATCAAGCCCAGGTGCTCATCGTTGACATGAACGAGATGAACTTCCTCGTGAGCAAGAAGTTCGACGAGATTTACTTCATTGACGCGGACTCATACCAGACTAAGCACTTCCCAGCTACTGCACTTATGCCATCCGTGCGCGACTGGAAGACTAAGCTTGGGGACTTTACCGAGAACTCGGACTGGTTTTCCTTCGGCATCGTCTCGTTCCAGATGTTCGTTGGTATCCACCCGTATAAGGGCAAGCATCCCAAGATCCACGGCTTCGAGGACCGGATGAAGGCCGGGGTCAGTGTGTTCAACAAGGACGTAAGCGTGCCAGCTGTCGCTTACCCACTCAGTACCATCCCTAAGGAGTACAAAAACTGGTACGAGTCCGTGTTCGAAAAGGGCGAGCGCTGTCCACCTCCAAGCAAGTTCGGCGTTGTGGTTGTTGCCCCGCCTGTGATCAAGGTGCTTGTGGGATCTGCCGCGCTCGACATCGAAGAGCTGGGCGACTATGATGGGCAGGTCATCCGTGTTTGTGGGGACTCCAAGAACATGATCGTGGTGACAGACAAAAGTGTATGGCTCAACAAGCGCAGGCTTGCGAGCTTCACACACCAAGTTCTCGGAATCGGCTTTAGCGAAAAGGGCCACGTTCCAATAGCTATCGTAGATAGTGATACGGACATCCCAGAGCTGCGCAATCTCGTCACTGGCTACCCGCTCAACTGGCAAATGGCCACCACTAAGGTTGAGTCCTACGATGGTAGGGTGTACTGCATACTCCTCGACAAAGTTTATGAGGTAGTGCTGACTAGCGCAGGCAACTATGTTATCGCGTCAACAAGGGAGTCTGCACACGTCCTAGAGCACGCCACCAACCTCTACCCAGGCGTGGCCATTCAGCGGTTGTTGGGAGCGACCTACGTGTCTATCTTCTCGGAGGCACAGACCACGCACCAAATGCCCATTAAACGGCTCGACGGTTACAAAATCATCGATGCCAAGTTCGACCATGGCGTTCTGATGGTGATCGGTGCCAGTCCAAGTGGCACTTACGACCGGTTCGTTTTTCGGTTCGATGAAAACTATTCGTACGATGCACGCATGATCTCAGGCGTTACTCCTGCAGGTCTAAACTTCGTAACGCTGGACTCTGGAGTCTGCGTGTGCATTAACGAGGACGATCAGCTAGAACTGTTCAGCGCCAGGAAGGATTCAACGCAGATGAAGCTAATCAAGGACGCGGCAATCAGTGGTGAAATGACCATCGGGGAATGTCGAGATTGCGTGGTTGTTGCTCACAAGAACAAGGTCTACAAGGTCTCGATGAGGTCCACTAAACCGTAAGCCTCCACGATTCATTGAACTTAGCCAAGTACCACATTACCGTCTTCCTGATACCTTGCTCAAACTCCACCGTGGGCTCCCAGCCAAGCTCGCTCTGTATCTTTGTCGAGTCCATTGCGTAACGGCGGTCGTGACCCATCCGGTCGGTCACATGCTTGATCAGCCCGGTGTTAACTGCCTCGTCGCCCGTCATCTGGTTTACCGTCTCAATAAGCTTATTTACCACCCAGAGGTTCTCATGTTCACTGTGCCCACCAATATTGTAAACGGACCCATGCTTCCCCTTCATCGCTACCAGGTCAATCGCTGAGCAGTGATCGTACACGTAGAGCCAATCACGGACGTGCTTCCCATCGCCGTAGATCGGGAGGTCCTTGTGGTCTAGCGCATTTCGAATCATCAGCGGGATGAGTTTCTCTGGATATTGCCTAGGGCCGTAGTTGTTAGAGCATCTGGTTATCAAGATGGGCAGCCTGTAAGTATCATAGTACGACTTAACTGCTAAATCAGCTGCGGCTTTCGAGGCTGAGTACGGGCTGTGGGGGTCAAGGTTTGTAGTCTCGGTGAACGCACCCGTTGGGCCGAGCGATCCATACACCTCGTCAGTGGACACTTGTAAGAAATACACACCGGGTTTGAAGGCATCCCCATCTGCCCAATTGCTAAGACATGCGTCTAGTAAACACTGCGTGCCTAGCACATTAGTTTTGAAGAACATGCGTGGGTATATTATTGAGCGGTCTACGTGCGTCTCAGCGGCAAAATTTACTACGCCCGTGATGCTGTGCTTCTCGAAGAGCATGTCCACAGTTTCTCTATCGTTGATATCTCCTCTTACAAAAGTAAACCTCTTGAAGTCTTCGAAGGTGACGTTCTCGGTTTCCTCTTGAATCAAGTTGTTCATGCTCCCAGCATAGGTAAGCTTGTCCAGCCCTACGATTTGAAGATCTGGGTGGTTGCCCAACAAGAACCTTACGTAGTTAGACCCAATGAAGCCCGCAGCGCCGGTCACAAGCACAGTCATAGTTCACCAATCTTTTGAAAGCAGGAACCTTTTCGTAGCGTTTCTCCAGTCTGGAAGCTCGTAGCCAATCGTTTGAAACGTTGGGAACTGCCCAAGTACTGAGTAGCCGGGTCGAGGTGCTGCATTGAAGTCGCTAGACTGCGCAGCTACAACGTTTGTGCCTAGATCCAAGCATTCAATTATGTACTTAGCCCACTCGAAACGACTACACCAACCAGAGTTGGTCATGTGGTATAGCCCATAAGCTTTACTTTCTAGGAGGTCGATCGCCGCAGGGGCAATGTCCTCCGTGTAACAAGGACACGAGGTCTGGTCGTCTACTATGCGGATCTCTGTGCTTGTCTTTGCCCAGTCCGATACCTTCGTAACGAAATTAAACCCAGATGGCCCGAACAGCCAGCTTAGTCTAACGACGAAGTGCATTTTGGTTAGCGACCTGACAAAGCTTTCACCAAGAAGTTTGCTCCCACCGTAGATGTTGATTGGATGAGGTAAGTCCGTGATTTGATACGGAGTATTCTTGGCTCCGTCGAACACGTAATCGGTAGAGAAATGCATTAGGGGGATTTTAAACTCGTCGGAGGCGATGGCTAAATTTCTCGGCCCAATGCTGTTAACTAAGCAGACATCATCAAACCTGTTACTATCCTCAGCTGCGTCTACATCATTGTACGCTGCGCAGTTAACAATGAAGTCCGGTTTACAGCTCTCAACGAAGCGTCTAACACGCTGCAGGTTTGTAATATCAAGCTGTGCTAGGTCCGTAGCGTCGCAGACGATAACCCGCTCACTCGCGCACAGACTCTTTATTGCAGTTCCCAGTTGACCGTCTGCACCAGTAAGTAGGATTCTCATTACATGCCCTCTATGTTTTCCAGTTTAGGTAATGCCTGGTCCCGGAGCCACCAGCTAGGAGGATCCCTTTCATGACTTTTTCCAGATTTCCTTGGCAATTCCGTTGATACGTACTAGCGCTTTGCGAACTCGTTTTCGTGGCGGTTTTGGATGGGTAGGCTTGTAGCTAGGATAATCCGGGTGTGGCGCGTAACGATCTTTAGTTAAAAACTTGATGGCCTTAAGCACAGCCTCTTTAACTTCCTGCTTGTTGTTTTTGTAGTCTTTGAAAATGCGTCTCATGGAATTGTCTGCGCTGGTTGGCTTCCCATAGTCTAAGTAATCTGTCATTGCTAAGACTACTTTGGACAAGAGCAACCTAAGCTCGGGGTAGACCTTATCCTTCTTAGCTGGTGTAACATAAGTTATCTTGTTCTTCTTGCGTTTCATGTATCCATTATACTAAGATCTCAGCAATAGTTGCGGCGAGCCGCAGGCTCTGATTGCGCCGCAACTTTGCAAATTCAGCTTCTTGTTCTGGGTCGTGCCATTCTGGCATGACTTCCTTCCTAATGCTTCCTCTCGGATGTCCCAATACCTTTTCCAACTCCTTATCCCATTTCTCTACATTTTCTCCAGACGATAACAAGTCCAAAATTTCCTTGCCACGTCCGCTACCAACATCCAACAAGTGATCGGCCATCGTGCCATGGTGGTGCGCTACAGTTAACCCGTACTGGAAGGTTGCCACACGTTGGTCTAGATCTCCACTGCTCTCTGCCTGTAGGATCTCCAATGCGTTCTCGATATCTGAAACGTTTTCGCGTAGGCTCTTGCCCCCCGCGATGGCCGCGCTATCGAAGAAGTCTAGATACTGGTCGTAGGAGCTGTCCAGAATTTCGTCTAGATGGGCCAGGATTGGATCTGCGAAGTTGGCTATGAGGTCTTTAGATGTATAAACGTCCCTCAACCAATCCTTCCCACTCCAACCCACCGTGTTTATCAACCAGTCTTTAAGCTCATCCAGTAAATCGTACTCGTCGATCATCCATGCAGTGCCCGCGTCCTCACCTAATTCATCGATGTGTTTTTCCCACTCTTGATCGAACGCCTGGTATGCCTCCGCAGTAAGTTTATTTTTGTGGAAGTTCAAGAAGTCAATTCCGTGGCCTTCCTTCAAGTAGCTCTCGTCCTCGTTGTCTAGCATGCTGCGAGACCCACCGCTCCACGCCTCTACAATCTCGTAAAGCTTGTCTTCGTAGTTGACGCCCCATCGGTCGAGCGTAATGAAGATGTTGTTAAGCGCCTCGGGAGGGTCGTAGCCCTCATCCAAATACGACTGCACCTCTTCCTTCCAACCTTCTGGAGAATGCCGCTTGAGCCATGTTTCGTACGTGTCGATCATAGCAGTAAGGCCCTCGTCGATGACCTTGGAAAGATCGCCCTCGATCCGGTACTTCTCGATATACGCAGGCTCGCCAAGCCACCCCAAGATGTCCTCATCGTACTTTATCCAGCCGTACTTGTAGGTAAGCTCGTAGATTCGCTCTAGGGTGCCTGCGTCGAGTTCACCGAGTAGCTTATTCAAGGCGACAAAAGTAAACATTATTGGGCCTCCATACGATGGTAGGCCCATTGTACAACTAGCTAACTGTGTTGGTTAAAGCGGCGTTTAGCACCGAAAGCAGTTATCGCTGTCGAGGATTTCTATGCAGAGTTCGTTGATAAGGAAGTCCAACGTCCTAATCTGGTTGTTTACTTCAGAGGTCTTCCGTGCTTTGCACAGCTCTTCGCGTTCCAAAGTAAAGATCACTACGGCTACGGATGGATCGACCAGAATAGGCGCTACGGTGGTCATTGCACAGCCCTTGTTTTGAAATCTGCGATAACTCCAGGGTGAACCGAACAGCAAACGTGGTCACCTGGCCAGCGGCTATCACACAAGGCTAAGGGATACTCTTGGCCTTCCTCTTTGTGATTGAGTTCGCGCTCCGTAATTTCCTTACCACAAATGCAGCATTTTCCAATCACTTTGGCAGACATATCCGCTCCTTGGGGCTCTACTTACACAGATTGAGTGTACTGTCAACAGGTTTTTGTGTCAAGTTAGGGCTGGTCGTTAAGCAGGTTCACGATCTTGGAAGCGTACCGCTTGGCGTGGTAGGGCAACGCGAAGTAAAGAACCGGTCCCTTGCCGTGCGGGACGATGGTCGAACCGTACCCCTGGAACACCGGGTTTTGGCTGTTGAACAGCTGACGAACCTCCTTGCTGATCTCCTGGGGGCTCTCCGTGCACACGGAGAAGTCGTCCTGGCGCTTGATGTGCTTGTTGTGCATGCGCTTGAAGACATCCTCCCCAGTGAAGCACAGGCGCTGCTTAATCATCTCCTCGATCACAGTAACGATACCCTGCATTGTGAGCGGTGAACACATTTTACTTTCTCCTTTTCGTTTACGTTAACCGATTTCCACCAAGAACTTGATCGTGCACTGCGAATCATCGTATACAATATACTCATTATTTCTAAGGTCCGCGCCGCCCTCAGCAAACAGCGAGTCGAAGCTGCCGCGCTTACGCAGGTTCTGTTTGTTGAGGTCGTAGCACCAGGACTCGTGATGCTTGATCTTGAGGAAGCTGCCAAGATGAACTTCGTAAAGGGACAGGAAGCCCTTACGGTCGCTACCATGCGCCCAGTAGGACCCCTGCAGTGAGCAGTAGCCAATGGACTTCTGCGCCTTGTCCGCGAAATAGATCCCGTAGCCAAACATCTTCCCACTGATGACTGCGTTGGTTGGACGCAACACTAGGCCGTTCTCGATGATGGACCACCAGTTCTCGTTGCGGCTACCGTGCCAGAACGACATCATGGTCTTGTTGGGCGCTACCGTGGTGTACTTGACGAACTTATCCTGGGTTCGTTGGTTGACTACCTTGAACGCACGCCGGAATTGGTTAGCGTTCGGCCCAAGGTGCTTCTTGATCAGGGCGATGTCGCCAGCTGTGGGCTCTTCAATCTCGATACCCATGGCTTCGAGCAGCGTCTTGCTATCGTTGGGTGTGTTCTTCTGCTGCACCGTCGCGATTTTGGCTTGGCCCTGCATGACGTCGAGCGTGGCCTGCTCGGTGGCAACCAGCTTCTCAGCCTGCTCGACGTTGGCCTGCGAGTGGAAGGACGAGAAGTCGAGGAGGTGGTCCTTGACCTTGCGCATCCTGCGCGGGATTACCCTGTAGATTTCGAGCAGCTTGTCGTTGACAGGCTGCGTGGGCTTGCTCATCCCGACGAGGGGAACCAGCTCGTTCATGTGCTGCTGTGCAGTTGCAACCATCTGCGGAGTGACCTTGTCTGCAGAGATGGTGTAGTTCGCACTCACAGACTTGTTGGCGTACGCCTGCAGCTCCTGAACGATGGAAGCGATCGACGACTTACCAATCGCAGCGAAGGCTGTCGTAGTAGTGCCCACGGCGCGAAGCGCGGTCATGTCCTGGTAGCCCTTCTTCAACTTGCTCTTGAGCAGGGTGTCCCAGTTTTTCTCGCCTGGCTTGTAATGCGTCGTCGTCGATGTGACATCCACGCGTCCCCAAATGGCAGTGATCGAGCCATCTGGATTCTCCGTCATGTCGTAGAACTTGTTGTGGTCACCGAGGTTGTCCTTACCTGCGGGTTCAACAAAGATTAGCTTTGCAACGCGACCAGCCATGATTACTCCTCCTTATTCGTTTCGGTGGTGTTAGCGACTAGCTTCAACCAGGAACCAACACTTAGCTCTTCCATTGGGATCCCCAGCTTTGCCAGCAGGCGCTTGGCATCGTGGATGTTGATCATTATGAACTTGCCCGCGACGAGGGTCTTGAACCCCGCCTTAAGGAAGGCCTCCTTGACCAGCTCGCCTTGATCGCTCGGTTCGGAACCGCGAGGGGTGCCTTCAGCCAGCAAACGTTTCTGCTCGGGAGTCAGACCTTTGAATTTGGTAACCATATTCGTACTCCTTATGATACTTAGTTGATCACCGTTCCAGCCGGGGGCGGGAACAGATCGCTAAACCTGCTACACAGTTCAGGCATTGACCGAGGTTCTCCAACAATGGTCCCAGTAGCCGTGTGGCTAAGCTCGCCCACCAGCGTGTAGCTGGTGCCGTCGTTCCACTCGCATTGCGCAACCAGCGCGTCGACTTCCCTACCGAGCGATTTCACCTTGCCCGTGTAGATAACCCCGATACCTTGAACGTACTGGTTAACCGCGATCTTCTCCATGGCGGCTCGCAGCTTGAGCTTGCCATCATCGCTCTGTAGCAGGTTCATCGTTCCAGGCTCAAACGCGAGGCACGCGGGCTGCGTAATCACGAGTACGGTAGTCTTCGCCGCACCGAGGATGTCTACCATGCGCATGCCCGCCGTGAAGAACCGTCGTGCGATGTCCATTGGGTTGTTCACGCCGACGATTCCCAGCAACTCCCGAGGCCACACCTGAATGGGACATGGGTTAGTCATGGGGCACCTACAGGTTGAACTTCAGGCCCGTGCCGTTGCAAGTCTTGCACTGACATTTAGGAATGTCACTCGGCTTGTCTAGAATCCCCAGGTGATAGCCCTTGCCGTTGCAATCTGCGCAAGGGATCTGCGCTGCCAGCTCCCGGACTGCCTTGGCAAGCTGCTTCAGCAGAGGGTCCTTGGGAACCGTGTTCTCGATTTGCGCGACTAAGTTTCTGAGTTCGGACTGGTTCATTTGCAAACCTCCTTGTCAACCACGTTTTTATTATAAGCTAAAGAGGCGGGCTGACAAGGAAGTTTTTAACTTATTTTGTAGGAGGGTTCATCTTTAGGATTCTGCTTTTGGTATGCTCGGTTAGGTTCTCCAGCTTGACTTTGGTGTCCTTTAGCCCTGCCAACCTAGCCAGCTCTTCGGAGATGCGCAGGTAGACGCTAAGCTTGCTGGTGTCGTCTACCTCCGGAGAGCAAAGGAACACACTGTCCCGTACCTTGAAGATTAGTCGAAAGCGGGTTTGACTTTTGTTGGTGAAGCAGACTGCCTGCATAGTCTTCAACTTGAACCGATTGGCGATCTCTCGAAGGTAGCCACTCTTTGTTACGACTCTGCGCAGATCCATATTGTCCGTGTAGCCAACGATGTTCATTGTCCTCCTCCTTTATTAGATGTCGAAGACAGCCTTCAACACGCGTTCGAACCGCTTTGCTGAAAGCTTGAGAAGGACTTCATCGCCGGAAGGCGGTTGCATCTTAACGATGTACTCCGCGTGTAGTGGTTCAAGGTCGTTCGCTATCCTAGAAAGCGCGCTGGCACCAGGAATGCGGCAACCAGGATAAGACTTCTCAATCTCTTCCTTGATCACGCTCCAACGAAGCCCTTCCTTGCGCATGCTCTTGGCGGCCTCAGCGATCTCGTCTCGATGTGCCTGGTAGTTGTCGTTGCGCTCCGAATAAGAGTACGCCACAGGGGTTCTCACGATGGGAGTTTTGGCCGGGACCTGCTTTGCTGCTGCGTCTGCTTTGCCCTTCTTGCGCCATGCCAGCCGCATGCGCCATGCCAGCTGATAGAGCTTGTTCTTGTTTATCCGCTTAGCGAACTGCGGATACTCGGCAATGATAGTGCTAAGCACTTCATCGATAGGTTTTTTCTGCGTGTAAAGCAGCTCTGCTGTTCTTGTGCGCATGACCAACGGGTACGGGGTATTCGACGTTTGCGACATTAGACACTCCTTGTTTAGTTCAAAGTCATAGAGGCATAATACTCAGAAATTAGTTGTTGACAAGTTAAATTTGTTGTAGCTAATTGACCGAGTTTTCCAGTATATTGCCGAATAAGGAGGTGCAACGTGGAATTCAACATTGCAGACCACACACATTACTTAGTTATTTCTGGGTCTTATGCCTATGGTACCTATTCGGAGTCGAGCGATTACGACCTCCGAGGTTGGGCGATCCCGCCCAAACAATATTTCACCACCTTCGACAAACACTTTGAGCAAAACGACCAAGGCTACCCGTACATCGACTACCCATTCCGGCGAAGTTTAGCTGCGTACATCGAGACGAATCACTTCCGGGTTCCGCCAAACCACGAGGTCATTGACCACTCGATTTACGGCGTCCTTAAGTTCTTCGCGTTGGCTGCAGAGTGCAACCCCAACGTGATCGAGCTGCTGTTCGTAGAACCATCCGACGTGTTGTACACGTCTCATCTCGGGACGATGGTACGAGAGCACCGCGACCTGTTTCTGTCAGCGAGAGCTAAACACACATTTACCGGTTATGCGGTTTCTCAGTTGAAGCGGATCAACACGCATCGCAAGTGGCTTCTCAACCCGCCGAAAGCTAAGCCCGAGCGAGCAGAGTACGGCTTGCCAGAAACCAGCGTGATTCCTCCTGAGCAACGTGGTGCAGCTGAGGCATTGGTAGAAGCCAAAGTACGTAATTGGCTACTGCAAGACGCAGAGCTTTCGGACTCGTTAATTGCGGAGATCCATGAGAAGCTAACCGACTTGTTGGCAAACGTTATGGCTTCGAAGGACCTAATTGCTAGAGTAAGCGACGAGAACGACCTGCGTGAACTGGCTAGGATTAGCGCCATGCGTAACTTAGGCATGACTGAGAATTACATCGCGGTCCTGCAATCCGAGAAGAAGTATCGGGACCGGCTCAAGGAGTGGAACCAGTACAACGAGTGGGTTGAAAAACGCAATCCAGCCAGGGCCGAGTTAGAAGCTAAGTACGGGTACGACACCAAGCATGGGATGCAGCTAGTGCGGCTGCTACTTAACGGTAAGGAACTGCTGACGACTGGCAAGCTGACTGTGAAGCGAGACGACGTTAGCATACTGCGGGACATTCGCAATGGTGGGTGGTCGTACGAGAAGATCATTTCGTACCTTGACGCGGTTGATAAGGAGCTGCAGGACATTTACAACAACAAGCGCTATGCAGTGCCGCATAAACCTGACATGAATGGGCTCAGTAAACTGTGCAATCAAGTAGTAGGTGAAGCCGTCTTTACTTAACCAACTTAGGTAGAACCGGGGACAATGACCATTATGAAAAAGATGGTGCTGCTACCTCTACTAATCTTGCTAAGCTGCAACGAACCACCGCTCAGGCCAGGAATGTCCGAGTTAGACTGTCGCGTGTTCTATACCGACAACTACTGCATGATGTGCTTTCACGACGATGGTGACTGGGCAGAAGTGTGTGTCAACGTCTCCAAGATACGGATGATCCACAATAGGACTGTGTACGTCCCTGGGTGGCGTGTCACTGCGTTTGAAGTTCCTCGCCAGCTTGAGCAGTGCTTGACCAAGTGCAACTCGGTAAAGTACACTGCAACTCAACCATGGGAGCCAACCAGATGACCCTAAAGGTAGACTGCATACTAGAATACAACATCAGTCACCACGTTGCTGAGGGTGGCATCGGCCAAACAAATTTATGGAGAGCCCTGGTCACACACAGTGAGCTAGACCTGCCTCCCCTTTTCGACATTACGGTAAGCGCGTATGCACCTAAGGTAGCCCGCGCGTTGCTTGAGTCCGCATTGAGGGCAATCGGTGCCGAGGCAAACTGGCGCAAGGATCTTGAGGACAAAGACGTCGATGAGCCGCGCTGCCCAGCTTGTATAAAACCGCTTGCTGGAATGACGACTGATATGTACTACACAGGCTTAGATAAGAATGATCACTCATGCCCAATTTGCGGAGCTACCCGTAGAAGTTGGGAGTGCGGGCGTGGAGACGTTGCAAGTTTGTCGAAAGAGCTTCAGTTGAGGGAAGTTTTAGCTAAGTAGGAGACGCGCGATGGACCACCGTGTTATTTGGAAAGGTAAACACGTTTCCGGCTGCAAAGAGTTCGCCGTGCTGCTGAAGAAACGAATCGCGTTTGTGTTGAAGCCTAGACATTTCGACGAAAACAAATGTGCCAAGTGCGGAGAAGACTCTGCCGTGATCGACCGCACAATCCCACTCTGCGACCGGCACTACGCAAAGCAAAGCACTAATCACATG
>Ga0315295_10002119_pt1 | contig 16892 bp, 11 predicted proteins | sample YL17G14_0_MG_FD_204453 | JGI IMG/M metagenome (GOLD analysis project Ga0315295, IMG submission 204453) | Sediment microbial communities from Yellowstone Lake, YNP, Wyoming, USA - YL17G14_0 | ecosystem: Environmental > Aquatic > Freshwater > Lake > Sediment | place: USA: Wyoming | collected... | reverse complement strand
GTCCACAAAACCGACGATGGCCGTGATGCCCCGGGTAGCCCGGGCCAGATGCTTCAAAGCCTCTGCGTTAGCTTTGATGAAAGACGAATTTAAGAGGAGATCCTCCGGTGGGTAACCCGGAAGCGCCAGCTCTGGAAAGGCCACCAGCTCTGCACCCATCTCCCGCGCTTGGCCGATCATTTTCAAGATTTTTCCGGCATTGCCCTGGAAATCTCCCACCGTGCTGTTGATCTGTCCCAATGCCAGACGCAAGGTCCTTTTCATTCTTCTCCCTCTACGATCGTCACATCCTTTCTGATCCTATACCGTTCGATCTTCGAACGCAAGGTATTGCGGCTGATCCCCAGCAAAATAGCCGCCTGGACTTGGTTTCCCTTCGTCTCCTGCAAGACCCTCTTGATCAGGATCTTCTCGAGCGCCGACATCAGGTCCGACTCGGGGCTGCGCTTCGCTTGTTCCGCCAATTCCTTGAACATCGGCTCCATCAACCGTTGCAACCGCTCTTCAAAATCCACCTGCCCTTTGGGCCCGGCAACATCCGGTTCCACTCCCTCCAGGACGAAATCCTCCGGAAACAGGGTGTTCCCTTTGGCGATGACCAAGGCTCGCTGCACCGCATTCTCCAGCTCTCTCACGTTCCCCGGCCAGCGGTAGCGCATGAGCTTTTCCAACGCCCGGGGAGCGATTTCTCTCACCCGGGGGTTGATCTCCGACGCAAAGCGCTGCAGGAAGTACCGCATCAACTCGGGGATATCCTCCAGGCGTTCCCGCAGGGGAGGGAGATGGAGCGTAACCACTTGCAGCCGGTAGTAAAGGTCCTGGCGGAAAGACCCTTCGCGGATGGCTTTTTCCAGGTCCTTGTTCGTGGCCACGATCAGCCGCACGTCCACGGTGATGCGTTCAGACCCCCCCAGCCGTTCAAACTGCTGATCCTGAAGAACGCGGAGGATTTTGGCCTGGGTGGCCGGAGTCATATCACCGATTTCATCCAAGAAAAGCGTCCCCCCATTGCCCTGCTCAAATTTGCCGATGCGCCGGGTAAGGGCTCCGGTGAAAGCGCCCTTCTCATGTCCGAAGAGCTCGCTCTCCAGGAGTGTTTCCGGAATGGCCGCGCAATTCATCGGGAGAAAAGGCTTGTCGGCCCGGCTGCTATGGTGATATAAGGCGCGGGCCACGAGTTCCTTGCCTGTCCCGCTCTCCCCCCTCAGGAGAACCGTAACCCCCGTGGGGGCGACCTGGCCGATCATCTTGTAAATTTGCTGCATGGCCGGTGAAGAGCCCACGATCGCCTCTCCCGTGACTTTAGGCTCTATGCGATCGGGGTATGAGACCATCTTCTTCATCATCCGGGAAACCTCTAGGGCTCTTTCCACCAGACCCCTCATTTGGGGGATGTCGAAGGGTTTGAGGATGTAATCGAAGGCTCCGAACTTCATGGCCTCGATGGCCGTTTCCGTCGTCCCGAAGGCGGTCATCAGGATGACCAATGCTTTGGGGTCGCGCTCCTTGATCTGTTTCAGAACATCCAGACCACTCTGGCCGGGCATTTTGATGTCCATGACCACCAAGTCCGGATTTTCCTCGGCAAACCGTTCGAGGGCCTCAGCCCCGTTCTTGGCTAACGAAACCAGAAGACCCTGACCTTCCAGCATCCGGTTCAAGGAATAACGCATGCTCGAATCATCATCCACAATCAAAACCCTGTCCAATGAACCCCCAGCAATTCCAGATTTTTATAGGACGCAGATTTTCGCAGATACACGCAGAAAATTATTTTCTCAACCTAAGTTTTTGAAAGTGATTGAAAATGCCCAAAAGCTGCTATAAGGCATTATTTCTTAAATCTCAATTATCTGCGTCCCATAAGGAATAGTTAAATAAAAAACGGTCCCTTTTCCGGGACTGCTTTCCAACCCGATCTCTCCCCCATGCTCTTCGACGATGCGCTGGGCAATGGACAACCCTAACCCGATTCCTCCCTCTTTGGTGGAATAGAAGGGTTCGAAAACCTTGCCTTTCACATCTTCAGGAATCCCCTTCCCCGTATCTTGGAAGGATATTTTAGCAAACGAGCCCCTATTCGTCCCGGGCACCGGATGTTTCAAGGCAGTGGCAACTTTCAATTTCCCCCCCTGCTCCATGGCCTGGATGGCGTTGAGCAGAAGGTTTAGGAAAACCTGTTTCATCTGTTCTCGATCCATCGGAACAGGGGGAAGCCCGGGGGCGTACTCCCTTTCCAATGAAACCTCCTGGGCTTCCATCTCGTAAACGATCAGAGCCAGGGTTTCCTCCAGCACCTTGCGCACATCGATGGGTTCCAGAGAGGGGGGCCGGGGCCGGGCAAAATCCAGGAACTGTTTAATAATTTTGTTCACCTGCTCAATCTCGGTTTCGATTACAGCTAAATCCTTCTCCCGCGATGCTGGCGTGGCCATCTCGTCTACCAAGGAATGGATCAGGATCTTGATGCTGGTCAAAGGGTTCCGGATCTCATGGGCAATGCCGGCGGAAAGCTTCCCCAGAGCCGCCAGCTTCTCGGATTGAAAGAGCTGTCTTTGGGTCTCCTCCAACTCCAGAGTAGCTCTTTTCACCCGTTCCCCGAGCTGGCTGCTGAAAGCTCTCAATTCTTCATACATCAGGGCATTCTCCAGAGCCAGGGCCGCCTGGTTGGCAAAGATCATCAAGGACTGGAGCTTTTTCTCCGTGATCGACCTCTGGCTTACCAGGTTATCAGCCGCAATTCCTCCCAAAACTTTTTCCCGGGAAAGGAGGGGGACAGCGGCAAAGGATTTAACATCCAAAAAATTGATCAATCCTCGATTTACCCGCGGATCCCTGCTGGCATCCTCCACGATGAAAGGCCGACGTTCCAGGATGGCCCGGGAAATGATGTTGTCTTCTCGGTCATAAGGTAAGCTGAGGCTATTAATCTTTTCTCTTTCCACCCCGACCGCAACCTTGCAAACCAGCTGTTTCTTTTCCTCATCCAGCAAATAAAGCCGGACCCGGTCGAATCCGATACCTCTGGCCACTCCCTGCAAGATCAGTTCCAAAATCTCCTCTAAGTTCAATGTATACATGGATTGGCTGATGTCATGGAGCAAAGAAAGCTCGCGCACCCGTTCCAACTCTTCGATGATCTCTTCCTGCTTCCTCTGGAATTCATCGAAAACAGGGTAAGAGGTCATGGAATGCTCGCCAAAATCTAAGCCTCTGGCTTCTTGCTCGGGCGAGACGCGAAGCCCAAGGGTGGCGTCCAGGAGTTTGAAGAAACCGAAAGAAATGGGAAAGGCCCAGAGAAATACGGAGACTACAGCCAGGGCCTGTACCGCCAGAAGATCCACTCCCCCTCCGAAGATCAATCCGTTAACCGTGTATCCGAGGCTGTTCTGGACATATTGTTCCTGGGCAAAAAGGCCTACCGCAAGGGTACCCCAGATCCCGTTGACGCCATGAACGGAGATGGCCCCGACAGGGTCGTCAATGCGCCAGCGTTCGAAAGCTTTAAGAGAAAAGTAAAGGATGAAGGCAGCCAAGCTCCCGATAGCCACAGCACTAAAAGGACTGATGATGGCTACACCGCCTGTGCACGAGACCAGGCCGGACAGGACCCCATTGAGGGTCAGGCCCACGTCCGGTTTTCCCCGCAAGATCCAGGTCAGAGCCATGGTGCAGAGCGCCCCGCTGGCCCCCGCCAGGATGGTGTTAATGGCAATCAGAGCGATGCTCGGATTGGTGGCCGAGAGGGTGTTTCCGGTGTTAAACCCAAACCAGCCGAACCAGAGGATAAACACCCCCAGGGCAACCAGGGGGATGTTGTGCCCGGGGATAATATTCACTGATCCGTCCCGGTTGTGCCGTCCCAGGCGCGGCCCCAGAACGAGCACCCCGGCCAGAGAAACCCACCCGCCCACGGAGTGAACTACGGTGGACCCTGAAAAGTCGATCATCCCCTTGCGGGCCAGCCAGCCCCCTCCCCAGATCCAGTGGCCCACCACAGGATAGATCAAGGTGCTGATGAGCACGCTGTAAAATAAATAACCGATGAATTTGGCCCGCTCACTCATCGCCCCGGAGACGATAGTCGCTGCCGTGGCCGCAAAGACCACCTGGAACATCAAGTTCGCAAATTTCCAGTTGTCCACCTTCCCGGCGAGAGTGATATGGCTGAGGAAAAAGTCGCTTGTCCCAAAGAGTCCGAGAGCGCTGACCCCGAACATCAGGCCATAACCGATGAAGAAGAAGCCAATGGACCCGAGGGCAAAGTCAATCATGTTTTTCATGACCACGTTGCCCGCGTTCTTGGCCCTGGTGAATCCCACTTCCACGAGGGTGAACCCGGCCTGCATCAGGAAGATCAGAAAGGAAGCGATCAGGGTCCAGACCATGTCCATGGAGGCGGCATGTTCTGATAGTGCTTTGATCGGCTTCCCTCCCTCCTCCACATCCAGGGCCCAGCCTCCAAGGGGCAAGAGAAGGGAAAAGAAAAGAAAAAGAAGGAAAAATCTTTTGGGGCCTAAAAGGAAACTCATCTGCCTTTCAAAAAGCTGCCTGGATATGAGGAATATTAACACTCTGGGAGAGCAAAACCAAAGAAATCTTCCAGGCAAAAAAAAGGGGGAAAGTTTTTTCCCTCTTTCCCCCTCACGGGCCAAATATAGCCCGACTATGGTTCCCCTTTCCTGCCTTCATCACGGGCAACCCCATGCTTCACGGGGTTGCCCCTATTTCTTCCCTACATCCTAAGTTCAGAGACTCTAATCCATTTGGACGGCGGATACATTGGCTTTCCGCCCAACGCGGGGCTGATGGACTCTTTGCGGAGCTTTCAGAATTCTGGCCACTTCTTCCTGATCCGCCTCCATCACATAGGGAATCCCGGAAACATCCGTAGCCTCGCGGGTGAGCGCGCATAAATCATCACGAGTAATATGCTTGAGGGCAAACTTTCGGGCTCCAGCCATAAGCTGCTGCAGTCCGGCATTCAATCGATCGAAATAGGTAATCATCCCGAGGGCTCCGGAAGGGATTTTCGGAAAATCTTTTCCGTATTTCTCCTTTAGCTTGGCTGCCAGAACGAAGACGTGCTCGATATCATTCCCGTATTTGGCAATGTCGGCTGGAACCTTCTCTTTTTTGATCATCTCCCCGATGGTATTGCCAACCATTGCAGCGGTCATCGAAGCCCTGCCAAGACAAATGGCTTTTATGTACGGGGCAGCCAAGGCAAATGCCTTAAATATATGATCCTCCAGGGAGAGCCCCCCAGCCATGGCGCAGCAAGGGATGAAGGCGCCTTCTTGTTCCAGTTTTTTTAGAAATTGATACAGGAGACTTTCCAGATAAACGGTCGGAACCCCCCATTCATTCATCATCCGCCAGGGGCTCATCCCGGTTCCTCCTCCAGCACCATCCACAGTTAGGAGGTCGATTTTGGAATCCGAAGCATATTTAACTGCCCGGGCCAAGTCGGCGGGACGATAAGCTCCAGTTTTAAGAGAAATATGTTTGGTTCCAATTCTTCTCAATCTTTCTATCTCTTTATGAAATCCCTCCTCCTCCACCATGCCCAGCCTGGAATGGCGCTCAAATTCCTTAAAATCACCTTGCTTGAATGCTTCTTGAATCACGGGGTCTTCCGGGTCGGGAAGGACGATATACCCCCGGCTTTTCAGCTGCAGGGCTCTTTCTAAAGTGGAGAGTTTTACTTCCCCACCGATATCCTTCGCGCCCTGCCCCCACTTCGGTTCAATGATCTGGACGCCCAATTTTTCTACGACATATTCGGGCACACCCAGTCGGCCATCTTCTACATTATACTGGACGACGATCCCGCCGGATCTGTCATACCACTGCTGAAATATTTTTACCCTGCGCTCCATCTCTGGGGATCTGATCACCCGAGCATTGCGAATTTCAGCATTGGGGTCCATGCCGCAGACATTCTCACCGACGACCACCAAAGTTCCGGCGATTGCCGCAGCGATGGCCATCGATTCCCAGTGAATGCGGGCGATATCGGTAGATCCCAGAGCCCCCGTAAAATAGGGAACCCGTAAGGGAATCTTTTCCTCACTCCCCACGGTTGTAGAAATATCAACCGCTGGGAAGGTTGCCTGATCTGAGTCGGCTGGAACCCCCACCGCCCCCACACATGTACCCTGAATGTTGAAATGGGAATAATCAACCGGGTAATCCTTTTCAGAACCCGCGGTGACCTTGGCAAAGGGTTGCGGGTAAAGGATCTCCCTCCCGCGTAAGGCGGAACGGCCTACTTCACAAGGGCCTGGACAACCATCCAGGCAGGTGACGCAGATTCCTGACCCCGGGGCAGGCGCAACCCGGTTTCGGCTCATGGTTGCTGCGCTGGCGTTCGCTTTGCTGTAGGACATTTTCCTGACTCTCCTTTTCTGTTGGATTTTAATTGAGCAGCGCCTTTTCAATTCCCCTTAAAAAATGAAAAGGCGCCCACCATTCTTCTGGACGCCTTTGTCAATTGGGTGCCGCACGCCGTTGGGCGGCACATTAAATTAACGATTTGCCTAATAATAAAACATCATGTACAAAATTTTGTCAAGGTTTTTTTTAGATTTCAGCGGGGCAAATCTCGACACGCCCAAAAATAAAAAAAATATTTAATAAAAACATAATCTTTTAGATATAAACTTAATTTAAATATTAAGGGTTCGGTCTCCCTCCCCTTTTGTGAAAACTGCCGGCAGTTAATTAAATCTTAGTTTGGGGGATTCAGGTTTAGACTTGGTTGGCTAGGATGATCGCTTCGGCAATTTCGCGCATCGATTTTCGGAGGTCCATGGATTTCTTCTGGAGCCTGCGGAAAGCTTCCTCCTCGGAGAGTTGCTGTTCTTTCATTAAAATTCCCTTGGCCCGCTCCACGAGCTTTCGGGACATCAGCTCATCTTCGATAATCTTGGCCTTCATGATCAAGCCGGCGTTCTCGATGGCGATGGCCGCTTGATTGGCCACCGTGGTTAATACCTCCACTTCACTCTTGGTAAATTTGTGAGGAAAGGATGTGTAACAGTTGATTACCCCGATGACCTTTTCCTTCACGCACATGGGTACGCTTAACAAGGAGACCAGCCCTTCTTTTCGGGCCAGCTCTTTCTCTTTGTATCGTGGCTCCTTGAGGACGTTGTAGATCATCATCGGCTTATTCTCCTCGGCCACGTATCCCACCACACCCACCCCCAGCTTGAGGATTCTCTCCTTTAAATACTCTTCGCTCATAGACTGGGTGGCCCTGATTTTCAAGGCCTTGTCCCGTTCGTCTACCAGCCATAGCGAGCAAATTTTCGATTTCATTACCTCCGCCGTAACCACCACGATCAAACGCAGAATGTCCTCCAAGTAAAGGTCGGAGGAGATCGCCTTGCTGATCTTGGAGAGGGCTTCCAATTTTTTGATCAAAGAACTTTTAGATCCTGAAGGGGCCATTGGAATTCAACTCAAAATTAAACGATAATTGTTTATATTGGGTTTGATAATATAATCCAAGGCTTTTGTCAAGAGCCTTTTCCTGCCCGGCCCCGATTTTTCAGGGCCTAATGCTTTTCTTGCTTTTCTCCTCTTTGGCGCGGCCCATCTTTATCTTCCGCCTAGGCCTGGGAATGATTTGGAATGCAACCAGCATTTTTAAACGGGGGGCGACTCTTCTCCTGATGCAAATCATATGGAAAATTGCCGAACCGGCTTAAAAGGATTGTTAATAAGAAAATTTGGTTTAAAATAATTACAGGAGAGGAAAGGGGATCAACCCAATGGAAAAAAATGGTTTGTGGATCACCCGCAGGGATTTTTTGAAAACTGCTTCTGCCGGGTTGGCATTGAGCCTTGCGGGAAGGCCAGCTTTTTTAGAGGCCAAAGATGAGCGTGATCTGGTTGTCGTATCCGGCGATCCGGCCACAGCTACGAGAGCCGCGCTTGAAGCCATGGGCGGGATCTCCCGCTTCGTCCAGAAAGGGAAACGCGTTGTTCTCAAGCCTAATATGTCTTTTTCCAACCCCCCCGAATGGGGTTCCACCACCCACCCTCTGGTGGTAGCCACAGTGGCCCAAGCCTGCATCGATGCCGGTGCGCAGCGGGTGGTGGTCTTGGATAATCCCCTGCGCCCAGCTGAACTCTGTCTGAAACGATCGGGCATTCAGGAGGCTTGTAAATCCATCAAGGGCGTGCATGTCCTGGCCCTTGAAGACCGGAAGTTCTTCCGGGAAATCAAGGTGCCCCAGGGAAAAGTATTGGACCGCGTGGAGGTTTTCAAAGAGGTTTTGGACAGCGATGTACTCATCAACCTCCCCCAAGCCAAGACCCATTCCGCCACGGGCGTGAGCTTAGGCATCAAGGGCCTCATGGGTTTAATCTGGGACCGTTTCAGTTTCCACTCCAAATACAATATCAACCAAGCATTAGCCGACTTGGCCACGGTGATCAAACCCCAACTTACCATCCTAGACGCTACCCGAGCTTTGGTCTCTGGAGGACCAGGGGGACCGGGGGATGTCCAAAAACCTAATCTGATCGTAGCGGGCATCGACCCTGTGGCTGTTGACTCTTATGGGGTAACCGTAGCTCCTTGGTATGGACAAAATTTTAAGGGCCGGCAGGTCGAACATTTGCTCGTCGCCCACCAGCGGGGCCTGGGCAAGATTGACCTCGATCAGCTCAAAATATTCAAAGGAAAAGCATGAGGACTTTCCTCCAGGCTCTCTCCTTCCTCATCTTTACCACCCTTTTTGTCTTCGCCAATTACAAGCTTCCAGAATGGCTTCCGGCAGATGTTTATCTGCGCCTGGACCCGCTCCTGGGACTCAGCGCTGTTTTGACTGGAAAAGAGATCATCAGCCGAGCCCTGTGGTCTCTCATCGTGATCGGGGCTACCCTCGTCATCGGCCGGTTTTTCTGCGCCTATGTCTGCCCCATGGGAGCGACCATTGATTTTTTAGACTTTCTTTCTATCCGCAAAAAGACCCGCCCCGAGTTGAAAGGTGAGGCGAATTGGCGTAAGGCAAAATTTTTTTTGCTCATCCTTTTCCTCAGCTCTGCCCTTGCCGGCCTGTCCTTGGCCTACCTCATGGATCCCCTGCCCCTCCTTACCCGCTTCTTCACTTTTTTCCTCTATCCCCTGGCTATTACCCTGATCAATTTGCTATTGGATTTTCTGCGGCCGCTTTTAGAGGCCCTGGGATGGATCGAATTATCTCACCTTCACTACCCGCAACCGGCTTACTATATGTCTTTCATAACTTTTTTGATCTTTGCCGGAATCATCGTTTTGAACCGTTGGACTCCCCGATTCTGGTGCCGATACCTCTGCCCCCTGGGCGCATTCCTCAGTCTCCTCTCCCCCCTTGGCCTTTTTAAACGTCGGATCAGCACGGAGTGCAATGAATGCCTGAAATGTCAGAAGGCCTGCCCCATGGGTGCCGTGGAGCAGGATCCGAAGAAGATCCTTCTCCCCGAATGCATTCAATGCCGGACCTGTGCCGATGTTTGCCCTAAGGGGGCGATCAGCTTTCCAGCCTTTCCTTCTGCGGATCGGGCTTCCCAGCTCGGTGGGGAATATGCGGCCGTTGATTTCTCCCGCAGAGAATTCCTTACCTCCATGACCGGAGGATTCACCTTTGCTTTCCTGGCTGACCGGACCCCTTTTACCCCTCTCCAGAGCAAGCACCAGCTCATCCGTCCTCCGGGGGCAGTTCTGGAGTCTGAATTTCTACGAACCTGTATTCGCTGCGGGGAATGCATGAAGTCCTGCCTGACCAATACCCTCCAACCCTGTTTTTGGGAGTCTGGTCTGCCTGGGCTTTGGACTCCGAAGATGGAGCTTCGCTTTGCCCCTTGCGAACAGGACTGCAACGTCTGCGGCAAAGTCTGCCCCACTCAAGCGATTCGCTCCCTCTCCTTGGAAGAAAAAACCCATGCCAAAGTGGGCACGGCTATTCTGCGCAAAGAGCTATGCTTAGTCTGGGCTCAGGATAAGCTCTGCTTGATCTGCGATGAAATCTGCCCGTATAATGCCATTGTCTTTCGTACGATCGAAGGATACCGACGGCCCGTGGTCATCGCTTCCAGGTGCAATGGCTGCGGGTTCTGCGAGCAGAGGTGCCCCATCCAGGGTGAGTCGGCCATCGTTGTAGTTCCGAATGGAGAGATTCGCCTAAAGGAAGGTTCTTACATCCAGGAAGCCAAGAAACTCCAGCTGGAATTTAGACCCGATCCGGGTGATGACAAGTTTATTTTAGATCAATCTGGCTTTAAGGCCGGTGAGCAGAAGGAGCCAGGAAAGAAGGCACATCCAGAGGAAAAGACCACGCCCCCCAAACCGAAGGGGTTCCTGTAAGAATCAAAATTGCCAACCAAAATCCAAAACTCGAATTCCCTGAACTAAAATTTCCTTCCTTACCAGATTAAAATCTTAAAAATTTTAAATTTGATGGTCTCGTAAAAAGTCAAGATTTCCTCATTTTGTCATTCCCGCGAAAACGGGAATCCATCCCGCCGAAGGCGGGACTGCTTTCGCAGGAGTGACGGATTTGAGACTTTTTACGAGATTATCAAATTCCTCATTGTCATTTTTTTTTTGATTTTTCGATTTTGATGTTCTCGTAAAAAGTCGTCACTCCGGTGAAAACCGGAGTCCAGAGAATTTTTAAGTATTTGAAATAACTGGATTCCGGCTTTCGCCGGAATGACGGGAAACCTCATTTTTTGACTTTTTACGAGTTCATCGATTTTAATTCATTTCTCTTTTGCCGCGATGCCCAGTTCTTTAATTTTTCGGCGCAGGGTGTTTCGGTTGATCCCCAGGAAGCGGGCCGTCTTCGACTGAACGTGCTTGGTTTTCTCCAAAGCGGATTTCAGCAAAGTCCTCTCCACCACGGTTAAAACATCATCATAGAGCCGCCCATTGGACCGGGGGTCGACTTTCATCTCGGCGATCATCCGGCTGAGGCGATCTTCCAGAATCTCCGTCAGGGAAATCCTCCTCCGGACCTTCGGAACACTCCGGCCGAGAGTTTCCAGTTCCTTCCGGAAACTCCAGTTTTCCTCGAGCAAGGCCCTGTTCTCGGAGGCCATAGCTTTGCGTATGGCCATGGCCTCACTGATCAGCGAGCACACTTCTCCCAGGAATCCAAAGTCTTCCGTAACCGACAGCGGCTCTTCGAACAAGTGGTCCACCCCCAGGATGGCGGTGATGGCCCCCTGGGTTTTCAGGGGGGCGCAAAGGAAGGAAGCGTTTATCCGCTTCAGGGGGGTCTTAGTTTTTCCTTCGTAAAGCCAGATGGTTTCTCCGCCGTCTACCACTGCCGCCATCTGCGCCTTCTCTAAAATCCGTTGCATGACCCCGGAGCCAAAGTATTCCTTCCTCCGTTTCATTTCCTCGGCGGAAAGCCCATGTGCTCCTCCCATCTCCCACTCGTTTGATTCCGTGTTCATCACCAGGAAGGCTCCCCGCTTCATCCCCATATGGCGAGAAAGAATTCCGAGAACTTCCCCACAAGTCTCCTTCAGGTCTAAAGATGAGTTAAAAGCCTTGGCGATCTCGTATAGAGACCTCAGCCTGGGGAGCACCTTTTCCTCTTCTCTGGCAATGGCAGCATTCATGAATTTTTTTCCTCGCTCGAATGAAAAAAGGTCGCCATCGTCATTACCCACTTTTTAACAGGCAACCTCACCCTTGAGAATGGAAAACCCTGAAAATCCCCTGTCTGGGAAAAAGATGGAGGAGGGGAGCTCGTTTCTGCCTTCTCGTTTTCGTCCAACCTACTAAAAATGAAAAAACCTGTCAAGACCCTCTTCAAGGCCAAAAGCAAAAAACATACGGCTAGCTCTTCCCCCGGGATAAAAAACCGAATTTCCCTGTCTGTAGAGAAAGACTACGGAACCCGGTTTTCGCTGTCCAGCTTCCCCAATCCACTGATTCCGCGCATCCGGAACCCGTGGCTTTCCAACCTCTGAATCCTCAGAGGTTGGCTTTATTGGATTCTTTTCTCCTTGATTAATTCAAAAAAAAGTTTTTTGCAAGCGAAAAATTTCAGCCCTTGTTTCCCCGGACGACAATCAGGACTTCATTTTTTCTTTCAGAGAGGCCGGGACCCTGACGATCTTCCCCTCCCGGTCGACGAAGGCGTGGAGGGTCGTACCGCTGACCATTTCTGCTTCGTCTGTCTTTCTCAAAATGCGGTAGGCAAATTGGATGCTGGCCCGCTTCAAGAAGTCTACGGAAGTTTCGATGATTAATATGTCGTCGTACCTTGCTGAAACAAGGTATTTGCAGAAGACTTCAGAAACCGGGAGGTAAGTCCCTTGGTTTTCCATCTCCTGGTAGGAAATGCCCAGGTTGCGCATGAGCTCGGTTCGACCCATCTCGAACCAGCGCAGGTAATGGGCGTAATAGACGATCCCCATGGCATCGGTCTCAGCGTAGGTGACCCGGGTCTCGATTCTATATGGAGCAATGCCCATGGATTGGTTGCCGAAAGAATTTCCGCGTGATATTGCCTCTCGTGGATGTGTTTCTTTCAAAATCCCTTAATAAACTTCTCGAGCAGCTCATGTCCCCTCTCGATGAAAAGGCCGGTTTGGGAGGCAGAAATTTCATCAAAGGATCGACCCTTCTTGGGGGCTTTTCGAGCATCCTGGGAAGAAAAGATGACAAAGGGGACTGGCTCGGGGGAATGGGTTTTCAGGGCTAACGGCGTCGGATGATCCGGCAAAACCAGGAGTCGAAAATCCTCCCAGCTCCTCAGGCCCCGCAGAATGGGGCCGACGATTTTCCCGTCAAAGTCTTCGATGGCCTGAATTTTATCCTTCAGGTTCCCGTTGTGAGAAGCCTCATCCGGTGCTTCCACATGAACGTAGACGAAATCTTTCTTAGAAATTTCCCGCAGGGCATATTCTGCTTTGCCGGCGTAATTCGTGTCCAGGTAGCCCGTAACCCCCGGAACGTTGACGATTTCCAGCCCGGCGTAAAACCCAATACCTTTCATCAAATCTACGGCCGAGATCACTGAACCATTGAGGCCAAATCGTTTGGTAATGGGCAGGAGCGAAGGGGCTCTTCCCTGGCCCCAAAGCCAGATGGCGTTGGCTGGTTTCTTTCCGGCTTGCCGGCGTGTCCAATTGACGGGATGGTCTTGAAGCAATTTTTGGGCCTTCTCCATCAATCCCAAAACCTCCTCCTGACCTTCTCCCCTTGGAAGGTGTTCGCCAATATGCTTCCCCGTGATGTCGTGCGGCGGGGTAGTCTTGAGAGAAAGGCTTCTTTCCCCGTTTCGCCAGACCAGAAGGTGGCGGTAGCTGACTCCGGGATAGAAGTTGAATTCTTCATTACCCAGGACCTTCTCGATGTCCGCGATGATTTTTTCGGCCTCTGCGGTGGAAATATGTCCAGCGCTGAAGTCTTCCATGAAGGCCTTTCCTTCTTGCTGGGAAAGGGTAAGGAGGTTGCATCGAAAAGCTACATCGCCCCGGTTAAGTTTGACTCCCATGGATGCCGCTTCCAGGGGAGCCCGACCGGTGAAGTGTAGCGCCGGGTCGTAGCCGAAAATGGATAGGTTGGCCACGTCGCTCCCTGGAGGACAGCCCGTCGGCACGGTGCGCACCAGCCCGAGGCTTCCTTGCTGGGATAGTCTGTCCAAGTTGGAAGTTTTGGCCACCTGGAGTGGGGTTTTCCCGCTTAGCTCTGCAATGGGGTAATCGGCCATCCCATCACCCAGGAGGACCATGTATTTCCTGCTCAAGACTGGAGGTCCTCCCGTATCGATTCTCGATGGGGATGCGCGCATCCGCATTCTGCATCCTGCAATCCGCAATAGTCCAAATCGGTCACCTCATCCCCCAAAATCCGAAGGGTCTTCAATCCGGATGAGCATCGTCTTGTCCACGGTGATCGGCAGGCGGTCGATCTCCTGCAAAGCTTTTTGCATGTTCTTCTCCCGGGCCTCGTGAGTAAGCACGAATATGGGAACGGCTTTTTCAGCCCTTCTGCCTTTCTGGATAACTGAGGCGATGCTGATGTCCAGGTTTCCCAGGATGCCGGAGATGCGGGAAAGAACACCCGGGCGGTCCACCACGGTGAAACGCAGGTAGTAAGTGGAGGTGACGTCGTGGATGTGTTTGATCTCCCCCACTCGCAAATGTTCCTTCTGGTAGGAGAGAAGAGGGACGCGCCGGCTCACACCCAGGCGGATGTTTCGGCAGAGGTCTACAAGGTCACTGACCACAGCACTGCCCGTGGGCATCATGCCCGCCCCCGCCCCGTAAAAAAGCGTCGAACCCACTGCATCCCCCTTGACAAAAATGGCGTTGAAAGGTCCGCTGACTGTAGAAAGGAGATGGTCGGCCGGCAAAAGGGTGGGATGGACGCGGGCCTCGATGGGCCCTCCGTCCGATTTGGCAATCGCCAGCAGCTTGATGTGATAACCCAGCTCCTTGGCATGCTCGATGTCCATGGGAACAATGCCGGAAATCCCCTCGGTATAAATGTCCTCCAGCCGCACCTGGACTCCATAAGCCAAGGAAAGAAGGATGGAAAGCTTGTGGGCTGTGTCGATGCCTTCGACGTCCAGGGTAGGGTCAGCTTCAGCGTATCCTAACTCCTGGGCTTTCTTCAGAACTTCCGGGAACTGCAAACCCCGCTGGGTCATTTCGCTCAGAATATAATTGGACGTTCCGTTGAGGATGCCGAAGATTACCTGGATCTTGTTGGCCACCAATCCTTCCTTGAGGGAGCGAATGATGGGGATTCCCCCCCCAACGCTTCCTTCAAACCCGATGTCCACGCCTCTTTCGTCGGCGGCTTTGAAGATCTCTGCGCCGTGCACGGCGAGCAAGGCCTTATTCGCTGTGACCACATGCTTGCCTTTTTCAATGGCCTGGAGGATAAAAGTTCGGGCCGGTTCCAGCCCGCCGATCAGCTCGACAACGATGGCGATTTCTGGATCTTCAATCACGTCTGCGACTTTTTGGGTGAGGAGGGCGGGATTGACCTTGACCCCACGATCTGAGGTCACGTCCAGGTCAGCGATTCGCTTGAGGACGATGGAGAGGCCCAGGCGTTCTTCCAGGAGTTGGGCGTTCTCCTGGATAATCTTAACCAGCCCGGTGCCGACGGTTCCAAACCCGATGAGTCCGATGTAAATCCGGTCCATGGCAACCCCAAAAATTGGAATGATGGAACAACGGAAGATTGGGACGATGGAATATTGGGGAACGGGTCGAATTTAACCTCACCCATCATTCCGGTGTTCCACTATTCCATTTTTCCATCCAATTTTCCATCAGAAAAGTTTTTTGATGCCTTTCACCGCTTGTTTAATACGCTGAGTATTTTCAACCAAGGCGAAGCGCACATGGTCATCCCCGTATTCACCGAACCCAATCCCGGGAGAAACGGCGACCTTGGCCACCTGCAGGATCAACTTGGAGAACTCCAGGGAACCCATCTCCTTGAACTTATCAGGGATCTCGCCCCATACAAACATCGTGCCCTTGGGCTTCTCAATCTTCCAGCCCGCTTTCCTCAGGCCGTCCACCAGGGCGTCCCGCCGCTCCTGGTAAATTTTCCGGACTTCCTCCACGCAGCTTTGGTCTTCGCTGAGAGCGATGATCGCAGCAATCTGAATCGGCTGGAAAATGCCATAATCTAAGTAACTCTTAATCCGGCCCAGAGCGGAGATCATCCTGCGGTTGCCCAGGGCGAAACCGACCCGCCAGCCGGGCATGCTATAACTCTTGGATAAAGTGAAAAATTCCACACCCACGTCTTTGGCTCCCGGGACCTGGAGGAAACTCGGGGCTTTATAGCCGTCGAAGACCAGATCGGCATAAGCCAGGTCATGGACGACCATGAGGTGATGAGCCCGAGCGAAGTCCACAATCTTCTCGAAAAAACCAATGTCCACAACTCGAGTCGTGGGGTTGTGGGGGAAAGAAATAATCAACATCTTGGGTTGGGGCCAGGTCTGGCGCATGGCCGTCTGCAGGTCTTCAAAGAAGTCGCGGCCTTTGACCAAGGGGATGCTTCGCAGGTCTCCACCGGCAATGATCACCGAATAGGGATGAATGGGGTAAGCAGGCGTAGGCACAAAGACTACATCGCCAGGACCAAGGGTGGCCAGGGCTAAATGGGAAAGGCCCTCTTTGGCGCCGATGGTGACAATGGCTTCGGTATCAGGATCAAGCTCTACCCCGAAATTTTTTCCGTACCAGCAGGCAATTGCCGACCGCAGCTTGTAGATTCCCCGGGAGGCAGAGTAACGATGGTTGCGGGGGTTCTTCACCGCTTCGACGAGTTTTTCCACGATATGGGGAGGCGTGGGCAAATCCGGGTTGCCCATTCCCAGGTCGATGATGTCATCTCCTTTCCGCCTGGCTTTCATCTTCAGATCATCAACGATGGAGAAAACGTAGGGCGGAAGGCGCTTGATACGATGAAAATCTTCCATCAAATCCTCTGGAATTACTCTTCAAAATCCTAAATACTTAACGCGAGAGAAGGGGGAAGGCCTTTGGCTCTCCCGAAAATAAAAAACCTCCCGAAGAGGCCCCTGAAGAAAGTGTTTTCTTCTTTTCTTAAAGAGTACTCAGCGCCTCCCTTTTTGTCAAGAAGTTTCACGATTTAGGCGGGGTGAGCATTGGGGCTGGTTGCTAAACTCTATTTTTAAAATGGGCATCTACCGGGCTTCTGAAATAGGGAGCCATGAGATGCACTGGTCGCAGAGTAATAATACGACCTCGGGCCTCTCCTCAAACCCATATGGCATTTCAAACTTGGAAAAACGCGATCATTCAAATTTGATGAACTCGTAAAAAGTCCAAATGTATGTTTTTCTGTCATTCCGGCGAAAGCCGGAATCCAGTCTTTTCAA
>Ga0315295_10002118_pt1 | contig 16896 bp, 16 predicted proteins | sample YL17G14_0_MG_FD_204453 | JGI IMG/M metagenome (GOLD analysis project Ga0315295, IMG submission 204453) | Sediment microbial communities from Yellowstone Lake, YNP, Wyoming, USA - YL17G14_0 | ecosystem: Environmental > Aquatic > Freshwater > Lake > Sediment | place: USA: Wyoming | collected... | reverse complement strand
TGGCCTTCGCGGCCAACCCGCTCACCGCGCTCCTGGCGCTCGTCGCGCTCGTGAGCTACGCCTTCGTCTACACCCCCATGAAGCGCAGGACCACGGCGGCCCTCTTCGTCGGGGCCATCCCGGGCGCCATCCCCCCGCTCATGGGCTGGACCGCCGCCACCGGCTCGATCGACGGGCGGGGTCTCGCGCTCTTCGCGCTCCTCTTCGTCTGGCAACTGCCGCACTTCCTCGCCATCTCGGTCTACCTGAAGGAGGACTACGCGCGCGGCGGCCTCCAGGTCTTCGCGCTGGTCCACGGGGAGCGGGCGGCCAAGGTCTCGGCGGTGGCCACGAGCGCGCTCCTCGTCCCGGTGGGCATGCTCCCGGCCTGGCTGGGCATGGCCTCCTGGGGCTACGGGGCGGCGGCGGCGCTGCTCGGCGGCGGCCTCACCGCTGCCGCGGCGACCGGCCTGCGGATCCCGGACGGCTCGTCGCGCTGGGCCCGGAACTTCTTCCTCTCCACGCTCCTCTACCTGGTCCTGGTCTTCATCGCCCTGTTCCTCGGCGCGCGGTGATTCACCTCGCGTGAACACCGCGTCGATGACCCTCGGCGAGATCCTTCCCCCGGTGAACGCGGCGCTGAACGCCAGCAGCGCCACGCTGATCTTCCTGGGGTGGCGCGCCATCCGGACGGGGCACCGGACCCGCCACCGGAACCTCATGCTCTCGGCGCTCGGCGCCTCGGCCCTCTTCCTGGTCGGCTACCTCACGCGCATGGCCCTCACCGGCACCCACCGCTTCCCGGGCACCGGCTGGCTGCGCACCGGCTACCTCGTGCTCCTCGGAAGCCACACCCTCCTCGCCGCGACCATCGTCCCCCTCGTCGCGGTGACCCTCTGGTTCGCCTGGAAAGGGCGTTTCGACTCGCATCGGCGCATCGCGCGCTACGCGCTGCCGGCCTGGCTGTACGTGTCGGTGACGGGCGTGCTGGTGTACGTCATGCTCTACTGGGTGGCGCCCATCGTCTCTTGACACCCGGCGTCCCGACCCGTAAACAAGGCCCCCTCCCCACCCGGGGAGGCGTGCGAATACCGGGGCTGTAGCTCAGTTGGGAGAGCGCTAGAATCGCACTCTAGAGGTCGTCGGTTCGATCCCGTCCAGCTCCACCAGATCGGAGGGCCCGGTCCGAAACGACCGGGCCCTCCCTTTCCGGGCAGCCCTCCTGGCCCGCTTCAGCCCCCGCGCCGGCCCGTCAGGAACTGTGCGGTGATCGCGTCCATCGACTGGATGTGGGCCACGAACCAGGCCGGGACCCCCTCGGCGACGTAGGACCAGAGCCGGCCGGTGTCCCCGGTCTCGCGGAAGTGGATCTCCTCCGACTCCATCTCCTCGATGACCCGGTCGTGCTCCCCCTTGTGCATCGGGTAGGGGGGGAAGCCGACCTCGCGCATCGCCTCCTCCTCCCGGCCGAAGTGCTCCTGGGTGTGCTGCAGGAGGGCCTCGAGCTTGTGAAGCACGGCCTCCACCGGAACCTTCCCCGTCCGGTGTCCCTTCACCGCGTCGCAGAGCTCGTTCAGGAGGCGACCCTCCTCGCGGTGGTCTTCGTTGATGAACTGGAGCGCAACCTGGGGGATGGCGTCGAGGTCGACGACGGGCACGGGAACCTCCCTGGGGCCCGGTGAGGTGACTGCGCTGGGCCTCCGCTTCTGCTAATTCTACGCGATGGCCGACGCCTTCCCTACGCTCTCCGAGGGCCCCCCCCTTCAGTCCCGCGGCCGCGGCTTCGCCTGGGTGATCGGCGCCTATCTCCTGGCGCTCGTCGCGGCCCTGGCCACCGGCCTGGCCCTTTCCGGGCGCGACCCGATCCTGGTGGCGCTGGCCGCCGACGTGGTGGCCACCGCGGTGGTCTTCGCCTTCAGCCTGGTCCTCGACAACTCCAGCATGTACGACCCATACTGGAGCGTTGCGCCGATCCCCATCGTCCTCTACTGGGCCATGGCGCCGGGTTCCTCCGAGGCCGTCCCGGCGCGCCAGGTCCTGGCGGTGCTCCTGGTCACCGCCTGGGGGATTCGACTCACCGCCAACTGGGTGTCTCGATGGCACGGCCTCGGCGACGAGGACTTCCGCTACGTGGAGATCCGCGGCAGGACCGGGCGGCTCTACTGGCCGGCGAGCTTCTTCAGCATCCACCTCTTCCCCACGGGGTGGGTCTTCCTCGGCCTGCTCTCCGCCTGGCCGGCGCTGAACGGCCCGGCCCGCCCGCTCGGCTGGCTCGACGCCGCAGCCGCCGTGATCACCGGTGGCGCCATCGTCATCGAGGGGGCGGCCGACCTCCAGCTCCGCCGCTTCCTGCGCACCCGCCCGGACCAGGAGGCGGTCCTCGACACCGGGCTCTGGGCCTGGAGCCGCCACCCCAACTACTTCGGCGAGGTGACGTTCTGGTGGGGGCTCTGGCTCCTGGGCTACGCGGCGCGCCCCTCGTGGGCCTGGACGGCCGTGGGCCCGCTCTCCATCACGCTGCTCTTCGCCTTCGTCTCCATCCCCTGGATGGACCGGCGCATGCTGGCGCGCCACCCGGCCTGGGCGGGGCACATGAAGCGCACGTCGGCCTTCTTCCCGCTACCGCCTCGCGGCTGACCGGAAGGCCGGACGGCGCGTCGCCGCGACGGCCGTCACGCCCGCTCGCCCTTCACCTGGGCGGGGCGCTGCCGCGAGAGAATCCAGAGCGAGGCCGGCAGGGCGGTGAAGTCGGCCACCATGGAGAGCAGGAAGGCCGCCGCGGTGATCACGCCGAACTGTCGCAGCGGCGGGAAGTTCGACACCGAGAGGGCCAGGAAGCCGGCGGCGTTGATCAGGGTCGCGAAGACGATGGCCCGTCCCGATACGCGAAGCGTGTAGCGGAGCGACTGCTCGAAGTTCCTCCCCTCCTGCCGCCCTTCCTGGAGGTGGTAGAAGAAGTGGATCTGGTCGTTCTCGGTCGTGCCCAGCACCGTGGTGGCGATGAGGATGGTGGCCACGTTGAGCGACGCTCCCAGGAGCCGCATCCCCAGGAACGTGGCCAGGATGGCGAAGACCGACGGGATCATCGCCATGAGTCGCGCCGTCGGGCTGCGGAAGACGAACAGGAAGGCCAGGAAGATGAGCCCGGCCGTCAGCGCGAAGCTCTCGGTGAGCGTGGGCACGAGGCTCGCCCCCACCTTGGCCTGGAGGAGCGACTCCCCCACCACCTGCATCTCGACGCCGCGGAAGGCCGGATCGCCCTTCACCTCCGCGTCCCAGAGCCGGTGCAGGCCGCTCGAGAGCCGCTCGAAGTCCTTCTCGTCGATGCCGTCGAAGATCACGGTGAGCTGGACGTTCGCGAGCGTCCCCACGTCCACGAAGGCGCGCAGCTCGGGCTCGGTGAGCAGCAGCTGCTCGACGTCGGCGGCGGCCGCCTCGAAGGTCTCCTTCTCCTGGGGAAGCTCGTCCCCCTGCCCGGCCATGTAGCGGCGCATGCGAAGGAAGGTGGTGGGCCCCACCAGCGCCGAGACCCCAGGGAGCTTCTCCACCGCGGTCGCGAAGCGGTCGATCCCTCGCAGGAACTCGGGGTCCACCACCGCGCCCGGCGGCGTCCGCACCCAGACCCGGGCCACGTTCAGCCCGGCCACGTTCCTGCGGAACCAGAGCATGTCCTTGTGGATGGCCAGGTCCGCGTCGACGTAGTCGAGCGAATCGACGCCGACCTTCATGGGCGCGACCAGGCCGGGAAAGCCGAAGAGCCCCACCGCGCCCGCGGCCGAGAAGACGAGGGCCCCCGCCACCAGTGGCCAGCGGAAGCGCCAGGTGAAGACCGGGAGCAGATCGGCGAGGCGGTCGTAGTGGCGGGTGCGGATGGCCACCGAACGCCGTGTCGGAGTTCGCAGGACCTTCTGCAGCGCCGGGAAGAGGGTGAAGGCGGCGATCCACCCCAGGGCCAGCCCCACCGCCGTCCAGACCCCCATCTCCCGCACCGGGAGGATCCTGGAGACCGCGAGCGCTCCGAAGCCCAGCACGGCGGCCACCGTCGACGCGGTCACCGGGAGGAACTTGTTGGCGAGCGCGAAGACCTGGTGGGCGTCGACGTCGGTGTCCTCCGCCTGGTCGACGAAGCGGGACTGGAGGTAGACCAGGGTCGCCAGCGTCGTCACCATCACGGTGAGTGGCACGAGCGCCGACACCACCGTGAAGGAGAATCCCAGCAGCGCCCCCGCCCCCACCCCCAGGGCGACGGCCGTCCCGAGCGCGAGCAGGATGGCGAGCAGGGTCCTCCACGAACGGTAGAGGAAGAGCGTGATCGCCACCACGAAGGCGCCGAAGAGCGGGAAGTACCGGAGCGAGGCCGTTCCCGACTCGTGCTCGATCCAGGCCTCGACGAGGGGCGCTCCCACCCGCCGGATGCCCTTCACCCCGGGGCCGGGCTCTCCCACCGCCTTCTCGATGGCGGCGAGCACCTTGGGCCGGGGTCCGGCGTCGGCGCCGAAGCCGGCCACCACCCCCTGAAAATCCCTTCCCACCAGCCCCTGCCGCCGGAGGATGTCGGTCCCGGTGGCGAACTTCCGGTAGGCCTCGGCCGAGGCCGCGTCGGGCTGGAAGCCGGGCGTGACCCGCCGGAACAGGTCGAGCGCCGAGACCGGGTGCACGCCCGGGACCCCCTTCAGCCGGTCCTCGAGCGCGACGACCTGGCGCAGCACCTCCGGGCTCCAGGGGTCGTCGGCCTCGAGGAGGAGCATCACCACCTGCCCCTCCGGGAAGACCTTCTGGAAGGCGCGGGTGGCCACGAAGTCCGGGTCGGAGGGGACGATGAGGCGGTCGATGGCCCCTTCCGAGGGGATGCGGAGCGCCAGCGCGATGGCGACCGGGAGGAGCACCGCGTACAGGGCGAGAACGGGGATGCGCCACGCCACGATGCGGCGGAACGCGCGCTCCAGGAAGGGGGATCGCTCCATCGGGGCCCGATACGTAGCACTTGCCCGGTGGTGTCGGGTAGTGTCCCCGGCGGACCTGGAGGGACGCATGCTGGAGCGCATCGGGATCTCGCTCGAGGAGGACCTCCTCGAGCAGTTCGACCGGCTGATCGCCGCCAAGGGCTACGTCAACCGGTCGGAGGCCATCCGCGACCTCATCCGGGACTCGCTCGTCCAGCGGGAGTGGGCCGAGTCGTCCGGGCGGGAGGAGAAGGTGGCGGTCGTGACGCTGGTCTACGACCACGACTCGGCCAGCCTGGGTCAGAAGCTCGCCCACATCCAGCACGAGAACCACCGCGCGGTGGTGTCGGCGCTCCACGTCCACCTCGACCCGCACAACTGCCTCGAGGTGCTGGTGCTGCGCGGGCGGGGGCGCGACGTCTCCGCCATGGGGGACGAGCTCGTCTCCACCAAGGGCGTGAAGTACGGGAAGGTCGTCCCGGCCACCACCGGCGAGGGGCTGCGGTAGGCTACTTCCCGGACGGCTCCGCGCCTCGCAACGCCCGCGCGGCCGGCTCGTCCACCGAGACCACGTGCAGGTCCCGCTGCGGGAACGGGATGGCGATCCCGGCGGCGTCGAGCTTCTCCACGACCGCCGTCCGGACCTCGCTGCCGATGGCGGGGTACCGGTCGAACTGCGCCGTCCAGAATCGCAGCTGGAAGTTGAGCGCGCTGTCGCCCAGGCCGGCGAAGAACGCCACCGGCGGCGGGCTGGAGAGCGCGTCGACGTGGCCTCGCGCGGCCAGAAGCAGGATCTCCTGCACCTTCACCACGTCGCTCCCGTAGGCCACGCCGACGTCGATGTCGATGCGCCGGGTCTGGTCGGAGAGCGTCCAGTTGGTGAGCTGGTTCGAGACCAGGTTGGAGTTGGGCAGCACCACCTCCGCGCCCTGGAAGGTCCTGACGGTGCTGGAGCGGATACCGATGTGGGTCACGGTCCCGCTGGCGGTCCCCACCTCGATGACGTCGCCCACGCGGATGGGGCGCTCGTAGAGAAGGATGAGCCCGGAGACGAAGTTGTTCACCACGTTCTGCAGCCCGAAGCCGATGCCGACCGAGAGCGTGCCCAGGATGACGGTGAAGCGGGTGACGTCCATCCCGGAGGCCAGCACCGCCGCGAGGAAGCCCAGCCCCACCATGAGGTAGCCCACCGTCTTCGCGATGGCGACGGAAACGCCGGCGTGCAGCCGCGCGTTCTTCCCGAGCCCCGCCTCGAGGGCCAGCCGGAGCAGGCGCGCCAGCAAGATCGACGCGTAGAGGGTGATCGCGAAGGCGGCCAGGTCGCCGAGCGACACGTCGAGTCCGCCGAATCGGAGCCGGGCGGAGAATGCGGCCGTGATGCCCCCCATCGCGGCGTCGTCGACGTGAAAGGCGCGCAGCGTGCCGAGCACCCAGAGCAGGAGCGCCGCCCAGTCGATGAATGCGGACCCGCGCTCGCCGATCGCCTCTCCGTGCTCCACCAGGCTCGAGATCCGGCGGACCTCGGGCATGCGCAGACCGCCCACCAGGACCGCCCGGAGCACGCGGGCCACCGCCACAAGCAGGAGCGCGATCATCGCGGCCGTGAGCGAGCCGTCGGACAGCCTCCGGGCCAGGCTGACGTTGCCGATCACGTTGGCGAGGAGCGCCGCCGCCAGGAGGATCGCGATCGCCCAGACCGCCACCCGGACGCGGTCCGCGCGCCCGGGCCGGACGACCGCCCGGGTCCACGGAGCGTTCTTCCGGAGCATCCGGATCGCCCCCAGGAGGCCGACCAGGGCCACCACGAGGGCCACCAGCCGGCCCGGCAGCGAGTAGTCCGGCAGCACCCCGCCGAGGCGAGAGACCGCAAAGAGCCCGGTGAACCCGTAGAGCAGCGGGCGCAACTCGACGGCGAGCAGGTTGCGCACCAGCACCAGGAACGGCGGCAGCATGAACAGCACGGCCAGCTCGTTGACGACGGCCGGGGCGCGCGGCAGGAGCCAGGAGGTGAGGCTCAGGGAGACCAGGATGCCGGCGGAGATCGGGTGGGAGAGGACCTCGGCGGTCGCGGCCAGTTCCGGGTCGACCGCTGCGCGCGCGGCGAAGCGCCGCCCCGTCCAGCCGACGCCGACCGCCACCACCACGAACAGCAGAAGGAGCCAGGAGAACTGGGCCCCCTCCTCGCGGACGAAGGTGGCGATGGCCGACGCGTTCTTCTGCAAGGTCCGCGTGATCTGGACGCCGAAGCCGCGGGCCGGTTCCCGGTTCGAGAAGACCGCCCAGATGGGCCTGGCCTCGATCTCGAAGAGCTGCTGCTCCCGGACCACGTCGGCCCGGTCGGCCGCGCCCAACCAGCCCAGGATGCGGATCCGAAGGCTCGCCACCCGGTCCTGCTCGGCCAGCAACCTGTCGAGCCGCACCTTCACCCGCTTCTGCAGATCCTCGACCTCCTGCCGGACCAGCCGGGCCCGCTCGACGATCGCCGGAGCCGCCCCCTCCACCTCCACCTGCTTCTCGGTGAGCTTCCAGACCGCGGCCTTCTTCTCCAGCTCCTTCTGCGAGCCATAGGCTGCCTTCACCGCGTCCTCGATCTTCCCGCTCCACCGGACCAGCTGCGCGTCCTGCCGCATCATCTCCTGGCGGAAGTCGACGAGGTCCCGGTCGCCGAGGCTGCTCATCGGCTGGCGCGCGAACTGTGTCCCGGACCGTTCCACGGCCGCGGCGACGTCGTCGAGCGGGGCGAGCATCTCGTCGAGCGCGGCCTCCGGGTCGGTCTTCGCGCGGATGACCGCCAGGGACCGGTAGGCATCCACCGCCGCGGGCACGACCTGGGGCAGCGGGATGGCGGTCGGCTCCTGCGCCGCGCCCGCCTTTGCATCCGCCGGCTTCGCGTCCGTGGCCGGCCCGGGAAGGAGATCGAGAGGCCCCGCAGCGAACGTCTCCGCTGGCACGATCAGGAAAGCCATCGCCGCGAGGGCGAGGGCGCGCGCGCAGGTGCGAGGCGTCATCCGGGCCATGCTAGCCGAAGAGGGCGTCATCGCGAGCGCCTGGACGCGGTCCGGCGGACCGGGGCGGCGTGGGCCCGGACGGGCCGCCCGGGTGCACAGGTGTCGCAGCTCGCGCCGCAGGGGTCGATCACCTCCCCGAAGTGGCGCCCCAGCAGCCGGTGGCGGCAGCCCCTCGCCTCGGCCCACTCGAACATGGCGCGGGCCTTCTGGCGCTGGAAGCGAGCCGCCTCGGGGTCGTCGGAGCTCCCGGCCAGCCGGTCGTGGGCCATCACGTCGGCCCAGGAGTAGAGCAGCACGCAGTCGGACGGCTCGCCGTCCCGCCCGGCCCGGCCGATCTCCTGGCAGTAGCCCTCGATCGACCCGGGCATGTCCCGGTGGATGACGAAGCGGATGTCGGGCTTGTCGATGCCCATGCCGAAGGCCACGGTGGCGACCACCACGTCGGCCCGCCCGCCCAGGAAGGCGTCCTGCACCCGCTCCCGCTGGTCGGCCTCGAGGCCGGCGTGGTACGCCAGCGCTTTCACTTTTCGTGAATGAAGGAACTCGGCCACCGACTCGGCCGACTTCCGGGAGATGCAGTAGACGATCCCGCTCTCCCCGCGCCGGGCGCGGACCCGGTCCAGGATCTCCTCGCGCGACCTCACCCCGTCCCCGCCCTTCTTCGCCACCTCCAGGCGGAGGTTCGGACGGAAGACCGAGCCGCGGGAGATGACCGGGTCGCGCATGCCCAGCTGCTCGGCGATGTCGGTGGCCACCCTGGGCGTCGCGGTGGCGGTGAGGGCCAGCACCGGGGCGTTGCCGAAGCGGGCCCGCAGCCCCGCCAGGTTGCGGTAGGCGGGCCGGAAGTCGTGTCCCCAGTGGCTGATGCAGTGGGCCTCGTCGACGGCGACGAGCGAGAGACGCGCCCCGGCGAGCGCCGCACCGGCCGCCCCCTCGAGCCCTTCGGGCGCCGCGTAGACGAGCTCGTACTCCCCGCGCCGGATCCCGGCCACGCGGCTCCGTCTCTCCTCCGCGTCCAGGGCCGAGTTGAGAAAGGTGGCCCGCAGCCCCACGCGCCCCATCGATTCCACCTGGTCCTTCATGAGGGCGATGAGCGGGGAGACGACCAGCGTCACCCCGCCGAGCACGCGCGCCGGGAGCTGGTACGTGAGCGACTTCCCGGAGCCGGTGGGGAGCACCCCCAGGGCATCCCGCCCAGCCAGGACCGCGTCCACGAGCTCGCGCTGTCCCGGCCGGAAGGACGGGAATCCAAAGACCTCCCTCAGCACCACGGTCGGGTCGGCGGACGGACGCGAGGCCGAACGGGCCGCTGAGGCGATGGGGGGCGCGGGAGTGCCCGAGGGAGTGAGGGCGGCGGACGGACGGACCAGCCGGGCCGCCTCGGGGGCGAAGAGCGCCGGCCGGTCGCGCCGCAGGTTTCGCAGCGCCTCGACGGTGGCGGTGATCCGGGCGCGAAGCTCGTCGTCGCCGCCGGGCGCCTCGCGCCACGCCCCCAGGAGAGCGGCCACGTCGGGGTGGAGCTTCATCGGGGGCGGAACCTACCACCTCGCCGCGCGCGAGCGTGAGGGGTGTGGTGCGCGCCAGGCGGCGGTGTTATATCGCCGAGCATGAGACTCGGATTCGCCGAGATCGCCATCATCCTCGTCGTCGCGCTGCTCATCTTCGGTCCGAAGAAGCTGCCGCAGCTGGGCGACGCCCTCGGCAAGGCCATCCGGAACTTCAAGAAGGGGGCCGAGGCGCCCGACGATGCCCCTCCTGCCAAGGAGCCGCCTGCGTCGGAGCTGCCCGCGCACGCCCAGGGGACCGCCGCTCCAGCCTCCCAGCAGACGGTGACGAGCGCGCGAAAGCAGCCGTAGGTCCGGCAGGTTGCGCCGCACCGCAACCAGGAGTGCTTCCCCGGGTTCAGCCAGGCATCCGCTAGAGGGCTTTGCGCCCGGAGGCCTGCCATGAATCGTCGCACCCTGTTCCTTGCCGCTCCCCTCGCCATCGTCCTGGCGTGCGGCGGCTCCACCTCGACCGGCACCGGCAGCGACGCCCTGAACGCGGCCACCCCGAGCTACGCCGCCCTGTCGTTCGATCAGACCGCCGCCGACACCGCCGCGCCGACGGCCGCCCTGATCGCCGATCCCGGCTCGCCCCAGATGATGGGACCGGGCGGAGGCTGCCACCCCCACCTCTTCCTGCGCGAGCGCGAGGTGGTGGAGCGCGTCAACCGGCACATCTACAAGGTGCTGCGCAAGGTCGAGAGGGCCATCGCCCGTGACCCATTGACCGAGACCGCTTCCTCCAGGACCTGGACCATGACCGAGTCCGGCGTGGACATCTCCTTCACCATCCAGCTCGTGCCATCCGGCCCGTCAACCAGCCTGTACAGCTGGGAGCTCGCCGCCGGCCCGACCGGCTCGACCTCCCTGCCGGTGGTGATGACCGGCAAGATCGACCGCACCGGGTACACCGGAAAGCACGAGGGCGAGGGAACGATGGAGGTGGACTTCGCGAAGCTCCACGCCGCCTTCCCGAACGAGAAGGTCGCCGAGGGCAAGATCGAGGTGCAGTTCAAGGTGTCGGCAGCGGCTCGCACGATCGCGGTGAAGGCCACCGGCATCGCCTGGGACCTCGACGCAGGCCACTTCGACGGCGGCATGATCCCGGCCGGCCTCACCCGGCCCCGCAGCGGCGAATACGTCTACCACCGCGAGCCGGGCAAGGGCGGCAGCCTGAAGATCCAGGACCAGATGGTGTTCTTCTGCTCGATGGACCCCAAGGTCTCGAACCCGGACCTCGTCCCCGCCGACGCCCGGATGGTCTCGCGCTGGTACAAGGGCACCGACGGGACCATCCACGGCCGCAGCGACGGCCTCATCACCGGCGGCCAGTTCGCCGGCACCACGGTGGACCGGATCGTCGGGGTGACCTGCCACAACGCGTCGGCCGAGCAGCACATGCCGACCGAGGGATACTGGCTCATGAAGGCCGAGGCCATCGGGGGCGCCACGCTGGTCGGCTTCTCCAGCACGAGCGTCTCGGACCCCACCGCCACGCCCTGTGACCCTGCCTACGGCTACGTCCCGAACCTGGACGACTCGGCGAAGGACTTCACCGGCTGGCCGGAGTCCTACTACGAGACCCCGCCCTCGCCCTTCCCGTTCCTCCCCGGAACCTAGCCCAGAGCCAGCGAGGTCCTGAACGGGGGAGGCCTCCGGATCCCGTCCGGCGGCCTTCTTCGTTTCCACCTTCCCCCGGAGGGGGCATTCTGGACATGCCAGGTCCAGCCTGGCAAGCTGTGTCCCGTGTTCATGGACTTGCTCCGACCGGGCTCGTCTCCTTCGCCAGCCTGGGCGATGCCTCTCCAGCGCCCCTCCTATCGCCGCGTCCAGGCGCCCATCTACCACCGGCCCACGTCGTGGTTCGCGCAGGGGCTGTCGCGCAGGAGCGCCGGGGCCGGCCTCGGCGGCGTCCGGTCCTACTCCGACGAGATGGTGAAGTCCGGGCGGCTTCTCGAGATGGACGTGTTCCTGCCGGACGGCGGAACGGCCACGGCGATCGTCCAGGTCGAGTGGTGCGACCCGTTGCCCCGCGGTGAACCGGCCCGGTTCGACGTCGGGCTGAAGCTGATCCAGATCGCGCCGGCGGACGAGGTGCGACTGGCGTCGGTGCTCCGCTAGCCCGTCGCTCGATCGGGGCCTGCTTCGGGAACGTCCATCCCGATCTCCCGCAGCATCTGCTTCACGGATTCCGGCATGCTGGCGTGGCCCGCCATCCGCTTCATCTCGGCGCCGAGGTAGCTGTGCTCGATGAGGAGCTTCAGCACCTTCACCATGAACTTGCGCTTCTCGGGGGCGAGCTTCGAGAGGTTCTTGAACTTGTCGTAGAAGAAATGACCGGTGGCGCGGTGCAGCTCGCCGTGCAGCTCGGCGAGCGTCATGTTGTCCGGCTTCATCACCGGCTCGACCAGGTTGTACCGTCGGTAGTCCTTCGTGACCAGGCGGCTCTCGAGCTCGGGGCCGATGTCGGAGTACGGCCACGGGGTGAGCGCCAGGAAGAAGGCCATGTCCGGCGCGTACCACTTCGCGAGCTCGACCGTCTCGCGGACCGAGGCGGTGGTCTCCTCCGGCGTCCCCAGGACGAAGGAGGTTTCCGACACCATCCCGAAGGCGTTGATGACGTCGATCGCCTTCTTCGAATCGGCGACCTTGATGTCCTTCTTGTACAGGTCGAGGGTGGCCTGCGACGTCGACTCGACCCCGAGGTACACGTGGGACACGCCCGCCTTCACGTACTTCGAGAGGATGTCCTCGTCGCGGAGGATGTCGTCGACCCGGGTCTCCATGAGGAGCTCCACGCCGGTGCCCCGCTCGTGGAGCAGGTCGAGAACCTTCTCCCAGCGAGCTCGATCGGTGGTGGGTGTCTCGTCGGAGAGCATGGCCACCCGCACGCCGTAGCGGTCGCGCAGCATCTCCAGCTCCTCGACGAACTTCTGCGGATTGCGCCCCCGCCAGCTCCGCCCCCAGAATTTCTGCTGGGAGCAGAAGGAGCACTGCTGCATGCAGCCGCGCGCCGAGCTGACGATGGCCAGCCTGCCGTCCGGGCTGGGCCGGTACGAGTAGAGCGGCCAGTCGACGAGGTCCCAGGCCGGCTGGAACTGGTCGAGGTCGAAGCAGAGCATCCGCGCCGCGTTGGTGACCGGGACCCCGTCCTTGCGGTAGGCGAGGCCGGCGATGCGCTCGTACCCCTCCCCGGCGGCCACGGCCTGGACCAGCTCGGCGATGGTGCGCTCGCCCTCGCCGCGGACCACGAAGTCGACGCTGGGGTCGTCGCGGAGGATCTCGTCCCAGCAGTAGGTCGCGTGCACGTTGCCGATCACCGTGCGAACCCCGGGGTTCCAGGCCTTGGCGGTGGCGCAGATCACCCGGGCGTCGGGCTCGGTGGCGGTGATGGCGGTGGTGCCCACGATATCGGGCTTGAACTCGGCGATCTTGCGGGCGATGTCCTCGTGCGTCGTGAAGAGCGACATCGCGTCGTAGATCTCGACCTCGGCCCCCGCGGCGCGCGCCTCGCCGGCCACGTACACCATGGCGAGCGGCATCCAGGTGCCGGCGGATTCGACGACACCGGAATGGTAAGGCGACGTGACGAGCAACACGCGTGGCTTGTGGCCGAGCATCGAAGTACTCTCCTCCGGAAGTCGACTTTAGGTAGCACGGATAAAGCCCGTCCCACAACCTGGTGACGCCCATTCGGGCACCCTCTTTACGGGCAACCCTTACAGGATGGGGGTCCGTTCGGTCCCGCGCCGGGATCTCGCGGCATTGGGCTACCGGCTGGGACTGCTGGGCTTGCTGCGAAAGAAGCCCTCGGCGCCCTGCTTGCCCACCGCGTCGCCGAAGTGGTCGACCTCGCGGCACTCGCGCACCGCGATGTTGGAGCCCGACCTCCGGACGTATTCGCAGATCACCCTGGTCTCCTCCACCCTCGCGGGCGGCGGGGGAGCGGGAGGCGCGACGGGGGTGGCTTCGGGGGCGACGCCGGAGGTGGCGACCGCAGGAGCGCTGCTCGTCGGACCACGGCCGGCCTCGGCGGACGGTCCGGCGCAGGCGACTGCGACGAGAAGAAGCGGTGCGAGGAAAAGCGTCCTGGAACGGTTCATTGGCGGCAATCTAGGCGACCGCGCCCGTGCCGGAAAGACAATTTTCAGGGGGACGCGGGAACCGACTCTTTCAGGTATCGGGCCCATCTGGAGACCTTTGACCTGGGTCGGCCGAGGCCTATGATCTAACCGAGGCGCTGGTCTTGGCACGTCGAAAGGACCGCCCATGACTCGATCGATCCTGGTTGCCATCGCCTTGGCCGCGGCCGGTTCTGCGGGCGCCGCGGACGGCGCCGCCCTCTACAAGCAGTATTGCGCGAGTTGCCACGGCTCGAACGGCCAGGGGGGCTCCGACAGGCCGGTCGCCGGCCAGCCGGCGGCGTTCATCAAGGAGGTGGTGGAGTTCCACCCGCCCCCGATGGACAAGATGAAGCTCTCCAGGGCAGACACCGAGGCGGTGGCGAACTACGTGGCGAGCCTGAAGAAGAAGTAGCGCCGTTCCCGGCCCACCGCCGGGCTACTGCACGATGACCGTGCCCTTCATCCCGGTGTGGATGGTGCAGTGGTAGCTGGAGGTGCCTGCCGCCGCGTAGACGTGCTGGAAGGTCAGGCCCGGCGCGAGACCGCCCGAGTCGTAGGCAGCGGGAACGCCGTCCGCGGTCACCGTGTGGAGGATGCTGTCACTGTTGGTGAATGTCACCGTCGCCCCGGCCGCGACCGTGATGCAGGCGGGCGTGAAGGCGGACGCCCGGATCGACACGCTGGTGGTGGCCGTGGCCGTGGCCGCCGAGCAGGCTGGCGCCCCTCCTGCGTAGTCGCTGCTGCCGCCGCACGCACCGGTGGCAAATGCCGCGACGAGGAGCCCGACGACGAGGACCAGACGCTTCGTGGAATGCATGGAATCGACCTCGATGTTTTCTCTCCCGCCCGGATATCTCCTACGGGCCGCCAGCCGGGATGCATGAAGATCGGGCCGTCTGCGAACGTTTACCTGGATTTTCGGCTTCCCCCTGACAAGGAAGCCAGGATGAAGACCCTGACGGCCCTGCCCGCCGCCTTGCTGGCGTTCCTCGCCCTGCCCGCCTTCGCCCAGGACGCCAGGCCCCCCGCCCCTCCCCCCGTCGCCACCGCCGCCGCGCCGATCGCGAACCCCGCCATCTCGGGCCTGAAGTGGCCGTGGAGCCGGGTGAAGGACATCGCGGTCCGGGCGGCCGAGAAGATGCCCGAGGAGTTCTACGGCTTCCAGCCGACCCCGGAGGTGAGGACCTTCGGGCAGCTCGTCGGGCACCTCGCCGACTCGAACGTCATGCTCTGCTCCATGGCGCTCGGCGAGAAGAAGGAACCCTGGACCGTGGAGAAGACGAAGACGGCGAAGGCCGACCTCGTCGCCGCGCTGAAGGAGTCGATCGGGGTGTGCGACCGCGTCTTCGCCCAGGGCGACGCCGACCTCGCTACGGGGATCAAGTTCTTCGGCTTCGACACCACCCGCTTCGCCCTGGTCGGGTTGATCATCGGTCACGAGTTCGAGCACTACGGGAACATGGTGACCTACATGCGGATGAAGGGACTCGTCCCGCCCTCCAGCGAGCCCCCGCCCGCGAAAGCCCCCGCCCCGAAGTGAACCGGTCTCAACCGCCGCAACCAGGAGACGTCATGATCGTCCGCTCTCGCCTTGCCCTCGTCGCGGCACTCGTCGCCGGCACCGCCGTCGCGCAGGAGCCCCAAAAGCTCGTCCTGCCCCAACCCAGCCCGAGCGCCACGGTCAAGCAGACGGTCGGCCTCACCGACATCACCGTCGACTACTCCAGCCCCGCCGTCCGGGGGCGCAAGATCTGGGGAGAGGTCGTCCCGTTCGACGAGCTCTGGCGCGCCGGCGCCAACGCCTGCACCAAGGTCACCCTGAGCACGGCTGCGTCCATCGGAGGGAAGCCCGTCGCGGCCGGCAGCTACTGCCTCTTCCTCCTGCCCGCGAAGACGGGCTGGACCTTCGTCCTCCACAAGGACACGAGCCTCTGGGGCACCGATGGCTACAAGCCGGACGGCGACGTGCTGCGCGTCCCGGCGACGGCGACGACCGTCCCGCCCCGGGAGCGTCTCGTCTTCGCCATCCTGGACTTCGGCGAGGAGGGGGGAACGCTGGCGCTCGAGTGGGACACGTTGCGGGTCGGAGTGAAGTTCGAGGTCGCCACCCGGGCTGCGGCCCTGGCGGCGATTCGCGCGCTCAAGAGCGACGACTGGCGCCCCTACGCCAGCGCCGCCCGCTACCTCCTGGATGCGAAGACGGAGCCGGCCCTGGCCATGGACCTCATCGACCGGTCCATCCAGCTGAAGGAGGGGTGGTACAATCAGTGGACCAGGGCGCAGCTCCTGGCGGCCGCCGGCAAGCCCAGGGAAGCGGCGGCGGCGGCGCAGCGCGCCCAGGAGCTCGGCAAGCAGTCGAAGACCTTCTACCTGGCGGACGACGTGGCCAGGGCCCTGGCCGAGTGGTCGAAGAAGTAGCTCACGAGCGCCGATCGAGAAGCTCCCGGTAGAGGGCCTCGAAGCGGTCGAGCACGGGTTCGGGGCGGAAGCGCGCCGTGGCATCGGCGCGCGCCGCCCTGCCCATCGCCGCCCGGCGCGGCTCGTCGCGAAGCAGGTCGAGCACGGCCTCGGCCAGTGCCCGCGGGTCGTGCGGCGGAACGAGCCGCCCGGTCTCGCCGTCCCGGACCACCTCGGGCAATCCCCCCACGTCGCTCGCGACCACCGGAACCCCCGAGGCGAGCGCCTCCAGCGCCGCCAGGCCGAAGCTCTCCTGCTCGCTCGGCAGCACGAAGAGATCCGCCTGTGCGAAGAGGCCGCCGAGGTGGAGCTGCTCGCCGAGGAAGGCGACGTACGGGCCAAGGCCGAGCGCGCCGGCGAGCTTCTCCACCCCCTCGCGCTCCGGGCCGTCGCCCACCAGCACCAGCACCGCCGGGCGCTCGCGGATCACCTCGGAGAGGGCGACCACGGCGTCCCCCACACGCTTGAGCGCCCGGAAGTTCGAGGCGTGGAGCAGGACGGCCGGTCGCGCCGGGCCGTTCCAGTCGAGACGGGGGAAGAGACGGGACAGGCTGGCGCGATCCTGGCTGGGGCGGAACTCCTCGGGATCGACGAAGTTCGGCACCACCTCGATCCGGGTGTCCGCGGGCAGCTGCATCGTCTCCAGGGCGGACCGGCGCAGCGACTGCGACGGGGTGGTGACGAGGTCGCTCTGCAGGGTGGCGTGGCGCGTCACCGAGCGAAGGGCCGGGTTGCCGCCGAGGCTCGTCACGTCCGTGCCGTGGAGCGTGGTGACGACCTGGGGACGTCGCCCGCCGCTGGCCAGGACGATCTGCCTTGCCAGCAGCGCGCTCGCCGCGTG
>Ga0315295_10002117_pt1 | contig 16899 bp, 15 predicted proteins | sample YL17G14_0_MG_FD_204453 | JGI IMG/M metagenome (GOLD analysis project Ga0315295, IMG submission 204453) | Sediment microbial communities from Yellowstone Lake, YNP, Wyoming, USA - YL17G14_0 | ecosystem: Environmental > Aquatic > Freshwater > Lake > Sediment | place: USA: Wyoming | collected... | reverse complement strand
TGCGACTGGTGGGCATCCTGGCGGCTGCAGGAATAGTAGCACTGGAAAAGATGGTGGCCCGCCTCCAGGAGGACCACGAAAATGCAAAGCTACTGGCCGAGGGGCTGAGCAATATGAAGGGAATGTTAATTAACCCCGCTATGGTGCAAACTAACATTGTTGTCTTCGAAGTGCAACTTATGTCGCCTCTTGAATTGGTAGAAAGGCTTGCTCAAAATGGGGTTAAGGTGACTCTCTTTGGCGGCAAGCGACTGCGCATGGTTACCCATTATGGCATTGAGCGTAAAGATATTGAAACAGTCTTCAATGTGTGCACCCGAATCTTGATAAATGTTTAGTCCGTTTTCCGTGCGGAGTAGATTCAAAATCACCGGAGATGGATAGTGATTTTGCGTCGTGCCTAGATATACCTGCCTACTGCTCGGGCCAAGGTCTTGAGTTCCGTCATAAGTCGGGCGAAGGCGATGGGGGTGAGGGATTGCAACCCATCCACCAGGGCCTCCTCCGGATTTGGATGTACCTCGATGATTAAACCATCGGCTCCTGCAGCGATGGCTGCCTTGGCCAGACTTGGAACCAATTTATGGTGGCCGGCGGCATGGCTGGGGTCTACTACTACGGGCAGGTGGCTAGCATCCTTGATCACCGGTATGGAGGAGATGTCCAGGGAGAAGCGGGCGCTGGTCTCGAAGGTTCTAATACCACGCTCGCAGAGAATGACCTTCTGGTTGCCTTCGGCTAGCAGATAATCGGCGGCGGTGAGCCATTCAGCCACCGTAGCCGAAAAACCTCTCTTGAGCAGCGCCGGGTGCTGGCTACGCCCGATTTCTTTCAGCAGAGCGAAGTTCTGCATATTGCGAGTGCCCACCTGGAGGATATCTGAATACTGGGCCACCATCTCCACATCTTTGGGGTCTACCACTTCGGTTATTATAGCCATCCCTGTCTCAGCCTTGACTTTAGCCAGCATTCTAAGACCTGGCAACCCCAGACCTTGAAAGGCAAAAGGCGAGGTGCGCGGCTTGAAGGCACCACCTCGGAGAATCAGAGCCCCAGCCTCTTTCACCGAGCGGGCAGCCTCCATAAGTTGCTCTTCACTTTCCACAGCGCAGGGGCCAGCCATGACCACCACCTGATGTCCACCGATTTTTATGCCACCGACATTCACTGTGGTATCCTGGGACTTAAACTCCCGGGACACCAGTTTATAGGGCTTCATAATACGAGTTACCGTTTCCACTCCAGGCAGCACAGCAAACACATCGGTTGATGCACGGCCGGTATCGGTGCCCAGGATGGCGACCACGATTTTCTCAGTGCCCAGGTTCAACTGAACATCAAATCCAAGGCTTTTGGCCCGCTCTATCACATGGTCAACCTGCTCTTTAGACGCCCCCTTCTTCATCTCGACGATCATGGAAGTCTCCTTTTCTGACGCAATAGAACGATTATCCTGTGCCTAGTCGCTTCATAGCCCTTAGCCGGGCCTTTTGCCCCGTGACCTCAAATGCGGTGAGCTTGAGAGCCTCTTTAGGACAAACCCTTACACAATGGGGTTCCTTTTGGTCAATACATAAGTCGCAGATGAGGGCCGACTTAGTAGAGGGATCTATGGTTATGGCACCAAAGTCGCAAGCCTCCAAGCACCAGCCACAGCCAGTGCACCGCACCCTATTCAGCACGATAATGCCCTGCTCCTCATCCCAGCTCAAAGCCTCTCTGGGGCAGGCGGCTATGCAGGGAGCATCTTCGCAGAAACGACAGGCCAGACTCATCATCAGGTCCGATTTGACTCGAACCAGCTTGATGCGCGAAAGCTCAATATTGAGTTCGCCTTTCTTCGCAGCAGAGCAGGCAAACTCGCACAGTTGACAACCTGTGCATATCTCCGGATCACAATTGATATACCTACGCTGCATCAATCACGCTCCTGTCTCAACAGCCGCTTGCCACACGAGTGTCAATGTCAGCCCTTTCATCCCCCTGCTGAGGCCGTAATCAGAAGAATGTGGTCACCTTCATTGATTCTGGTGCTCAGATCAGAAGCAAACGCGCGACCGTTGATATTCAAAAGATAAGAAGTGAGAAGCCTGTCTCCGTCAGGGGCGATCACCCGACCTCGCAATCGTGGCCAGGTCTTAGCCAGGTAGGCTAGAAGCTCGCCCAGGTCGGCATTATCTTTTAGCTCCAACTCACTTTGGGAGAGGGCAAGTAGTTGCCGTGGCACACCGTAGAACTCAACTACACACCTGACCATTTATCCTAAAACCTGCTCTGCCCGATTCAGATCGCTCGTTTTGACCACTACCATGGCCTTTCCAGGCACTGGTTCTATAAAAGCATAGAAATACTCCAGATTGATGCCGTTCTTAGCCAACGGCTCGGCGACATGATCCAGCAGACTGCCCGGCTGATCGGGAATCTCCACGGCCAAGACATTGGTGAGCCTTACCGTGAAACCAGCGTCGCGGAGAGCTTGAGCGGCCTGCTCCGGCTCGGCGACTATGAAACGTATGATACCAAAATCGGGATGGTCAGCCACAGAGAGGGCACGTATATTTATGTTCCTCGATTTAAGTACCTCTAGTAGGGACTGGAGCCGGCCCGGCTCATTTTCTACGAAGGCTGCAATCTGCTTCACTCTCATGCTTTACCTCCTACCACTATGTCTGGTTGTGTTCCTCACCCGCTTAGCCACATCTTCAGCGGCGGTGGCCTTAGCCTCTGGCTCGGTGGAATTAAAGACCTTGGCCTCCTGTCGGCCTAGGGCGAAGGCTTGCAAGTTGACCTCTCTGAATTTGGCGGGAACCCGCCCGGCAATATCCTGCTCCCATAATGCCACCTCTACAGGAAGGAAGGCTGAGAGAAACCCCAGCAGCACAACTCCGGCCACCCGAGCATTGCCCAGCTCCAGGGCTATCTTCAGGCCGGGGACAAAGGCCAGCCGCCTGGTATACTGAGAGATCAGATGCTCTACTTGCCTTTGATCCGGATACGGAGCAGCACCGCCAGCCACAGCTAATGGGGGCAACTCCTGGTCGTTTGTGATCGCCAGGCCATGGGGGCTTATATAGCTGGCACACCGGGCCGTCTCCAGACGCTCAAAACCCACCAGGAAATCGGCCTCACCCTTCTTGATTAAAGGGGCAAATACCTTAGACCCGATGCGGATATGGCTGACCACACTGCCTCCCCGCTGGGCCATCCCCAGGGCATCGGACTTCTTAACATCGAAACCGGCACGCATTGCTACCTCAGCCAGGGAATCGCTGGCCAGAATTACCCCCTGGCCACCCACACCGGCCATGAACACGTCTATCTTAGGCAATTTTGGATTCCGCCTTTACTATGGCTTCCCTGGGACATATCTGCAAACAGACGCCACAGGCCCCGCCCACACACTGGGTTTGGTCTATCCCGGCCTTGTCACCTTCCCGGATCAAAGCCGGGCAGCCCAACCTGAGACAGGTAGCACAACCATCACACTGTTCAGCATCAATGGTGAATGGGGTGCCGGCTACTCTTTCCTTGAGCGGGCAAGGGCCCCGGGCGATAATCACCGAAGGCTCCTCAATCTCCACACAGCGCCTCAGGGTGCGTTCTATCTCTGCCACCTCAAATGCATCCACTACATTGACATCCCGCACCCCTAGCCCCCGACACAGTAACTCCAGGTCTACCTTGGTTACCTTCTCCCCTCGAGCTGAAATGCCAGTGCCCGGGTGTCCCTGGTGTCCTGTCATAGCTGTAGTATCGTTGTCCAAGATAATGACGGTGCCGGAGCCTTGATTATATACCATATCCACCAGGCCGGTTATACCAGAGTGGACAAAGGTAGAGTCACCTATCACTGCCACTATCTTGTTTGGCACTCCTGCCTTCTCAAGTCCCAAAGCCTGCCCGATGCTGGCCCCCATGCAGGCACAGGTATCCAGTGCCAGCAGAGGCGGATAAACCGCTAAGGTATAGCAGCCAATATCGCTGGTGGCGATAATGCCACCCTGCCTCAGGCCTGCAGGCAGCTTCCCGCCCTCGTCCGCCTGTGGCGGGCTGAGATGGCGGTAAAAGCCTAGTCTTCTCAGAACAAAAGTGGTAGCTATATGCGGGCAGCCAGCACATAAGATGGGCGGCCTCACCGGCAATTCTACTTGAGTCTCTTTCTGGGGCAACGCCTTCCTGCCATTCTTGAGCAGACCGACTCTGCGGGCACCGTCCTCCAATATGTCAGTGGTTAGTTCACCGATCGGAGGCACAAATTCTTTGCCCCTTACCTTCAACCCCATAGCCTTTACCTGCTCCTCCACAAAGGGGTCCAGTTCCTCCACTACCACCAGAGTTTCCACCTGACGGCTGAAGTCAGTAATAAGCTGTGTCGGTAGAGGATAGGTAGTAAGCAGCTTGAGGAAGGAGGCATTTTTGAATACCTCTCTGGCATACTGATAGGCAGCCCCGAATGCGATAATGCCCAGCTTCTTGCTCTGGATTATCATCTCATTCTTGGGGAAGTTCTCCACCCAGAGAGCGAGCTTTGCTATCCGCTCCTCCATCAGCGGGCGACGCTTGCGAGCGTTGCTGGGCACCATCACAAACTTATCAAGCTCTCGGATAAAGTGTGCTCTCTTCGGTTGCCAAGAAGCAGCTTCGTCTATCTCCATAACCCCTTTGCAGTGGGATATGCGAGTGGTAGTGCGCACCATAACGGGCGTATCGAATTCCTCGCTGAGCTGAAAGGCAATAGGCATGAGGTCGTAGGCCTCCTGACTGTCAGAAGGCTCCAGCATGGGCACCTTAGCGAAGCGGGCAAAATGACGGTTGTCCTGCTCACCCTGGGAGCTATGCATTCCCGGATCATCGCAGGAGACCACCACCAGCCCACCTCTGACGCCAGTGACCGAGGCAGCGAAAAAGGGGTCAGCAGCCACATTGAGGCCCACGTGCTTCATGCTCACTAAGGTTCTTACCCCGCCGTAAGAGGCGCCCAACCCCACCTCCATAGCTACCTTCTCGTTTGTTGACCACTCCACATAAGGCCCTGGCAATTTGGCCAGGTTCTCCAATATTTCAGTGCTGGGGGTTCCCGGATAAGCCGCAGCTACACTGATACCAGCGTGATAGGCCCCTAAAGCAATGGCTTCATTTCCAGAGAGTAACCTTTTCAATTTGATACCTGCTATTCCTCTTTTGAGTAACAAACCTACATTAATTTTTGGACTGATGCGCCAGATAAAGCTTGATAAGAGTCAGCGTATATGATGCATGCCTTGTTATGTGGACATAATCACCAGGACACAAAGATCCAGTCATTGCATAGTGATTAAGAACATCCTCTATATCGGGCTTGCTCGAATGTCGATGTTTTCCAGTGGATTTTACGATATAGTGTAGACAATCATTTTTGACCAAGGATAATACAAACTGTGCTCCCTCCCCTACTGTAGGCAGTGTTTGCCCTTGTAGTCCCGTGCAAAAACTCATGAAGGAATTAAAATCTATTGTGCTCAACAGCAACCTCCTCTATTTAGGGACTCCTAGCCCTTTATACCCCCTATTAAAATTAGCAGCAAATTAATTATAGACTAAGGCCGGGCTTCGACCAAATTGACTGGCATCATATTATGCCCGGCAGCGCTCGGCAACTACCTCCTCGCTACCATATTCTTCATCTTGATAGCCACTTCCTCCATGCCCAGCTCTCGGAGCTTAGCTTCGGGAACAAATCCCTCTTTGGTCCAGCCCCTGGCCTGGTAATAGCCTTCTATCATTTCCCGGAGCTCCTTCTCGGTGAGCACCACACCCCTGGCAACACCTTCAGGCAGGGGGTCATGGAACACCCGCGGCGGCAGCCAATCATCTTCTGGCTTCCAGCCTTCACGAATGTTGAAGACCTTCTTCAGATTATTGGCCCTCTCACCTACCAACACTATATCGGACCGGCTGAACTCGACGCCGGTAACCAGGCTATATATCCTGGCCACATCTTCATAGAAAGCATCAAAGCAACGGCGCATAAACTTACAGATAATCAAAGAGTCTAGAACAGCGGCGAAGTTCTCTTTGACAACTGCCAGAGCGCCCCGGTCTCGCTCTCCTTTGAGGCGGTCGATATCTGGCATCATGTCCACTTCATAGGCAGCCGAGCGGTTATGACAGGCACCACGCAGGCCGGTGGCATAGCCCAGGGCCATGGTCTTCATACTCCTCGGGTCATATCCTGGAATCTCCAGCCCCTTGGAGTGCATGGCCCAGTATTCAGAACCCTGGCCTACCTCTGCACTAGCCTGTCTCACTCCCTGAGACAACAAACGCCCCAGCCCTTCATTCTTGCCAATTTGATGTATCATGGCGAGCATAGCCTCGCCATTGCCGAAGACAAGCTCTATGTCCCCGGTATCTTCTTTGGAGAAAAGCCCGCGCTCATAGCACTCCATAGCCCAAGCTATACAGCCTCCGGTTGATAGAGTATCCATGCCATAAGAATTGCACAGGTCGCAGGCCCGAATTATAGCCTGAGCATCGTCCACGCCACATAGGGGACCAAGAGCATAAAGGCTCTCATACTCCACACGAACTTTGGTCCCGGCATGAGGGCCCTCACAGAGCTGGAAGACGTGTTCACAAGCTATAGGGCAGGCGGCACAGGCCGCCACCCGAGGCCGATAGTGCGCCAGGAGATACTCGCCACTTATCTTGTCCGCACCCTCAAACACAGAACTCTGAAAGTTGCGAGTGGGCATGGCTGCCAGACGATTTAGAGTCAGGACATTGGAAAGAGTGCCCAGCTCCCGATACTTCTCAGTGGCAGCGGTCTGAGCCTTCTGGTAAAGGTCCTGGCTTATTGCCTCCAATCTGGCCAAATCAGCTACCTTCACAGTGCCGGTACCACGGAGGGCAATCGCCTTGAGGTTTTTGGAGCCCATTACCGCCCCCAGCCCGGTGCGCCCAGCATGGCGGTAGTTATCATTGGCGATGCTGGCATAGCGAACCAGTTTCTCACCTGCTGGGCCGATGGCTGCTACCCTTACCCGCTCATCGCCAATGCGGCGACGGATTGTATCCATGGTCTCATAGGTACTCTTGCCGGCTAAGTGCTTCGCTGAGCGCAGATGCACTATATCATCATCGATAAACAGATAGGTAAGCTCAGGGGCAGCCCCAGTTATTACCAAGGCATCGTAGCCCGCCAGTTTCAAGGCCAGCGACCAGAAGCTGGTGGACAGGGAATCACCTACCAGGCCAGTTAGAGGCGACTTGGCGACGACGGCGTGTTTGGCTGAGGTGGGCACCATTGTGCCTGCCAGCCCACTGCTGGCGAAGATCAGTGGATTCTGAGGACTCAGAGGCTCAATGCCTGCCTCAGAGTACTCAAAAAGGAGCCTCACCCCCAAACCGACTCCACCCAAGTAACTTTTGAGCATTGACTGGGCAAGTTCTACTACCTCCGTCTTGCCCGAGGTCAAATCAACGTGTAGATACTTACCATTGTAGCCGTGCAAGGTCTCCTAACCTCCTACAAAAACCATCCTGAATAGGCTATCATATTTCTCTGCGGTCTACCACCCGCTTGGCCTTGCCCTCACTACGGGCAAGTGTCTTAGGTTCTACTAGCTTTATCTTTGCCGAGATGCCCAGCACGTTTTCCATCTCCCGAGCTACTTCAGCCCTTAAGGCGTCCATCTTCTTCATTTCATCGAAAAACACCCCCTCCGAGACCTCCACCCAGACCTCCAGGTCGTCCATGTGCTTCTGTCTATCCACTATTATCTGGTATTGGGGTTCTACCCCCTCCACTTCCAGGAGAACGCTCTCGATCTGGGAAGGGAAGACATTGACTCCGCGGATGATGAGCATGTCATCGGAGCGGCCCAAGATTTTGGCCATACGCACAAGAGTGCGCCCGCACTTGCAAGGTTCCGCATATAGGGTGGTGATATCCCGTGTGCGAAAACGGATGACCGGTACCGCCTCTTTGGTCAGGGTAGTGAATACCAACTCTCCCTGTTTTCCATAAGGAAGCGATTCTCCGGTGGCAGGGTTGATGACCTCAGGGAGGAAATGGTCCTCGAAGATATGCATACCACAGCGATGAGGGCACTCTACAGAGACACCAGGGCCAACTATCTCAGTGAGGCCATATATATCAAAGGCCTTTATCCCTAGCTCTTTCTCAATCTCCCCTCGCATCCGCTCCGACCAAGGCTCAGCGCCAAGCACTCCAACCCTAAGATTGGTGGCCCTTATATCCACGCCTATCTCCTTGGCAGTTTCAGCTATCACCAGAGAATAGGATGGGGTGCAGGTAATCGCAGTGGTGCCTAGGTCCTGAATGAGCATTATCTGTCTCTTGGTGTTGCCCACTGAGCTGGGAATAACAGCCGCCCCGATGCGCTCCGCACCATAATGAAAGCCCAGCCCTCCGGTGAATAGACCATAACCGTAAGCATTCTGGACGACATCGTTCTTGCCCAGGCCAGCAGAGGTAAGGACACGAGCCATCACCTCCGACCACATGTCTAAGTCGGCCTCTGAATAGGGTGCCACCGTGGGCTTTCCTGTCGTGCCGCTGGAGGCATGAATGCGCACTATCTTTTCCTTGGGGACAGCTAGCAAGCCAAAGGGATAAGTATCCCGGAAGTCATACTTGGAGGTAAAGGGCAATTTCCTAAGGTCAGCCAGAGAACGGATACTATCAGGGGTGATCCCAGCTTGCTGCAGCTTCTGTCGGTAAAAGGGCACCTTCTCATAGACATCCTTAACCTTGGTCTGCAGCCGCTCTAGCTGCAACTTTTCCAGCTTCGGCCGTGGCATAGTCTCATGTTCAGGGTCCCAGATCATATACTTGCCCTCCTTGTCATTTTTAATATCCCTCTCCATCCCCACCCTAATCTGTGGATTTTGATGGCATTAAAAATGCTAATTTGTCATTGCGAGCCCGCCCAAGGCGGGCGAAGCAATCTCCTCCAGCTTCCCTTCAGGTTGCTTCGTCATCCTTCCTACGAAAATAGCTCTTTCAGCTCCCTGTATCCCACCACTCTTGGGGGGAAACAGGGCGATTCACGAATCGCCCATACAGGGGCACCCCCAGGCCCCCGCCGAAGAGGCTTCGCCCCTTGTGGAATCCCCTTTTTCAGCCTTTCCGGTGCTGGCGGCAAGCCAGCATGGGGTTTGCACCGCAAATCAAGTTATAGCCCTACCTAAATAAGCTCTCATCAGTCGCTCGTTGCCCAGCAGTTCCCCGGTGGTGCCCTCAGCTACTATGCGCCCTCTTTCCATAACATAGCCCCGATTAGCTATCCTGAGGGCAGCCATAGCGTCCTGTTCGATGAGCAGGATGGTCACCCCCTCCTGCCGCAGCCGTACCAGGAGATGTAATATCTCCCGCGCCAGATTAGGGGCCAGTCCCAACGAAGGCTCATCCAAAAGCAAGATCTTCGGTGAGGACATCAGCGCCCGTCCAATGGCCAACATCTGTTGCTCGCCACCACTCAGGCTCCCCGCCCTCTGCTTACTCCTCTCCTTGAGTATTGGAAAAAGTCTATAGACATTCTGCAAACCGTTCTGAACTTGGCCACGGCGCACAAACCTGCCCAATGGACTCAGCAAGTCAAACCAGGAGCCGATGTTCCGAGAATAGCCTCCCAACATCAGATTGTCAAGCACCGAAAGGCTGCCAAAGACCTGTCTTCCTTCTGGCACATAGCCCACACCTACCCTCACTACCTTATGAGCGGGCAACCCGGAGAGAGGCTTGCCGTCCAAGCGGACCTGGCCGCTGGTCAGGGTCATAATGCCAGCTATGGCATTGAGCAGAGTGGTCTTACCAGCACCGTTAGCGCCGATAAGAGTCACAATCTCACCGTTGTTCACCGTAAGAGACACTTCTCTCAAAGCTCGCACTCGACCATAATAGACTGTGGCCCCTTCCACACTGAGCATCAGAGATCGTCCTCCCCCAGATAAGCGGCTATCACCTTCTCATCACGCTGGATTTGGGCACCTGTGCCCTCAGCCAGCTTTCGTCCCACATCCAGCACAATGACCCATTCAGCCACCCGCATCACCATATCCATATCGTGCTCCACCAGCACTATGGTGATACTCATTTCCTTGATGCGCTGCAGGAGGTCGGTTAAGTCCCTCTTTTCCATGGTATTGAGGCCAGCTCCAGGCTCATCAAGAAGCAGAAGCTTTGGCTCGCTAGCCAAAGCCCGGGCGATAGCTATCAGCTTCTGCTGCCCATAGGGCATAGAGCTGGCTTCTTGACCGGCATATTGGCCAAGCCCCACTAAGTTCAGATAGCGTGTCGCCTCCAAAGTGATGCTCTCCTCTTCTCTATGAAAACGGGGAAGACGGAGAGCAGCCTCAATGAATCCAGCACGGCTCCTGGAATGCCGACCCGTCATTACATTCTCCAGGACGGTCATCTGAGGGAAGAGAAGGATGTGCTGAAAGGTGCGGGCTATGCCCATCTCAACCCGCTTTGGAGCAGAGACACCGTTAAGCAATTTGTTCTGAAACCAGATCTCACCCCGAGTAGGTAGATAGTAGCCCGTGATGAGATTAAAGAGGGTAGTCTTGCCCGCCCCATTAGGCCCGATAATGGCTACGATTTTATTAGCCTCTATATCCAGGCTTACATCGGCCACAGCCACGATTCCACCAAACGCCTTACGCAGATTTTGCAGACTGAGAATATAGTCTTTCATGCCTTAGCCTTCGTGCGCCGGTTTTTCCACTTTTCCCACAGCCCGACTATTCCGGGGACCAGGCCACGGGGCATAAAAATCATCACCAATACCAGTATCAGTCCAAATAGTATGACATCAAGCTCACCGAATGTTCCCAGGTGCTGGTCCATCATGGTTACTGCGCCTGTACCAAAGACAGCTCCCCAAATATTGGCCAACCCTCCTATCACCGCCATAACTACCAGCCGGATGGAAAACATGAATTCGAAGGGATTAGGGGATACATAGGACAAATAGTGAACATAAAGACTGCCGGCTATAGAGGCAAAAATAGCGCTCAATACGAATACCTTTATCTTGAACTGAGGTACATCTATACCGACTGCTTCCGAGGCTGCCTCGCTACCGTGGATAGCCCGTAGAGCGCGGCCGGTGCGAGATCTAATGATGTTCCAGGAAACCAGCAGCATAACTGCGCACACACTCCACACCAGATAGTAGTATCTGAAGTCGGTATCAAAGGAAAATCCGCCTACGGAGAGACCGGGCACACCAGGCAGGCCAGATGGACCACCGGTATACTGATCTAGCTCGTTAAACAAAATAAAAAAGATTATGCCCATGCCAAGGGTGCCCATCGCCAGATAGTTGCCCCTCAGACGTAACAGGGGCAAACCGATCAGATAGGCTATTACCCCTGTAGATAGAGCTGCCAGCGGCATAGCCAGCCAGGGAGACCAATTGTAGGTGACAGTTAGTATGGCAGAGATAAAGGCTCCCATACCGTAGAAGGCAGCATGCCCCAGTGAGACTTGTCCGGTGTAACCCATCAACAAACAGAGCCCGATAACGAGCATACTATGGATGGCGATAATGATAAAAATAGCGGTATAGTAGGCATCGCCGCTGAAGGGCAATAACACCAATCCTGCGAATACCAGAGCTACCAGAGCGTATTGCCACCTGAATAGTCTTTTTGGCATCACTCGCTCCCTGCCGCAGTCTGCAGCCACCGTGCTCTGATTATCAGCACCAAGAGCAATGCACCTATGGCAATAGCATCTTTATAAGCTGAAAGTGTAGCTCCTCCCAATTGCTCCACAATGCCCAGCCCCAGTGCACCAGCTACAATTAAAGGCAAGTTGACAAAACCACCAATGGCAGCAGCCACAAATCCTTTAAGCCCCAAGGCAACTCCTATGGTTGCCTGAGTAAAAGCGAGCGGGGCTATCACAATGCCACCTATAGCACCTAGAGCAGCGCTGATCAAGAAACTCAACGTGGACATGTTGCGGGCGTCTATCCCCATCAAGCTGGCTGCTCTTTTATTGATGGAGCAGGCTCGTAGTGCCTTGCCTATCATGGTTCGCGATAAAAGAAGATAGAATCCAACCACTGACACCAGCGCGATGCCAATGACCCAAAGGCTTTGGTATGTGACAACTGCACCCAATACAGAGAAAGTGCCGTTTCCGGTGAAAGGGGGAATGGGGACGGCGTCCTTGCTAATGAACTGTTGCACCATGCCCCTGATAAAAATGGCAGCTCCTATAGTAATGATGATCAGGCTAACAGGAGGAGCATCTTTGGCAGGACGAATTGCCAGTCGCTCTAAAAGAATGCCCACCAGAGAGACGGCTATAACAGCGATGAGAAAAGCAACAGCGATAGGCAGGTGTAGGTCATCAAGGACTAAATAGGAAAGCATGCCACCAAGCATGACGAACTCGCCCTGGGCGAAGTTGATAATGCCTGTTACTGTATAAGTAATGGCGAAGCCCAGGGCGATGAGTGCGTACAGGCTGCCCTGGGTAAGGCCTGTAAATAGATATTGGGCCAGTTGGTCGGAAGACATTATACATTCCACCAGTCCACCGCCAGGCCGGTCGAGTGTAGCCTGGCGGTGACTGGGTCAGGACGGTTTTACTGAATAGCCGTCCACTTACCGTCTACGATTTTAACCATGAGGAAAGCGCCAGGGCCAAGACCATTATGATCTTGGGGGGACATATTGAATATCCCGCCGGTGCCGGCGAAGCTCTTTATGTCGTTCTCCAGATAGTCCCTGATTTTGGCTTTGTCATTCCCCACTGCTGTCATAGCCATTACTACCATCTGGATAGCATCCCAGGCATGTCCAGCAAAGGTATTGGGAACACTATTGTAAGTAGCTTGATAGTCAGTAAGGAACTTCTGAAGCACGGGCTTCTGTGGGTCAGTGTCAGGTACCGCATTCAGCGCTATGATCTTGCCCGCAGGGAAGATTACCCCATTTGCCGCATCGCCAGCCAGAGTGATGAACTCCTGATTGGCTATGCCATGGCTGTTGAAAAGAGGCAAGGTTATACCTAAGGTTTTCACATTCTTAGCAATGACGGCCGGTCCCGGATTGGTCCCCCAGCAGATTATGGCCTGAGCATCCGTGCCCTTGATCTTGGTGAGCTGGGTGGTCATATCGGTATCTGAAGGCCCATAGCTTTCCTTGTCGACAATAGACATACTGTACTTAGGGGCCTCCATAGTCAATGCCTCTTCACCATTCTTGCCAAAGCCGGCGCTGTCGCAAATGGTGGCTACCTTGGTTATACCCTGCTTTTTGGCATATGAGAAAATCTGATCTGCTGCCAGCAGATCGCTCTGTGGAGTTTTAAATATCCAGTATCTGTCTTCGACAGGCTGTACTATCTTATAGCTGGCTGCGCAGGATACCAAGGGAATCTTTGCTTTGGTTACTGTGTCTAATAGGGCAACACTCTCACCAGTTGAAGTAGGGCCAACTATGGCGATTACATTGTCCTGGTCGATAAGTTTCTTAGTCAGAAGGACGCACTTGGTTTCATCACTTTCGGTATCATATATGACGATGTCCAGTTTGTGACCGTTGATGCCACCAGCATCATTGATCTGCTTCTCCAGCAGCTCGGCCGTTTTTTTCTCAGGATCGCCGAGGGGCGCATTTCGGCCGCTTGCAGCAAAGACTGCGCCAATTTTATATGTTTCCAGGGTTGGTGTTGGGGTTGCTTGAGCAGTTGCCGTGGGTGTTGCTGTAGGTGCAACTGTTGGCGTTGGAGTTGCTTGAGCAGTTGCCGTGGGAGTTACCTGAGAGGTGGCCTCCGGGGTAGTCTCCTCACCCCCATCGCCACACCCTACTGCTGCCAAAAGAGGAAAAACCATGAGCAATACTATGAGACCGGGGAACAGGGCTTTCTTAAGGACTCGCTTCATACACCCTCCTTTCGTTTAGTGCCGTTACCAAGGTTCTAATTTGTGGGGGTTTGCCTTTGTCTAATGAAACAACATATAACCCCAGAACTCCGGCGAGCGGCTTTCCCAAACAGGCTTTTATTATAACGCCATCAAGTATAGATTGCAATCCTTCATGCCAACCGCCTTCGGCACCACAAAATATGAAAATGGGGGATTCCACAAGGGGCAAAACCCCTTTGGAGGGGGTCTGGGAGTGCCCCCCAGCCTTTGGCGGAGTCAGGCTTGGGCTAAATTCCCATAGTTTTGAGCCGCCATAGAGCGCGCCAGTATTTTTGATATAATAACCCTCAGGAGGTAAACGACATGTTATCAGCACTGCCCATTAATCTGGGGAAGGTGGCCAAAGAAGACCTGGACAAGGAGATCCTGCGAGCCGGGATGATAGCTGAACTGGATGCTATCAGCTTTTATGAGCAAATGGCAGCCATGACCGCAAACAAAAAGATCAAGCTAGTCCTGCTCGACATAGCCAAAGAGGAAAAGACTCACGTTGGTGAATTCCAGGCTCTGCTGCTGGAAGAAGACAAAGAGCAAGAAAAGGAACTAAAGGCAGGCAAAAAAGAAGTAGCAGAGATGGCATCGAAGTAACAATCATTTATACTGCTGTTGCCAGCAGCACCACGAAGTATGAAAAAGGGGATTCCACAAGGGGCGAAGCCCCTTTGGTGGGGGCATGGGGGGTGTACGCCCAAGCACCCAGGCATGGCTGATGCCTAATGGGTGAAGCTAGTTAAAGCGAAATCGCTGATCTGGGTAGAGCCTGGCAAAAGCATCTTGACCCCTGTTATGCTATAATGTCTAGGAAGGCTGGCCTTTAAGGACCAGCTTTCTTCTTGAGGTCAATATTTTTATGCCACAAGATATCAGGAATATCGCCATCATCGCCCATGTAGACCATGGCAAGACCACCCTGGTGGACGCCATGCTCAAGCAGAGCCATATCTTCCGCGATAATCAGCAGGTTGGTGAGCTTATTATGGACAGCAACGAGCTGGAGCGGGAGAAGGGCATCACCATTCTGGCGAAAAACACGGCTATTACATTCAAGGGCGTGAAGATAAACATTATCGACACGCCCGGTCACGCCGATTTCAGTGGCGAGGTGGAACGAGTCCTGAACATGGCTGATGGCTGCCTTCTGGTCATCGACGCTGTGGATGGCCCCATGCCCCAGACACGGTTTGTGCTGTGGCACGCCTTCCAGAAGCGGCTAAAACCTATCGTGGTTATCAACAAGATTGACCGTCCTGCGAGCCGCCCGCTGGAGGTGGCCAATATGGTGCAAGACCTTTTTCTGGAGCTGGCCACAGACTCTGAGCAACTAGACTTCCCCATCCTTTATACTGCTGCCAAAGCTGGGTATGCGCTGGCTGACCTGAAAGACCAGCCTAAAAGCATAGCGCCTCTCTTCGAGGCGATCCTGAAGTATATCCCACCACCCTCCGGAGACATCAAAGGCGGCTTCCAATTGCTAGTGGCAGCGCTGAGCTTTGACAACCACTTGGGCCAGATCGCCATTGGACGCATTGCCCGGGGCAAGGTCTCTACCGGAGACCAAGTGGCCCTGATAGCTTTAAGCGGAGAGACCAGCTTCCACAAAGTCAGCAAACTGTTTATTTTTGAGGGGCTATCGCGTCTGGAAGTAGCTGAAGCAGCAGTGGGAGAGATTGTTGCTATTGCCGGCCTGAACCAAGTACATATCGGCCACACCATAACCACAGCAGATCAACCGGAGGCACTGCCCGGTATCGACATAGGTGAACCGACTGTCCAAATGACATTTGGTGTAAACACATCGCCTTTCTCCGGACGAGACGGGAGACCACTAACTTCACGACAGCTCCGGGAACGTCTTATGAACGAGCTTCTTACCAATGTAAGCCTGCGAGTGGAGGAGACAGACAGCGCTGACGTCTTCCTGGTATCAGGACGAGGTGAGCTACACCTGTCCATTTTGATTGAGACGATGCGACGGGAGGGATGTGAGTTCCAGGTCTCCAAGCCGGAAGCTATTGTAAAAGTCGTAGATGGTCAGAAGCTTGAGCCTTATGAGCTGCTGGTGCTTGATATAACTGAGGATGCTATCGGGCAATTAACAGAGAACCTGGCATCGCGGTTAGCGCAGATGACAGACATGCGCAGTGATGGTCAGGGGCATGTCCGTCTAAAGTTCAAAATACCAACGCGTGGCCTTATCGGATTTCGAAGCTTTTTCCTGAAGATGACCCGAGGCAATGGGGTGCTAAACAGCATTTTTACCGGCTATGAGCCGCTACGGGGAAATGTCAAGTCCAAGCGTACAGGGACTCTGGTCGCTGCAGAAACTGGTGTGGCAGTTACCTACGGCTTGAACAATTCTCAACAACGCGGGCAGACCTTTATCGAGCCTGGCACACCGGTTTATGAGGGCATGATCGTTGGTTCGCATGCCCGCGATGCTGATCTAGTGGTAAATGTTTGTAAAGAGAAGAAGATGACTAACATACGTTCTTCTACGTCTGATATAGCCATCAAGCTTACCCCACCACTGCACATGAGCCTGGAGGAATCTCTTGATTTTATCGTCGATGATGAGGTGGTAGAGGTAACACCTAAAAACATTCGCCTTCGCAAGCGCATTCTCTCCAACACTGGGCGTTACAAGCTCGGACGTGAGAAAACTCATGTCCTGGCAGGACAGTAGAACAGCGTCTCCGCATCCAAATCGTTCACGTTGCTGTTGACCAGCAGCACCACAAAGGATGAAAATACCGTTTTCAGACCCATGACATGTGCTGATATCTCACCCCCTGCCCCTCTCCTGTAGGAGAGGGGGGTGGAAAGTAATCTGGGGGCTGAAAGAGGCTTTTTCAGCACTCTCTTAATGAAATGATTGAGTTTAGCGTGGTATCAGACATTTCCTCCGCAGAGTTCAAAGACGCAATGGAAATATACTTGGAGGCTTTCC
>Ga0315295_10002116_pt1 | contig 16906 bp, 12 predicted proteins | sample YL17G14_0_MG_FD_204453 | JGI IMG/M metagenome (GOLD analysis project Ga0315295, IMG submission 204453) | Sediment microbial communities from Yellowstone Lake, YNP, Wyoming, USA - YL17G14_0 | ecosystem: Environmental > Aquatic > Freshwater > Lake > Sediment | place: USA: Wyoming | collected... | reverse complement strand
TCGATAGAGCTTTCCCCGCGCTGTTCCCTGTGACCCGGCAGTAACCCTATAACTCTGGAAAGGCTTTTGGATCTAGAACCATTTACTACGGAATGGTTTTATTGTCAAGGGTTCTTGGCAACTTGTGCGAGGTTTCAGGGAGGGGCCCCTTATTCAATAGTATAAAAGATTAAGCCTTTAATGGAGAGGGCGTGAAAATCACGAGCCCAAACAAGGCCCCCCAATACTATTCTTTTAGACTTAACAGGTGGCTGAAAAAGTCTTTAGAGGAGTTTTAAACGCCAATTTATTTTTCCCGGGTACCGCGGGCACGGGGCACGTAGATCGACAGGCCCAGACCCTGGGGGGGTCGCTCGAGAACAATGTGAAGCTAAGCAGGGTACGGTGCGCCACGCCAAAAGCGGCCATTCGCTCATCTAAAGACAGCTTTGCGAGAGGGCCGCAAAACTTCCCATTCCCCAAAATCCTCCTTTAAAGGGAGAGCCAATTCAGGTTCATCGGAACACCCTTGCCGAAAGGAAAAAGAAGTCGTAAACCCTGTCCATTTTCACTTGATTTGTCTGAAACAGCACAGTATAAAGATATTTCAGATTCAGTGCCAAAATCTCTGGTTCGAAGCCTCACCCAATAACCTATGAGAAAGGAGAACTGAAATGTCAGACAAGAACAAGATTACACGCCGGCAGCTTTTCAAGGATACAGCCATTGTTGTCGGCACCGGCGCAGCGGCGACCGGTGTGCTCGGCTCATTCACGCCGACCCCAGCCGAAGCGGCCCCAGTCCCGAAAAAGTGGGACCAGGAAGCCGATGTGATCGTGGTTGGGTCCGGACCGACGGGACTTCCGGCTGCCATCTCGGCGGTGGAAAAGGGCGCTTCAGTCATCGTGCTGGAGCAGGGCAAGGAAGTGGGTGGTTGCGGGGTTATCGCCGGAGGCATCCTGGATCTTGGAGGCGGCACACGAATACAAAAGCTCAATAACATCCCAGATTCACTCCAGCACCTGTTTGAGAGGCGGTCTGATTACAAGGACCGTAACAACAAGAGGAATGACCCGGCACTGATTCGCGCTTGGTGTGATGCCAACCCGGGCACTTTCGATTGGATGGAGCAACGGGGCGTGCGGTTCATGGATAAACTCTCCCCGACAGGCGGCTCGGGCGCCCTCCACACGTCCGTATATCATTACCTCTTCGTGGAAAAAGAGGGACCGGGCGCCGCCTTCTTCAAATCGCCTGAGGGGGTAACGAGCGGAGCGGGGTTGATCAGACCCCTGGAAGCCTATGCGAAGAACAAAGGAGTCAAGATTTTACTGGAACACAAGATGACCAGGATAATCCGGAAAGGTGGCACGACAGGCAGAGTCCTGGGAGTAGAGGTACAGGCCGGGAGGAGAAAACTGTATTTCAAGGGGAAAAAGGCCGTTATTCTGGGCACCGGGAGTTGGAAAGGAAATAGATTTTTTCGCAAACTCTTCGATCCAAGAATAACGGATGATCTGAAGGCCTCTGGAGAACCCTTTGTCAATGCTGACGGGAGTGGAATTCGGGCGGGTCTGGAAGTGGGCGCCGCCCTGGTAAGCGATAGGGCCATCGATATTGCCCTATTCCGTCGGAAATTTGGAACCAAACACTACAATTTCCCACTGAACTCGCCCTACGGAGCACCGGGTCTTGACATTCATGGTTCCCGAATGGCCGATGCAATCATTGTCAACAAATCCGGAATGCGGTTCGTCAACGAACAGGATATCGGGTCGTTCGGTACTTACTCTTACTTCGATGCAAGTCTTGCTCAAGAGGACCATGTTCTATGGACCATCTTTGACGATTCGGCAGCCAAGAAGTACAAATGGGATATTAACCCCCCCGTCACGGAGAAAGATTGTGCCTTCAGCGCGCCCACCCTGGTTGAACTGGCGAAATTGATTAATGTGCCCGGGGATGCCCTCGCTGGGACGGTTCGAAAATACAACACATACGTGGATGAGGGTAAGGACCTTGATTTTGACAAGCCCAAAAACCTTCTCAAGTCCAAGATAGAGACCCCTCCCTTCTTCGCCGTTTGGATTAGCTTGTTTGTCCACGACACCTGTGGTGGTCTCGCGGTGAACGCCAAATGCCAGGTCCTGGACATAGACGGGAAGGTCATCCCCGGTCTTTATGCGGGAGGCGAGGCCGCGGGCGGACTTGACGTGATCGGCATGCCGAGAGGCATTATAATGGGTCGATTTGCGGGTGAAAACGCCGCGGCTGAAAGGCCAGCGCCATAGGCGTATACCCCTGCATTGGCATTCTGTGAAAGCAAGGATCCATTACTTCAGATGCTCAAAGGGTTATGAATTCTCCCTGACGGGGGACGCCCTTATAGCAACGAAATGGGCGGGCCGGACCAGTTCAGATTATACTGGTCGGCCCTCCTGCAATCGGCGTTTGAGAATAGCTTCCATTTCCGTAAGCAAAATAAATATTTCGCGGTCAGGAGAACACGATGAAGGCACGATCCTTTTACATTTTCGTGTTCATTTACATGTTGGCGGCAACGAGGGGGGACTGTGCGCCTGCATCCCCAGCAGCTCCTGTCCTATCTGCGATGACCGCTGTACAGCCGATAAAGATAGCGGGAACACCGATTGCTACCTCCACGAAGGTTCCCCCATCAAAGCCGAACACTTCCCCCAACAAAACCGACGGCAAAGATGTTTGCCTGGGGTGTCATGGACCTTTCAATGATCTTATTGCCGCAGCCATAACCTTCACCGCCGAAAACGGAGAGAAGATCAACCCACACCGGCATGTGCCGCATAACCGGACAGATGCAAAAAGCGTTGTGGACTGTACGAAATGCCATAGACCGCATCATGTGCCATTGGCATCGAAGGCAGGGCTACCGAAGGCCAATGCAGATTGGTGCTACTCATGTCACCACACGCACGAATTTTCACCTTGCAAAACCTGTCATCAATAAAAAGAGTATGGGTCACCCATTAGAAGTTGAGATTTCGCCTTGCTATTCGGTTGAATCTTTCTTAAATTTTAGAGGACTACGGGACATAGCTCCGATAACTCCGTTATTGTAGAAAATCTTCAATCGCCCATCCTCTTTTTTGAAATTCCTGCTCCCCTCGATCCACCCCACGAAGAACGCCTTGCACGGATATATTCAATACCTGGGTCAGAGACGTCCCATACCCGCGAATCGCCACATAACTGACAAGGTTCCTTCCTTCCACTACCCTTCTTCGTCGGCTCCCCCGCATTAGCTCAGCTCGGGATAAACCCAAACTCAAACCAATTTTCTGCGCTAATGCCGACAGAACCTCTATGGTCAACGGAATTATCGGAGTCACGTCCCCTATACGTCCGACGGTACCGCGGCCTCATGTGCCTTCTCCTGCCAGTTGGCGGGGAATGACTTATCCCTCGCATCCTTTCAAATCCCCATGAAATCTGCGACCGCGGCGCGATGGGACCTCGCATCGCCGAAGGCCAGTTCGGATTCCTTGGCATGCTTGTAAAAGAAGTGCAGATCGTATTCTTCAGTGAAGCCGATTCCCCCGTGGAGCTGGTGACCGATCCATGTGGCCTGTTTGTAAGCATCGCTGCACCAGGCCTTGGCCATGGCCACCTCTTTTTCGCAGGGCAGGCCTTCACTGATGAGCGAAGCGGCTTGGTAGGCGATCAACCGGGTGGTCTCCAAATAGGTCGCCATATCCGCGCAATGGTGCTGGACGGCCTGAAGGCTTCCCAGGGGCGCGCCGAATTGCCTGCGCTCCTTCACATAGCCTACGGTCATCGCGACCACGCGCTGCAGGCCTCCCAGCATTTCAGCACATTTCAGCGCAATGACCTTGGGGAGGATTCGATGTATATAGACCGCTCCCTGTCCCACGGTGCCGATGATGCTGTCTGAATGGACTTCTGTTCCTTCGAACACCAAGGCGAATGTCTTTCCCCCGCTCATCGTCTCGAGGGGGACGATCTCCTGGCCGGCGCCTTTCTCGACCTGGAAAAGGGTGGACCCTTCTCCAGCGGCGCCCGCGGCCTTCGCACAGACGATCATCCTATCTGCTACATGGGCATAGGGGACGAGGAGTCTGGTCCCCTGCATCGCATAGACTCCCTTGCTGCTTTCCGTAGCCGCCAGGATCGGATCGTCGCAGTCGATTTTTCCTCTTTCGTCGAGGAGCGCTGTGGTAAAAATCTCGTCTCCTCTGATAATGGCCGGCAGATGGACGCTCCTGCAGCTTTCGCTTCCCGCCTCGCTGATGATGAGGCCGGACAGAATGGCGCTGCAGAAGAGGGGGCTGGGGAAAAGAACCTTTCCCATTTCCTCGAAGATAACGAACATATCGAGAAAACCGGCGGCACTGCCGCCGTATTCCTCGTCGTAGAGGATCCCGAGCCAGCCCAGTTCGGCTATCTCTCTCCACATGGTCCTCGAAAAGCCCCTATCGTCGCGGGCCATCTCCCTCAGGAAAGCACCCGTGCATTTTTCTTTCAGGTACTCGCTGGCCACGTTCCGAATCATGATCGCATCGTCGGAAAGTTTGAATTCCACGGCTTCTCCTCCTTAATCTTTCCCGTTGCTTCCGGGATATGTGACTATCTCCTCGGCAGGCCCAAGCCCCTCTGGGCCAGGATATTCTTCAATACCTCGACGGAACCGCCCTGCAGGGTATAGCTGGGTCCCCAAAGGTAACCCCTGGCCGGCAAACCGTCGAAGGCGGACCACGGGCCACCCTTCTTTATCTGGCTCAAGGGACCCAGTATCCTTGTTGCCAGGTCGTTGAGGCGCTGCTCGTACTGAGTGCAGAACGCCTTTGTGAGAGCGGCCTCACTGGAGGGCTTTCTGCCCTGGTCGATGATCCACGCGGTTTGATAGCACAGAAGTCTGCCTACATTGAACTCGATTTCCAGCTGGGCTACCTGATCCCTCACCCAGTAATAAAATCCCTGATCGCCGCCCCCTTTATCCATCTTCCGCACGTGGCCGATCAGACGTTCATATATGGGATAATTCTGCAGCAGTCTTTCTATGCCCGCGCGTTCATAATCCATTTGCGCCATGATCTGTTGAAATCCCGCATTTTCCTTTCCCACCAGGTATTTCCGGTCTATCCTGACGCCATCGAAGAAGACCTCATTGAAGCTGTGCTCCCCCGCCATGTTGATCACGGGCCTGACCGTGATTCCCGGCGTCTTCATGTCGATGATGAATTCGCTGCAGCCCTGATGCTTCGGCACGGAGCTGTCAAGATTCGTTCTGGCCAGCATCCAGCCGTAATCCGCCTCGTGTCCGCCCGATGTCCACACCTTCTGGCCGTTGATGACGTAATGGTCGCCATCTTTTTCAGCCCGGGTCGAGACGGCAACCAGGTCCGAGCCGGCGCCCGGCTCACTGAAGAGCAGGCAGAACTTCATATGCTCCTCGGCCCTGATGATCCTGGGCAAGAAGAATTCCTTCTGCCATTCCGCCCCGAAGATCATGAGGGCAGGGCCCACCTGACGGTCCGCCGCGAAGTGATACCCTATGGGAGCTTGGACCTTCATGAGCTCTTCATTCAGGATCATCTTGTCCACATAGCTTCGCCCCTGTCCCCCGTATTGCCTGGGCCAGGTCATCCCGATCCACCCTCTCTTTGCCAGCTTCCGTGAAAATTCGAGGGAAGGTCTCCCCACCAGTTCTCCTACGTCCGTTGCAAAGGTGCCTGCGTCGCGCTCTTCCCGGAGGAAGTCACGAACTTCCCGGCGAAAGGCTTCCTGCTCTTCTGTAAAATGAAATCTCATCGTAGGACCTCCTTGCCTTGACTGCATTTTCTACCGATCACGACGGTCCGCTCCTCTGACAGGCCGGAAACAATTGATGACATTTTTGCGTCGGGTGCTTTTTATCGATAAGCTTCGCCCCGCTCCCGCCTTTCCGTGGCCATACTAATATTCGTCGGCAAAACGAGGCGATCTTTTCTCGATCATGGAAAGAATGCCCTCCTTGATGTCATTGCCCATATAGCACATGGCCTGATAGGTCGCCTCCATCTGCAGGACGTCGCCGAGGTCGCTTCTCGCTGCGACAGGGATGGATTGTTTCAGCATCTTAACGGGCAGGGCGGGCATGGAAGCGATTTTCCCCGCCACCTCCATGACCCGGTCCATGAGTTCCCCAGGAGGAACTACTTGGTTTATCAGGCCGATGCGGCAAGCCTCCTCGGCGCTGATGATGTCTCCGGTCATGAGGAGCTCGAAGGTTCGCGCCGTTCCCACAGCTCTGGTGAGGAAATATTCAGCTCCCATGCCGGGGTGAAGCCCGATTCTCACGAAAGTGAAGCCGATTTTGCCGTTGCTGGCTGCATACCTCATATCGCAGGCCATGCACAGGCAAGCCCCGGCGCCGATGGCAGGGCCGTTTATGGCCGCTATGGTGGGTATCTCCAGGTCCATGATGGTTAGGAAAGTCTCATAGAAAGAGAGGATGCCCTTCCTGTTGGCGGCGAGAGGAGTTTTTGTCCTTTCCAGCATTCCTTGCAAGTTTCCCCCGGCGCTGAATGCGTCGCCCGCGCCTGTAATCACGGCCACCCTCGCCCGTGGTTCGTTCTTGAGTCTCTGAACGGCTTCCAGGAACTCCGCGGTCACGTCTTCGTCCATGGCGTTGCGCTTTTCAGGCCGATTCAGCGTCAGTACGCAAACCATGTCTTTCAATTCCATCTTCACGCTTTCACCACTCATAGGGAACCTCCATTTACCACAAGAACTAGACATTAATGAGCACAGTTAATTCGGTCTCTTTCTCTGGTGAACGCATGGTCCGCTCACGTTCCAGCCATTGCTGGCGAACCGGTTTGCCCTTGCTTTGCCAATGCCGCTGCTTGCGCCGATGATTAAGATCGTTTTCATGTTATTCTTGGAGCCAGTTACGCGCGCTGCTCGTTGTGAGGGTCCCGGGGGCGGCCCGCCGACCAGATGGCCGCTATGGCAGCCAGATATACCCCGAAGAATAGGGTCAGGGCATAGTCGTAGCTCCCGAATAGGTCGTGAATCAGGCCCGAGGCGTAAGCCCCGACCGAATTTCCCACCGCCTGGGCCAACATCACCGCTCCCAGGATCACCCCGAAGGACGCCAACCCGAAGAAGTGCCCTACGCTGAGGGGTATAAGCACAATCACCCCTCCCATGGAGAAACCGAACAGGAGTACGTATGCCCAGATGAAGGCCGGCGGCGGCCCGCCGAGCATAATGAGCACTCCCGCCGCCTGGAGGGCGAAGCATAGGGTTGCCGCGTAGCGAAACGGGACAAGTTCGACGATTCTCCCAAAGCCCACCTTCCCCAGGCCGCCCATCCCGGCCGTCACTCCCATGGCCAGGGCCGCGGCGCTCTGGGAGAGCCCTGACTCCACGAGGAGCGGCACCTGGTGCTGCAAAACGCCCATCATGGCCATGGGCGCGAGGAAGAAAGCGCCGGTCACTCCCCAAAACGCCCTCGTGCGCAGAGCGGCTCGAAGCCTCCAACCTCGGAGCTCCGGCGGGGCAAGGCCCCGGCCCGACGAGGGCAACGCCGGGCTCTCCGGCTCCCGTCCGTCCGGGGCCAGACCCAACTCCATGGGTGTGCCCCGGATTACGAACCAGACCACGGGCAGGGCCACGGCCCACACCAGGAGCCCGAGAAACAAGAAGGAGGCCTGCCAGCCGAAACGCTCGTTGATCAGCCCCACAACCGGGGTGAGCACGAACCCACCCGCTGAAATCCCGACCATGGCCAGCCCGATCGCCGTGCCTCGCCTGCGGTCGAACCACTGGCTGAGGATGGTGCTCACCGGGATGATCCCCACACCGCAGTTGGCCATGGCCAGGAGGCCATACACAGCGTAGAAGTACCCGAGAGAGCGCGTCAGGCTGGCGGCCATGAAGAAAGCTCCCGATGCTACGGCGCTCACCATCATCACCCGTTTGGGACCGCGTGACTGCACCCATCTCCCCACCAGAGGACCCACGAGCCCACTGACCATGAAATAGATCGACATGGTGAGAGAGATGGCGGCCCGGCTCCAGCCCATGCTTTCCTCCAGGGGCCGAATGAAAATGCTGAAGGAGTAGAACCCAGCCCCTGCGAACAAGAAGAGCAGGGCGAAGCAAGCGCCAACCACCCGCCATCCGTAGAAGACGCCCATCCTTTCCGGGACGGCTGATACCCCGTGCACTTCAATCCTCCCGAATGCTCACGAGAAACGCGTTCAATCCCGCCCTTTCATCCCCCCTTCTCACAGAGCTCGACCTGGCCTTGCACTGAAGAACTCGATCATCGCCGGCGGCACGAATGATCTTGCGAGCCGTGAGAAGAACGCAAGGTAGCCATCATCAACGGCACTTCTGCGAGCAGCTTGAAAGGGGACGTGAAAAGGGGACGTAAGTTCCAAAATACTGTGGAAAATGGGGGTGGCCTTAATAATTCAATTTGCATAGAGCGGGTTGGGACGAGACGTTGATGCAAGGTGCACATTTTCCACTACATCCCCCTTCCCGCAGCGCAGCCACTTTTGGAAAACGGGCAAAGCTTCCCCTGAATGAACTTCTGTCCCGAGGCCCACCTAAATCGCGGAAGAACTCAGATATCAGGGATCCACTCGGGCAGCGGCATAACCGCTGACAACGATTTCACCGTTCTGATTAACGGTTTCGACATCCAGGACGACAAAATATTGTCCGCCTTCTTTCCCAATTTCCTTAACCGTCGCTTTTGCGTCGAGGGTATCGCCAGGAAAGACCTGTCGGGTAAAGCGAACCCCGAATTTTGTAAGGCGGCCGTCACCGACATAATTGGTCAACATTTTACCGGTCATCCCCATGGTCAACATGCCGTGAGCGAAAACCGACGGAAATCCCGCCACTTTTGTGGCAAATATTTCGTCCGTATGGACAGGGTTATAATCACCGGATGCGCCCGCATATTGAACGATTTGGGTGCGGGTAAGATCATTCACTAGGCGTTCTTTGTAGGTATCGCCAACCTTCAGATTGCTTGCTTTTAAAGCCATAATCATACCTCCTTATCCTCTGCGGGCGCTTTTTCGGTTACCACGGAAACGGAGCGTGCCGTTACGACAAGCTCATCTTTCTGATCGCGGTATTCCATGACGGTTTCTCTAAACACCAGTTTTCCGCCGCGCCGCCCCTGCTTTTCCCAGGTTTTTCCGGGTTTGGTGGTGGCCTTAAGCACATCTCCGGGTTTTAAATGCCGATGGTATTCATAGTGCTGTTCGGCGTGAAGTCCGCGGGCGATCCCTCCCTCACTGGGTTGAGTTATCCCCGTGGGGTTTTTCCCCGAACCAAACCAGGGCTCGCCGATCTTCGGCCGTAAAGGGTAATCGGGATCAAACTGGGCACTGGCCTGAACAAATGTCGGCGGCGCAATGATGCTTCGCGGCTCAGCGGTTTTGGCGTAATCCCCATCATAATATATGGGGTTTTTGTCACCGATGCCTCGGGCAAACAACATGATATGCCCTGCTTCAATGGGGAATTTGTTTCCAGCCATCATCTGCTCCTTTCTGCTTTTTTAGAGGAACTCGCTTTTTGGTATTGGCAGTATACTGGGAAGGCGATTGGGCGTCAAGGGAATTTGAGCAACAATCGTCCGGGTATTTCGTCCCGATATTTAGAATTTGAATCGGCAAATGTCCAGGTCGCAGGCTTAGGAAACCGCACACATCTCAATCGATTCTTAAGACTTTTGCCCCGCGGGTTTTTCTTTCTTTCAGTTCAACCAATGCCCGATTCGCCTCTTCCAACCTGAATTCCTGGACTTCAGGTCTGATGGGAATTTCTCCCGCCAATTTCAAAAATTCCCCGACGTCTGATCTCGCTACATTGGCCACGCTTTTGATTTCTTTCTCCAGCCAGAGGTGGCGCGCATAATCCAGCTCCAGGAGAAATTCCTTGTCGGCCTCTTCTTTCCGAATGGCATTGATCACCAACCTCCCCCCTCGCTCCAAATTCTTCAAAGCCTCCACAATCGGCCTCCATGCGGGTGTGGTGTCAATGGCACAATTGAGTTTTTCCGGAGATTCTTCAACAATATCTCCGGCCCAAAAAGCTCCCAGTTCTCTGGCAAAAAGTCTTTCCCTTTCGGTCCGGGCGTGAACAAAAACCCTGGAGCGGGGATATTTGTGTCTTGCCAGTTGCAGAACGAGATGAGCGGAAGCGCCGAAACCAACCAGCCCCAGATTTTCTCCGTCTTGAATGTTCGTTAACCTGAGGGATCGGTAGCCGATCGCCCCGGCACACAAAAGGGGAGCGGCTTCCAGGTCGGAGAATATTGCGGGAATTTCATAGGCGAAATCTTCCGAGACCGTAACATACTGGGCATAACCCCCATGGGCATCCCTGCCCGTTGCTGTAAATCGGTCACATAAATTTTCTTGACCTGCCAGGCAAAATTTGCATTTTCCACAGGCTGAATAAATCCAGCCAATTCCTACCCGGTCTCCAATCTTAAATTTACTCCCTTTCCCGCCGGTCTTTTCTACCCGGCCCACGATTTGATGACCCAAAACTACCGGGAATTTTGGCGGAGGAGTCCTCCCTTCAATTTCGTCTAATTCAGTATGGCAAACTCCGCAGGCGGAGATTTTAAGTAAGATTTCATTTCCCCGTGGGGAAGGAACGGACAAATCTATAAGCTCCAAAGGGTTCCGGTTTTCCTCAAGCTTGCAGATTTTATTCAATACCATTGCTTTCATGGCTTCTAATCTCCTTTGTGCTCCCGGTATATTTTATATTTTACAGCAATAGGCACTATAGTTTAACTTTTTTATTCCCCTTTGCTTTATCCCAGTGTCCTGAGTCAGAAATAAATGTCGTAAATATTTCTTTCGCTGATCCATAATGCCTTTACAAAATCGTACCCACCATGACGTGGCTCGGGGGGCAGGGTGATGCGCGGCGGCAGCCTCGGCTGGATAAGAAGTCATCAAAGAGATCCAAGTTTTTTCCGTCGCCGGAGGCGGGGTGCTTCTTCCCGCCCCTTCGGCGGAGAAAGCAGCGCCTCAGGATGCCAAGCGCAGCGCCCTGGCCCCCGAGCCTTCTGAGATGCTATGAATTATGAAGCGAATCTCTGACTCAGGGCACTAGTATCGCGTTTCGGAAATAAGTAGATTAATTCACACTCTGTTCCGGGGAGCCGGGGGCCGGACCGCTGCGCTGGCCAAAATAGGCGGTGCTTCCTCCGCAGCCCACGTCCTCTCTCGCTTTGCATGATGCCAAAGATTTTACTCTATAGGTATTTACGCCTGCTTCCCGAATGTGCCCGCGTACCTTGTCGGAAGGAAAGGCATACGGGATAAGTTCGGTTTTCCCCGCCGGATTTTGCCCCGCCAAGGCGGGGGGATCGTTCCGCCACCCGGCTCCACGTTTGAAGTTGTCCATTTATTTTTAAGACGTGTCGTGTCTCAGAAATAAATGGCATAAATAAATCAGGCTTTTTGACTGTCAAAATCCAGGCAGATTAGGAATGCGAACCGCTTGGCCGTGGCCCGGGGGTCAGGGCGATTCGCGCCGGCAGCCTCGGCCGGGAAGGAAGTGGGCCAAAAGATACAATTTTCTTCCGCCGCAGGGGGCGGGGTGTTCCTTCCCGCCCCAGCGACGAAGAACCCAGCGCCTTAGGATGCCAATCCCGCCTAGGCGGGACGTGAGCCCCGGGCCGTCTGAGAAGCTTGAATTATGATACGAATTTCCGAGACGCGACACTAGGTTACATTGCAGGTCATTCGCAGGCTCAGGGGGGGGTTGTTTTGCCAAGCCAAAATAGGGCAGCGATTCCTATTAGGTCAGAAGGTGCTGTTTGTTTATGGGGAAAATCGGCTGGCAGCGCAAATCCCTCCCGGCTCTGTTTGACTGGCAAATCAGATTTTTGATACAATGCGCCCGGATGAAGAGCAGTCAACGGTCATCTGTTTCGGCCAATAAGGGAGCCTCCAATGACTATAGGCCAACTCTTGACGCTCACCGCCAGCAAATTTCCCGACCGGACCGCGCTCCTCTTTGAGGATAGGAAATTTACTTATCGGGAATTTAACCGGCGCGTCAACCAATTTGCCCAAACCCTCCTCCGCTTCGGGTTACGCAAGGGGGAGAAAGTGGCTGTCCTCCTTTTCAATTCCAATCACTCTGTTGAAGCCTATTTAGGCACGGCCAAGGCGGGAGGGGTTTTCACTCCCATTAATTTTCGGCTGGCAGCGGAAGAAGTTCTTTACATCCTCGACCACTCGGACGCACGGTTTTTTGTGTTCGCAGAGGATTTTGCCGGGACCGTGGCCAAAATCCGGCCCCAATTATCCAAAATCGATTTTTTCATCTCCGCCGGAAATCTCGCGCTTCCCGGCACTCTCGATTACGAAAAACTCTTAAAAGATTCCAAAGACGTTGAACCCGATCGACTGATTTCTGAGGATGACGAATGCCAACTGATGTATACCTCCGGGACAACCGGAAAACCCAAAGGGGCCATCATCACCCACCGCAATGTCCTCTGGAACCTCTTCAACACCATTCTGGGAAGAGAGGATAAGGAGGGGGATACCGCCCTGGTCATCGGCCCTCTCTATCACACCGCCGCCCTCAACAATCACTTCACCGTTCGGATGGCCTTGGCCGGCACGACGATCCTAATCAAGAATTTCGAGCCCCGCAGAGTAATGGAGTTCATCGAAAAAGAAAGGGTGAATATCATCTCAGGGGCGCCGGCGGTTTATCACCTGCTCCTCAGCCTCCCGGATGTAGAGAAGTACGACACGCGGTCGATCACCAAATGTACGGCCGGCGCGGCGATTTTGCCCGATGAAACCAAAAGAAGGCTCCTGGAGTTATTCCCGAATGCCCAGGGGGTATATGATGTATACGGCTGTACCGAAGCTTCTCCGTGCATCACGGTTCTTAAAGCCGCCGATTCGCTTCGGAAGAAGGAGTGCGTGGGTCCACCCCTTCCTTTTCTGGAAGTGAAAATCGTAGATGATCGGGATCGCGAAGTTCCAGTGGGAAGAGTGGGAGAACTGCTTTGCCGGGGTCCCAACGTGATGAAAGGATATTATAAGGACCCCCAAGCAACGGCAGAAGCCCTCAGGGGTGGATGGCTACACACGGGCGATTTAGCCCGCAGGGATGAAGAAGGTTTTATTTACATCGTGGACCGCAAGAAAGATATGATCATAAGTGGGGGCGAAAATATTTATCCCCGCGAGATCGAAGAGGTTCTATACCAGCATCCGAAAATCCAGGATGCGACGGTCATCGGAATCCCGGATTCTCTCTGGGGTGAATCCGTGAGGGCCTTTGTGGTACTAAAAGCCGGACAAACCATGAAAGAAGAGGAGGTCGTCGAGTATTGCAAGAGCCGACTGGCCAGCTATAAAAAACCCAAATCGGTTAAGTTTGTGGAATCTCTTCCCAGAAATCCTTCCGGAAAAGTCCTCAAGACGGTACTCCGGGAGCAAAAGCATTGAGAGTTGATTCTTGATGATCTCGTAAAAAGTCGTCACTCCGGTGAAAACCAGAGTCCAGAGAATTTATAACTATTTAAAAAAACTGGATTCCGGCTCCCCGCTTTCGCTGGGACAAGCTTCGCCGGAATGACAGAAAACCGCATTTCCAGACTTCTTACAAATTTATCATTCTTAGCGACTTCTCCTAATTGTCAATTTCCGGAATAGAAAATTGCTGCGCAGACATCGCTCTCTCTTGACTGCGGGCATAAGGAGCAAAAAGAGGGAGGAAAAGGGTTAGAAGAGCAATAACCGGGATAAGCCAGGCGCCAATTCGCTTAATCGTTTTTTCTCCTTTTCCCAGAATTTCCCGCTTTACAGCCCCATCTGTTTGGCGATGATTTGCCTCTGAATCTCCGAAGTCCCCTCGCCCACGACATACACCAAGGCATCCCGGTGAAAGCGACCCACGGGAAACTCCCGCATCTGACCGTATCCGCCGTGGATCTGCATGGCTTCTTTGGAAGTGCGCACAGCCACCTCCGAGGCAAAGAGCTTGGCCATGGAGGCTTCGCGGATGGGATTTCTTCCCTCATCCATCAACCAGGCAGCTCGCAGGACAAGGAGTCTGGCTGCGTCGATCTCGGTGGCCATGTCCGCCAGCTTGAAGGCGATGGCCTGAAACTTCGCTATGGGCTGGCCGAACTGAACCCTTTCCTTGGCATACCTAAGGCCCGCTTCATAAGCTCCCTGAGCCATGCCCACGCAATTCCCCGCCACCCCGATGCGCCCTTCGTTCAGAGTCTCCATCACCCGGTAGAAGCTTCCCTCTTCGCCGATCAAGTTCTCTTTGGGGATCCGGCAATCCTCGAAAAGGAGCTCTGCGGTCTCCGAAGAGCGTACCCCTTCCTTCTTGAGTTTGCGGGTCACCACAAAGCCGGGCGTGCCCTTCTCGACCAGAAAGATACTGATCCCCCGGTAACCCCGAGTTCTGTCTGTGTAAGCAATCAGCGTAAGATAGTCACAGACATTTCCGTTGGTGATGAAGATTTTCCTTCCGTTGAGGACGTAGAAATCCCCCTCCCGCCGGGCCGTGGCCTCAATGGACTTCACGTCGCTGCCGGCGTTGGGTTCCGTTAAGCCGAAAGCAAATATCTTCTCCCCCCGAATGGCCGGAACGAGGTATTTCTGTTTTTGTTCCTCACTTCCCCAGTGATAGATGGGAAAAGTGCCCAGGTGAGAATGGGCAGACCAGGTGGAAGCGATTCCCTGGGAAATCCGGGAAATCTCTTCTCGCATCAGGACTTCCGTAACCTTATCGATGGACGCGCCTCCGTATTTCTCGGAATAGCGCGGGCAAAGATATCCCAGCTGGCCCATCTGCGGGAAGAGCTGCATCGGGAAGGTCTCCGTCTCTTCCGCCTCTTCGACCAATGGGGCAATCTCGGCCTCGGCAAATTTACGAAAGGTCTCTTTGAAAATGCGCTGCTCCTCGCGTAGAAAGAATTCCATGGACTCTTATCCTTTTTCTTCAGAAGCCGCAACCATCTCGCGCAGCTCTCGCTTCAAAACCTTGCGGTTGGGGTTCCGCGGAAACTCCTCCACGAACTTCACCGCTTTGATGGCCTTATAGGCGGCCAGGTTATCCCGGCAGAATTGGATGAGCTCCGGTTCAGTAACCTTGGCCCCCGGTCTGGGAATGATGAAAGCCATGGGGCTCTCTCCGCGCTTGGGATCGGGAATCCCAATAACCGCCGCCTCCAGGACCGCCGGGTGGGTGTGTAAAAGCTCTTCGATCTCCCGCGGGTAAACGTTATACCCGCTGCAAATGATCATATCTTTCTTGCGGTCGAGAATGTAGACATATCCATCCTCATCCATTTTCCCCAGGTCGCCCGTGTGCAGCCAGCCGCCCCTCAGTGTTTCGGCGGTCGCCTGGGGATTGTTATAGTACCCTTTCATCACCGCCGGCCCGCGAATTACGATTTCCCCGACCTCCCCCACGGGAACATCCCGATCCTGATCGTCGAATATTTTCACTTCCAGGTCCCGCAGGGGAAGGCCCACCGAGCCTGGCTTGCGGACTCCAGAGAAAGGGTTCGCCGTGGCAGCCGTAGTTACTTCTGTCAGGCCATAAGCCTCGATCATGGGAATCTTGAATTTTTCTTCAAATTTCTTGAGAATCTCTACGGGCAAAGCAGCGCTTCCGGACATGGCTACTTTCCAGGAGGAAAGATCGTATTTCTCGGTTCTGGGATCGTAGGCAAGCAGGTAATGAAGCGCCGGCGCTCCGCTGATCATGGTGGCCCGGTATTTCTCGTTGGCTTTCAGGAATTCTTCAAAATCGAGTTTCGCCTGGATGATGGCCGTAGCCCCGAGCGTCGTCACGGCCAGCATATTCACGGTCAACCCCATGGCGTGGAAGAGAGGGGTTACCGACACGCGGATCATGTTCTCGTCGAGATGGAGAGCTTCAATAATCCCCTGGACGTTGGAATAGAGATTGGCATGGGTAATCATGGCTCCCTTGGGGAATCCCGTGGTCCCCGAGGTATAGATCATCGTGGCCGTATCATTTGGCGCGCATGCCACCATCATCGCTCTGGATGGCCTCCCGGAAATCAGGTCCGTAAAGCCCCGAGATCCCGCGGGCGGCTGTTTTCCCACGACCACCGAATTTTTCAGGAAAGGAAGACTGGAGCGGAAGGAGTTGACCATATCCACCTGACTCTGATGAACGATTAAAGTGTGCACCTCCGCATTTTCCAGGATGTATTTCGATTCCCGGGCTTTCAACATGATGTTAACCGGAATTACGACAGCCCCCAACCTAACCGCCCCAAACCAGGCGATGATGAATTCCAGACTGCTGGGGGCAAAAATCGCCACCCGGTCTCCTTTTTTTACGCCGATCCTCTGTAGACCAAGGGCGCAGGATTCAGCCAGGTTCTGCAGATCCTTATACGTTGTCCCTTGGTCGTCAAAGTAGAAGGCCATTTTGTCCGGCAATCGCCGCGCGGTCTTCTGCAAAATTTCCGTAATATTCATCCCTTCCCTCGCTGCAAGGAAATTTATCATTTACCGCCGAGAACGCAGAGGTAAGTATAAATTAAAAATCAAAAATAAATTTTTCCCTTTGATTTATATTTGTATTTTGATTTACGGCTTGAATTATATCTCGACGTACTCCGCGTTCTCTGCGGTGAACTGATCTTTAAATATTCAATGGCTCTCGGAATTCTCCAAAGACCTTCTTCAAGGCCGAGGTCATTTCTCCGATGGAGGCGTAAGCCTTGACCGCCTCGATAAAATAGGGCATGAGGTTTTCCGAAGTCTCTGCCGCCCGGCTCAAGGCATCCAAAGCCCTCTGCGCGCCTTCAGGATCCCGTGATGCCTTGACTTCTTTCGTCCTTTGAACCTGTCTCGCCACAGCTTGAGGG
>Ga0315295_10002115_pt1 | contig 16909 bp, 13 predicted proteins | sample YL17G14_0_MG_FD_204453 | JGI IMG/M metagenome (GOLD analysis project Ga0315295, IMG submission 204453) | Sediment microbial communities from Yellowstone Lake, YNP, Wyoming, USA - YL17G14_0 | ecosystem: Environmental > Aquatic > Freshwater > Lake > Sediment | place: USA: Wyoming | collected... | reverse complement strand
CCTCGCTCGCCCCGCGCCCCGCCCCCCCTGTCATTCCCGCGAAAGATTGTCATCCCCGTGGCAACGGGGACGGGAATCCATCTTCTCTTCATCCTCGCGCCCGATGCACTTCTTCCTCTCAAATCTCAAATTGCAGATCTGCTATTCTTCCTCTTTCTCCTGCTCTCCTGCTCACCTGCTCTCGCGCAGCACCCCCCCTCAAACACCGCCAAAAACGCGCCAAAATCACCCCAATTCGCGCCAAAACCGGCGCACTTTCCGCCAAAACGCGCCCACTTTCCGCCAGAAAACGCCAAAAAAATGCAAAAAATTCCCAAAAATCGCCCAAAAAACAAAAATCTTGGGCCGCCCACCCCTCACCCCCGGCCGCGCAAGAACTGCAATAAACGATATGTCCCGGCAAAATTGTCAGGTGGCGGGCGGGGTTCATCCCAAGGTTGCCCAAAGCCTGATGCGCCATTCGTCCGTCGAGCTTACCCTTGGGCGATGTTCTCACCTGTACCGGGGGCAGGACCGCGACGCGCTCGAGACAGTGAAAAACCGCATTCTCTTGGGCAAGAACGCGGTTTATTTTCAAGCGAGGCCGACGGGACTCGAACCCGCAACCCTCGGATCGACAGTCCGATACTCTAACCAATTGAGCTACGGCCCCAAACCCAAGGATCAACCCGGCCGCGGCGCGCGGCGGCCATGCCGGCTCTCCCTGAGCGGACGGTATCATATCGGCCCGCCACCGTACTGACAAGTCGAAAAATGTGCCGGAATCGGCCTTATCTCCTCTGGGATTCTTGCCGCAAGACGCCAGGACCAAGAGAGGTTAAGTCTTTGTTGTTCAAATTGTTATGATAACATGCCTAGAGCTTGTTGAGGGGCATGTTCCAGTCCCTGGAAGCAGGGGAGGTTGGGAGGACAACGCTGGGATGGGCAGAAATTGACCCGGAAAGGCGGGAATGGGGCAGATATCATCAGAAAGCGGTATTGGCGGCGGCCGATTCATATGCTAGGCTAGCTGTGCAGGACGTAACAGTGTTACAGGGATACGGGTGGCATGAAGCAGGAAGCGGATGCAGAGATGTTGCGAATATCCGGTAAGACCATTGGCAGACTAAGTTTATATCGCAGGTGCCTTCTTGGCCTGGGGGAGGAAGGAGCTGGGCACGTTTTTTCCCATGAGTTGGCGCGCTTGGCCGGGGTTACCGCGACGCAGGTGCGCCGCGACCTGATGACGGTAGGCTGCACGGGCAGTCCGGTGCGGGGCTACGAGGTTGATCGGCTTATCTCTGGTATTTCCCAGGTGTTAGATTCAAAGAGAGGTGAGGCGGTATCCCTGGTCGGCTTAGGAAACCTGGGTCGAGCGATCCTGGACTACTTGGGGGGGCGGCGGGGCAAGTTGCGTATTGCAGCGGCGTTTGACATTGACCCGGCCAAGGTTAGCCGAGTCGTGCATAATTGCCGGTGCTACTCGATGGATGAATTGGCCGAAGTGATTGAGCGACAAGAGATTGAGAGTGCCATCGTTACGGTGCCGGCGGGCGCGGCGCAAGAGGTGGCGGACCGGCTGGTGGCGGCGGGAATCCGCGGGATACTCAACTTTGCGCCGGTGCGGCTGCGGGTTCCAGCGGGGGTGTTTGTCGAAGACGTGGACATGGCGATGGCGTTGGAGAAGGTGGCGTACTTCGCCCGGCCGGGGGTGAGGTGCGAAGGCTCGGCAGGGCCCGGTGAGGCGGATGAATCGCACAGAAATCGAGGCGTGGCTGCGCGAGACTGACGCGGGGCGGCTGGAGGAGTTGCGGCGGCAGGCGGACGCGGTGCGCCGAGAGAAGGTGGGGGAGGAGGTGCACCTGCGGGGGTTGATCGAGATTTCCAATCACTGCGTGCGGGGGTGCGCGTACTGCGGACTGAACGCGGGGAACACGGCCCTGGAGCGGTACCGGATGAGCGGGGAGGAGGTTCTGGAGTGCGCGCGGCAGGCGGTGGCGTTTGGTTATGGGACGGTGGTGATCCAGAGCGGGGAGGACTACGGGACAGGGGGCGAATGGCTGGCGGGGGTGATCCGGGCGATCAAGGGAGAAACGCCGTTGGCGGTAACGCTGAGCTTGGGGGAACGGTCGGAGGAAGACCTGGTGCTGTGGCGGGAGGCGGGGGCGGACCGGTATTTGCTGCGGTTTGAGACGTCGAACCGGCAGTTGTACGAGCTGATTCACCCGTCCCTGGCGGGAGGCGCGTCGGATCGCGTGGCTATGCTAAGGCGTTTGCGGGGAATGGGTTACGAGATTGGCAGCGGGGTGATGGTTGGGATACCTGGTCAGACGTACGGCGATTTGGCTGGGGACATCGAGTTGTTTGGGGAGTTGGAGCTGGATATGATTGGGGTGGGGCCGTACATAGTCCATCCGGATACGCGGCTGGGGCGCGGGACGGCGGCAGGGCGGGTGGCGGAGCAGGCGCCGAGCGATGCCCAGATGACCTACAAGGTCATTGCTTTGGCCAGGTTGGTTTGCCCCGGGGCGAATATACCGAGCACCACGGCTCTGGCGACGGTGAATCGGGAGGATGGACGGGAGCAGGGGCTGAGGTATGGGGCGAACGTGGTGATGCCGAACCTGACGCCGGTGGAGTACCGGGCGTTGTATGCGATTTACCCGGCGAAGGCGTGCATTACGGAGACGGCGGAGGCGTGTCAGGGTTGTCTGCGGGCACGGATTGAGGGGCTGGGTCGGCGGGTGGGGGTGGGGCGGGGGGACTCGGTGAGTTGGCGGAGGCGGAGGGAGCGGAGCGTGAGCGAGCTAAGGGCAGGTGAGCAGAGATGACGCCGGCGGAGATGACATTAAGCGTGCAGGGGAGGGACTTCATTGATGATGCGCGCCTGAGCGGATTGCTGGAGGGCGGGGCGCCGGACGTGGGGCGGGTGCGAGCGATCATCGCCAAGAGCCTGGCGAAAGAGGCGCTGGCGGTGGAGGAGACGGCGGTGCTGCTGCGGGCGAGGGGGCCGGGGCTGGTGGAGGAGATTTTCGCGGCGGCGCGGGAGCTGAAGCGGACGGTGTATGGGAATCGGATCGTGCTGTTTGCGCCGCTGTACGTGGGGAATTTGTGCGTGAACGATTGCGCGTACTGCGGTTTTCGGCGGAGCAATGCGGCGGCGGTGCGTCGGACGCTGGGGCGCGAGGAGATTGTGGCGCAGGTGGAGGCGCTGGAGAAGAAGGGGCACAAGCGGCTGATCCTGGTGTTCGGGGAGCACGCGGACTATGGTCCGGAATACATGGCGGAGTGCGTGCGGACGGTGTATGGCGTGAAGGCGGGGCGGGGCGCGATTCGGCGGGTGAACATCAATGCGGCGCCGCTGGACGTGGAGGGGTATCGGGAGGTGAAGGGGGCGGGGATCGGGACGTACCAGATTTTTCAGGAGACGTACCATCACGAGACGTACGCGCGTCTGCACCCGGCGGGGACGCGGAAGGGGGATTACCTGTGGCGGCTGGATGCGTTGGGGCGGGCGTTGGAGGGCGGGTGCGACGACGTGGGGATGGGGGCGTTGTTCGGGTTGTACGACTGGCGGTTCGAGGTGTTGGGGCTGGTGTCGCATGCGTTGCATCTGCAAGAGACATACGGGGTGGGGCCGCACACGATCAGTTTTCCGCGGCTGCGGCCGGCGAGCGGGTACCGGATGGACGAGGGACACCTGGTCAGCGACGCGGACTTCAAGCGGCTGATTGCGATTTTGCGGCTGTCGGCGCCGTACACGGGGTTGATTCTGACGGCGCGAGAGCGGCCGGAGCTGCGACGGGAGGCGCTGGCGTACGGGGTGAGTCAGATCGACGCGGGCAGCCGGATTGAGATCGGCGGTTATACCGAGGCGGGGGATGGTCAGGCGATGGAGCGGGAGCAGTTTCTGCTGGGGGACGTGCGGGGCCTGGATGAGGTGGTGCGCGAGTTGCTGGAGGACGGGTACGTGCCGAGTTTTTGCACGTCGTGCTACCGATTGGGGCGGACGGGGGAGCACTTCATGGAGTTTGCGATTCCCGGGTTCATCAAGGGGTTCTGCACGCCGAATGCCCTGACGACGCTGATGGAATACCTGGTGGACTACGCGGCGCCGGCGACGCGGGCGGCGGGCCAGAAGCGGATCGCGGAGGAGTTGGCGCAATTGGAGGAAGGGCCGATGAAGCGGGAGCTGGCGGGACGGTTGGAGCGGATACGGACGACCGAGGAGAGAGACCTTTTCATATAGCCACGCAGGGCGCGCGGCGTGATGGGGATTGCGCAGTACGAGACAGGCGCGCAATTCGAGGCAGCAGAGGCGGGGAAGGGGGAGAGAGGGTGCGATGGGCGGGTATCGGGTAGAGAGAGATTGTTTGGGGGAGCGGGAGGTGCCGGCGGGGGCGTTGTGGGGGATTCACACATTGCGGGCGGTGGAGAACTTTTCGCTGGCGGGTCGGCCGGTGCGGGCGGCGTTGGTGCGGGCGTACGGGGCGGTGAAGCTGGCGTGCGCGCGGACGAATCACGAGTTGGGGCACTTGTCGGACGAGGTGTTCGCGGCGTTGGAGCAGGCGTGCGGGGAGATGAGGGAGGGACGGTTGGACGAGCACGTGGTGGTGGATGCGCTGCAGGGGGGGGCGGGGACGAGCACGAACATGAACGTGAATGAAGTGCTGGCGAACCGGGCGCTGCAGATTCTGGGTCGGCCGGGGGGGGATTACGGGACGGTTGACCCGCTGGAGGACGTGAACCGGCATCAATCGACGAACGACACGTACCCGACGGCGTTGCGGGTGGCGGGGATGGAGGAGTTGAAGGCGTTGGAGCGGGAGGTGGTGGGCTTGCAGGAGGCGTTTGAAGGGCAGGAGAAGCGGTTGGCGGACGTAGTGAAGATCGGGCGGACGGAGTTGCAGGACGCGGTGCTGACGACGCTGGGGCGGGAGATGGGGGCGTACGCGGAGGCTTTTGCGCGGGACCGGTGGCGGGTATTCAAGTGCCAGGAGCGGCTGCGGGAGGTGAACCTGGGGGGGACGGCGATCGGGACGGGATTGGGTGCGCCGCGGCAGTTCATTTTTGGGGCGGTGGAGCACTTGCGCCAGATCACGCGGCTGCCGCTGGCGCGGGCGGCAAACCTCGTGGAGGCGACGCAGAACACGGATGCGTTCGCGGAGGTGAGCGGGATACTCAAGGCGCTGGCGAGCAATCTGCTGAAGGTGAGCGGGGACTTGCGGCTGTTGTCGAGCGGGCCGGAGGGCGGGATCGGGGAGGTGCGATTGCCGGCGCGGCAGGCGGGTTCGTCGATCATGCCGGGCAAGGTGAACCCGGTGATACCGGAGGCGGCAACACAGGCGGCGTTGGCGGTGATGGGGAACGACCAGGTGATTGGCGTGGCGTGCGGGCTGGGGAACCTGGAGTTGAATGCGTTTTTGCCGCTGATCGCGGAGGCGTTATTGGGCAGTTTGGAGCTGCTGCGCGGGGCGTGCTTGATGCTGCGGCGGCGGTGCGTGGAGGGGCTGGAGGCGGACCGGGAGCGCTGCCGGGAGTTCGTGGAAGGCGCGACGTGCTGCGCGACGGCGCTGGTGGGGAAGATCGGGTATCGGCAGGCGGGCGAGGTGGCGGCGGCGGCGGCGGAGGAGGGCAAGACGATCCGACAGGTGGTGGTCGAGCGGGGGTTGATGAGCGTGGCGGAGTACGAGGCCTTGATCACGCCGGAGGCGGTCACGCGGCTAGGGTCGTAGGAGAGTGGGATGAACAAGGAGGCGCCGAAGAGTCTTCGGCTGCACATAGGGCTGTTCGGTCGGCGGAACGTGGGGAAGAGTTCGCTGTTGAATGCGTTGACGCGGCAGGCGGCGTCAATCGTGTCGGAGGTGGCGGGGACGACGACTGATCCGGTGGAGAAGCCGATGGAGCTGCTGCCGATCGGGCCGGTGTTGTTCATTGACACGGCGGGGGTGGACGACGCGGGGGCGTTGGGGCAGGAGCGGGTGAAGCGGACGCGGGGGGTGTTTGAGCGAACCGACGTGGGGATTCTGGTGGCGGAGGCGGGGAAGTGGGGCCAGTACGAGGAGGGGATACTGCGGGAGTTGCGGGGGCGGGGGGCGCCGGTGATCGTGGCGTTTAACAAGTCGGACCTGGGTCGGCCGGAGGCGGGGCTGGTGAATCGTTTGCAGGCGGAGAAGATAGCGGTGGCGGAGACGGTGGCGGTGCGCGAGGACGGTGCGGCGGCGGTGCGGGAGGCGCTGATTCAGGCGGCGCCGGAGGATTTCATCAATCCGCCGACGCTGCTAGGGGACTTGGTGGGGGCGGGGGAATTGGCGGTGCTGGTGGCGCCGATCGACATGGAGGCGCCGAAGGGTCGGCTGATCGTGCCGCAGGTGCAGGCGATTCGGGAGCTGCTGGACGGGGACGCGTACTGCCTGGTGGTGAAGGAGCGGGAGTTGCGGGAGGCCTTGGAGCGGCTGAAGCGGCCGCCGGCGCTGGTGGTGACGGACTCGCAGGCGTTTTTGAAGGTGGCGGGGGATACGCCGCGCGAGGTGAAGATGACGAGTTTTTCGATCCTGTTCGCCCGGTACAAGGGGGACCTGAACGAGTTTGTGCGCGGGGCGGCGGCGATCGAGGGGCTGCGGCCGGGGGACCGGGTGTTGATAGCCGAGTCGTGCACGCACCATCCGATCGGGGACGACATCGGGCGGGTGAAGATACCGCGTTGGCTGACGCAGTACGTGGGCGGGAAGCTGGAGTTCACGACGACGGCGGGGCACGATTTTCCGGAGGATTTGGGGAGTTACAAGCTGGTGGTGCAGTGCGGGGGGTGCATGCACAACCGGCGAGCGATGCTGAGCCGGATCGTGCGGTGCCGGGCGGCGGGGGCGCCGATTACAAACTATGGGGTGGCGATTGCGTACACGCTGGGGGTACTGGAGCGGGCACTAGCGCCGTTTCCGGGGGCGCTGGCGACGTTTGAGGCGCTCGGGGGAGGAGTGAATAGACGCCACCGAGAACACGGAGAGTACCGAGGTAAGACGATACAGGGGATCGGTAATCAGGAAGGCAAGGGACGGGTGGAAAGGGGGTAGGGGTTCAGGGGATAAGGGGTTCGCCGGGGGAGTCGGGGAGGTTAAGGGCGAGGAGGAAGCGTTGGCGGATGGTTTTGTGGAGGCGTTCGAGGGCGGTTTTGGAGGGGTGAGCAAGGGGGATTTGTCCGCCGGCGCGGTAATCGTGTCCGCCGCCGGCGCCCCGGCCGGCGACGAGGCGCCGGATGACGCGGTGGGCTTGGCCGGCCTCCTGATTGGTGCGGAGGGAAAGGAGAAGGGCCTGGGCGTGCAGGCCGCAGCAGAGGGTCCAGGCGGCGTGTTCGTCGCGGAGGAGGAGGTCAGCGACTTCGCCGATCATGTCGGGGTTCTCGACGGGTCCGAGGTGGGTGAGGATAGCGCCGGGGAAGACGCGGGCGTTTTCGAGGGCTTGGCGGAGCATGCGCCAATAGGGGCGCTGGACCTCGCCGCGTTGGATGTAGCTGAGGAGACGTTTGTTGGCGAGGGGGAAGAGGAACAGGCTGGCTTCGGCGTCGGCGCGACAAGAAGCGGCGCCAAGGTCGCCGGTGTCGGAGCGAATGCCGTAGAGGAGGGCGGTGGCGAGTTTGACGTCCGGGACGAGGTCGGCGGCGAGCAGGTACTCGGTGAGGATGGTGGCGGTGGCGCCGTAGGGACGGCGGACGTCGTGGAAAGGGGCGTGGCGGGTGTCGGGGCGGCAGGGGTGGTGGTCGATGACGACGTGGGGGACGACATGGGGAGGGAGGGTGTTATTTCCGGCGCCGGGCTGGGTATCGACGAGGGCGATGCGGTCGAACTGGTGGAAGTCGATCTCAGCGAGGGGTCGGAGGTTGAGTTGGAGGTAGTTGAGGAGGGCGCGGTTTTCGGCGCGGCCGACGACGCCGGCAGAGGCGATGGAACAGGGGATCTGGGCGAGGTGGTGGGCCAGGAGGCGGAGGGCCAGGGCGGCGGCGAGGGCGTCGGGGTCGGGATTATTTTGCAGGACGATGAGGAGGTGCGTGCCGCCCTGGAGGGTGGCGGCGAGTTTTTTGAGTTTGCGCCTGGTTTGGGGGGTGGGCTTCATCGGTGGGAGGAACTCAGGTGAAGTAGGCCTTGAGGACGTACTGTTGCATCATGCGCTGGGTATTGAAGAAAGAGCCGTTGAGGGCGATGCAGTGGGCCATGACGTTCAGGAAGCGGTCGCGGTCGTGATAGAACATGGGGAGGATGGTGTCCTGCAATTTGGAGTAGAGGCTGTCGGCGTCCTGGGCCTGGTCGCGGCGGCGGTTGGGGTCGAACTCGGCGGCGGCGGAGGGCGTGCCGATGGCCCAGCCGGTGACGTTTTCGATGCAGCCTTCGAGCCACCAGCCGTCGAGGATGCTGAAGGAAGGGACGCCGTTGAAGGCGGCCTTCATGCCGCTGGTGCCGGAGGCTTCGAGGGGCGGTTCGGGCGTGTTGAGCCAGACGTCCACGCCGCTGGTGAACAGCTTGCCCAGTTCGATGTCGTAGTTGTTGAGGTAGGCGACATGGACGGCAGGTTTGAGGGCGTGGGCAGCCTGAAAGATGCGTTGGATGAGCTGTTTGCCTGGTTCGTCGTTGGGGTGGGCCTTGCCGGCAAAGATGAGCTGGCAGGGTCCGACGTTCCGGGCGATGGCCTTGAGACGTTCGGGGTCGTGGAAGATGAGGTCGGCGCGTTTGTAGCTGGTGGCGCGGCGGGCGAAGCCGAGGGTGAAGACATCGAGGTCCAGGCCGGCGTTGGTTTCGTGGTTGACGTAATCGAGGAGTTTGCGTTTGGCGGCGAGGCGAGCGTGCCAGATTTCGTTTTTGGGGATATTGAGGGCGTAGCGGAGAGAGAAGCTGTCGGAGCGCCAGCCGGGGATATAGCGGTCGAAGAGTTGCTGGAAGGGTTCGCTGGTCCAGGTGGCGGCATGGACGCCGTTGGTGATGGAGTCGATGATATAGGAGGCGAAGAGGTGCCGGGAGACCTCGCCGTGCTTTTTGGCGACGCCGTTGACGTAATGGGAGAGGTTGAGGGCGAGGTAGGTCAAGTTGACGGTGTGGTCGCAGCAGAAGATGTCGGGGCGGCGGAGGGCGGGTGGGTCGCCGAGGACGCGGCGGACGAGGTCGAGGGGAAACTGGTCGTGGCCGGCCGGGACGGGAGTGTGGGTGGTGAAGACGCACTGTTTGCGGACGGCGTCGATGTCGTCGAGGGTGATGTCTTGGCGGTGGTTGGCGGCACAGATTTCGTCGAGGAGTTCGAGGGCGAGGAGGCTGGCGTGGCCTTCGTTAAGGTGGAAGCGTTCGAGGCGGCGGTGGCCCAGGGCGCGGAGGATACGAACGCCGCCGATGCCGAGGACGGCCTCCTGGCAGAGGCGGTAGCGTTGGTCGCCGCCGTAGAGGGAATGGGTGAGGGTGCGGTCGTTGGGGTCGTTTTCGGGCAGGTCGGTGTCAAGGAAGTACACGGGGACGTCGAAGCCGGAGACGCCGGGGACGTCGTACCGCCAGGCGCGGAGGTGGACGGTGCGTCCTTCGAGGGTGAGGGAGGCGCGGGCGGGCAGTTCGGTCATGAAGTCGTCCACGGCCCATTCGGTGGGCTCTTCGGTTTGCCAACCGGAAGAGTCGAGCCGCTGGTAGAAGTATCCTTGGCGATGGAGGAGGGTGACGGCGACGAGGGGCACGCGGAGGTCGGCGGCGGAGCGGACGGTATCGCCGGCGAGGATGCCCAAGCCGCCGGAGTAGGTGGGGATGGTGGCTTCCAGGCCGATTTCCATGGAGAAGTAGGCGATGCGTCGTTCGGCGGCGGGCGGGGGCGCCGGGCGGTCGGAGGTGGTCATGGCGACGGTCTCCTGCATGAGTCGGCGCGGCGGGCAGGGTGCGCATGGCGCTGCGCCGGCAGTCCCGCGGCGGCCGGCCGATCAGCTACATTGTATGAGCGAGCCAGCCGATGTAGCAAGCGTATGTCGCGAGGAACAGCAGGCCCTCCCAGCGGTCGATGCGGTGTTTTTTTCCGGTGAACATGGCCAGCAGGAGCAGCAGGCTGGCCAGGACGAGGACGGCGAGGTCGAAGTTGCGCAGGGGGGGAAAGGGCAGGGGGCGCACGGTGGCGGTCAGGCCGAGGATAAAAAAGATGTTGAAGATGTTGGAGCCGACGATGTTGCCGACGGCGATGTCGGGGTTGTGGCGGAGGGCGGCGACGAGCGAGGTGGCCAGTTCAGGCAGGCTGGTGCCGACGGCGACGAGGGTGAGGGCGATGACGGCTTGGGAGATGCCCAGGCGAGTGGCGAGGTCCACGGCGGAGTTGACAGTCCAGCGGGCGCCGAGGATGAGCAGGAGCAGTCCGGCGCCGACGAGCAGCAAGGCGACGGGCAGGCGTCGAGGCCGGACGGTGTGCCGGATGGGGAGTTCTTCGGGGCGGCGGGCCATGCCGGCAGTGTAGTAGAGGAAGATCACGAAGAAGGCCAGGAGCACCAGACCTTCGCTGCGGGACAGCACGTTGGCGGAGGCGCCATCGAGCCAGCGGTCATTGGCCAGGACGGCGAGGATCAAGGCGGCGAGCAGGCTGAAGGGGATTTCTTTCCAGGTGGTGGAGCGGGTGACCGAGAGGGGTACCAGGACGGCGGCGAGGCCGAGGATAAAAAAGATGTTGAAGATGTTGGAGCCGACGATGTTGCCGATGGCGATGTCGGGGGAGTTGCGGAAGGCGGCGTCGAGGTTGACGAAGAGTTCCGGGGTACTGGTGCCGAAGGCGACGACGGTGAGCCCGACGGCGAGATCAGAGACGTGGAGTCGGCGGGCGAGGGCGGCGGCGCCGTCAACGAGCCAGTCGGCGCCTTTGACCAGCAGGGCCAGGCCCGCCACGAGGAACAGGCACGCTAGTAGCATGTTCAACCTTCCTTTTGGCGGCCGGGGTCAGGCACTGGGGTGATTATATCAAGCGGGCCGGCTGGAGGCAACGGGGTTTTGAAGTATTCGCGTGGGGGCGCCCGCGCGGCGGCGGCGAGGCGATTGACGCGGGAGGGATCGGGCCGTAGAATGACCTCGACGGGTCGTTGCGGACGGCGAGGTGGTTGATGGCGATTCGATTGCAGTTCCTTGGGGCGGCGCAGAACGTTACGGGATCGCGGTATCTGGTGCGAGCGAATGGGACGACGCTGCTGGTGGATTGCGGGTTGTATCAGGAGCGGCAGTACCTCGGGCGGAACTGGGATGATTTTCCGGTGCGGGCGGAGAAACTGGACGCGGTGCTGCTGACGCACGCGCACCTGGACCATTGCGGGTGGCTGCCCCGGCTGGTGCGGGAGGGGTTTGCGGGCAAGGTGTACGGCACGGAGGCGACGACGGAATTGGCGCGGCTGGTGCTGCTGGACGCGGCGAAGCTGCAGGAGGAAGACGCGGCCTTCAAGCAGAGGCGGCACGAGCGGGAGGGCCGGCGGGGGCCATACCCGGAGGCGCCGTTGTACGAGGCGGCCGACGCCGTGGCGTGCAACGACCTGTTTGTGCCGCTGCGGTATCGGCAAGCGGTGGCAGTGGGGGAGGGGGTCGAGGCGACGTTCGTGAACGTAGGACACATTCTGGGGGCATCGACGGTGCAGTTGGCCGTGGGGCACAACGGTCGGCGGCGGACGGTGGTTTTTTCGGGGGACGTGGGGCGGTGGGACATGCCGATTTTGAAGGATCCGGAGACGCCCGAGGAAGCGGACTACATTTTGGTGGAATCGACGTACGGCGACCGGGTGCACGGCCGGCCGCAGGACATCAAGGCGGCGCTGGCGGAGGTGATCAACGACACCTACCGGCGCGGGGGCAACGTGGTGATTCCGAGCTTCGCCATCGAGCGTTCGCAGGAAGTGCTGTACTATTTGAACGAGTTGGTGCGGGAGGATGCCATTCCGCACCTGCTGGTGTTCGTGGACAGCCCGCTGGCGGCGAGCGTGACGGAGGTGTTCGAGGACCATCCGGAGCTGTTCGACGAGGAGATGCGCGAGTTGGTGCGGCAGCACGAGTCGCCGTTTGAGTTGCCGGGGCTGAAGAAGACGCGAACGGCGGCGGAGAGCAAGGCGGTGAACCACATCAAGGGCACGGTGGTGGTGATCGCGGGCGGCGGGATGTGCACGGGGGGGCGGATCAAGCACCATTTGGTGAACAACATCAGTCGGCGGGAGAGCACGATTTTGTTTGTGGGCTACCAGGCGGCGGGGACGCTGGGGCGGTTGATCACGGATGGGGTCCGGAAAGTGCGGATTCTGGGGGAGTCGCGGCCGGTGCGGGCGCGGGTGGAGCGGATTCCCGGTTTTTCCGGGCACGCGGACCGGGACGAACTGCTGCGCTGGCTGGGCGGGGTGAAGACAGAACCGCGGCGGGTGTTCGTTACGCACGGGGAGCCGGAGGCGGCGCAGACGTTCGGAAAGACCCTGGCGGAGCGGCGCGGTTGGTCCGTGCACGTGCCGGAGTACCGCGAGGAGGTTGAGCTGGATTGAGGGGACGAATCGAGGCAGCGCCATGAGCGAGTGTGAGAAGATCAGGCAGTTTATCGCGACGCGCGACAGGCTGGGGAGGCACTTGGGCGTGGAATTGCTGGAGGTGCGCGAGGGCGGGGCACGGGCCCGGATGCCGGTGGGGGAGATTCATTTGAACGGGGTGAATCTGGCGCACGGGGCGGCGATCTTCGCGTTGGCGGACGTGGCGTTTGCGGCGGCGGCGAACTCGCACGGGACGGTGGCGGTGGCGATCAACGTGAGCATTTCGTTCCTCAAGGCGGCGACGGGCGGTGTGTTGTACGCCGAGGCGCGGGAGCTGAGCCGTAATCCGAAGCTGGGTACGTACACGGTGGAGGTTACGGACGAGGCAGGGGAGCTGGTGGCGATTTTCCAGGGGCTGGTGTACCGGAAGAAGGAGCGGTGGGAAGAGATGGTCTCGGGCGAGCCGATGCGGTAACGAAGCGGCCCAGGCGGAGCTCGACCCGGCGGCAGCGCGGCGGCGGGGCGGTTCTATTTCTCGACGCGGTCGTAGAGATCGATGTCGCCAATGGGGTTGACGCCCGCCGCCTGCAGCGCCTTGATGGCTTGGTCGGGTTGCTCGAAGCAGAAGACGATGATGGCCTGGTCGCGGCTCCGGTAGGTAAAGGCATACATGTATTCGATGTTGATGCCGGCCTTTTCGACGATTTTCAGGACCTCTTCCAGACCGCCGGGCCGGTCCTGGACCTCGAGGGCGACGACTTCAGTCACATTGACCACGCAGCCGGCCTTTTCGAGCACCTGGCGGGCTTTCCGCCAGTCGCGGACGATGAGCCGCAGGATGCCGAACTGCTCGGTGTCCGCCAGGGAGAGGGTGAGGATGTTGACACCGGCGGCGGCCAAGACCTTGCAGGGTTCGCTCAGTCGGCCGGGGCTATTTTCCAGGAAAACCGACAACTGATTGATCTTCATAAGGCCGCTCCTTTTGGCGCCGCATTCCGCCCGGCTCGCGGGATCGGGTCTTGGGCCGGGGTGCAGAGGGTCAGACTTACTGCAAGTTCCGTTGGTCAAGCAAGCGTTTGGCCTTGCCTTCGCTCCGCTGAATCGTATGAGGCTGGACCAGGGTGATCTTAGCGCGAATGCCGATGGCGCCCTCGACGGCGTGGGCGAGCTTGGCTTGCAGCTCTTCCAGGGCGCTAATCTTGTCGCTGAAGAATTCCGGGGTTACTTCGACTTGCACCTCGATCTGGTCCAGGCCTTTTTCGCGAGTGAGAATGATCTGATAGTGCGGCAAGGTTCCCTCCACGGCCAAGAGGGCCTGCTCGATCTGGCTGGGGAAGACGTTGACGCCGCGAATGATGAACATGTCGTCGCTGCGGCGGCCGATGCGTCGGATGCGGCGGATGTTGCGGCCGCAACGACAGGGCTCGGTGATGAACTGCGTGATGTCGCGGGTGCGGTAACGGATCATGGGCATGGCCTGTTTGCTGAGGGTGGTGAGCACCAATTCGCCCTCGGCGCCGTCGGGGAGGACTTCGCAGGTTTCGGGGTCAATGATTTCGGGATAGAAGTGGTCCTCAAAGACGTGGAGGCCGGTCTGCGCGTCGCATTCGCTGGCGACTCCCGGTCCGATGATTTCCGAGAGGCCGTAGATGTCGTAGGCTTTGATGCCGCTGGCCTGCTCCATGTGGCGGCGCATGCTCTCGGTCCAGGGCTCGGCGCCGAAGACGCCTGCCCGCAGCGGCAGGTCCCGCAGATCGACGCCGAGTTCGGCGGCGCGCTCGATCAGATGCACAAAGTAGCTGGGGGTGCAACAGAGGGCGGTAACGCCAAAGTCCTTCAGGATCATGATCTGGCGGTCGGTGTTGCCGCCGGAGGTGGGGATGACGGTCGCGCCCAAGGCCTCCGCCCCATAGTGGGCCCCCAGGCCGCCGGTGAACAGGCCGTAGCCATAGGCGTTCTGGATGATGTCGCCCCGGTGCAGGCCGCAGGCGGCAAAAGTCCGCAGCATGACGCTGGTCCAGACCTCGATGTCCTCGCGGGTGTAGGCGACCACGATGGGCTTGCCGGTCGTGCCGCTGGAGGCGTGCAACCGGACCACGTCGGACATGGGACTGGCAAACAAGCCAAAGGGGTAGGTGTCGCGGAGATCGGCCTTGATGGCAAAGGGCAACCGGGTCACGTCGTCGAGGCTGCGGAGGTCGGCGGGCGTCAGGCCGCGCTGTTCCATGCGTTGGCGAAAGACCTGCACGTGATCGTAGGCCCGCTGCACAATGGCCGCCAGGCGAGCGAACTGCAGTTGCCGCAACTGCGGCACGGGCAGGAAATCCGACGCGCTGAGCGGATGGAAGACCGGGGGCTGAGCTTTGGTGCGGTTCGCCATGGTCGAGCATCTCCTTATCTGACGGCGGGCGCGCGGCCGAGGCCAGCGCCGACGCGTCCGCCCGCGTCAAGGTCGGCGGGTGCGCCGGCCCAGGGCAAAGGCTTGCTGGTTCAACTCGAGCAGCTTGTCCGGGAAATTGCGACGCAGCGCTTCCTGCCAGGCCGACTCGGGGAAATCAAGATACAGACTCAACAGGCCCATCAGGGCTACGTTGACGCTGCGCGGGTGCGGCAGGGCCGCGGGGTCGATGCGGTCGGCACTGAGCAACACGCCGTCCGGCGCCAGCAGGGGCCGATTATTCTCCGCTTGATCGGGGGCGATGACCACCAGGTAGTTGGCCCGGCCGGCGGGCACCATCGGGCTCAAGACCGTCGGGCCAAAACGAACGTCGCTGGTGACGGAGCCGCCGCGCTGGCTCATACCGTGGATTTCGCTCTTCTTGACGTCGCGACCGGCGGCAAAGGCGGCGTCGGCAAGGACGTCGGATGCCTTGAGGACGCCCTGGCCTCCCAGACCCGCCAGCACGACGTTCACCACGTTGTCCGAGCAGGAATCAGCCATTCGAGGGGCATTCTCCGGATTCGGCTGGGGCGCGTTCGCGGGACTTGCGGGCCGCCAGCAGACAGGGCCGGCGGGCGATGATAACCGTCAGCTCCGCGGCGGCCAAAGATTCTTGCAGGACGCTTGCGAACCGGTCGCGGTCCTTGGTGGGGTCGATCACGAAGACGCGGCGCACGCCCAGCGTGCGGGCCAGGTCTTCGAAGACCACGCGGCCGGTGGGCCGATGATCGAGCGTGCGACCGGTGCCGGGGTGTTCCTGCAGGCCGGTCATGGCCGTGGTGCCGTTGTCGAGGATCAACAGGACGTGGCCGGTCCGGGGCGGGTTGTAGATCATCTCCACCAGGCCGGTGATGCCGCTGTGCACGAAAGTGCTGTCGCCGATGACGCTGACCACGCGCTTAGCCTGGTCGTCCGGCAGCACGCGTCGCAGCCCCAACCCCACGCCGATGCTGGCCCCCATGCAGACGCAGGAGTCCATCGCCTCAAAGGGGGGCAGCACGCCCAGCGTGTAGCAGCCGATGTCGCCCGCGACAATGCAGCCGAGCTGGCCGAGGAGTTCGAAAGCATTGCGATGCGGACAGCCCTGGCACAGTTGCGGCGGCTTGCCGGGCCGGGGCGGCGCTTCGGGCGAGGCGTCGCCCGCCAGAATACGGCCGACGCGATTGACGTTGAGCTCGCCGAAACGGTACGTCTCGGGTTTGGCGTCCACGGCGACGCCCGCGGCACGGATCGAGTCCGCCAGGTAGGGATCGCCCTCCTCGATCACGAAGCATCGTTTGACGCCGTGGGCGAACCGTCGGATGGCCTCCAAGGGCAAGGGATAGGTCATTCCCAGTTGGAGGAGGGCTGCCTTGGGCGCCGCCTCGCGGGCGTGCATGACGCTGATGCCCGAGGCGACGATGCCCAACTCGCCGTTGCCGTCCAGCCGACGGTGGAACGGGGACGATTCGTTGAATCGTTGGATTTCCGCGAGTTTCTGCCGGAGGCGGCGGTGGGCCGGTCGGGCGTTCGCCGGGATCATGACGCGGCCTCTGATGTCGCGGTCGAAGCGGGGCGCCGGCGGCGCGGCGGGAGCGCCGGGCCGCAGCACCGTTTTGGAATGGCACACGCGCGTGGTCAGGCGGACCAGGAACGGCAATTGCCAGCGCCGGCTCAGTTCAAACGCCGCCCGCGTGAAGTCGTAGGCCTGTTGCGCATCGGCCGGTTCGAGCATGGGCACGCCGGCGGCGCGGGCGTAGTGGCGATTGTCCTGCTCATTCTGGCTGGAGGCCATGCCGGGGTCGTCGGCGCTGACGACGACCAGCCCGCCCGCCACGCCGGTATAGGCGGCGGTGAAGAGGGGGTCGGCCGCCACGTTGAGGCCCACGTGCTTCATGGCAACCAGGGCCAGGCTGCCGCCAAAAGCGGCGCCCAGGGCCACCTCCAGGGCCACCTTCTCGTTAGGCGACCATTGGGCGTAGCCGCCCAGTTCCGCGAAGGCCTCGAGGATCTCGGTGGAGGGGGTG
>Ga0315295_10002114_pt1 | contig 16910 bp, 16 predicted proteins | sample YL17G14_0_MG_FD_204453 | JGI IMG/M metagenome (GOLD analysis project Ga0315295, IMG submission 204453) | Sediment microbial communities from Yellowstone Lake, YNP, Wyoming, USA - YL17G14_0 | ecosystem: Environmental > Aquatic > Freshwater > Lake > Sediment | place: USA: Wyoming | collected... | reverse complement strand
CCGCAGACAACTTGGTAAGCTCCAGGTCGGCGTCGGCCCTGTCGGTGCTCGTGCCGAGGTTCGCGTTGATCTTAACCCGGAGCCCCTTCCCGATGCCGGTCGGGCGCACGCCCTTGTGAAGAGGATTCATCGGCACGACGACGGTGCCATCCGCAACGCGGGAAGCTATCTCTTCCGGCGTGACGCGTTCAGCCTTCGCCACCTTCACGAAGGACTCAAGCACCTTACCTGAGCGGGCGCTGTCTCTTATCGTCAAATCCTTCTCCAATCTCTATGAACCGCCGGATGACCGCCGCCGGATCCTTCGCGGCGGCGACGGCGGAAACCACCGCCACGTAATCGGCGCCGGCGCGCAGAACGTCCCCGGCGCGCTCCGGGGTAATCCCACCTATGCCCACAACCGGAACAGGAGACCCCGCCGCCACAGCCTCAAGCAGGCCCAAGCCGACCGGTGAAGCTTTCGGCTTTATGCCCGTCGCGTAGAGCGGACCGCAGGCAATATAGTCCACCGGCTCGGCGAAGGCGGCCCGCGCCTGCGCCAGCGAGTGCGTCGATATGCCCAGCGGCGCTTCCGGCCCTATCACGCTCCTGGCCAGTGCCGGGGACAGGTCATCCTGGCCCACGTGAAGGCCAAGGCCCAGCCTTGCCGCCACAGGCGCCCTGTCGTTTACGATGAGAGTCGCCCCGGCATGGGAGCAAGCCGCGGCAAGACGCCTCGCCAGGGCCTCGAACTCCTTGTCTCCCGAGGACTTATCCCTGTACTGGAGAAGCCGCACCCCCTCGGCGAGCGCGACCTCGCAAAGAGAAAGGAGGCCGTTTTCGTCCAGGTAGGAACGGTCTAGCAGCAGGTAAAGCCTGGGACTCTCCGGCAAGCTCAATTTACACCATCCCGGCCCCAATCGCAAGCTTACAGCGACGAGGCAAGCTCGGATTCAACCTCGTAGGCCGCGTATCGCAGCGCCTTGAACGTCTGGCTCTCACCCGTCGGCGCGAGCTTGGACAGCTCCTCCAGGACGCGCAGCCCTTCCTGGGCGCGGCGCACGTTCGCCCGCACGACCCCCGGCAGGCCCATTCTGGCCTCCTCGCCGGCCGTGGAGAGCCGTTTGCCGACGTCCCCGGGCGTGTCCCGCGCCGGAAGCAGCGCCTCCCCGGGGAAAGCCCTCTCCAGGGCGGCGGTGACGTCGTGCCGCATCGACTTCAGCCTCCCGGCAAGCGCCGCGTCGTCCAGGACGAAGCGAGCGACGTCCTCCACGACGCGCAACCCCTCGCGCACGCGGTTGGCGTTCGCCTCAACCGCCCTTAGAATCCGCGCGTCCACGGCGAAGCTCCTTGATTATCTTGGTAGAGCAGTAGTCCCCGACGAGCGGCACCCGCTCGACCCGCCCGCCCCACGAACGCACCTCGGCCGCCCCGACGATCTCGGCCTCCGGATAATCCGCACCCTTCACGAGGAGGTCCGGCTGCAGCGCGCGTATGAGCTCAAGCGGGGTGTCCTCCTCGAAGACCACCACCGCGTCCACGCGCTCAAGCGCCGCAAGAACGACGGCGCGCGCATCCTGCCCGACCGCCGGCCGGCCCTCGCCCTTCAGCCGGCGCACCGACTCGTCGCTGTTCAACCCGATCACGAGGCAGTCCGCAAGCCCCGCCGCGTGCTCGAAGGTGGCGATGTGACCCGGGTGCAGTATGTCGAAACAACCGTTCGTGAAGGCGACCCTGACGCCTGCCTCCCTGGCCAGGGCGCAGCGCGCCGCCGCTGCCTGCCGCGAGAGCAGGCCGGCGCGCTTGAGGAGCGGGATAACCGGCGCGCGCGTCCACAGCTCCTCGCAAACCTCGCAGATGGCATGAAGCGCAGCCGTGTGCCACTCCTGGACGTGCGCCGTCTCGCGGCTCGGCGCCGCCACCGTCACGTCGGCGGCCTCCGCCAGCTCGCCCCCGTCCCTGCCGGTGAGCGCGATAACCTTGAGGCCGCGGGCGTGGGCCTCCTGCGCGGCGCGGATGACGTTGCGCGAGCGGCCGGAGGTGGATATGGCGACGAGCACGTCGCCGGAAGAGCCGAGGGCGACCACCTGCCTGGAAAAAATCTCGTCGTAGCCGTAGTCGTTGGCCAGGGAGGTGAGACAGGAGGTGTCCGTCGTCAGCGCGACGGCGGGCATCGGCGCGCGCTCCCTCCGGAAGCGGCCCACAAACTCGGCGGCCAGGTGCTGCGCGTCCGCGGCGGACCCGCCGTTGCCCGCGGAAAGCACCATCCCGCCCTGCAGAAGACAGGCCGAAATCGCCCTGCACGCCTCGCGCAGGGGAAGCGGATCGGCCGCGGCCTCCGCCTGCCAGTCCTTCAGCCAACGCTCAAGGTTCTTCACGGCGGGCTAGAACTCCTCCTCTTCAGACCTACGCTCGCGGCCCCGGTATACGAGCTTGTCAACGGTGAGACGGACCTCGGATATCTCTTCCAGGCCCATTACCTCCTGAAGGTGCGAAGCGACGTCGTGCTGTATGCTCTCGGCCATCTCCGGCACGTTGACGCCCGCGTCGAGGGCCAGCCGTACGAGCGCGATGAGGCCGTCGCGCCGCTGCTCCATCTTGCAGCGGCAGTCGCGCACCCCGGGCATCGCCTCGCACAGCCGCCTCACGAAGTCCTCTATGGCGGCGTGGGCGATCCGGACGTCGCCCCTCGAGCCGGAGAACCCGATGCTGGGCTCGCGGCCGCGCAGGAACAGGTTGAGTAGCAGGATGAGAACGATAAAGCTCACTATTCCAGCGCCGACCGCGGCGATCGTCAGGCTGTTCTGCTTGAGGAAGTCGTCGAGTCCCGGGACGCCGAGGAAGGGATAGCCGGTCCCCACGAGCAGGATGGCCAACCCTGTGACCAGCCCGTATAAAACCAGCAGCACGTACGCCAGCCTGTTAAATGCCTTCATCGCCCATCACCCTCCGTCGAACGGGCCGCAAGCAGATTTCCAGTTTCCAGATCGAGCGGACTCGCTATATGCTCTCGCCTCCCATGGGCGTCGCGTCCGTGATGCCGACAACGGCGACGTTGACCGCCTGCACCCCGATGCCGGACATCTCCTCCACCGCCTTCTTCACCTTGCGCTGCAACAGCTCCGCCGCGTCGGGAATGCGCAGTCCGAACTGCACGGCTATCTTCAGATCCAGGATGACGCCGCCGCCCTCATTCGTCACGCGAATGCCGCGCGCAGGCCCCTTGCGCCCGAGCACCTTGGCGATGTTGCCCGCGACGCCGGTGCTCGTGATGGTCACGCCGGCTATCTCCGCCCCCGCCCTGGCGGCCACGGCCGCTATGACCTCGTTGCCTATGGTTATATCGCCGATGTCGCTCACCCGGGTCCCCTCCGGCGCTACCGGATCATCGTGGCGGGTCATCGCGTGCCCCCTTCCGTCTATCTGCCTTCCGTCTCCAGTAGGCGCTGGACGAAGTCAGTCGAGTAGTCCCCCCGCTCAAAAGCGTCGTCAGTCAGGATGCGCTTGTGAAGAGGGATGGTCGTTGCGATCCCCTCCACAACAAGCTCGTCCAGCGCGCGCCTCATCCGCACGATCGCCTCTTCCCTGTCGTTACCCCAGCATATTATCTTACCTATCATGCTGTCGTAAAAGGGCGGTATCACGTAGTCGCTGTACACGTGCGAGTCAACCCTGACGCCCGGCCCTCCCGGAGGATGCCACAGCGTCACCTTGCCGGGGCACGGCGCGAAGTCGCGGTCGGGGTCTTCCGCGTTGATGCGGCACTCTATGGCCCAGCCGTCCCGGCGCACGTCCTTCTGGCGCAAGCTGAGCCGCGCTCCCGCCGCCACGCGTATCTGCTCCTTGACTATGTCCAGCCCGGTTACGGCCTCCGTGACCGGGTGCTCTACCTGTAACCGCGTGTTCATCTCTAAGAAGTAGAACTTGCCGTTGGAATCGACCAGGAACTCCACGGTGCCCGCGCCGACGTAGCCTACCGCGCGCGCCGCCTCGACGGCCGCCTCGCCCATCTGCTTCCGCATGGAGGGGTCCAGGTGCGGCGCCGGCGACTCCTCGATGAGCTTCTGGTGCCTGCGCTGCACCGTGCAGTCGCGCTCGCCGAGGTGTATCACGTTCCCGTAGGAGTCGGCCATTATCTGGAACTCGACGTGCCGCGGAGACTCGACGTACCGCTCCACGTAGACCTGCGCGCTCCCGAAGGCGGCCTCCGCCTCCGCCTGCGCCGTCATGAAGGCGTTGACCAGCCGGACGTCGTTGTGGGCGACCTTCATCCCCTTGCCGCCACCGCCGGCGGCGGCCTTGACGATGACCGGGTAGCCTATCTCGTGCGCCACCTCAAGCACCTGCTCCTTCGTCTCCACGATGCCGTCGGAGCCCTTGATAATCGGGACGCCGCTTGAGCGCATCAACTCCCTGGCGGCCGCCTTGTCGCCCATACTGCGTATGGCCTCCGGAGGGGGCCCGATGAACCTTATCTGGCAGGACTCGCATATCTCGGCGAAGTGAGCGTTCTCGGCCAGGAACCCGTAGCCCGGATGGACGGCCTCCGCGTCCGTTATCTCCGCCGCGGATATGATGGCCGGTATGTTCAGGTAGGACTTGGAGCTGGGCGCGGGCCCGATGCAGATGTGCTCGTCGGCGTACCCGACGTGCAGGCTGGCCTCGTCCGCCTCGGAATAGACCGCCACGGACCGGGTCCCCAGCTCGCGGCAGGCCCTGATTATCCGGAGCGCGATCTCACCCCGATTGGCGATGAGTATCTTATCGAACATCACCCGGCTGGCTCGACGAGGAACAGCGGCTGACCGTACTCAACCGCCTGCCCGTTCTCGACCAGAACCTTCACGATCCGCCCGACCATCTCGGCCTTTATCTCGTTCATCAGCTTCATGGCCTCGACGATGCAGACGACCGTCTCAGGCTGTACCTCCTGGCCCTCGACGACGAAGGAATCAGCTCCCGGAGCCGGAGCCCGGTAGAAGGTCCCGACCATCGGAGAGACGATCTGGGCGAGGCCCGAGACCTCTCCCGCGGCGGGCGCCGCGATCGCCTCGGGCTGAGGAGCCGGCCCCGCGGGGGCGCCCGCGGCGGTCGGCGAAGTGGTATAGACGATCTGCGTCGGCGTCCCGCCGCTCTTGCTCAGCCGAACCCTGACGCCCTCCCGTTCCAGCTCCAACTCGGCAACCGTGGACTCCTCGAACAGGTTGATGAGTTCCTTAAGCTCGCGCAGATTCATACTTCGTCTCCCCCACCCTGTTCACCCGCCCTCCCGCTCAACCGGAAACGCGGGTAACGTACTGGCCGGTGCGGGTGTCCACCCTCACGCGCTCGCCCTTCTCGACGAAAAGCGGAACCTGTACGACGGCGCCCGTCTCAAGGGTCGCCGGCTTGGTCGAGGCGGTAGCGCTGTCACCTTTCAACCCGGGGTTGGTCTCGACCACTCTAAGATCCACGTGCACCGGAACGACGACCTCCACCACGCGCCCATCGTGAAGGCGGACCGCCACCTCCATCTCCTCGCGCAGGTACTTGACCGCGTCGCCCAGAACCTCGGCGTCCACGGCCGCCTGGTCAAAGGTTGAGGCGTCCATGAAGTGGTACGTGTCGCCGTCCTTGTAAAGGAACTGGTAGGTGGCGTTCTCGAGGACGGCCTGCTCAAACTTTTCGCCCGCTCGGAAGTTGCGCTCCAACACGGCGCCGGTCTTCATGTCGCGGATCTTAGTGCTCACGAACGCCCGCCACCGCCCGGGGCTAACGTGCTGGAAGGAAAGGATGACGTATATGTTCCCATCTACGATTATTCCCATGCCGGTTCTGAAGTCACTGGTAGTTATCACTGTCTCTCCCCGCTCTCCTATGCGACGACAGGTTCCTTGAACGCCCCCGACAGCAGTCTCGGACCCCGCTCCTCAAGAACTACAAGGTCCTCGATCCGGACGCCGAACTCCCCCGGGAGGTAGATACCCGGCTCCACGGTAAAGACTTCCCCAGTCTGGAGCACCCCTTCATCGTCGGGGCGGAGAACGGGAAGCTCGTGAATATCCAGCCCCACGCCGTGCCCGAGGCCGTGCCCGAAGAACTCCCCGTAACCTGCGTCCTCAATCACGCGCCTGGCAGCGGCGTCCACGTCCCGCGCCCGAACGCCCGGCTTCACGACGCGCAGCGCGGCTTCCTGCGCCGCCAGCACGAGACGGTACACCTCTTCCTGCCTTGCGGTAATCGTAGATGCGAAAACAGTTCGTGTCAAGTCGGAGCAGTAGCCCTCACAGGTCGCTCCGAGGTCGAAAACGACCCCGTCGCCCCGCTCTATCCGCCGGTCGGAGGGCACGGCGTGCGGCAGCGCGCCCCGAGGGCCGGAGGCCACCACGACGGGAAAGGCCACCCCCTCCGCCCCACCGCGCCTGATGAACCATTCCAGCTCCAGCGCAAGCTCGCGCTCGGTGACTCCCGGCTTGAAAGATTCCAGGATGTGCTCGAAGGCCGCGTCGGCCATGGCGGCGGACCGCTCTATGGCTTCGACCTCCTCCGGGCTCTTGACCGCCCTTACGCGGCGGGGCAGCCCCGGACAGGGCACCAGCTCGACGCGATTCAGCCGCTCGGCGACGCCGTCCCTGGCCGCGACGCTCAGCCGCTCCGAGTCGAACCCCAGCCGCTTGACCCCCCCGGCGCACTCCGCCAACGCCTCGGCGAAGCGCCTGCGGACGTGGACGATCCGCCACTCCGGCGCATCCTCCCTCGCCTGCTCCAGCTCGGTGAAGCCGACGAGCAGGATTCGGTCCTCATCCGTGAGGAGACACCAGCCGTCCTTGCCGGTGAAGCCGGTCAGGTAACGCACGTCGAAGCGGTCGGTGGCGAGAAAGGCGTCCGCGCCCTTGGCACGCGCGGCGTCGAGAAAGGCGGCTGCCCTCACTTTCCGCCCTTCGCCATCGCGACCACGGCGCGCAGCGCCAGCTCATAGGACAGCGGGCCGAAGCCCGCGACCATCCCGGTCACGACCGGCGCTATGAGCGAGTGGTGCCTGAACTCCTCCCGCCCGTAGATGTTCGACAGGTGCACCTCCACCGCGGGGAGCTTGCAGCCTGCGAGCGCGTCGCGTATGGCGACGGAGGTGTGCGTGTATGCGGCCGCGTTTATGATAATCGCGTCGTAGTCGCCCTCGGCGGAGTTTATCTTGCCGACGAGCTCGCCCTCGTGGTCGGACTGAAACGACTCGACCTCTACCTTCAGTTCGCGCCCGACCGCCTTGAGCCTTTTGTCTATCTCCTTGAGCGTGACGGTGCCGTAGACGTCTGGCTCCCTCTCACCCAGCCGGCCGAGATTCGGCCCGTGCATGACGAGTATTTTCACGTCCCTTCCTCCAGGTAGGAGCAAGCCCACGCGGCCTCGCCCTCCAGCGCCCGGTACCTTCCCCTGTCGTACAGCATCTCCCGCAGCCGGAGTCCCTCCGCCGCCTCCCGCCGTGCCTCTACAGATAATCCCATCGTCGCGTACAGGTGGGCAAGCCGGAAACGATACTCCGGCTTCGTCGGATAAAGCTCCGCCGCCTCGGCAAGCCACCGGGCGGCGCCCTCCCTGTCCCGCTTAGCCAGCAGGAGGTCGGCCATCCGCGCGCGCAGCCAGGCGCGCCCGGCCCCGTCGTGCTCGACCGCATCCTCCAGAAGGCCGAGCGCCTCCTCGTAGAGGTTCCTGTCCTCCTCTATGCCGGCGCGCATCGCCAAAACCTCGCCTAGTGAAGCCTCCGCCTCAGGCTCTCCCGGCGTAAGCTTGAGCGCCCCCCGCAAGCTGCCCTCCGCCGCCCGGAGAAGCGCGTCGGCCGCGGTCCAGACCGCCTCCCCGCCCTGCAGGAGCTCCGGCGACCCAACGCCCAGGGCGCCTGCCGCGGCCGAGGCATACGTCTGCGGCAGGCTCACGCCACGCGCGGCTCCCGGCACGAGCATACGGACCGTCTCGCCGGCAAGCAGCGCCGTCGCGCTCTCAACGTCGCCCTCGAGCACCCTTCCGGCCGCGGAGACAAGGGCCTCCGCCCGCGTCTTCCTCGCCTGCGACGCGAGCGTCACCACCCCAAGGGCGCCGGCTATAACCAGAACCGCAACCAGAACCGCGCGCCAGGCGCGCGTCAAATCCCGTCTTCGCCCGGGAAGGCCGGCCGCCAACCCGCCCGCCATCCCGAGCAGGATTCCCTGCGACGGCTCGTAGAGGACGTAGTCCACAGTCGCCCTGGCAAGCGCCAGCGCACACGCGACGGCGCCCGCCATCCGCGCCGCCCTCAAGAAGCTGTGTCGAGGCCCGTCGCGAAGCGAAGCTAAGGCAACGGCACATACGGAGACGGCAAGCGCAAGAAGCCCCGCCGGGACGAGCGGCCCGGTCTCGGCGAGCGCCTGCAGGTAGTCGTTGTGGACGAGCTGGGTCTCCTCCGCGCGCTCGTCCTTGACCTGCGGATAGACAAGGCCGAAGTTACCGAGGCCGACGCCGGCCGGCGCCCGCTCCCAGACTGACAGCGCCCCCTGCCAGTAGCCAAGCCGCACCCGCGCCGACTCGGCAAGCGCGCCCGTCCCGAGCCGTCGCCCGACCACGAAGCCGCCGGCGACCGCAACGATGACCAGCGCCAGACACACCCAGCGAACGGGACGCGCAAGCCTTCCCCAGGAGGCGGCCAGGACGAGCAGCCCGACCGCAAGCCCCGCGGCAAGCGCCGCCTTCGAGCCTGAGAGCGCGACCGCGCAAAGCCCCAGCGCCAGGCCCGCCCATCCCAGAAGTCGGAGCAACGGCTCCCGCGCGCCGCGCGCGCAGACGACGGCGAACGGAAGGCAGAACAGCGCGACCCCGCCGTAGGTAGCCGGCGAGGTGAAGTCGCCGAAAGCCCTGCGCGAAGCTATCCTCGCCGCCAGCGCGCTTCCCTCCTGAAAAAGGCCCGCCTCGCGCGCCACCTGCTCGGTGGCCCGCAGGCTCCACGCCACCTGCTCGGCGCCGCGAGCCGCCGAGTAGACTAGACCCGCGGTAAACGCGAGCACCAAAATCCCCGCCCGCTCGTCGTCATCGACAAGGAGCGCCGCGGCAGCCGCAACGCCCGCGTAGGAGGCCAGATGCCCGACCCAAAGCGCCGTGCTCCAGCGGTCGGCCGACCATATCAGCGTGGCCACCGCAGCGGCCGCGACTACCGCGCCCAGAACCGGCATCGGCCCGGAAGGACTCTCCCGCCTTGCGGCGATGGCTGCGGCGCCGCAGAGGCACGCAAGCACTAGAACCGCCGTCCTGCCCCAGAGGTATGAGTCCGGCAGCCCGGCCGCGCAGGCGAAGGCCAGCACGCCGAGCACCGCGACGCAAAGCTCGCGCAGCCCCAGCCTCCTCAAGGGGCCGTCCCCCCTTCGATGGCCCAGACGAGCAGCAGGACGCTGCCCGCCTGTAGGCCGAGGCAGGCGACGCCGCCCCAGGACAGCGAGCGAAGCAGAAGCGCCGGGGCCGCCGTCGCGAGCGTGAGGAGGTAGAGCACGCCGACGGCTCTGCCGACAGGCAGGCCCATCTCGATGAGCCGGTGGGCGAGGTGTCGCCTGTCGCCCTGCCATACCGGAACCCCATGGGCCATCCTGAGCACGACGACGCGCACGGAGTCGAACAGCGGCACGGCCAGGACGAAGACTGGCAGCACTGCCGCGGCAGGGGTCGCCTGCCCGTAGGTGTAATAGGTATTCAGAACAGCCAGCGAGCCGATGGTAAAGCCGAGCCACAGGCTGCCCGCATCACCCATGTAGATCCGCGCCGGGTGCCAGTTCCACGGCAGGAAGCCCAGCGCCGCGCCCGCGACCGCCGAGAGCGCCGCGCCGACGAACCAGTGGCCGCCTCCAAGCGCCGCCGCTCCGAAGGCCAGGGCCGATATGGCGCAGATGCCGGCGGCAGCTCCGTCGGTGTTGTCGAGAAGGTTCACGATGTTGGTGACGACGACGAGCCAACCGACGGTGAGCAAGTAGCCGACAAGCGGATGCGCGGCGAAGAAGGTCGCCCTGTAGAAAATCGCAACTATTGAACATATAACGATTTGCGCTATAAGCTTAATGCTTGGCTTGAAGCTGCACAGATCGTCTGCAAGCCCCAGGAGAAGCATCGCCAACCCGCCGAGGAGGAGCGCCGCCAGCTTCCCGGCGACGAGCGAGACGCCGGCCAGGTCAGGCGGACTCAGCCCGGGCGGGGCGGGCAGGACGCCGGCCTCAAGGAGCCGCGCGCCGATGAGCCCGGCGGCCATCACGGCCAGGAATCCTCCGGCCATCGCCATGCCGCCCAGGTACGGAACCGGCTCGGCCTGGTGCTTGTGCGGGCCGGGCCGGTCGAGCACGCCAAGCCGTCTGGCCACCCCCTCCCAGAACGGCGTGAGGCAGAAACTCACAAAACCGGACGCAAACAGGAGCAGCGCGCAACCGAGGTACCAGAACATCAGCCCTTCTCCATCAGGCCCTCGTACAAGGCGTAGAGCCGCTCGACCATTATCTCCTCCCTGAACTCGGGGTCAACAAGCGCCCTGCCGGCCTCGCCCATGCGCCGGCGCATCTCCGGGGCCTTGAGCAGCCGCTCGGCCCTCTCCGCCAGCCCCACGAAGTCACCAGGCTTAACTAGAAACCCGGTCTTCCCGTCGAGCACCACCTCGCCGGTCGCGTCCACGTCGAAGGCGACGACCGGCACGCCCGCCGCCAGCGCCTGCACGGCAACGCGGGGCAGGCCCTCCCACCAGCTCGCGTGGATGAGGAGGTCCAGGTTCGGCATTATCCGGGCGACATCCTCGCGGGTCACGAGTCCGGTGAAGTGGAAGCGTTCGGCCAGCCCCGACTCGCTGACGAGCCGCTCAAGCTCGTCCCGGAGAATCCCTCCGCCGACGACGACGAAGTGGCAGTCCGGCACGCGCCGGGCCAGTATCTTCGCCGCGGCTATGAACTCCTCGTGTCCCTTTAGCGGGAACAGCCTGGCGACCTTACCGACGAGCGGCGCACGGGCCGGCACGCCCAGGCGCGCACGGACGGCCGGGTCGCGCCGCGCGCGTACGAAGTCATCCAGAGGCATTCCGCTGTGGATTACCTCATACTGCCCCGGGGAGCCGACTCCCGCCTCAAGCGCCGCGTCGCGCAGCTTGGCGGCGACGGCGACAAGGCTGTCGCACCAGCCCGCGGCGCGCCGTTCGCATGCGAGGTAAAAGGCGCGCCTCGCGCGTCCCTGGTATGGATGGAACGGCAGGCCGTGTATCGTGTGAACGACGTGGGGAATGCCCGCGCGCCGCGCCACGAGCCGCCCGAGGACGCCGGCCTTCGACGAATGCGTGTGGACGACGTCCCAATTGCCGCCCCTGATGAGCCGCGTTATCTCGCGGTACGCAAGCGCGTCGAGGGCTGGGTTGACCTGCCTGCGCAGGTGCGGAAGGAGCACCGGCACAACACCCGCCGCGCGCGCGTCGTCCATCAGGGAGCCTTCCGGCCCGAGCGGCGGGCCGGTCGCAAGCGCCGCCTCCACGCCGAACCTCTCCCGCAGGAGGCGCACGGTGGCGACGGTGTTCTCCTGCGCCCCGCCCCTGATGAGCCGCGTTATGACGTGCAGAACCTTCATCCGCGCCTTCCCCTTTCAAGCAGCGCCCCCGCCGCGCACCCGGCCAGAAGCGCTAGCCCCACCTCCGCCGGCGCGCGGTAGCGCACCGAGCCCAGGTAGACCGCGTGCGCCGCCGCGGTGACGACGACCGGCAGGAGACCTAAGGCAATCGGCATCCCCCGCGCAAGCCCCGCGGCAACGCCTGCAATCCCGAGGCCCAGGAGCAGCACGTAGCTCGCGGCCGCAACGATCGCCCGGCTTCCCGACGAAAATCCCGGCGCGTGGGGCACGGGGCTCCACGTCCTGCTCTCCTTGACGAGCGCAAGCCGCAGGAACCGGCCCGGATTCTCCACGATAAACCGCCGCGCCTCACTGGCGAGCAGCGCGTCCGCCGCCGCCTCGTCAAGTCCGGCGAGCCGACTCTCTATGGGCCACGTCCCCTCCTTAACGCCGCCGGTCGCCGTCGGGTTATTAGATTCGTAGAGCGACCAGCCGGCGCCGGTCGTGAACGGGACGAATCTCCCATGCAGCGAAGCGTTGCGCGCCCACCACGGGGCAAGCCCAGCCGCGAGGCAGATCGCGAAGACGGCCACGCCGACAAGCCGGATGCGCCGCAGCGACACAAGCAGCAACACAGCGGCTAGCGGCAGGAGCGCCGGGCGCGCCAGCGCAGCGGCGGCTGTCGCAAGCCCCATCGCCGCGCAAAGCAGAAGCCCGCCGCGCCGGGCCGTAGCCGCGGCGAGGAAGATGATGAAGCACAAAAGCGGCAGGTAGAGTGCCTCCGCGAGGAACCGGTCGGAATAATAGACGAAGGACGGATAGAGCGCGAACGCCGCTCCGGCGACTGCGGCTCCGAGCGTCCCGTAGAGGAGCATCGCGGCCCCGGCTAGCGCGGCTGCGGCAAGCCCGCCCAGAACCGCCTGCGCGACGCGGACGGCTGTCGGCGAGCCGCCGAAGGCGGCGAGAAAGGTCGGATAGCCCGGCGCAACGAAGGTCTGCTTGTCAATCTCCGGCGCGGCGCTGTAGCCCCTGCCCTCGCGAAGGTTCGCGGCGACGGCGAGATAGGTCCGCTCGTCGGGCCAGAGGTCCCCGACGGCCGCAAGCGGCAGGAGCGCAAGCCGCACGCCCGCGCCCAGCAGGAAGACGGCAAGCAGCACCGCGCGGCGCCCCTTCATGCCTTCCCTCCTGCGGACAGAACGTCGCGATAGACGGCCATCACCTCATCAGCCATCCTGCCCGGGTCCAGCGCGCCGGCCGCCCACGCGGCCGCCTGGCGGCCGAGCCTTGCGGCAAACGGCGCGTCGCCCAGCAGCCGCCCCAGCGAACCGGCGAGCGCGACCGGGTCGCCCGGCGGCACGAGCAATCCCGTCTCGCCGTCGCGCACCATCTCGGGCGTACCGCTGACCGCCGTCGCAACGACCGGCCGCCCGGCCGCCATCGCCTCTCCGAGAGCAAGCGGCATCCCTTCCCAGAGCGACGGCAGCACGAAGATGTCTAATGCGGCAAGCCAGGGCGCCACGTCTGGCACCTCCCCGGCGAAGACGACCGCGTCCGCAACGCCCAGGGAGCGCGCCTGGCGCTCCAGCCGCGAGCGCAGCGGGCCGTCGCCGACGAGCGCAAGTCGCGCCGACCCGGCGCCGCACTCCTCGCGCAGGCGGGCAAGCGCCCGCAGCAAAAACGAGATCCCCTTCTGCCTGTCGAGCCGCGCCACGCAGCCGATGAGCGGCCCTTCCGGAAGTCCGAGCCGCCGCCTTGCCGCCTGCCTGGGCGGAAGGTTCTCGAACCTCGAAAGCTCTACGGCGTTCCTGACCACCCGCACCGACCCGCGCGGAACATGCGCACGCCGCACAAGGTGCTCCGCCACCGCCTCGCTCACGCATATGTGCGCCGCCGCACGCCGGGCGAGCAGCCTCTCGGCGGCCATGTGACCCTTCAGGCGCCGCTCCTCCACGTGAACGTGACAGACGACCGGCACTCCTCGAACGAAGAGCCGCGCCGCGGCAGAGGCATGGAAGAGGTGCGCGTGGACGACGTCGGGCTTGACGCCCGCGACGCAGGCCGCAAGCCTCGCTGGCACGGCGAGTGAGCCTAGTCCGCGCAGCCCGAGGTTGCCCGCGTCGAAGCCTTCGCTCCGGAACTCTTCCTCCAGCGCCCCGCCCGGCAGGAGCGCCCTCACCACGCACTCGACGCCGCGCCGGCGAAGCTGCCGGCACAATATGAGGAGCACGCGCTCCGCGCCGCCTCGGCCGAGGCCGGTTATGAGCTGCAGCACTACCACGGCTTCTCCGCCCCCTCCAGGCAACGCCTTATCCATAGCTCGAGAACCACAAGCGACCAGAGCGCGTTCCCCCTGTCAACCCTGTGCTCTCTATGCGCCTTTATTATCCCGTGGAGCGCCTCCTCGCGCACGAGTCCGCGGTTGAGAAACCTTTGCGACAGGAGCGTCTCGTCGAGCAGCCAGGACAGCTCCCCGCGCAGCCACCTGCCGATGGGAACGGCAAACCCGTGCTTGCCCCTGCGACGCACGGAGGCCGGAAGCAGGTCGCCGACGGCGTCGAGCAGGACGCGCTTGCCGGAGAAACGCCTGAACTTGAGCCCCCACGGAAGCGCCAGGCACAGCTCCCAGACCCGCCTGTCGAGAAACGGAACGCGGACCTCCAGCGATACCGCCATGCTCATCCTGTCAACCTTCGTGAGGAGATCGTCCGGAAGGTACGAGGCCGCGTCGCGCAGCGCCATCGCCTCGCCGCCCTCTTCGCCCGCGAAGCCCGGCAGGAGCGACGGTAGCGGCGGCGGCACCTCCGACCCGGCAAGCGCCCTAAGCTCGTCCGGAGGGAAGAGCGACATCCAGGCCGCGTAGCGCTCATCCGCCGGCAGCGGCAGTCCCGCCGCCAGGCGGCGCAGGCGCCTCGCCGGATCCGCAATCCTGTCCCCCTCGCGTATCGCCCCGGCGGCCGCGGCGCAGACCCCGGCGGCAAGCGGCCGCAGGGGGCCCATCATCCGGGCAGCCTCCGCGGCAAGGTGGCGCGGGTAGCCGCCCAGAAGCTCGTCGCCGCCGTCCCCCGATATCGCGACTGTCAGCTCATCCCGCGCCAGCGAGCTTACCGCGTAGGTCGGTATGGCGGAGGAGTCGCCAAGCGGCTCGTCCAGGTGACGGACGACCCGGGGCAGGAGTTTTATCAGCCTCTCCTCGGATATCACCTCCGTCCGCCACGAAAGCCCCCATTGCTTCGCCACGGCCTCCGCGTACGGTCGCTCGTCAAAGCCTTCTTCCTCGAAGCCTATGGTAAGCGCCCGCAGCGAAACCCCCATCGACGCGGCGAGCGCGCACAAGGCGCTGGAGTCGAAGCCGCCGGAGAGGAAGGCGCCGACCGGCACGTCCGCCACGAGGTGCGACCGAAGCGCCGCCTCAAGCGACTCTCTCAGCATCGCGGCCGCATCCCGCCGCCCCACGCGAAGGCTGCCGGGAGAAGGCGGCTTCCACCAGCGGGAAAGTTTTGCCCCGCTCCCCGACTGGCCGACGACGAGCTGGTGCCCGGCGGGCAGCCTCTTCACGCCGCGCAGGATGCACCGCTCGCCGGGGATGAACCCGTAGGAGAGGTAGTAGGAAAGCGCCTCCGGGTCGAGCTCGCGCGGAACGTCCGGAAGCGCGAGCAACGCCCACAGCTCCGAGGCGAAGGCAAGGCGCCGCCCGTCGTCGTGGTAGTAGAGCGGCTTGATGCCGGCGTGGTCCCTGGCCAAGAGCAGCCGCTCGCCGTCGGTCGCCGCCAGCGCGAACATCCCCTCGAGGCGGCCAGCAAGCCGGTCGCCGTCCTCCTCGAAGAGATGCACGACGACCTCCGCGTCGGTGCGGCTTGCAAAGCGGTGTCCCTTGCCCTCAAGTTCAGCGCGGAGCCGGGCGAAGTTGTATATCTCGCCGTTCACGACGCAGGCGCGGCGCCCTGACTCGTCCAGAATGGGCTGGTCGCCGCCTGCGAGGTCGATGACGCGCAGCCGTCGCGAGCCCAGGCAGGCGCTGCCGAGCGCCGTCACGCCGCTGGCGTCCGGCCCCCTGTGGACGAGCCTGGCGCACATCGCCCGGACGAGGTCGGCGTCGGGCGGTGAGCCGTCAAGCGATATGATTCCGCATATTCCGCACACTGGCGATCCCCACAATCAAAGCAATGAGCCCGGCCGCCTCGACGGCGCGCCAGATAAGCACCATCTTCGCGACGGCCACCGCGCCGTCCGCCCTGGCAGCTGCCCAGCAGGTCAGCCCAAGCCCCAGGAGGACGAACCCCTCGAAGACGGCGAGCGCCATCGTCCTGCCGCTGGCCATCAACGCCTTGGACGCAAGCGGCTGGACGGAGGCAAACGCCCCCGCCGGAAGCAGGAAGAGGAGCACAACCTCTGTCACTGGTCTCGGCTCCCCGAACACAACGCCGACGAGCGTCCCCCTGAAGGGCGTCAGCACGCCCACAAGCACGACCGAGAAGCCCAGCGTAGCCAGCACTATGCGCACCGGCCTCACCTGCCCCCTGGAAAGCCTTGGAAAGAGCGCGTCGCTTGTCGCGGCCGCGAGCATCCACACGCCGAGCAGGAACAGCGCGCCGTAGGAGAAAAGGCCCACCTGCTCCTTCCCCTTCACCCAGCCGAGGACGGCGGTGGGCACGTTGATGAGCCCTACGGACTCGAGTTGGAAACAGGCGAACGGCAGCACGCGCTTCAGGAGCGACGCCTCCGGCATCGAGGGCGCCAGCGTGAGGCCGAGCCGCTTGAGAACCACCGCCCCGATGACGGCCGCAACGACAGCCGCTCCAAACCAGGCGCCGCACAGCCCCAGAACCCCGAGGCCCAACACCAGCACGGCCGCCGCCGCCGCGAAACGCAGGAACTCGAAGGCCACCGCCTGCGCGGCCCGCAGGTGCATCCTCTCGGATGGGTCGGCGCAGAACCAGGCCGTGTGAGCCATTCCCAGGAGCGGAAGGCTGCCGAGCATCAGCGCTACTGCGACCGGCTCGGTGGACGCGGGAGAGCGCGCGGAGGAAAGCACGGCGTAAGACGCCAGTCCGAGGGTCACCGAGATGGCGAGCTTCAGGCCAACCGCCCGCCTGGCGAGGCCCCGGAGCGCACCCGGCTCGATGGAGGCCTCCTTCACGAGCAGTTGGTCGAGTCCGAAGTCCGATGCGACGACCAGCACGCCGGTGACGGCGGCGAGCCAGTAGAACAGCCCAAAATCGCCGAGTGAGAGCCTTCTGCCGGCGAGCGCCAGGAGAAGGAAGCCCGCGGCGCCGCCCAGAACGCGCGACCCGGCCAGCGCGGCGGCGTTTCGGGCTACGAGGCCGCGTCCCACGCTACCGGCCAGCTTCCTCGACGAGAAGGATGGGTAT
>Ga0315295_10002112_pt1 | contig 16918 bp, 18 predicted proteins | sample YL17G14_0_MG_FD_204453 | JGI IMG/M metagenome (GOLD analysis project Ga0315295, IMG submission 204453) | Sediment microbial communities from Yellowstone Lake, YNP, Wyoming, USA - YL17G14_0 | ecosystem: Environmental > Aquatic > Freshwater > Lake > Sediment | place: USA: Wyoming | collected... | reverse complement strand
ACCCCATGCTTGCGCTCCACCCGGCCCTTGGCCTGCGGTGATCGGGCAGCTATTATCCGTATCCCCAGCTTCTTGCAGACCTTCCCGAATGCACTCAGCGGCTCTTCCCGTGTCCGAGGCCGGTCCACTATGTATACGTTCTTGCGGTCCGTATAGAATGCCACGGGTATCCCATACGCCATGATCCATTCCTTGAGCAGCAGCATCGCCGCCTCGGTCGTCTCCTCCTCGGCCATGATCGCCATCGTCCGCCCCGTCGCATCATCCACCATCGAGAGCAGACAGCACGTGGGCCCACGGTCCTCAAACCACCCATGATGGCTCCCATCCATCTGGATCAACTCCCCACAAGAGGCCTTGCGTTCCCTGCGCTGACGATGCTTCCTCCGCTCCCGCTGCCTCTTCCACATATCCTCTGCCATCAAAGACCGCCGCAACGTCTCGTGGTCCACCCGCAGCCCGCTCTCTTCATGCAACTTCTCGGAGGCCAGGGTCGGCCCAAATCCCCTGTACCGCTCTCGATACACCCCCAGGACCTGCTCCTTCACTCCCCGGTCATACCCCCGGTTCGATTTCTTCCCCCGTCCCCGGTAGCACCAAACCCTCGCTCCTGTTCGCCTTGTACCTCTTCCAGATCCTCCTCGCCTGACGATAGCTTACTCCCATCGCCTCCGCTGCCTTCACAAGACTGACACCAACCCGCTCTTTCCACCCCAAAACCTCCAACCGAACGCGCTCCTTCTCACTCATCACTATCACCCCCATGGCCTCCTCCTTGAGGCCACCTTATAAATTTTACTCGGGGACATTTCTATCGAGTTCTCATGGGGACATTATCAAAGAGTCGGGACATTCCAATTGAGAAAGCATTGACATATATGCTAAGATGTGGATAGAAAACACTAGAAAGCAGCAAAAGGGGGGATCGCTCATATGTCTGGCCACAGCAAATGGAGCACGATCAAACACAAGAAAGGCGCACTCGATGCCAAGCGAGGCAAGCTCTTCAGCAAATTCATCAAAGAGATAACCGTTGCCGCACGCATGGGAGGAGGTGACCAGAATGCAAATGCGAGGTTACGATCGGCAGTCGCCGCAGCCAAGGCCGCCAACATGCCCAAGGACAATATCGAACGGGCTATCAAGAAAGGCACCGGCGAGCTCTCCGGCTTCTCCCTCGAGGAGATCTCATACGAAGGCTACGGTCCAGGCGGCATCGCCATCATGGTGCACGTCCTGACCGACAACAAAAACAGGGTCGTGGCTGACATCCGGCATCTCTTCTCCAAATACAACGGCAACCTCGGCGAGACGAATTGCGTGTCCTGGATGTTCGAAAAAAAAGGCTATGTTTCGCTCGATAAGGATGCGGTCGACGAGGACACCCTCTATGAGATCGCACTGGGCCAGGGCGCCGAGGACATCACCGACCAGGGCGACACCTACGAGATCCTCACCGAGCCCGATGTGCTCAACTCCCTTAGAGAAACCCTCGAGACCAAGGGAATCAAGTACAATACCGCCGAGATATCCATGATTCCCAAAACAACCGTCAGAGTGGCCGGCAAGAGTGCCCAGCAGGCCTTAAAGCTCCTCGAGCTGCTCGAAGACCACGATGACATCCAGTCCGTATACTCGAACTTCGATATCGACGACGAAGAGATGGCCCAGCTCCAGGCGTCATGATCATCTGTGGCATCGATCCCGGGTCGCAGTGCACGGGATACGGGATCCTGGATATCGAGAGAGACAAGAGTATCTATGTAGCACACGGCACCATCCGGCCGAAGGCCCACGATCTCTCGCTGCGGCTCAAGGAAATCTTTCTGCACATAACAGACATTCTCAAGGATTATAAACCGATAGAGGTGGCGATTGAGACCTCCTTCTATGCCACGAACGCTCAGACGGCCATGAAACTCGGACAGGTACGGGGGGTCATCATCCTCGCGGTAACCATGCTTGATATCCCTGTCTTCGAGTACACCCCAACCGAGATCAAGAAGGCGACCTGCGGATATGGGCATGCTGAGAAATATCAGATCGGCGCCATGGTCAACACCCTCTTGCATATCCCCAAAGGCAAGATCACCTCGCAGGATGCCTCAGATGCCTTGGCTATCGGATACTGCCACACCTCCTCGCGTCGGATGAAGAGGATTGCCCCATGATCAGCATGCTCAAAGGTAAAGTGGCACAGATCGCTCCCGGCAGTCTTACAGTCATGGTCGCTGGGGTCGGTTTTCACGTTCATGTACCCACAGGGAATGAGAAACAGCTTGCACCAGGCCAGGAAGTATTGCTGTACACCGTTCTTATTGCCAGGGAGGATTCCCTCTCCCTCTATGGATTCCCTGATCCCCGGCAGCGGGAGATATTCTCTCTCATCATAAATGTCTCCGGTATCGGACCGAAGACCGCCATGAATATCCTGGCCAATATGGATCCGAATAGATTCCTCGACGAGGTGGTCAGCGAGAATATCAACTACCTGAGCTCGCTGCCCGGGATCGGGAAGAAAAGCGCCCAGCGTATCATCCTGGAGCTCAAAGAGAAGATCGTCAAGAAGTACCAGCGTTTGGGTAGGGAAGGATACGAAGTCATGGAAGATGCAGTTGAAGCATTGATCGCTTTGGGGTATTCTGAGACGCAAGCACGCAAGGCGGTATGCAATATCAAGGCGGATAATGTCGAAGACCTTATCAAACAGGTGCTCAAGGAAATGCGGTGATGAAGAAGGAACTGGCTGGCTTAAGGGTGGACAGAGACGAGACGGAATTCGAGTCCCATATAAGGCCAAAGTATTTGCGGGAGTATGTAGGGCAGGATGCCCTCAAGGAGAACCTCACCATTTTCATCAAGGCAGCCAAGGCCAGACAAGAACCGCTTGACCACTGCCTCTTTTATGGTCCCCCCGGCCTCGGCAAGACGACGCTGGCCTATATCATCGCCAACGAACTTGATGTAAACATAAAAGTCACGAGCGGCCCCGCCATCGAGAAGTCCGGGGACCTCGCCGCCATCCTCACCAACTTGGAACCGAACGACGTTCTCTTTATTGACGAGATCCATCGGCTCGGCGCTGCGGTCGAGGAGATCCTCTATCCCGCTATGGAGGAGTTCAAACTCGATATCATCATCGGGCAGGGGCCGTCAGCCCGGTCGATAAGGATCGACCTCAACCCCTTCACCCTCGTCTCGGCCACTACCCGGGCAGGGAGGATCACCTCGCCCTTGAGGGATCGTTTCGGGATCATCGGCCACCTCGAGTTCTATTGTAACGACGAGCTCGCCATGATCCTCAAGCGCTCGGCCAGGATCCTTGGCATAGAAGCGGATGAAGAAGGCCTCTCCGAGATCGCACGCAGATCGCGCGGCACCCCACGCATTACGAATCGACTCTTGAGGAGGGTAAGGGATTTTGCGGACGTCATGGGCGAAGGCCGTGTAACCCACGATATCGCCGACCTGGCACTCACCAGGCTTAATATCGACCGGAGCGGACTGGACCGCATGGACCGGAAGATCCTCGAGATCATGATCAAGAATTTCAACGGCGGTCCGGTGGGAATTGATTCCTTGGCGGCGGCCATGGGCGAGGACAAAAACACCATCGAGGATGTCTACGAGCCCTACCTTATCCAGAACGGCTATATCAACCGCACACCGCGTGGCAGACAGGTGACGGGAAAGTCTTACCGGTTTATGCGCATCAAACATCCAAGACAAGCGGAGGGATTTGAAGATGCGTAAAGTTGTGACTGGTCCCATGCGTTTACCATTTCTCATCCTCACCCCGGCATGTGTTCTCGTCGGGATCGCCTCAGCAGCATGGTCAGGCACTCCTATCAACCCATCTTACGTCATCCTTATTCTCATCGGCGCCATATCGACGCATATCAGTGTGAATGCCCTCAATGAACACTCAGATTTCAAGAGCGGCCTGGATCTTGTCACCCAGCCAACCCCGTTCAGCGGTGGAAGCAAGGCCTTGCTGGCAAGTCCGGAAAAGTCTTACGTGGCATTGATAACCGGTTTTGTTGCCATGGCCATTGCCGCCATTATTGGCATATATTTCCTTTTCGTGCGAGGTTTCTGGCTCCTGCCTCTGGGTTTACTTGGCCTCGCGATCATCTATGCCTATACGCCCTGGATCACGAAGCGCCCCGTGCTCTGCCTGATCGCCCCTGGACTCGGCTTTGGCCCACTCATGGTCATGGGGACGGACTTCGTCCTCAGTGGTCGATATTCCTGGACCGCCTTTATCGCCTCCCTCGTCCCATTCTTCCTTGTTAATGACCTTTTATTGTTGAACCAGTTTCCAGATGTTGAGGCTGACAAGAGTATCGGAAGGCGTCACCTGCCCATAACGATCGGGAGAAAAGCCAGTGCCAAGGTCTATGGCGTATTCCTCCTCGCGGCTTACCTGCCGATTGTCATCGGGTATCTATTCGGGGAGCTACCCCGCGGAGGCTTTATTGGCTTTGCCACTTTGATCCTGGCCATTCCGACCATCGTGGGTGTCCTTAAGTTTGCGGATGATAGACAGAAGCTTATCCCCTTTATGAGGAAGAATGTCTTGATCAATATCGCCACCCCCGTGCTCCTTTCCCTCGGCCTTTTCCTCAGCCGATGGGTAGGCTAAAGAATACGTGGAATATGAGGACCATTCTCCTGGATGTAGACTACACACTCTATCCGAAGGGGACCGGCCCCTTTGTTGCGGTGAGCAGGAGGATCGAGGACTTTCTCAAGAAGAAGCTCAGCCTCACTCCAGAGGAGACGAAGGCCTTGAGGAGGATCTATGTCAATCAATATGGATCGACACTAGGCGGTCTCATGCATGACCATCAAGTTGATCCGCAGGTTTTTTTACCCTATGTCCACGATGTCCCGGTGGAAGAGCTGCTCGTGTTTGATGAGAGGCTCAAACAAGCCCTCGAGTCCATAGCTTTTGATCTGATTGCATTCTCAAACGGGTCGCACGACTATATCGAGCGTGTTCTAAATGCCCTGGGAGTGGATCATTTATTTGCCGATCTCTTCACCATAGAGGAAATGGATTTCATTCCGAAACCCAGACTACATCCGTATTGCAAGGTGATGGAGAGATATGGGTTGTACCCAGAGGAGTTTGTCGTGGTTGATGACATGGTCGACAACGTGGTTACAGCGATCGGTGTCGGCATGCATGCCGTACTCGTGGGAAATGAACATCAAGGAGATATGGTCAATATATCTGATATATATACCCTGCCCTATGCCCTAGCAACCTTCCTAGTCCGGGCGAATACGGGAGGACGGGAATGAAGGTCTTTGTCACTGGAGCTGCCGGTTTCATTGGATTCCATCTCAGCAAAAGACTATTGGAAGAGGGCACAGATGTATTGGGGATTGACAACCTGAGCCCCTACTATGATCCAAAACTGAAGATGGACAGGTTATCCATTCTGCAACAGTATAGGGATTTCTCTTTTGAGGCGCTCGACCTGTTGACAAGAGACCGGGTACTGGAGATCTTTTATCAGAACAGCTTTGATGTCGTGGTGCATCTTGCCGCACAGGCTGGCGTGCGTTACAGTCTTGAGAACCCATTTGTTTACATAGACACGAACCTCGTAGGTTTCATAAATATCCTGGAAGGATGCCGCGCAGCGCACACCCCTCATCTGGTCTATGCATCCTCAAGCTCGGTCTATGGAGCGAACACGAAGATGCCTTTTTCCGTGCATGACAACGTGGATCATCCGGTTTCCCTCTATGCGGCAACGAAGAAGGCAAATGAACTCATGGCCCATTGCTATGCAAACCTCTATGGCATCCCCTGTACCGGTCTACGCTTTTTCACCGTCTATGGCCCATGGGGCAGGCCTGATATGGCCCTCTTCAAATTTGCCAAGGCCATCATCGATGGTTTACCCATCGATCTCTACAACCAGGGAAAGATGCAGCGGGACTTTACCTATATCGACGACATCATAGAGGGAGTGGTGAAGGTGATGCATATCATTCCGCAGCCGAACCCAGCATGGGACAGCCGACAACATGATCCTGGGACGAGCTATGCCCCCTACCGGATATTCAATATCGGGGGAGCGAGGCCGGTCGAACTGATGCATTTTGTGGAGGTGCTGGAAGAGACAATCGGGAAGAAGGCCGTCAAGAATATGTTGCCGCTTCAGCCGGGAGACGTTGTGGCAACCTGCGCTGATGCGGAAGATCTCGCGATGGTTATCGGCTTCAGGCCTCACGTTTCCCTTGAGGTCGGCATCATGAGGTTTGTTGACTGGTATCGATCTTATTACGGAGTATGATCCATTCCGTTTAAGACACCCTCGGAGGGCAGTTTCATCTCGAGGATGAAGTCGAGTATCCGGTCCTGGTAATTACGGACTCCTTCCGTGAACTCAATCCCGAGCTGGGTCTTCTGTAGGACATTCTCGGTCCTGACCGACCGGACAATGCCTTTGGTGTCAACTGGACCCTTCGGGAGGTTGATCCTGATACTCGGCAGGTTCATGCCCTCGATAAAAGGGGTGTCGTCGTCAAGGATTTCGGCCCCCATACCCTCGATACTGATATCCCACACCACGACGCTGATATCCTTGGAACTTATCGGATGGTAAATATGAGCGGTGATGGGCTCCTGGCCCGTAACGAAGTATCGCAGCATGCTCCGCCGGCTGATATATTGGAGTTCATTGGGCCAACTCGTCTCCATGATATTCTTGATGATATTCAGTACCTTGGCAGAGAAGAGCATGACATTTACACCCTTAAAGAGATAGAAGGGATAGGTGACTCCTACTTCCGGGTGGAAGGGCAACCGGAGCTCCGAAATCCGTACTATCCGCAATACCATGTTATCATCTTGTGGTCTCAGGTAGAAAAATTCGGCCGGAATGGCCTTGTGTTTATGGATCATGAGCATATCGCCAAACCCACGTGACCACTTCTTAATTTCGTTGAATGTGTGCAGGATCTCTTCCTTGTTCTTGATTACCTGCCTAGTCTTGCCATTGCCTTTCTTCAATTGTGTATAGGCCTCGATTGGTGTGTCAGCGGGCGAGAAATCGATCCCTGCCCGGGAGGGAACACCAGGACCGATATATGCAATCCGGCCACTGATAGATGCGGCAATGATGCTACCCTGCTTTTCCAGTGTATCGATGACGATATCCTTCCCCTCTTTAAAGAGGGAGAAGCCGTTCGAGACGAGGACCCCCATACCGCCGATGGATATATCAACTATAGGCAGCTTAATAGACTTAGAGCCTATCTTTACATTTGCATAGAGATCATGAAAATTGTGGGTCTTGCGTCTCCTGGTTTCTCTCTTTTCCATTACGTTCTATAATCGGAATGCCAGGATGAAAAACTTTAGAGATTTCCGCTAGGCCCCTTTTATGATAGGGTATCCACCCGGTCTATTGTGGAAATAAATACACATGAAACGTTTGTCCATTCCCCCGAAGGAGAGGAGGGGAAGGGAGGTTAGAGATCGCTATCTGCCGGTGAACTTTGGGGGGCGTTTTTCGAGGAAGGCTTTCATGGTCTCGGCTAGGTCGTCCGAGGGGAGGATCATTGCGCTCCTGGCCGCCACGTATTCGAGACCGTCGGCAATGCTTTTCCCCCGGCAGAAGTTGAGCACGTCCTTCGAACTCTGGACGGCGAGTGGGGAGTTCCTGGCGATCTCGAGCGCCATCTCCCGGGAGCCTTTCAGGAGCGTCTCCTTGTCAGGGTAAACCTCGTTCACAAGTTGTATTGCCTTTGCCCGTTCGGCATCGATGAACTTAGCCGTATAGGCTAGCTCACGAGCCAAACCCTGACTGATGATGTGTGGAACGCGCTGCAGACTGCCCACATCTGCCACGATGGCGACCGCTGACTCGCGGAGCGAGATCTTGGCATCCCGGGATGCTAGGCGGATATCGCAGGCGGAGGCCATATCGAGACCCGCGCCGATGCAATAGCCGTGTATAGCACAGATCACCGGTTTCGAGCACTTCTCGATGCAGCTCATGGTGTCCTGGAGCGGGAATATAGCCCGGAAAAGCTTCAATTTGCCTTGCGCACTCAGATCCCAATCCTTCAGGGTTGGGATCTCTGTGCCCATGCCGAGGAGGTCGATTCCGGCGCAGAAGTCCTTCCCTTCGCCGGCAATTATTGCCACAAGGATGGAATCATCGCTTTGGATGTCTTCGAAAATGGGAATAATCTCTCTCCAGGCATCGGGCCCCATGGCATTCTTCTTTTCCGGCCGGTTCAGATATACCCAGACGATGCTCCCTTCCTTTATCACCTTGTAGAAATGATAGACCTCACTCATCTCATTTCACCTCCTAGAGGATACATTAAAGGTTGGATCTGCATTTTGTCAAAGATAAAAAGAATTCGACAGGGAAGGGCCTGGAAATAATGATTTGGCCATGGGCTGTTCTGGATTACAGATAGAATCGATGCAGCGTACATCTCATCGTGATGTGTTCTCTATAGAAAGACGAAATTATCGCTCACCATGCAGCGAAAGCTTTTGAGGCTTCGCCTGCAGCAAAAACGAAAAGAATCACCACCCCAGCCTATGCTCTTCCAGCGGTATACATGGCTGGTGGTTTTCTTGTTCAAGTTAGTGGCCCCCGGAGTTCACCGGAGGCCACTAGAACAAAGAACCTTACTGCTTTGGAGCCTCTGGAGCTGGAGCTGCTGGAGCTGCCTCAGGGGCCGGAGCTGCCTCAGGGGCCGGGACTGCCTCAGGGGCCGGAGCTGCCTCAGGGGCCGGAGCTGGAGCTGTCTGCTCAGTTGTAGTTGGTGCGGCCTCTTCCGTCTTCTTGGAGCAGCCCATGGAAACCGTAACAGAGAACATAACAAGTAATGCTACAACCAAATTGAACCATTTGAAACCCTTTTTCATGCCACTATCTCCTTTAAAAATTTATTTTTATGTTTTGTTTTAGCTTGTCCTTTATTTATTAACAATAACAAAATGATCTCGCCTGTTCTTCGACCAAGCCTCTTCATTGTGACCAGGATCCACCGGTTTCTCTTCGCCATAGCTGATGGTGGAGATGCGTTCTTTGGCCACACCTAAGGAGACCATGTAATCCTGTGCGACCTTTGCCCTCCGCTCGCCAAGCGCTAGGTTATATTCGGTTGTGCCCCTTTCATCACAGTGACCCTCTATCTGGATGGTGATATTGGAATGGGTCTTGAGGAATTCGGCTTTCTGTTTCAGGACATCCTTGGCCTCGGACTGGAGACTGTACTTGTCGAAATCGAAGTAGATATTCTTGTCTTCAAAAGCCTTCATCGCGTCTTCCAGACTAGGCACAGGGGCAGGGGTCTCGACTTTCGCCTCCTCTTTGGGTTTTTCAGGAGCGGCAGGTGCCGGAGGTGCTGGCTGTTCCACTTTCACCTCTTGCTGCACAGGAGGTTTAACCTCTTCCGACTTATCAACGGTTTTCTTCGCGCAGCCAACGGCAAAGAGTGCCAGAGAGATGATTAACACGACGATCAAACTTACATGAGCCCTTCTCATTGTTTACCCCCAATGTGTTATAAAGTTGAATTTAAGCTGCTACATACTATTTCCATCTCAAAGGTCAAGGGAAAAAGTATCAATTTTATTGCTAAGCTACCCTATCAAAATATCTAATATGTTGATATAATAAATAATAAAAACATAAAATAATCAAACTGGGCAATATTGATTAATTTACCCTCTTGACGCTAGCAACCCATGAGATTTCTTCTCTTACCATTACTTTTCCAGGAGCTCCTTTAAGATGTATTGTTTTACCCCTGTTCCACCATTATCCAGGAGTACCATATGACCGGAATCCTTGATGGTCATTGTCTTCACCCTGTTCCCCGATCGCATCAATTTCTCTGTAAAGACCTTGAACCCATCCTGGGAGAAGAAGAGATCACTGTCTCCCCAAACGACCGTTATATCCTTCCCCTTGACCTGATGTATCAGCTCCTTTTCCATCCAGGAAGCAGCACGTTCAACCAGATATCCGAGGCGAGAGCTGTCCTCGGGATTTACCGCCATCTGCGCTGCCACTTTAAGGTTTTTTTCCCTGTTCACGATATCCCAAATCGAGGCCCTGGTAGGGGGACGGGTTGCCGGAGAGAAGAGGATGACGTATTGTAGCCAGGACGTCTGTTTAGAGAGCCAGTAGACAAATCTTCCCGCCACCTTGTACTCCATGCCCGTATTCAGGGGGGAGAGGAAGACCAGCGCAGCGGGAGGCCTTTTAGCCTTTGCTGCAATGGCCAGGTGGGGGACGGTTCCAAAGGACATGGACACGGTTACCACCTTATGATCTTTTGGCAAAATCGATGTATAAGCATCATAGATCTGCAGGACCGTGCGCATATCCTCCTGGAAAAACCACTCCCGGTTTCGCATGGCAAAGGGAGAACTCTGTAGGCCATAAACTGGGACGATGATGTTAACCCGCTAGGTTTGGTGAATATATTCGAACCAGTCCTTATACATGCCCGCAGGCATTTGCGCCCTGAAACCTTCGATAAAGAACATAGTTTTGGTATGCTCAGGATTAACAAGGAAAAGCGGGTAACCACCCTCTCTATGGTAGAGGAGATCTTTATCAAATCTGTCGTTTTCTCTTGCCTCGATCATGCTCTTTGCCGTGGCATGCTCTACCCAGAGTACAGAACGGTGAAGACCAATACAGGCCAAAAGGATGAGCACGACAATACCGAACCACGTGAGCCCCTTCTTGATCATACAACCCTCCATGTCCATGGAGCACCTAGTTTTCCAGGCGCATACAGTATCCATTCGGAAGATATATTTACGTGTTTGTTCTGGGGTTGTCTATTGTCAATTGCGAGAATACCTGACATCGCCATCCCCTGGCTGTACTAGGAGTTGCAATCTTTCATCATAGGAGGTCTTCTGCTCCTCCAGGCTTCTTTCCACCTGCTCGAGCTCATCAAGCAGTGCATCAACCGCTTTTTCCCGATCCTGGAGCAGAAGAGAAAGATCTGCTATCTTCTTGCCATCTCGGGCGAGTGTCGCCGCATGGATGGCCGCGTGGAGGTCGTTGATTTCATCCTCGAACGCCTCGATTGCTTGCTCCACCTGGGTTCTGCGTTGTTCCAGGGGTCTCATCACCCGTGAACGCTCACTGATGATTTCGGACCTTAGCCGGCGGAATTCCTTCTTGTTCAGCTTGGAATCTTCCTTATCAGGAGGCGCTTCCTTTAACGCCTCCTCTTCATCTCCCCATCCACCCCGTTCAAGAAAGGCCTGATAGCCTCCTTCAAAGACCGATATACCTTCGTTCTGGAAGACAATCAGCCTTTCGGAGAGGGCATAGAGGAACATTTCGTTGTGGGTCACGATGGCGACGGCACCTTCAAAGCTGTCGAGGGCAGCGAGGAGTGCATCCGAGGACTCCATATCGAGATGATTGGTGGGCTCATCCAAGAGCAGGAGATTGACCGGCGTTGCCAGGAGCTTTCCCAGCATGACCCTGCTCTTTTCTCCACCAGATAGCACCGCGATCTTCTTGAGGGCATGGTCTCCCTCGAACAGCATCGCTCCACAGATATTCCTGGCCGTCTGCCTATCCACATCAGCATGGGAGGAGAGGATTTCTTCCTCCACGGTCCTTGCATCGGTAAGTTGGGAAATGTTGGTTTGCTCGAAGAATCCAAGACCGACCCCTTTGTTCCATATGACTTCTCCACGCTGCGGGTTGAGGTCTCCAGCGAGGAGTTTCAGGAGGGTTGTCTTGCCCTTGCCATTCTTTCCCACAATGCATATCCTGTCATGAGCGCCGATGGTAATATCGAACCCATTGATGAGTCTTCTGCCCGGTTCATAGGCAAAGGAAATATCCTGAGCGGTCAAGACGTATTTCCCCAGATACGGTTTCTCACGAAAGGCGAAGTCAAGCGTTTTAATCTTCTCGATCTTTTCCCACCTATCCTGTTTGGCGAGGGTCTTTATCCGTGACTGGACAAGATTAGCGAGCCTTGCCTTGGACCTGAACCGCGAGATGAAGAGCTCGATCTCCTTCCGTTTCCGCTCGTCATTGATGCGCGTCTTTTCATGGACCTCCTCATCCTGGGCGATCTGGGAATAGTATTTCTCGGTAGACCCGGCTATCTTGCGGAGTTTATTGCGATGGATGCCCAAGGTATGGGTAATGACTTTGTCCATGAATGATCTGTCATGTGTGATGAGCATGAGTTCGTGCGGCCAGCTCACGAGAAACCGTTCGATCCAGCGGATGGAGGTAATATCGAGGTAATTGGTCGGCTCATCGAGCAAAAGGAGATCAGGTTCGCTGGCGAGTACCTTGGCGAGGTTGAGCCTGATTTGGAACCCACCGGAGAACTCGCCGGGATGGCGGTACATATCCTCTCGGGAAAACCCGAGTCCGGAAAGGATCTTCTCCACCTTCCAGGCTTGTCCCTTCTCGTTCTCGTTGAGGCCTTTCATACCCTCCAAAAGGATGGTGTCTTCCGTGAATTCCAGATGCTGTTTTACATGGCCGATCCGGTAATTTCTCGGAATGATGATCGAACCCTCATCCGGGGCCTCTTCGCCGATAATGAGGCGGAACAGAGTTGTCTTCCCATGTCCGTTGCGTCCGACAAGCCCCAGTCTTTCACGCGGATTGATCTTGAACCCCACCCCCTCGAAGAGGACCTGGATGCCATATGCCTTTGTGAGATTTTCTACGCTGATCATCCCTGCACCAAACCGGAGGCTTTATAATAGAACCGCGTAGCGATGTCAAATCACCATTTATGGCCCATTTTTGTTCGTCGGTTTTGAGAAGCCAATACTTTTGGAATGAGCTGACTCGCTCCCGCTGCAGGGGACGAAGGTTTACAGAACATACATGCTTTATGCCTTTTCGAAAACTTTTGAAACACCGGGTGCCGTCGACGTCTTGCCCCCTGGGTCCCTGAGGCCTAGGGAAATGGAGGGTCTAGGGGGGATTTAGCCTTTGATCATGCCGATGGGTCTGAGTTTAGCCACCACGTGGGTGACACCCACACCGGACATAGTATCGACCACGAGGGAGACGTTTTTGTAGGCTTCGGGCATTTCCTCGGCCAGGGTATTACGGGATGCTGCCATGGCGTGTATCCCCTTGCTGCGGAGCTCATCGAGGATGCTCCTGCCCTTCGCTTGTCGCTTAGCCTCGTTGCGGGAGAGGAGGCGTCCTGCGCCATGGCACGCACTGAAGAAGGTCTCCTCTGCGTTTGGAGCGCCGGCGAGGATATAGGAGAGCCGGCCCATGTCGCCGGGGACGAGGATCGGCTGCCCGGTCTGTCTGAATCGTTGGGGGAGCCGGGGATCGCCGGGGGGGAGTGCCCTTGTAGCGCCTTTCCTGTGCACGCATACTTCGATTTCCTTTCCTTCCCACATGATGCGCTCGATCTTGGCAATGTTGTGACAACAGTCATAGAGAAGCCGCATGCCGAGGTATTCCCAGCTTTGCTTGAAGATGCGCTCGAAGGTCTCTCGGATGAGGGAAGTAATCATCTCCCGGTTGGCGTAGGCAAAATTAGCAGCGGCTGCCATGGCAGCCAGGTATGCTTTGGCCTCATTGCTGGCCAGGTATGCGCAGGCAAGCTGTCGATCGGGGAGGACGATCCCCTGCTTAGCCGCGGTGGCGATCATGGAATGGACATAATCGTCGCAGATCTGGTGGCCTAAGCCGCGGGACCCCGTGTGGACCTGGATGACAAGCTGATCCTTGAACAACCCGAATTGTTGCGCGATCTCTGCATGGGCGATCCCCTCCACAATATCGAACTCGAGAAAGTGATTCCCCGAGCCCAGGGTTCCAAGTTCTGGGAGGCCTCGCTCCATGGCCTTCTTCGAGACCTCATCCGGACTTGCCCCTGCGATCTTGCCGTAGTCTTCATGGGCCTCGAGGTCTTCACTCGGTGCATACCCTTGCTTCACAACCCAGGCTGCGCCATGGAGTAGAACCTGTTTGAGATCCTGCATTCCGATCTTGATCGCTTTACTCCGCGAACCGATCCCGGAAGGTACGCGGTTGAAGAGCTCTGAGAGCAGGAGATCCTGCTTCGGCATAAATTCCTCGACGGTAAGGGATGTGCGGATGCATCGGATCCCGCAGTTGATGTCATATCCGACCCCGCCGGGGGAGACGACACCGTCCTGCATTGAAAAGGCCGCAACTCCTCCGATAGGGAAGCCATAGCCCCAGTGGATGTCGGGCATAGCCATCGAAGGCCCCACGATCCCCGGCAGACATGCCACGTTCGCCACTTGCTGGATCGCCTGATCCTTCTCGAGCGAGCGCTCGATCTCGTGGTTTGCATATATAAGGCCCCATGTGCGCATGGGACCGTTCTTTTCGATCTTGAGACGGTAAGGGTCGATGCGGGTAACCTTGACGTCTTCCATGCTCTCTCACCCCCTATGCATCAAATATAATGGTGGTCTCGAAGGCTTTGTCGACCCGCTTGATCGTGATATTGTGGTAGGTGACCGCCTTGATGTTCCCCGCGAGCGGAGTAGGGGCATGTTCGCCGTATAATTTCCCTGCCACCATGGTATCATCAAGGGTATCGATGCGGACGAAGGCGATGCGGAAGTCCTGCACCTCGATCTCGTAGAGGATCTCCTGGAGCCATCGGACAAGGAGGTCTTCCTTATCGATCCCCTCTGTGATAACGCTAACTTCCTCAGCGTTGCTCTCAATATGTGCACCGAGGACCTCGATCAAGGCCCTGGCGGCCTCTTCAAAGAGGGCTCGCATGCCGTGAGCAGAGACCTTGATCCCCATGTCTGCCGTATGGTCTATCATTTCATAGGGCATGAACAGATATCCTGGCTTGATCCGGATGTTCGTTATATACCATATTCAAAGACCCCTGTCATTGCTGTCGCATGTTTGCGTGTATGTAAAAATTGTCAATTGAATCGACCCCCTCTGTCCCCTCTTACACATTCTATGGATTTGGCGAGGCTAGGCATCTGTATTCCAGGGAGCTCGCTGAACCTAATACTATGGCGAGAATCTTCTTTTATCAATAAAATACTGCGCGCTGGGTTAATGGGGGGGTTGAGGGTTGCTAAATCCAGATTTATGGCTTAATGTATCCCTGATTTTGGAGCTTTTCGCGCAAGGCGATGAGCGCCCTCTTCCTGTGGCTTACCCGATTCTTTTCCTCTTGGCAGAGTTCTGCAAAGGTTTTTCCGGTTGTAGGGTCATAGAAGACGGGATCGTAGCCGAAACCCCCGGATCCCATGGGTGCTTCCGTGATGAGGCCAGGGTAATCGCCCTGGGCGGTGATCAATTCCCCGCTGGTCAGGGCAAGGGCGACTACGCAGACGAATCTGGCCTTCCTGTTCTGCATTTTGTGCATCGCTTTTAGGAGGCGTTCGATATTATCCGCATCGGATGCATTCGGTCCTGCAAAACGTGCGGACATGACCCCAGGAGCGCCGTCAAGGGCATCAACGCAGAGGCCGGAATCGTCGGCAAGGGCGGACATCTCCGCTACATCACGATAGGCCGCCGCTTTCTTGAGGGCATTCTCTTCAAACGTGGCGCCATCTTCCTGTACGTCCACAGTTATCACGATCTGATCAGGCGTAAAGATGGTAACATCAGCACTGGAGAGGATATCTGCGATCTCCCGGATTTTGCCCCGGTTGGTTGAGGCAACCAGGATCTTCAAGGGGTCATCAGTGCGGCGGACTGCTTTTCAATGAGCTGGCGAATGCCTTTCTCGGCCAAGGCCAGGAGCTCGAACAGCTGCTGTCGGGTGAAAGGGGTGCCTTCCGCTGTACCCTGTACCTCGATGAGGGACCCCTTGCCCGTCATGACCACATTCATGTCGACATCCGCCTTGGAGTCCTCATCATAGTTCAGGTCAAGGAAGAATTCATTATCAACGATGCCGACGGAAATGGCTGCGACCTGGTCGAGGATGGGGTTGCGAGCAATGATGCCCTGTTTCAGCAGGGCACGGATGGCATCATGCAGGGCAACATAGGCTCCGGTAATAGAAGCTGTCCTTGTGCCTCCATCCGCCTGCACGACATCACAATCGATCCACAACGTCCTTTCGCCAAGCTCCCTTTGATCGAAGGCCGCCCGCAATGCTCGCCCGATCAGCCGCTGGATCTCGTGCGTTCTACCGCCAACCTTTCCCCGGGATGACTCACGCATGCCCCGCGGAATCGTGGAAGAGGGAAGCATGCCGTATTCGGCCGTAACCCATCCGGTACCTGAATTCTTGACATGCTGGGGAACCTTGTCCTCGATATTGGCTGCACAAATCACCCGGGTGTCCCCCATCTCGATGAGGCATGATCCAATGGCATGTTTACAGAAGCCCCTGGTTATCCTGACCTCTCTGATCTCATCCGGAGCCCTTCCGTCCGGTCGTTTCGATACCCTCGGGGTTGTAATACCCTTGTTCTTCAGGATTTCTTCAATCGATGCCATGCAGTACTCCATGCATTTGGTGTTTTGGTCATACTTGGAGTTTCTGTATAAGTCAATCCCATTGCGGTATATCGAGTAGTGCTTTGGTCATGGGTGGGGTTATAAAATCTGAAGCCCACAGACCCCCCTAGTCTCAGGGGGGATCGTTCCGCCGTTTGATGTCTAGCTTCCCTGAAGAAGCGGGGATGGGTGAGGTTTGAGAGATCCACCCAGCACTGCAGGGTTACCACATCAATACTTGACACCTTCCAGACGAGCATGTAAATCCTCATGATGATTTGGAGGTATATTTGAGATCGTTCAGGGCGCGTTTGTCCGGTATCGGTAGTATCCTTTTTAGCCTCGGAATCCTGGCGCCGATTGCCTCCATCCTTATGCCGACACCGCATGAAATATGGATATCCCAAGCCATGCACGAGACGCAATGGTTTCATCTC
>Ga0315295_10002111_pt1 | contig 16920 bp, 10 predicted proteins | sample YL17G14_0_MG_FD_204453 | JGI IMG/M metagenome (GOLD analysis project Ga0315295, IMG submission 204453) | Sediment microbial communities from Yellowstone Lake, YNP, Wyoming, USA - YL17G14_0 | ecosystem: Environmental > Aquatic > Freshwater > Lake > Sediment | place: USA: Wyoming | collected... | reverse complement strand
GGCCTCTCCTTTGTTGCCAGTCTCTCAACAGCCTCATAGTCAATGAGTTCTGTCTCTTTCCTAACACCGTACATTAAGGAGCCGTAAAGCCTCCCGGCAAAGGTGGATGGGTCTCCGTGGGTGGGATGGCCGCCGTGGTCGAAGCGCATGCCCAGAATTTTCTGGCCGGGCTCGAGCAGGGCAAAGTAGGCCGCCATGTTGGCCTGAGTGCCTGAGTACGGCTGGACGTTGGCGTGATCCGCGCCGAACAGGGTCCTGGCTCTCTCTCTGGCGAGCGTCTCTACTTCGTCCACGACCTGACAGCCCGGATAGAGTCTGTCGCCGGGGTAGCCTTCGGCGTATTTCAATGTGAACAGCGATCCGGTGGTCTCGAATATGCTCGTGTCCACGATGCCCTCAGACGCAACGAGGGCCAGAGTGCTATTCAGCCGCTCCCTCTCGCGCTCCATGAGCTGCTTCACGGCCGGGTCGACCTCGGCTGTTCTGGTGCCGTGATACGACCAGAACCCCGGAGTCTCGTAGCTCGAGATCTTCCCAATCCGACGCTCGTGCCGGCCTCCTTCGAACTCCGTGGCAAGCCACACGTCCACGAACTCCTCTGCCTCCCGCGGCTGCGTGAAGCCTGCGGCCAGCACAAGCACGTTCGCGTCGTTGTGGAATCTGGACAATCTGGCCGATTCCCTGTCGCGGCAGAGGGCCGCCCTTATGCCCCTCACTTTGTTGGCGGCGATGGACATCCCTATGCCCGAATAGCAGACGAGGATTCCCCCGTCCGCGCGACCCTCGGCAACGGCTCTGGCCGCCGCGAGGCCGTAGTCGGTATAGTCCACGGATTCCAGCGAGAACGTCCCCATGTCCTTCACGTCATGACACTGTTTCGCCAGGTATTCCGCCACATGCTTCTTGAGAGCAAAACCTGCGTGATCAGACCCCATCGCGATTGTCATACGCTTCCTGGGACTGCCTTCATTCTCTTGCTTCACCGGAACCCCCCCTCGCGCTCATCAGGTCTGCGAGAAACTGCGACCCCCTGGTTAGAACGTCCTGGATCTGGGCGAAACAGTGCCGGTAGACCTCGGCCGACCCGCCCATCGGGTCGGCGATTTCCGCGTCCTCGTGCTCTTCCGGCTCGCCCAATTCTGTGAGCAGCATGACGTGCTCGATCTTCGAAGGACACATCTCCCGCACTCTCTCCATGTGGACTCTCTCCATGACGAGTATCAGATCAGCTCTCTGAACGAGCGCCCGGGTGAGTTGTTTCGTGAGGTGCCCGGAAATGTCTATGCCGTGCGTCCGCGTCACGTTCAGCGCACCGTCCGAGGCCCGTCCGCCCGCCCGGGCGTCGACTCCGGCGGAATCGATCTCGACCCGGCGCAGAAGCTCGGGCCGCAAAATCTTCCTTAGGATTCCGACCGCCATGGGACTGCGACACGTGTTCCCGGTGCACACTAACAAAACTCTGAAAACCCTTCCGCGCGGTTTTCGTTGAGACGCTGGCAACCTGCCTCCTTCTCAGAGCGGACGAGGGGCCACTCTAAGAGCATATCTGGGCCGGCTCTCAAAACACATCACGGTCGTTCTCTGAGCAGATCAGGGTCGACTTTCAGACTCCCCTGTCGAATAACTTTGTGAGGCGTCAATGTCGTGTCCACTATCGTGGAGGGGGCGTCTGACGGAGCAGCTCCCGAATCCACGACAATATCCACCTTGTCCAGAAACCCGGCGGCCGCCTCGGTGCCGCTCAGGCAGGGCGCTCCTCCCCTCAGATTCGCGCTCGTGGACACCAGAGTCGACTTGAGCCTCCTCAGCACCTGCCCGCAGAGCTGGTCCCCGGGCCAGCGAACGGCGACACTGCCTCCGGGCCCCAGGAGCCACGCGGGCGTCCGGGGCGCTGCCCTGAAGACCAGCGTGAGCGGGCCAGGCCAGTAACGCTCCACGAGTCTCCTGGCTGAACCTGAGACCTCCGCCGCAACCTCTTCGAGCCGGGACAGGTCTCCTACCAAGAGAATGAACGCTCTCTGACCCCAACCCTTCATTGCGCCCACGCGCGAAAGCGAATCTTCCGAGCCGGCAGAGCAGTGCAGGCCGTAGACAGTGTCAGTGGCCATGCAGACTATGCCGCCTCTCCGCAGAGTGTCGACGACACTCGTGAGCTGCGTTCACGTGAACCTATCCGAAATCTTAATCAGTTGTCCCACCGAAGACGCCCTTCCAAAGTTGTGCCCCAGGCGTCCTCTAACGAACGACCTGCGCTCTGGGAACGTGCTCTCTCGTCTGCCACCGGGATCACCTCTCCACTCGACCGTCAGGTCATCGCCACCCCAGGTCACTTCGTCTGTTCCGGCTTCTCCGCGGCCAGCCCTTTGCGGTACTGCTCCAGCTTTCGGGCCAGGGACCGGTCCGTGAGAGCGAGTATCTCCACCGCCAGGAGTGCCGCATTCACGGCCCCCGCGCGCCCTGCCGACACGACACCCACCGGGACCCCCGGCGGCATCTGCACGATGGAAAGCAGGGAGTCGAGCGCTCCGAAGGGCTCGCTCATGAGAGGGACCCCTACGACCGGGAGGGTCGTGTGAGACGCCACAGCTCCAGCCAGATGAGCTGCCATGCCTGCTGCGGCGACTATAACCCGGACCCCTCTCTCTCTCGCCTTTCTGGCGAGAGCCCTGACTTTCTCAGGTTCCCTGTGCGCCGACGCCACCACGAGCTCGCTGGAAACGCCAAACCATTCGAGAGTCCGCTCGGTCTCGGCCATGACCTCCCGGTCGGAGCGGCTTCCCACAAGTATCAGCACGGCACAACGTCCCATGATCTCACCTCGTGAACCCTATGTCACAACACTAGCACTCAATGGGAGACCGCGAGCGCCCTGGCTCCGATGTCTCTCCTGTAGTGCATGCCCCTGAACTGTATCGCGCGTATCGCGTCGTAGGCCTTTCCGAGGGCCGCGCCCAGAGTGGTTCCTGTTCCTGTGACACCCAGTACGCGCCCGCCTGCGGTGATCGTGCGGCCTGCCCTGCTCTCCGTCCCGGCGTGAAACACGAGCACGTCCTCGTTGCCCGCACGCGTCTCCAGACCGGTGATGTCCAGGCCCGTCTCGTACGTGCCCGGGTACCCTCCCGAGGTCAGGACCACACATGCTGAATGGCACTGAGCGTCCACTCTGCCCGTGGCCGAGAGTTCCCCCCTCGCGGCAGCCAGCAGGGTCTCACCGAGCCTCAGCCTGGCAGAAGGAAGCACGGCCTGCGCCTCCGGGTCTCCGAAGCGGCAGTTGAACTCGAGCACCTTCGGTCCGGTGTTGGTCAGCATGAGGCCTGCGTAGAGGACGCCGGTGTAGGGTGTGCCCTCCTCGGCCATGCCCTGAAGGGTGGGCCTGATGACCGCAGATTCTATGTTCTGAAGCAACTCGTGCCCGACGAAAGGCACAGGACAGTAGGCGCCCATCCCTCCGGTGTTCGGGCCCCGGTCCCCGTCCAACGCTCTCTTGTGGTCCTGCGAGTGGGGCAGCAGCAGGTACTGCCGGCCGTCACAGACGGCCATCAGTGAAACCTCTTCGCCTTCGAGGCACTCCTCCACTATAACGCGGCTGCCTGATTCGCCGAACTGCCGGCCGACCATCATGTCCCTCAGCGCCCCCTGCCCCTCTTCGCCGTTCTCACAGACCACCACACCTTTTCCCTTCGCGAGCCCGTCCGCCTTTATGACAACGCGGCCTTCCACCCTGCGAAGATATTCTCGCGCCTTCTCGTAGTCGTCGAACACTTCGAAGCCGGCCGAGGGAATGCCGTGTCTATGCATGAAGAGCTTGGCGAACACTTTGCTGCCTTCGACCCGGCTGGCCAGCTGCGACGGACCAAAGACCGTAAAGCCGCCGCTGCGGAGATTGTCTGCGGCGCCTTTCACCAGGGGCTCTTCGGGTCCGAACACGACGAGGTCAATCTGTTCTCCGGCCGCGATCGAGAGCAGTCCCGCGACGTCGTCCGGCCTCGCAGGGAGGCATTTCGCGAGCCCGGCAATGCCCGCGTTGCCCGGACAACAGACTATCTTGCTTACGGAATCGTCCCGCGACAGCTTCCACACTATCGCATGCTCTCTGCCGCCGCCCCCAACGACCATCACCTTCATGACGTGTTGGCTCCTGTTCGTTCAGCACCGCGGTTCTACGTACCGGCTCGGGCCGGGTCCTCCCCTCTGGACTCGCCCAGCTTCTTTTCCTTGTGTCTGTTCTCTGCTCCGGCCGTTACTCCAGAACAGCCAGAGTCTCCGAACCCTCGGGGAACACGTAAGTGCTCAGGTCGCCCTGGCTGTTCGCAACGGCAAGGTTGATGGCTTCCTCCGTGGTCCTCGCAGGTGTGATGCCCATCTCTCGCACAATCTCGTCCCTGAGATTGGACACCATGTAGATCTTGAAACGCGCTACCTTTTCCAGAACGGACAGGGCGGTGTGACCGTGGAAGGTGTAATGAGACGCCAGTCTCTTCCGGACCTGGTCCGCACCACCGTGCCTGAACCAGCCCGGAAAATCCTCCGAGCCCATGCCGTGCCTGTTCTCAGCCAGGACCACCATCGGGCCGCCCTCTTTCAGTATCGGGGCCATGTTGTCGATGGCCTTGTGAGACTGCACCATGGTCGAGTCCCTCGGATATCCGCCGCAGCTCACAATCACGAAATCCGCCTTTCCAGGCACTCTCACGGTGACTTCCTTTTTAAGAGCTTCACACCCTGCACGGTGTGCCTTCACGGGGTCGCCCGCAAACACGTGCAGTATCTTTCCGGCCACGTCAGTGATGGTGTTGAGGATGAAGGTGGGTGGGATCATCCCCAGAATCTCCGCCATCTCTTCGCTGACGGGATTGCCCTCTAGCGAGGCATTCCTGCAGAGGGGATGGAATCCTTCTTCCGCCCTTATAGTGAGCCTGTGATTGGCACAAATGCTGTCGTAAGCTGCCACGCCTGGCAGGACCGCCTTGCGTCCGCCCCTGAAACCCGCGAAGTAGTGGAGCCCGATCGAACCGGTCAGAATGACCAGTTCTGCTTCTGCCACCTTCTCGTTTAAATAGACGTGATTTCCGCGGCTCGACTTGCCGGCGTAGAAGTGTCCGGCCTTGTCGTGGCAGTCGTGCTCGCTGACCAGGAAGGTCTTCAGCACGCTCTCCGGCAGGAACTCAGGCAGCCCGCTGCTTCCCGCCAGCTCGTGCATCCCGGTTGCCACGAGTATGTCAACGGACTCCGGACCGAGCCCGCAATCGAGGAGGAACCTCATCAGGACCGGCAGATAGCTCTTCAATCCGGCCACCCTGGTCCTGTCCGGCACTATCACCAGCACTCGCTTGAGACCCCTGCACAGCTGCTCCAGTGACGGACCGTACGGCTCCATGAGAGCCGTGCGGATGGCGCCCTCGAAGTCTTTCAGCGGCGGAGAGTACCGCGGCGCGAAGGCTTGTGCCTTCATGCGCTCGTGCAGCCGGACGCTCACCCTGTTCTCGCCCAATCCAAGTTCAAAGACACTGCTCACTTCTCTGCCTCTCCTTTTCTGGCGCTCTCCAGACATTCCCTCAGGACTCTGTTCGCAAGCCCGGGATTCGCCTGGCCCGCCGTCTTCACCATGATCCGGCCCATCAGAAAACCGAAAGACTTCTCCCTTCCCCTGAGATAATCGGACAGGGACTGCGGGTTCTCGAGCATCACCTCAACCACTATTTTCCGCATTTGCCCCGCGTCAGTCACCTGGTTGAGTCCTGTTCTGGAGACGACCTGCTCGGCCGCCTCGCCTGTCTTGACCATTTCAGCGAAGACGGCCTTCGCCATCTTCCCGCTGATCCCGCCAGACCTGACGAGTCGAAGCAGTCCGGCCAGATTCGCCGCGCTCACGGGAAAGCCGGCAGAGACGTCGCTCACCCCGGCTTCGGCTCCTCCCGCGCTCTCCTGCGCCCCGTTCTCGCCTTTGCCTTCTCCCACCGCCCTGAGCGCCCCTCCCTCCTTCACCATCCGCAGCACCTCCGTCATTATCCAGTTGGACGCCAGCTTCGGCTCCCCACTGAGACGCGCCACATCTTCGAAATAGGCCGCCAGTTCCCGTGCGCTGCAGAGCACGCGCGCGTCATAGGCTGGGAGCTCGAACGACTCCACAAAACGTTTCTCTCTGGCATCGGGCAGCTCGGGGAGCTCGGACGCCACCCTGGCGATCCAGTCGCTGTCTATCTCGAGACGCAGCAGATCCGGCTCAGGGAAATAGCGATAGTCGTGGGCCTCCTCTTTTGAGCGCATGGGCACTGCCTTCTCACGACCGGCGTCCCACAGAAGCGTCTCCTCGGCTATCGTCGCCCCTTTGGCCAGGAGCCCGCTCTGCCTCTCTATCTCGTATTCCAGCGCCCGCTCGACGTTCCTGAATGAGTTCAGATTCTTTATCTCCGCCCTGGTCCCCAGTTCTGTGTCCCCGGAGCGCCTGAGCGACACGTTCACGTCGCAACGCATGCTACCCTCCTCCATGTTCCCGCTGCTAGCGCCGGTGTACTGCAGAATTTGTTTCAGAGTGACCAGGACATCGCGGGCCCCGGATGGCGAACGCAATTCGGGTCTTGTGACTATCTCGACGAGCGGCACGCCGCAGCGGTTGAAGTCGAGAAGGGTACGCCGCGTCCCACCTTCCTCCAGGTGGATACTCTTGCCTGCGTCCTCCTCGAGATGAACTCGGATGAGGCCGACGCGACGCCGCTCTCCACCCGACGGTATTTCGACGTACCCGCCGGTGCACAGGGGCTGGTCGAACTGGGAAATCTGGTAGTTCTTCGGAAGGTCCGGATAGAAGTAGTTCTTTCTGGAGAACACGCTCTTGGGATTCGTGCCGGCGTGCAGGGCCGCTCCGACCAGCATCGCGAGCTCGACTGCCCTCTTGTTCAAGACCGGCAAGGCCCCGGGCAAGCCAAGGCAGACTGGGCAGACCTGCGTGTTGGGCTCGGCTCCAAATCTCGTGCTGCATCCGCAGAACATCTTTGTCCGGGTCAGAAGCTGGGCATGGATCTCGAGACCTATTACGGCTTCATACCCGTTCATGACTGGCGTCCCTCAGACGGCAGCAGGTTTCTCACGGCCTCAGGCGTGCGCACTCCCAGATCGACGATTTCCTCGAAAAGATGCGCGGCCCCGAGCAGTTTCTCGTCCTCGAATGCCTGTCCGATCAGCTGCAGTCCTATCGGCAGGCCGCCGCGAGAAAACCCGGACGGAATGGAGATGGCCGGAAGCCGTGCCAGGTTCACACCTACGGTGAACACGTCCGAGAGATACATCGCGAGCGGGTCCTCCAGCTTCTCCCCCAGCCGGAAAGCCGGCGTTGGAGAGGTGGGGGTGAGCACGAAGTCTACCTTTTGGAAGGCCTCTTCGTAGTCCAGCCTGATGAGCGTTCGCGCCTTCTGCGCCCTCAGGTAGTACGCATCGTAGTAGCCTGCGCTGAGCGCGTACGTCCCCAGCATTATCCGCCTCTTCACCTCCGTCCCGAGCCCGGCTGTCCGGGTCTGCACGTACATGTCGAGCAGATCGGTCGCGTCACCCTCGCGCTCGCCGTACCTCACGCCATCGTACCTGGCCAGATTCGATGACGCCTCGGCGTCCGCCACGAGATAGTATGCGGCTATGGAATAGTCCGCGTGCGGCAGGTCGATCTCCTCGAAGGCCCAACCCTCTTTCTCGAGCTTTGACATGACGCCCCTGGTGACGTCCAGCACATCGGGGTCGAGCCCCGCCGTAAAGAAACCCCAGGGCACGCCCACTTTGAAAACCGGCAGTTTAGCCCGCGCGCCATTGCGCCCGCGACCCGAAACCGATCCCTGACCCGTGTCCTGGCTGCGGCGGCTCCAGTCGCTCCCGAACTCGACTCTGACGGGCTCGCGCCTTGCCGACGAGGAATCACCTGCGTCCCATCCCGAGACGACCTCCGCCACAATCGCCGCGTCCCTCACATTCTTCGCGATGACACCTATCTGGTCCAGCGAGGACGCGAAGGCTACCAGCCCTCTCCTCGAAATCACGCCGTAAGTGGGCTTGTAGCCCACCACGCCGCACAAAGCGGCCGGCTGCCTGACCGAACCCCCGGTGTCGGACCCGAGCGCTGCCGCTGCCATGCCCGCGGCGACGGCGACTGCGGACCCGCCGCTCGAGCCGCCGGGGACCCTGCTCAGGTCCCAGGGATTCCTGGTCGGGCCGAAAAACGAGTTCTCGGTTGAAGAGCCCATTCCGAACTCGTCCATGTTGGTCTTTCCGATCAAGAGGCAGCCCCTGTCTCTCAGCCTGCCCACCGCCGCGGCGTCATACGGAGGAACGTAGTTCCGGAGGATTCCCGAAGCGCACGTGGTGCGGAGTCCCTTCGTGCAGATGTTGTCTTTGACGGCGATGGGTATGTTTGCGAGCCGTCCCGCGCCGCTCCCGGCCGATTCGCCGAGACCCTGCGCTCTTTCCTGAACTAACTTCTCGCACTCGGCTTCGTTGAGCGTGATGTACGAACGGAGCGACGCGTCGCAGGTCCTGATGCGGGAGAGATACGCTTCCAGGATCTCCCGCGGACTCAGCTTCCGCTCCGCGAGCATCGAGCTCAACTCATGCAGGCTGACGTCGCAGACTCCCATCACAGAACTCCAGGCACCTTGAAGTGTCCCTTCTCTTCTTCCGGAGCCGCCTTCATGACGTCCTCCCTCGAAAGCGTGTCGTGACCGGGTTCGTCCTCTCTGAGGGACGCGCTTCCGTCCAAACCGTAGAGAGACGGCTCCACTCTCGTGACGTCGAGCTCTTTCAACTTCTCCACGTACTCGAGTATCCTGGCCAGCTCGCCGCTCAGTCGTTCGAGCTCCTTCTCGTTGAATGCAAGCCTGCACAGTTTCGCAACGTACTCCACGTCAGACCTGGATATCGCCATTCTAGGCCCCCTTCAACTGGACGTACCGGGCCACAATCCTCTTCACCACGTTCCCCGGAAACTGAACCGTGAGCTTGGCCTTCTGGCCGCTCCCTTCTTGCTCCACCACTCTGCCGTAGCCGAACTCCTGATGCAACACTTCCCTGCCCACGAGCCATCCATCGCTCCCGGACTCCCAGAGCTGCCTCGTAGAGAGGAGCTCTTCGGGAATCTCCGTCACGAATCTCGAAACGCCGGTTTCTCCGAAGTTGTCGAACCGCCTGCGTCTCGCGGCCGCGGTCAGGACGGCCCTTTTTCTGGCCCTCGTCAGGGCGACGTAGAAAAGTCTTCTTTCTTCCTCGATCTCCTCGTCGCTGTCCATGGAGGCGCAATGTGGAAAGAGCCCATCCTCGAGTCCTGTGATGAAGACACAGTCGAACTCCAGACCTTTCGCGTTGTGGACGGTCATGAGAGTGACCCCGTCTTCGTCCGGGTGCCAGGCGTCTATCTGAGAGACGAGGGAGATGTCACTCAGGAAAGTAGCCAGAGGAGACGACGACGCCTCTGTTTCCATCCCTGGCGGAAAATCCCCGCCTCCGTGCGCCGCCCCGACGGCCACGCTCACCTCCTGGCTCTGGACCTTCTCTGTAAGTTCTTCATCGAATTGTCTAGCAGACGCCACGAACTCGGACAGGTTCTCCAGCCTCTCCTCCAGGTTCGTCGTCTCCTTCTCCAAATATTCCTTGTAGCCGACGCCCTTGATGACGCCTTCCACCAGCTCCTCCACGCTACCCTGCCTCGCAGCGCCCAATCTGTCAATCAGTGCCACGAAATCGCCGATGCAGGCGCGTGCGGCGGCCGACAGACCATCTACGTCCCGGGAGTGTCTGAGGGCCTGGAAAAGGGTCACGCCCCGCTCGCGAGCCAGCGTTTCCAGTCTCTCCACCGCTATCTGGCCTATTCTCCTCGGAGGCACGTTGAGCACTCTCCTCAGACTTACTTCGTCGTTCGCATTCACGCAGAGCCGGAGGTACGCCAGCATGTCCTTGATCTCCCTTCTCTCGTAGAACGAGGTGGCTCCGACTATCTGATAGTTGATGCCGGCCTGGCGCAGGGCGATTTCGAGAGACCTGGACTGAGCGTTGGTCCTATAGAGGACCGCGATCTGGGAAAGCGGAGTCCGCCTGTGCAACTGCTCCGCCGCAATCTCCTCCGCCACGCACTCCGCCTCCTCTTCCTCGCCCGGTACGAGGAGGAGCAGCAGCTTCTCTCCGTATTCGTTCTCGGTTCTGAGGGTCTTGCCCTTGCGGCCCTTGTTGCACTTGATGACGTGGTTGGCGGCCTCCAGGATCAGCCCCGTGGACCTGTAGTTCTGCTCCAACCTGATCACCCTGGTCTCCGGGAAATTGGACTCGAACTCCAGGATGTTTCGTAAGTCGGCGCCGCGCCAACCGTAAATCGACTGGTCGTCGTCTCCCACCACGCAAAGGTTTCTCCGGTCGCGACAGAGTTCTGCAAGTAACCTGTACTGTGCGTGATTCGTGTCCTGGTATTCGTCCACCAGGACGTGCTTGAAACGTCCGGAATAGTACTTTCTCAACTCCTCGGAACCCGAAAGCAGCAGCACGGTGTTCACGAGAAGGTCGTCAAAGTCCATGGCGTTGTTCTTGAGAAGGCCGGCCTGATAGGCCTCGTAGACTCTCACCACGGTCTTGTCGTGGTAGGTCATGGACACGCGTTTCGCCTCCTCCACGCCCACGAGCTCGGATTTCAAACGGCTTATCCGCTCCAGCACGCGCGCTGGAGGGAACTCGCGGTCGGAAACTTCAATCTCTCTCATTAGGCGCTTCACCAGACTTCTCTGGTCGTCCTCGTCGTAGATGACGAAGTCCCGTCCGTAGCCCTGCCGATCGCCGCACTGCCTCAGCATCCTGGCACAGATGGAGTGGAACGTGCCGGTCCACATGCCCGCGACGCCGGAGCCGACGAGCGTCTCGATCCTGCGTCTCATCTCTCCTGCCGCCTTGCGCGTGAAGGTGATGGCAAGTATCTGGTGGGGTGCTACGCCGCATTCCTCGAGAAGGAAGGCGATTCGGTGGGCGATGACGCGCGTCTTCCCGCTGCCTGCGCCTGCAAGCACCAGGAGCGGCCCCGAAACGTGGGAGACGGCCTCCTGCTGCTGGGGATTGAGCTCACCCTGCATCTATTAGAATTCTCCGCCGAAGGAGACGTGCGTCCGATATCCGGACACCTCGTTGAAATCGGTCCGCCAGGCAAAATCCAGCTTCAACAGTATGAAGGAGATGCCGGTCCTGATGCCCGTGCCAAAGGAGGCCCCGCCGTATTTCCTGTCGATGTGGCGCCCGCCCGTTCTGGAAACGGGTCTGAAAGTCTCGTCGTCGCTCCACGCCGCGCCGACGTCCATGAACAGAACCCCTCCCACGTTCCTCACTCCGATCGGCAGAGGCCAGACGAGTCCGAGCCGGTCTATGAACGGGAATCTGAACTCCGAGTTCAGGAAAGCGACTCTCGTGCCGACGAACTCGAAGTCCTCGTATCCGCGCAGGGTGTAAGGCCCTCCGGCAAAAAAGTTCTGCCCGTCCCTACCCTCGCTCATCGCGCCCACGAGCCGGAACGCAAACGAGTACCCGGGGGCAACGCGAACGTACCTTCGCAGGTCGGCCCAGAGCGTTTGAAATCTCATGCTCTCGCTGGACACCTTGAGCGCGCTCGAATAGGAGAACGCCCACCTCGCACCCGAGACCGGGCCGAACATGCCCCACTGCACCGTGTCGCCGACGAACGTGATGCCCGGCGAGAACACTCTCCTGCTAGTGGTCGAGACCGGCCGGAACGTGAGGTAGCCTGAGGAGGCCGTGTCGTACTCGAAGAACTCCCTGTCGACGGCAAGATGAGTGAAATCCACGTCAACTCTCTTGAATTTTCCGAACGGGTAACTGGCCAGAAGCATGAAGCCGTAGTTTCTATCGGAGAAGTACTTATCCTCGGAGAACTCCTCTCCCAGAGTGGTGGTTCTGGAGTAGTAATAGCTTTTGTAGTGAAACGCGCCGACTCCGACATCAAGGCGTCTCGGGAGATAGTAGTATATGGCAAGGATGTCCGTCTCCTCGAGCGAGGAGAAAAAGTCGGTCGCCACATAGATTCTGTGGTTGCCCAGGAAATCGCTCAGGGAAAGCTGCGTGCTGCCCCCGAAACCGTAGGCCGAGCTGTACTGGAAGCCCCCGGTCACCCAGTCGGGAGAAAACTTGATCCTGTACTGCTTGGCACTTGCAAGCGCGGACGCGCTGCTCCACGGCTGCCCGAACGTGGAATCCACCACGGCCAGCGTGTCCGTGCCAGGCGGCAATTCGATAAGCCGGCCCGGCAGCCGCAGCGCAAGTCTGGCAGCCGAACTGTCCTGACCCACCGCCTGCTGACCCGGCCCCTGCCCGGTGCCCGCGAAGCTCGATTCCTCGACGTCCGGCCCTCCAAACACCTCCGCCACCCGGAGACTCTCAGGCTCGGGCACATACGGCCTGACTCGGCCCTCCCGCTTCAGGTCGTCCATGATTGCTTTGAGTCCGAGCGGCTCTTTGGCGACGAAGACGTCGTATCCTGCCTCCGAGAAGACGAAGAACGCCAGCCGGTCTCCCCCGGACCAGTTGGGAGAGAAGACACCGCCGAGCACGTCCGTAAGCTGCATAACGGTAGAATCGCCAGAGTCGAAAACATAGAGATTGCTCGTGCGGTCGGGGCTGGAGGAGAAGATGATGCTCTTCCCGTCCGGAGACCACGAAGGGCTCCTGTCGCTTCCGCCGGTGTCGATAACTTTCTGGATTTCACGAGTAGTAGGGTCAATCGTGTATATCGAGTAGAGGCCGACTCCGGTGCGGGACCTTTCCACGCCCAGCGAGAAGGGCTCCCCTCTGTCAGACGCGAAGGCGATGAGCTTGCCGTCCCTCGACCACGAGGCTTCGAGGTCGTCGTAGCGGTCGTTCATCAGTCTCTCGAGCCGGCCGCTTTCCAGGCTCAGCACATAGAGGTCCGACATGCCGTCCTTCAAACCCGAGAGCGCGATCTGCTTCCCGTCCGGAGACCAACTTGGGAAGGATATCGAGCTCAGCTCCAGCCGGAATGTTCTGGCCACCCGTCCGGTGCCCACGTCCACCAGATAGAGCACGTCTCCCTTTCCACTCTTGGCCACGAACGCGATTTGTTTCTCATCCGACGACCAGGTCACCGAGCTCCTGAACAAAGGAATCACCTCGAACTGCATGGATTTTTCGCCTCTCACCAGCCGGCGGAGGATCTTGCCGTCTATGGCGGAGGCCAGCATCACGTCCATGTATCCGGACCTGTCCGAGAGAAACACGACCTTGTCTCCCTTCGGGGAAACAGCGGGACTCAGGTTCAGGAAGGAGCGGTCTTTCTCGTGGTCGGTTATGCGGCGGCCGAACTTCTCGGGGTCCTCCCGCGAGGCCACCTCAGGCCAGTACTCCTTCTTAACCGCCTCCATCCAGGCCTCGCTGAACTTTTCCATGTTCATCCCGACGGCCCTCTCGAAGGCGTGATTGATGTTCTTGTTCATTCTGAGGTTCTTGAGTATTTCCTGGAGCTTCTCGGAACCGTGACGCTGTACCAGGAAGCCGATTGCCGACTGTCCCATCTTGTACGTCAGGTAGCCTCCTCCCAGACGCTCCAGACTCACGGCGTAGCCGGAGACCGCCGCGTCCCTCACGACCATCTCCACCGTCCTGTCCCACCCGAGCGACTCGTATTCGGCCAGTCCCTCCGTGAACCAGAGCGGTATCTGATAGAGATACTGGGCGCTCAGGATCGAGTCGAAAAGGCCGCCGTACATCATGTCGAACATGAAAGCGTGCACGAGCTCGTGGACTACGACGTGCCTCAGGTCCTCGTACGACCCCGTGAACGGAATGACCACCCGGTTCTTGAAGAGCTCGGTAAACCCGCCCACTCCCTCCTCGAGCAGCTCAGTGATCACGTTGGTTTGCTCGAAGTCGTAGTGAGAGCCGTACACGATTATCGGGATCTTTTTCTGGAGCTTGTGCCCCAGATCAGCGGTGAGCTTGACGGCGGCCTGCTCCGCCACCTCCAGCACCACCGCGGCAAGACTGTCGCCTCCCGCGTAGAAGTAGACGTCGAAGTTCTGCGAGGACGCCACTCGCCAATCGAATCGCGTGTACTGGACCTTGTTCTTGCCAAAAGTTTGCGCCTGAGCCTGGGTGCCCGCGAGCAGACCCAAAGCCAGCAGAACGACCAGCACTGGCAGAACTGCCAGAATCGCCCGATGTTTTCTTCTTAACAAGACACTCCTCCTCAGAGCATTCGCGGTTCCGATCCCGGGGACCTTGGGGAAATCGAGCTTTTTCCGCCGCTGCGCCTAGTACTCATACTTGAGCCTGAGGTCCAGCGTGTACTCATCTCTGTCCTTCCCCGTCAGTCTGTCTTTGCTTATGACTCCACCCCTCAAGAACAGGAGTTCACTAAGTCGGTATTCAATCGACACGTCCCTCTCAGAGGTTTTGACGAGTCCCTGAGAATAGCGTAAATAGAGCTCTGGCGTCACGTACTTGCCCAGTCCCCATCGGAGTTCGTTGAGCGAGCTCCCACCTTCGAGACTACCACCAAGTTCAATCGAGTCAACCCACTTCAGCTCGCGGGCAACGCGCCTCTCGATCTGGCGCAGGAAGTAGTTGCCGACCGAGCCGGTCACTCCCGGCATGAAGCCACCCTCGGTCGTCTGGCCGGGAGTTGCGTCCACGTACTTCCCGAGGGTGAGCAGGCGCAGGACCTCGGCCTGCGTAAGATTCTCATCCTCGCAGGTGAACCGGATGTTCGGCTCGCTGAGCTTGCCGCTGAGCGAAAGGAATATCCTTCGTCCCGACGCGTTTGTCTCTGCTTCAATGCTGAGTTCGGGATCTATCCGGCCCACGTCCTTGAACTCGAGATTGCCTGAGACTATGCGGAACTCATTGTCAAAAATGTAGTACTTGCCCCTGAGTATCCTCAAGGAACCCAACAGGATCATTCCTCCGATGTCCTTCCTTGCGGTCAAGGAACCGGCAAGCTCTATCTCGGCGTTGATGCTCTTGAGCCAGAGATTGTTGGGGACCTCCAGCTCGACGTCACAAAGCCATCTCGATTCTCCACCGGCGCTGACTCCGGTCTCAAACTCGCGGGCTATGATGCCCTGCCTCACATCGATTCTACCTGTTATCCTGGGGAATGTTCCCCTGTCTTTGACTTCGACTGAAGAAATCACCAGGTCGCAGTCGAATTTCATGGCCATGTCTTCGGGGTCGCCGAAGGTGATCTTCTTGCCTTTGACGACAAAGCTGTACTCTCCCCTTCGCGTTTCACCGATGTATATGCGTCCGCTCCCGTCCAGGCGTCCGTCCGCGCCCTGCGTGGCCGAGAACCGAATCAGCTCCACGGCCTTCTCATCGAGCTTGACCTGGGCGTCGAGGTGCTCGAGGACCTCCTCGCGGCCGGCCATCCTGAGCGTGGCATTCGTGACCTGGAAACCGCCCTCCATGTTAGGGTCTCTGACAGTCCCGGTCATCCTGACCGAGCCCTTTATGAGCCCCGAAGAGGACGCGATCTGCTTGATGAACAGAGAGGCCACCGAGAAATCACTCTCGGAGAGCTGTACGTCCAGGTCCAGCGCGCCGTCCGCAATCCTCACACTGCCTTTGCAGAGGTTGGTGAGGAGTGGGAACGAACCCCGTACGACTCCCTTCGCGTTTTTCTCTACGAGTTCCAGCCGCGAGATAGTGCACACTCTGCCGGCGAGTGTGGCCTCCGCGTCGATTCCAGAAACCTCGTACTCCTTTATCCGCACGTCAGTGCCCTCGAGGGCAAGCCTGATCTGGGGTTCCTCCAGGGCACCTTCCACCTGGACCGAGCCGTTGAACCTTCCACCAAGAGAATCCAGGGAGGGATGCCAGTCCGCCAACTGAGAGAGCTCCAAGTCGTGTATGTCGAGCGTGAGTTCGGCGGAAGTTCCGGCGGGCAGCGAATGTCTTGCCGAGAGCGTGTCCACGAGCCCCACCAGGCCTGCCGGCAGGCTGAGTTTGCCTGCCACGTCGACCTTCCCCCTGCCCTTCACCACACTCAGCTCTCTTACCTGAATTTCACTGTCGTCGGCCGCGGCAGAGAGCGAGAGCCTATCGAACTTCCTGCCTGAGAGAGACGCGTCTTTCCAGTCGACCTCTACCCCGAGCCGGGTGGAGCCCGCCTTCAGCTCAAACTCCATGCATCCGTCCAGTTTTCCAGCGACCGGCATGAACCTCCCCAGAACCACCGAGACCTCAGACAGGTTGGCCTCCAGCTTCCCACTCGCCTTGTTTGTCCTCGGCTCGAACGAACCGTCGAACGACAGATTGCCTTCTTGCGACGTCAGTTTCAGTCCCGCCACCCGGAGGCTGCCCTCTTCCCAATCCAGTCGGACAGGCTTGGGGCTCGTCCAGTGCGTGCTGCCGGTTGAAATCTCGAGCTGTGTCAGATCTGCCTGCGTCGCTCCAGGATTCACCCGCACTGAAGCTTCGGCCGTCAAAGAGGAATCTTTCCTAAAGGCATGTAGGTTGGCCATCATGAGCAAGTTGGCGGACTCCCATGACCTGGGGTCGAGACGCTCCTGGTCGGGGGACTCTGAGTCAGGAAGCTCTTGGCCGGGAAGCTCCTTGTCAGTAATGTCCCGGCGAGGGAGCTCCGGACCGGGCAGCTTCACCTCACGCTCCTTCCCTCGTCCTTCCAGCAGAAAGGCCCTGGCCTCCAGTGAATCCACGGGGAAACCAAACAAAGACGCCGGAGCGAAGCTGGCAGTCGTCCCGATGCAGAACACCGGCCAGAGCTGGCCTCTGACGACACCAGCTTTCATGAATCCATTCACTGTCCTGGGTGAGGTACTGTCCAGCGGTCCCTCAAGTGCGGCGCCCAACAATAGTTTCTCGCCGTCACCCTGGACTCGTCCGTTCGCTCTAAGGTCACCGGAAATCTCGAATTGATTCTTC
>Ga0315295_10002110_pt1 | contig 16922 bp, 14 predicted proteins | sample YL17G14_0_MG_FD_204453 | JGI IMG/M metagenome (GOLD analysis project Ga0315295, IMG submission 204453) | Sediment microbial communities from Yellowstone Lake, YNP, Wyoming, USA - YL17G14_0 | ecosystem: Environmental > Aquatic > Freshwater > Lake > Sediment | place: USA: Wyoming | collected... | reverse complement strand
CCCGGCTGCAGCCGACTGTAGCCTGGGCGAAAACCGGCATCTTGCCCTGGTTGATGCGGTGGGCATTGGTGATAATGAGCGAATCGGCCGCCTGGCGAAAGATGACGCTCAACCTGGTGACCGGGGTGATATTGCTGGCGATGATGTCACGTAAGACGTCCCCGGCGCCCACCGAGGGCAGTTGGTCCACATCCCCCACCAGGAGCAGATGGCTGCCGGGTTCCAGTGCCTTGAGCAGGTGGTTAGCGAGCAGCAGGTCAAGCATGGAGGCCTCGTCCACCACCAGCATGTCGACCTGCAAAGGATTGTCCTGGTTGTGCTTGAAACCCTCCTTGGGAGAATAACCCAACAGGCGGTGGATAGTGCTGGCCGGTCGCCCGGCCGCTTCGGAGAGACGCTTGGCTGCTCTACCGGTCGGGGAAGCCAGGGCATAGCGTTTCTTGGCCGATTCCAACACTTGGATTAAAGCCCGCACAGTGGTGGTCTTGCCTGTGCCAGGACCGCCGGTCAACACGCTCACCGGGTGCGCCAGGCAGGTCTTTACCGCGACCTGCTGCTCGGGGGAGAGAGTCTCATCCAGGGGGATAAAGAGCGGCGGTATATCGCTCAGGCGGGATAAAGTGGTGCCATTTCTTACCGTATACACCAGCTGTACCAAGCGTTCTGCCACACCAACTTCCCCGTAATAGTAGGGGGTCAGATAAATAGCCGGTTGGTTATAATCTGCAGGTTGCTCACGCACGGTTTTGGCTGGCGGTGTTGCCGCCGCTTCTTGCAAGGCAGGCTGGGGCAGCGCTTCGCACTTGAGGCGGCCTGCCTGTTGCAGCCGTTCGATAGCTGGAGTGACCAGCTCCAGGGCGACTTCCAGTAGCTTAGCTGAAGCCTCCACCAGTTCCTGCTGGGGCACATAAATGTGTCCCTCGGTGGACATTTCATTCAATATATGGATCACCCCCGCCTCGATACGCGAGGGATGGTCAGTCGGCAAACCCAAAGCCTGGGCAATGCGATCAGCAGTTTTGAAGCCCACGCCAAAGATATCAGCCGCCATGCGATAGGGGTCGCTTTGAACAACCGTCAGGGATTGGTCGCCATACTGCTTGTAGATTTTAACTGCCAGGTTCGTGCTGACCCCATGACCATGCAAAAACAGCATGATCTCCTTGACTTGCTTCTGCGCATCCCAAGCAATAGTGATCTGCTGGATGCGTTTTGGGCCAATATCGGGGGCTTCGCCTAAGCGCTGGGGGTGATTCTCGATAATGTCCAGGGTTTGGGCACCGAAACAAGCCACAATGCGCTCGGCCAGGCGCGGGCCGATGCCTTTGATCATCCCGGAGCCCAAATAACGCCGGATGCCGGTCACTGTGGCAGGCAAGGATTGCTCGCACTCTTCCACCTGGAATTGCACGCCGTGTTTTGGGTGTGTGTCCCAGCGGCCGCGCAGGCGCAGGTATTCGCCCGGTGAGAGCTCAGGCAGGCTGCCGACGACCGTCACCAGCCCTTCGCGGCTTGCGCCCGGCAGATTCAGCTTGTCCGGGCGCAGGCGCAATACACAGTAATTGGTCTCGGGGTTATAGTAGGTGATCCGCTCGATGGATCCGACTAATATCTCCATTAAAAATCAGGGCATTTTGTTGTTGTTCGCCCAATCGGCTCCCAAAACAACCTGCACATCATAGGGGCTGGCAGGGTCATAGCGGTTGTATAGCTTGTTGGGCGATATGTTCATCAACTCCATCAAATAAGTCAAGGTGTGGGGGTTGCCGGTGAAATCGGTCATTGTCGTGGAGGTGTATACGTTATCGGCGTTGCTGACATCAACAACGTTAATTCCCAGGGACACCAGGTATGCTTGCGTGCGAGCTGCCAGCCCAGGCGTTTGAGAGCCGTTCTGCACCGACATCTTGGCATTTTCGGCTTTCATTAACTCCTCTTTGCTTTTGCCGGCAGAGGGGTTAATCGCTCCGCTGGCGGTGAAGATTTCATCGCGCAGCTGGCGGATTTGCTCGGGGCGAGGCTTGAGCACCTCCAGGCCATCGGGAGACCTGCCGAAAGTTACCTGGTCCGTACTAATAATGCCGCTACGGATGGATTCTACCGGGATATCTTTAACCAGCCAGGCAAGCCGGATGGCTTCGTCGAGACTCATGTTGGTATGGATGCCGGCAGAAATCGTATTATAAATATCGGGAGCCTTGGCGAATAACATGGGGAGCATATCATACTTGAGGATACGGTTGCGTATCGACAAGATGACCTCCTGCTGGCGTTTGGCCCGGTCGAGGTCCCCGCCCGGGGTATTGCGGGCGCGGGCATAACCCAAAGCCCATATACCAGGCAATCTTTGCCAACCTGGCTGTAGCTTTTTGACTGGTATATCTTTATTGTCTACTCCAATAATGTCAATTTTGATTGGCTCAATGATATTGACCCTGACACCACCGATCAGGTCAACGAATTTTACAAATGCTGAAAAGTCGATCTGGCTGTAATACTGGATGGGCACCCCCAGGAAACCCTCAACTGTTTTTATAGCCAGGCCTGGCCCACCCCCAGGCAGTTTATAGGCTTCACCCAATTGGTAAGCCGTGTTAATTTTCCCATACTTAAAACCAGGGATATTAACCCACAGGTCGCGGGGGATAGAAAGCATCCCGGCGGACTTAGACATCGGGTCAACAGTGAACAGGATCATGGTATCCGAACGGGACGGGCCTTCCCCTGTAGACCAGTCGCGGTAGTCCAGCCCCATTACCAGGACATTGACCCGGGTAGCACCATTCCAGGGCTCGGGGGTCGGCGCGCCTGGCGCTTCCCCGGAGATAACGGCCGCCTGGGTGGCATCGAGGGTGGGACCACCAGGCGTAAACTGCGGTGCACCAGGTGATGGGGTCTTGATCATTATCCCGGGCAGGTTGGTGATTTGCCAGGAAGTGACCAGGTCGCGCACCACGATATAGGTTAATACCGCGGTGATGATGACTGCGATCACAAAGACTATCAATAAAATCCAGCTCACGCCCTTGGATGCTAAGAATGATTTAGCTGTAGTTTTTTCTGTCTTGTTCGTCATATATTCTATACCTAAGTAACTTTACAATATCCTTAGATTTATATTCCTCAAAAAAATAGGGGTGAGGGGTTCTCGTGCAGGCTTCGCCCGCACGGGAACCCCCATCTTCCCCGAATTATCGAGATGATGCCTTAATTATAACATGGCGCTTGGGGTAACCATAGGTGGTAGTGGGGTTTCTAAGGGTTTTCTAACTACTCTCTGATAGAGAAAAAGCGGTATAATATACCCCATGGATAATCCAACAAGCCTCGATAATACTCAGCCTGTTAATGTATCCCCCAAACCTGAAGAGACCCCCCCTGAAACAGCAGATACAGGGGCAACGGTTCCTCTATCCCTGGAGAACACGATCCCTGTCGAAGCCCAGGATTACGTTGAATCACTCGGCGCCCCCATGTACGCTCAGGGGGAGGAAAGTAATTACCTACCGGGCCCGGGTATGCCTGCGGGCAGCAAGAAACGCTTGCCACGCTGGGCTTGGCTGGTGCTGGCAATCCTGGTTTTATTCCTTGCAGCTATTGTGAGCGGATTCGGTGGCTACCGCGCCGGCATCCGCGAGCGCCTGGCGGCTCAGGCTTTGCAGATTGCCCAGGGATTGAGCACTCAGTTCCAACTGGCCCAGCAGGATATGGATGCCGGGCGGTATGAGCTCGCCGTACAGCGGTTTGAGTATATCATTCAGAATGACCCTACCTTTCCTGGCGTCATTGACAAAATTACCCAAGCGAAGATGGCGTTGAGCACCACCGCTACAGCCACGGCAGCGCCGGTATATACACCGACCCCCATCCCAACCCCGGATACGCGTGGCGAGGAGGAAATGTTTAACAGCGCCAAGGCGGCGCTTGACGGCAAAGATTGGTCAACTGCCATCGATACGCTATTGAACCTGCGTACAGTTAACCCGGAATTCAAAGCGGCGCGTGTCGACGGTATGTTGTATGTCGCCTTCCGCAATCGCGGTGCGCAAAAAATTCTTCAGCAAGCTGATCTCGAAGGCGGCACTTACGACCTTTCACTGGCTGAAAAATTTGGGCCATTGGATGTCGAGGCCAGCAACTACCGCACGTGGGTCAACCTGTATGTCACCGGAGCCAGCTTCTGGGAGCTGGACTGGAAGCAGGCGGCTTATTACTTTGGGCAGGTGGCCCCCTTGGCGCCCAACCTGCGCGACTCTTCTGGCTGGACGGCCACCCAACGTTACCAGATTGCGCTCTCCAGCTATGGTGATGCCTTGGTGGAGCAAGAGGATTACTGCGCGGCAGAGGAACAGTACAACCTGGCCCTCTCTTACGGTGTTGCCATCCAGCCGACCGTAGAGTATGCCCACAACATCTGTTCTCCACCAACCGCGGTGCCTCCTCCGGCGGAAGCGACGCCAGAACCAACACCAACGCCTTGATCTAACCTATCAACGTGGAGGCGCAACATGCTATGTCTTTAGTAGAGACGCAACGTGTTGCGTCTCTATTGCGGTTTACCCGTTACCAGGGTCGCATCGGGCCTGTATAGAATTTATAAGGATGCTCTGGGTAGTAGTAATAGACAGAGCGGTCCGGAAAATTGGCGATGACCGCCGCGTCGGTGCGCGGGCCAACCGACCAGGCAAAGATGAAGGGGGTGGTTAGAGCTGGGTCTTCCAATTCCAGCAAAGCGCCGTAGGGCATCCAGCGGGGCGTATCCACAAAGATCAATGCCGGGGTAAAAGACTGGGCTTCCGGCGTCTGGAAAGGGGTCAGGTTCTCACGGCGGATGCCATATAAGCCGACCATCCCCTCCATTCGGGGAGGCAGGTAGAATACAAGATCAACCGCCACCAGGCAAGCCAGCAAGGCCGTGACAGCCAGGGGACGTGCCTTTTGCCAACCCTGGTATACCTCGGGCCAGCCTGCCAGCCAGGCGATACCCGCCGCGGTAACCAGAGTCAGACTGTAGAGGCTTTCGTAGTAATAGCGTGGGCCATACAGCCAGGCATTGACCCAATAAGCCAGGTAGATGATCACCAGGCTGGGAAACACGCTGGCTAGCAGCCAGGCGCTTCGATTGCGGCGCATGGCCCATAACCCAAAGGGCAAAAATATCCAGGAAAACCTGCCCCAACCGAACAAGTCTGCAGCGCCAACCCGCAGACCAAACCTGGCATCGAATAAAGCCTGTTTGATGGTATGTCCATAAGGTACAACCCCGTGTCCCGGCCCAAAACCCAACTTATCGTAGCTCCACCACAGAGTATAAGGATTGAGCAGAGCGTCTCCGGTCAGGGCATACTGCCAGACGAAGTGTAACCCTGTCATCAGTGCAACCAGCGCCCCAAATACCAGTAAGCGCCGGCGGGTAGCCTGGTCGCCATACACTAGCAAATAGAGACCGTGGATGGCAAAAGGTAGGGCTATACCGGTGGCGGTGAAGGGGCGGCTGAGGACAAAGACCCCCATTACCAGGGCTGCGCTCAGCGTTGCCAGCCAGGGAGATATCTGAGGTTGGCTGTCTGGCCCAAAGGCATCCAGCCAGGCGAGGGCGAAAGCTACGCTAAGGAACAATCCCCAGGGGTGTGAAAGCAGCGAGCCGCTGTTCAACAGCATGAAGGGCGAAGTGACCGTCAACCCAGCGGCGATAAGCCCTGCGGTACGTCCAAAGACTTTCGTCCCCAGGCGGTAGGTTAACCATACTCCCAGGCCGGCCAGCAGCGGGTTGACCCAATCCCGCAATCCCAGGATGATACCGAGGCCTAGCACCACCGGCCATCCCAGCGGGTATTTGCTAAAACGCTGGCCATCGAAATCCACCACAAAAGGCACCAGGAAGCTATCCGGGTTGGGCGGCGTAGGCAGGGTTAGATGCCCGCTGGCGACTGTCCTGGCCTGCCAGACATAGGAGAGCTCGTCTTCCAGGTGCGGTATGCGTTCATAGACGCGCTCGGTTATAAAAGCGGAGGCGAGTACAGCCAGCGAGCTGAGGAACAAGGCCAATAGATCAGTTTTAGACATCAGATGCCGTCGTCTCCGCACGGAGACGCATCATTCACCGCGGAGACGCAGAGTCCGCGGTGAAATAAAGTGTATATAATCATGCACTCTCCGCTTCTCTTGCGTTGGATATATTTAAGTTTTATATAATGACCTCAATGTCTCTAATGCTCGTTCGTGCAGGTATCCATTCGAGGCCAACACGCCGCGGTTGTGCCTCAGTGTCCGTCCAGTGGAAAAATCGAAGGGTGAGCCATCCAGGTCGGTGACCTTACCGCCGGCCTCCTGGATAATTAGCGAGCCGGCCGCCTGATCCCAGATTTTCTCACGGTAATCCAGCTTTGCTGGAGAAAGCAGACGCAGCAACAACTCACCCTGCCCGCCGGCCAGCAGGGCGTACTTGGCCTGGCTGTCCAGGCGTAGTGGATGAGTTTTTACCCCCAGACGACGGGCAAATTCATCCACTTGGCCCTGGTTGGTATGATCGGCCTCGTAGGAGCCTAGAATGCGCGCCTGGTCTGGTTCTGTGCAGGCGGATACCCGCAGGCCAACAAAATGCTCTGATCCATCCAGCGGGGTGACCCAGGTGCCTTTGTCGCGCACGGCGATCACCAGGGTACCATGGAGACCCCATAACCTGGCATCGCTACTACGGTCATTTGCCTGCATATCAGCCAATTGTTGGAAGGCGAGTTGCGGGCAGCCCAGGACACCGATCTGCACCTGGTTATCGATAAGCAGCGCCATGGCAACCACGTACTGGTCGCCGCGCAGAAAGCCTTTGGTGCCGTCAATAGGGTCTATTGTCCAGAAGCGTCGCGCAGGATCAGCAGAGCCGTAATCAATCCAGTCACACACCAGGTGCGGTGTGGCTTCGGGTAGGAACTGGGCAACAAAAGCTGTCACCTGTTCCAGGGTGGGGCGCTCTTCTGGGTTTTGCAGCTCGGCCGAGCCTTCCTCGCCAACCAGTGGATCTTGCGGAAAGGCTTTCTTCAACTGGCGGCCTACCAGGGCCTGCGAGGCGAAATCCGCCACCGTGACCGGCGAGTGGTCAGTTTTGGTTAGTGCCGGGGTGACGGTTTGAGCCTGGATATATTTTACCAGGCGTGACGCCAGGCGTACGGTATCAAGGGCAAAAGCCGCTTCGGGGGCACATAGGATGTGTTCGATCTGATTATCCATGAGGTATCTTAATATATATTTTTGCCACAGAGACACGGAGAGCACAGTGGATAAAATTGCTCAGATAAACAACACCGTGTTGTGTGTGTCTCTATGGTTTATTTGTTTTGAATTAACTGTCCAACCAGGTCATAAGCCATAGCGCCAGTGATATGAACCTGGACCATATCCGGCATAGTTTCACCAGGTGCAAGGCCTTCCACCAACACCAGGCCGTCAATCTCAGGCGCATCGCGGTAACTACGCCCAACCAGGATGGCTTGCTCTTTCTCTCCATCAGACTGGGAGGAGTCTTCTTCGACCTGGCCGCGCCCCTCGACCAGCACCTCCAGGCTCCTGCCGACCAGGGCCTGGTTTTTCTCCAACGAAATGCCCTGCTGTAAGATCATTAACTGTTCCCAGCGGGCTTGCTTGACCTCGGCGAGCACGGGATCTCCCAGAGGCTCGGCCGGCGTCCCGGACTCAAAAGAATACTGGAAAGCGCCCATCTTATCGAAGCGGATTTCCCGTACGAATTCCAGCAGGGTATTAAATTCTTCGTCCGTTTCACCCGGGAAACCGACGATGAAGGTAGTTCGCAGCGATAAATCGGGCATGGCAAGGCGCATTTTTTCTAGGGTGTGGTAAACCCAGTCAACATTGGCCGGACGGCCCATGCGCCGCAGGGTGTCCTGGTGAGCATGCTGGAGGGGTATATCCAGGTAGGGCAAGATCTGTGGGTGGATCGCCATTGTCTCGATCAAAGCATCGCTGATAGCACCGGGGAAGGTATATAGGATGCGAATCCAGTTCATTTCTGGAGTGGCAGCCACCAACCCTTGCAGCAAGCTCACCAGACCGTCCTTCATCCCCAGGTCATGACCGTAATCGGTGGTATCCTGAGCCAGAAGGATCAGTTCACGCACCCCAGCGTCCCGCAGAGCACGCGCTTCGGCCAGGATCATTTCCATCGGGCGGCTGACCAGCGATCCCTTGATCAGGGGGATAGCGCAGAAGGTACACGGGCGGCGGCAACCATCAGCAATCTTGAGGTAGGCGCTGGCGCCCTGCACCGCTACCTGCATCACACCTTTCACATCTATCCCAATCGTGGGGGTATCCGGCAGGTGGCAGATGGGTCCGGCCGGCTGCCCGTGGGCATAGTCCCGGCAGCGCAGACGTTGCACCAGGTCGACAATATCCATCCAGCGGCGTGTGCCCAGGATGCCATCCACTCCCGGCACCTGAGCTGCCACTTCGGCCCCATAACGCTGGGTCAGACAACCGGCGGCGATCAGCAGCTGCCCGGGCCGCTTGTTGGCTGCCAGCTCGCGCAGCACCTGGTAGGACTCCTCCCTGGCGGGAGCGATAAAGCCGCAGGTGTTGACCACCAGCACGTCGGCTTCATCTGGCTCTCCCCGTGGATGATACCCAGTTCTGGCGAGCAGTTGCGCCATGGAATCTGAATCCACGGTATTTTTAGCGCATCCGAGAGAAATCAGGTGAAATGTCTTGGTAGGCATTATTTATCAGGGCTTGCGTGTGGGGGTCGGGGTGACGGGTGCCGCCAGAGTAGATGTGGAGGTCACGGTGGCAGTGGGGGTCTGGACACCTTCGCCCGTAAAAATACGGTCAACGACTTCCCCTGCAAAACCAAGCGGACCCAGATCTTGCTGGTTGTAGTAAACCTGCAGGCCAGAGCCATTGCCGGTCACCACCTCGATGCGCTTATCGCCAGAGAAGGGATAAGCGCTGCCGGGCAAGACGCGTCCCTCGAAGGCCACCTGTCCGTCCACAATCACGCGCATCCAGGCTCGCTGGCGGATGGCGATGTTTATTTGGATTTTTCCAACCTCAGCGGCAAGCAGGGTGGCATCGCCGGTGACATCAACCTGGGTGGTGACATCGGGAACCAGAGGGGTGATGGTGGGTAAGATGGACTGCGTTGGGGTAAGTGTGGGCGAGGATGAGGCCAGTAAAACCACGCCCGTGGGCGTTGATAGGAGCACATCAGCGATAGGCGGCGGTGTAGGGACAATCCTTTTCGCCTCTGTGGAGCGGGTGGCAAAAACCTTGAACGCGCCCCAACTAACAAAGCCGATCAATACCAGCAGCAGGGTTGCTCCCCAGAGCAATTCACCCATGGATACGCGGTGGGTTGTACTGGCGGGGCGGATGGGAGCGGCGGGAGGATGCGGCGAGGGTTGGCTGCGCTGTGCCTGGATGCGCTGCGGTTGGCTGGCCAAGAAGCGGGCTTGAAGCCCATCGGCAAAACCCAGTAAAAGTGGATCGGGGTCCATGCCTAAAAAGTTAGCGTAATTTTTCAGCATACCGCGACCCTGCACGGAAGACGGCAGGAGGTCCAGGTCACCTTCTTCCAGCGCCTGTAAATAGTGCATGCGCACATGGGTATGCGCTTCTATTTCCTCCAGCGAAAGCCCCAAGATTTCCCGGCGCTGGCGTAATTGCTGGCCGATTTGAACAAAGTAGACTTTGCTGGCCGCGTTTGTCTCGGGAGCGGGCGGAGGAGGTCTTTGCTCCTGGGTTGAAGGAATCTTCTGGATTGGAGGGAGAGGCACATGCATCGCGGCCTGAGGAGGCTGCTCGGCTGGCCGCCTAGTGGAGCGGCTGCCGCCTAGCCTTTCAAGCAATGGCTCCGGGTTTAAGCCCAAAAAATCGGCGTAGGTTCGCAGGAAGCCGCGCGCCTGGGCAGGCGAGGAAAAAGCTTCAAAATTACCCGCCTCCATGGCCTGCAAGTGATGCAGGCGGATGCATGTTGCCTTGGCTACATCTTCCAGGCTTAGCTTGTGCGCCTGGCGCACCTGGCGCAATTCCTGGCCAAAGGTTTCGTTCATGGGATTTACCGCGCAGAACCGGTCTGCCCCGGGTGGAACAGAATCGGCATAATTTATGAATTCTGATAACCTATTTTACTAGCCAGAGACACAAATGTCGTTAAGTGGCCTCACGGACGCCTAACTATTTTTCCGCTTCAGCTTCAGGTTTGGTCTCAACCTCGGCTTCGGCTATGGCTGCCGCCTCGACTGCATCTTCGCTTGCCGCGGCTTGCTCCGCCTCGGCCTCGACTACCTCGCCAGTTTCTGTCAGTGTCTGGCCCTCGCGGTAAACAATCACATTCACGACCGGGACTAAATCCATCGTCAAGCGCACGGGAACTTTGAATTCCCCCAATGTGCGGATAGGTTGGTGGTCAATCTGGTGACGCTCAAGATCAAGGCCAGTCTTCTCCCGGATGGCGTCTGCGATTATCTTGGTGCTGACTGAGCCATACAGCCTATCTGTCTCGCTAGCCCTCATCGGGAAATGCAGCACTATATCCGCCAACTGTTCTGCCACGCCGCTCATTTCTTGGTTGAGGGCGGTGCGTTTGGTAGTGGCCTTAGCGCGAATGCGCTCTGCCTGGCGCATGGCGCCGGCGGTTGCCAGGATAGCCAGACCCTGCGGGATCAAGTAGTTGCGTCCGTAACCGTCCGCAACTCTTTTAATATCGCCTGCCCGGCCCAGTTTATATACATCTTTTAATAAAAGTACCTTCATGCTATCAAGCCCTTTCTTTGAAATTTCAGACCTGACAGATCTTGGTGACCTTACAGGTCCTTGTGATCAAGATTCCCGGGCGAAGGGTACACCGCACGAGAAATATGATTTTACCAGAAGGGTGGTAGGGAGTCAATAAATTGATATAATCATTTACATATGCCGGGACAGGAACGCTCTTTTCGCGCTGAGGCAGTGGTATTAAACCACTGGGATTACGGCGAAGCCGACCGCATGGTTGACCTGTATACGCTGGAACTTGGTAAGGTGCGCACGATTGCTAAAGGGGTGCGTAAAGCCCACTCGCGCAAGGCCGGGCATCTGGAGCCCTTCACCCGCGTCAGCCTGCTGCTGGCGCGCGGCCGCGACCTGCTCATCATCACCCAAGCCGAGACGATTGATGCCTACCTGCCGCTGCGCGATGATCTGCTGCTTGTCGGCTATACCTCCTATGTGATCGAACTGCTGGATCGTTTTACCTTCCCCGAGGAAGAGAACCGCGCCATTTACCGCCTGCTGACCAATACCCTACCGCGCTTGACCGAAAACGTCGATATCCCTCTAGTCCTGCGCTACTATGAGCTGAACCTGCTCAAACTCACTGGTTTCCGGCCGCAGTTGTTCAATTGCGTGCAGTGCCGGGCCGAGATCAAGCCGCAAGACCAGTATTTTTCCTCTGAGCAAGGCGGGGCGTTGTGCCCAAACTGCGGGCCGGGGAATGCCAGGTCCAGGCCGGTCTCAATGCAGGCGCTGAAATATTTGCGCCACCTACAGCGCAGCACTTATGCCGAGGCGCGCAAGGTCAGGCCGGCGGAGCAAGTACATCGTGAGATGGAGATACTTATGCAAGACTATATCACGTATCTGTTGGAACGCAGGTTGAATACGCCGGTGTTTTTGAGGAAGGTGAAGCCTAAAATCAATCACGAATAACACGAATGGACGAACAACGCGTATTGGGGTATATTAGTTAGAAAGTTGGATTTTCTTACTTATGGAGGGTCACCTTATGGGTTCAGCAACCTTTTTCAAATCCCGCATACGCCCCAAGGGACAAGTCACTATACCAAGTGAAATCCGTTCTATCCTTGATTTAAAGGAGGGCGACGACTTAATCTTTCACCTGGATGAAAAAGGCCGGGTGATCGTTGACCGCGCCCGCATTATCCCCCCGGACCAGGCCTGGTTCTGGAGTGAGCATTGGCAGCAGATGGAGCGTGAGGTGCAGGCGGATATTGACGCGGGCAATGTCTTAGAATTCGATAACATCGAAGATTTCATTGAGTATCTGGATAAAGTTGAAGATGCCAAAGATTAGGTCCAGTCCGAGTTTCAAAAAATCATATCGGAAATTACCAGAAGTAATCAGGGCTAAGGTAAAGAAAGCCTCGACTCTTTTGGCTGAAAACCCAAAATACTCCTCTTTACAGACAAAAAGCATCCAGGGTTTTGCCGGTATTTATGAGGCGCGGGTGGATCAGAATTATCGCCTTACTTACGAGCGATTATCAGGCGATAAGCTTCTACTGCGGGTGGTTGGCAGGCATGATGAAACCCTGAAAAATTCGTGACATGAAGTTTCCATCATATCCTATCTCTACTCCATGATTCCTTACTCAAGCGCCTCAACTACGAGTTGGTTCACGCTGATATTCTGCGAGGCTGCTTTGCCCCCATTTTTCTGTGCAGATCCGAAGTGACCCGTAGGTTGGGTTGAGCTCAGCGAAACCTAACCTATTTCATTCATTTCCAATATTCACCGCAAATTGAACCGTATCCTGCAATCCCCAGTCTGCTGGATAAATACCCCGCCTGACAAAGTGGCAAAAGCTGGAGGATTCCTATTCAAATGGCGAACAAACAAACCCGTGTTTGACAGGATTATAGTGTATATACTCAATATGCCGGTTAAAATCATCCTCATCCCGTATTTGATGTTCCCTGTATCGTCTTTGCCAGACCGCCCGTTCGCCTTTTGACCGCCGCGATTCGGAAACGGGCAAGCTTGCCTGCTCGCACCAATGACGGGTGAAGTAGCTTTTAATCAATCGCCAACGGGTAGGATAATCACTATCCCAAATAGGGAGTGTCCATAGCATGTGTAAGTGGTCTGGGAGGATGACATGCGCATCAATTCTAAAGGCATGTTTATGTAAAACGTAACGGCACGCCTGGCGAAGCGTTTCAACAGCTTCCCCTCTGGTAAAAATGGGCATACGTTGATATGTTACTACTGTGAAGAAGAAGGTTACTCCGTGAATTAGAACACGACGGTATTGCATGAAGTCATTATAACTTTTTCGTTGGGTTTCGGGCAAAGCCCTCATCCCACCCAACATATTTTTGTACGGTTTCGCTGCGCTCAACTCAACCTACTAGCCACATCCTCGCGTACCGCCCGGGCGCGCAAGTCGCCCTCCGATTCGTCCGGTAATAAAGCCAGCGGGTCTGCTTCAATCAATGCTTTGGCTGTGTTAATCAGCTCCACCAGCGGAATGGCTTGGATTTCGGACTGGCCAACCTGCACGCGGCGGGTGATAGCTTCGACATGCGGCCCAATCTGCTGGAAGCCGCTGGAAGTCCCTGGCCAGCCTGGGCAGGCGACTACCCCGGCGGGGGTCAAAGCCCAACGCAGGAACTGCTTGCGCCCGGCCAGTTTTTCGGCGTAATGGATCGAGGTATTGACGGTGTGGGTCACGCCGACCAGCAGGACATAGGCCTGGGATTCAGCCAGCACTCCGATGGGTGCCAGGGGGTCAGCGATGGTTTGAGCAGCCAGGGCTTGGTCAACATTGATTCCGGCAAAAGAGAGCATGGGGTGCATTGAGCGGTGGGCGTGCGGGTGTTGGCGCAATGCTTCTGGCACCGCGCCCATCATGGCATCAGCTGGCATGTGCGTTGAGAAAAATTCTGCCATGAGGTTAGCATCCCTGCTTCTGCCGTATTCCAGGCCGTTATTCTCCGGACCGACTTCGGGGATAAGCATGGTTTTATAGGTGAAAGTGGGCATCATCAGACCGGAAAATGCCCCCAGCAAAGCGCCTACCACGGTCTCGGCGCTGCCGCGCACCTCATCCCCGAAAGAGGAAAGGGAAGCATGGGCGATGGCCGGGCAGTCCAGCCCCAATTGGTTCAAGGCCTTGGCGATTTGGCGGTAAGTGAGCATAAGTCCTCCCTTTAAAACCTGACAGGTTTCTAGTGTTACTTTAAAGATGGATAAACACTGTTTCCCGAGTGAAGTGCCAGCAAAGCGCCTATAAAAACCTGTCAGGTCTACTTCCCCTGCCATTGGGCCGAGCGTTTTTCGGTAAACGCTCGCATACCCTCTTTTTGGTCGGCAGAAGCGAAGAGGAAGTAAAAGAGGCGTTGCTCACTGGCTAGACCACCGGAAAGGAAGGACTCGAATGATTGGTTGACAGCTTCCTTGCCCAATTGGACGGCCAGTGGTGCTCGGGTGGCGATTTCGGAGGCCAACGCCAGGGCTTCATCCAGGTATTTCTCTACTGCTGCCACGCGGTTGACCAACCCGTATTTCAGGGCTTCTTCAGCTGTTAATATGCGGTTGTTGAGCACCATTTCCATAGTCAGGACTTTACCCAGGGTGCGCGCCAGTCGCTGTGTCCCACCCGCGCCGGGGATTACGCCCAGGGTGATCTCCGGTTGGCCAAAGTGGGCGGTGTCGGAAGCCACGATCATATCGCAGGACAGGGCCAGCTCGTTGCCGCCTCCAAGGCAGTAGCCGGAGACCGCGGCGATGACAGGTTTCTTGATGTTCAAGATGCGGTGGAAAGCAGCCAAATAATCCTTCCTCAGCATGTCCACCGCAGAGGACTCCGCCATTTCCTTGATATCCGCCCCGGCGGCAAAGGCGCGCTCGTTGCCGGTGATGACCATGGCGCCAATGGCCTCATCACCATCGAAGGCCTGCAACGCGTCCATTAACTCGGTCAGCATGAAGGGGTTGAGGGCGTTCAAAGCCTGCGGCCGGTTCAGGCGCACCAGCCCCACCCGCCCGTGGACTTCCGTGAGAATGGTGGTGTATTCTGTCATCGCACTCTCCTCTTTCTTATCTCTCAGCGGTTTGCTCATTTTTTAGTTATTATTTTATTCGTGCCATTCGTCTATTCGAGACATTCGTGATAGAAAGATCACAGATTTCACCATATAACCCCTTGCGGGTCAGTTCCGTCAGGAACACCGGGTCGATCTGGTTCCAGCGCGCTGCGGCTGAAGAGGCGGTCACCCGCAGGTAATTAGCGGTCAGGCCGCTCAGCATCCAGCCCTCTCCGATGGCGGTACACCCACCCAGAGGCTCTCCCTGCTCCCACAGCACTTCCAGGGTTTGGCCTAGGAAGCGGCGGCGATAGCGTGAGGCTGCCTTGGCAAAGACGAGGCGCATGGCGGCGTTGCGCTCCTTGCGCAGCGAATGAGGCACCTGTTCCGGCATGGCGACGGCACGGGTCCCCGGGCGGGCGGAATAGGTGAAGACATGCCCACCAGCAAAATCCATCTGCTGCACAAAAGCCAGGCTCTCGGCGAATTCCTGCTCGCTCTCACCGGGGAAACCCACCATGATATCCGTGGTGATGGCCACATCCGGGATGGCTTTCTGGGCAGCCTTTATCAGCCGGGTATAGGCTTGCGGCGTAGTGCGGCGCCCCATACGGTGCAGGGTCTGCGTGCAGCCGGACTGCAGCGGCAGGTGCAGGTGAGGGCAGAGCCGAGAGTCGGCCCAGAGCTTGAAAAAGTCTTCATCCAGGTCCCAGGGTTCCAGTGAGGAGAGCCGCAGACGCGGCACAGGGGTCTGGGATAGGGTGGTTTCGACCAGGCAGCGTAAGGTTGTCGGGGGCGTAAAATCGTGCCCCCACGACCCCAGATGGACACCGGTCAGGACGACCTCCTGCACATCACCAGCCAAGGCGGCGTTGATGTCCGCCAGCACTTCGCCTGCAAGCCGGCTACGCCCTGCCCCGCGCGCCAGGGTGGTGATGCAGAAGGTGCAGCGATTATCGCAACCATCCTGCACCTTAATGAATGCACGTGTGCGCATACGAGCGCCGGGCACAGGCTGGCGCGGTACCATGAATAGGCCTGAATCTGGCCTGCCAGCGTGCATTCTCTTAACCAGCTTGTCCTTGGTTATATTAGGTACAACCTGGCTGACGCCCGGCATCGCCGCGGCCTTGTGCGGTTCCATGGTGGCCCAGCAGCCGGTGACGATGACCTGCTGGCTGCCGCTGCGGGCAGCCTGACGGATTTTCTGGCGCGAGTCGGAAGCAGCGCTGGCCGTCACCGTGCAGGTGTTGATGACAGCCAGATCGGCCGCCTGGGGGGTAGGCACCAGGGTATGCCCGTCAGCTAAAAACTGGCGGGCAAAGGTCTCGATTTCGCTCTGGTTCAGGCGGCAGCCGACCATATCCAGAAAGATTTTCATGGGATTTTGTAGAAATATCTCACTAAGGGCTCGAAACCACCAGGTTATCAAAGCGGACATCCAGGTTGGTGTCGCCAAAAATGCCGGCCAGCAGGCCAACATCACCCGAGTCAAGGTCGGGGTCTTCCACCGAGGTGAGCATCTGCCCGTTGACATATAAGGTCAATTTATTTGTGACGCAGTCACCTCGCAGGTGATTAGTGGCGTTGCCCTTTTTGATAATTTCGCTGGTAGTCATTTTATCGGTGCCCAGCAGCTTGGGTCCAGCCCCCTCGATGACTTTGGTGATCCCATAGTAACCATCGCTGCTGATGAAGAAAGCGTAGAAGTTGGCTTCGTCCTGGTAACGGCAGATTAGCCCGAAGACGTTGTTATCGCTCCCTTCGGCCTTTGTGACATCCGCCTCAATACGCAGGTCATTGAACAACAGCTTAGGATTGGCCCAAAGCGTACGTTTGGGTTGAGTGACCTGAATGCGGTAAGTGCCCTCGAGGTAATCGGTGGTTCCACCGTCTCCAGATAGCCGATCCCAACCGCTGGAGGGGTCAGAGAAATCATCCTTGAAGTAGACCTCACCAGAGCCAGCCTGCTGGTCGCCGCTAGCGCCAGGCAATCCAAGGCCCTGGCAGGCTGTGAGAACCAGCGTGAAGATCAGGGCTATCACACGGATGAGCAGCTTCTTACTGCTATGGTTGATAATTTGGCCAAATCGTAGATTCATAAA
>Ga0315295_10002109_pt1 | contig 16931 bp, 13 predicted proteins | sample YL17G14_0_MG_FD_204453 | JGI IMG/M metagenome (GOLD analysis project Ga0315295, IMG submission 204453) | Sediment microbial communities from Yellowstone Lake, YNP, Wyoming, USA - YL17G14_0 | ecosystem: Environmental > Aquatic > Freshwater > Lake > Sediment | place: USA: Wyoming | collected... | reverse complement strand
GCTGATCTTAAAGAGAAACAAAGTGAATCGGCAAAAATGAGTAATATAAAACTACAGATTGCTCAAATAAAAAATGTGCCCTCACTTTTGGGTGAAAAAGATGTACTGAAAGTGCTCCAGCTCATGTCCGGTACGATCGTCGTCATGATATTTCAATTGTCACAATTTATAAAATCACCAGCCATATAACCCTGTCAGGGACATGGGTATATGGAACCGGAAATGCCGTAACAATTCCTACATCTGAGTATTATGCACCAACACATCTTGATAACGATCCTTATTCCTATAACCTTCACTATAGAAATCTCTCTGGCAATGTGGTCAAAGACTATAGCATCAAGAACAATTTCAGGATGAAAGCGTATCACAGGCTCGACATAGGCATTCAATTTCATAAAGAAAAGAATGGGGAGAACGGATATGGGAAATCTCGGTTTATAATGCTTATAACCGGATGAACCCTTTTTATTATTACACCGATTATAAGGTTGTTAACAATAAAGAATACGGGATTCTGAAGCAGGTTAGCTTGTTTCCCATTATTCCGTCCTTTACTTATTCTTTTAAATTCTAAAACATGCTGCCGGATAATACAAAATACTGGTTTTGGCTTCTTGTGCTAATAACAATAGTTTCATCTGAAAGAGATGTTGAGTATGTTAAACTACCTGAATTCAAACAAAACTGGTCATATCCTCTTTTATTTCACCTGCTGATTCAATATCTTATGTTAGAGTAACTTCGAACCAGAGAATATTTGGTGAATTAAATTCGGATGAGACTCCAGGGAACCTGACAGCATTTTTATCAGACGATTCCAATGAAATCGTTCTTGACACTACCGAAAACGGTTTTAAGATTAGCCATGAAAAAATTGCAATAAAATACGGGAAGACCTATAAGTTGAGGTTGGAGAGTGAAAAAGGTTTGTCAGCTGAAGCTACCTGCACCGTTCCTCTGAAAAGGAGTTCTTCCCTTAAAGCAGATACATTTACAGTAGTGAGACAATCTCCTGAACCCAGCTGGCCGGCCTACAGGACTTTACACGTCAGGGTGACTTTTACAGATTTTCAAAAGGAAGAAAATTATTACAGGCTATTCGGCATGGTTACAGGGTATTACACTAATCTGAATACGGGGAACACATGGCTTCAATCTGAGTATGTACGATTTGACCAGGAATATCTTACTGATAAAGGGTTTGATGGGAAAGAGATTGTTCAGAGCACAATAGACAATCTTAACCCTTTTATTGGTGATTCCTGTTTCGTGAAGATTAACCTTTTAAATACTGAGAAATCTTACTATTTATACCATAAGTCGTTGGATAATTATAACAATGGTGAAAATCCTTTTGCCGAAGTTACCCCTGTGTTTTCGTATGTTACAGGTGGATTAGGAGTTGTCGCAGCCTGTACTATCGATTCAGTTGTAATCCGGATAAAATAATGTTAAGAGAGGCTCCTCAAGATTTACTTAAAATGAATTGAGTTTCATAAGATTTCCTTATCAGGTTAAAAAAGATTGAATATATATCTGATTATCTGATTATTGATAATCGTTTCAAAACATTAACAATACATTAACATTATTCTGTGCAACAATAAGCATCTCTCTACGTCTATAGATTGAAAAGAAAAGGACAGTAAGAAACAATTTTTTTGGACAGTTTTTTGGACAATTATTTTATTACTAATTAAATTTTCTTTGCCATGAAAAGAGTAGTTTTAGTAACAGTATTGATCTTTGCAGTCAGTCTGGTATCTTTTGCAAGAAAATTTGTAGCAGAAGGAAAGACTTATTCAGCCCTTGGAAATTACAAGATCGAGATAGCCGATAATCCCGTTGCTCTTAAGGGAAAAGAGCTGAAAGCTTTTGTAATATCCTATGAGAATACGAACATGGAAGTTACCGTTGCATTCGATAAAAACCGCAAGGGTATGACCTATTATGTTCTGTCCGATAACCTTTCGGTCAAATATGTTTGCACCGGGAACCATTTCGGAGTTGCCAAGCTAAATAAGGAGCTTGAAAAAGATGGTTACAGAACGTCTGATTCAGCACTTAACAGAAGTGAGTATTTCCATCAGAAAGTTATTACAACCGGTTCGAACTGCGATCTGGACAATTCCAAACTGATCGCGGCTTTTTATCCAATGCTGATCAATAACTACGAAAACATACTTGCTGCAAAGTAAAGATCTTCTCTCAGGCCATCCGGCCGATTCTACGATCAGGTTTTAGTTTAACTCAGGAAAGGCATTGCCAGATGTCTTTCCTTTTTTTTTATATATATCAAAACAGATAGTCCAGGCCTATATATAATCCGGAAATCCCATCCTGAGGGTCAAAGGGTTTCGCAAATTCAGCGGAAAAAACAAAATTCTCGTTTTTAACAATCTTTAGTCCGCCACCCAGCGACTTATGAACTGTTTTATCTGTTCCCCTGAAAAATTCATTGCGGGCAGCCGGCGGCACATTGCTCATGTCAATTTTTACGGGTTTCAGAATTCTTCCGGCATCCATGAATGCTACCACTCCAAGATACCAGTTTTGTTTAACTAACCGTGCATTGAACAGACGGGATCTCAATTCAAAATTGCCCAGGATAAAATCACCGGTCATAATACGGTTCATCAGGACACCCCTGATTGTACTGACTCCTCCATAGCCTTCAGAGCTCAAAAATGTTGTCAGAAGCTGTCTTGTATAATAAGCCTGATTATCTTCCAGATTTGTATTTAGCCAAATCCTGTAAGCAAAAGTAAGCCTGTTTTTAATTACTCCAAGGTATTGTTTATGTATAAGTCCTATATTAAGTCCTGAAAAATGATCTTTACTGAGAAAGAATGGCATCCATCTGACATTCAACTCTGTATATATTCCTTTATCGGGATTGGTCAGCCTGTTTCTTGAATCGTATATCAATCCGACCAATACAGAGTTCACAAAACCTCCGTTCCTTTCAGATTCTTTTATGATTCCCCAGTCAGTATACCGCTCATATAAAGTTGGAATATGCCTTAGCTTTTTATCGGCGTCCAGCTTCCTGTTAAGCTTTGTGATATTTACAGTATCTATATCATAATCACCTGCTGACCACCCTATATGCCACTGGAACTTACTTTTACCTATAGTGTCCTGGATATTTGCATAAAGCTGAAAAACTTTTCGATCCTGTCTGTAGAACATCCTCGATCTGTATGCAGTGTCTTCATCAACTTCCCATGAATGATTATAGCAGGACTCATTCCCGTTAAAACCGTAGAAAGGATAAGCCTGATTCGCGACATATCTTATCCCCGCAAGGAAACGGGTACCCGGCAAGAGCGTAAATGAATCATAATCAAGATAATAATCTGAGCTCCCCCTGGTTAACCTTGCTAATTGCAGTCGAAATTGCTGCACATAATCAGGATAACGGAAACCATTTCCATAGTCATATGGATTAAGAATAATACCATACATTAACCCAAGGTCCGAGTCAAATGCAATTGCAGGCAGATATGAGAGATCCCAGCCTTTCTTTACAGAATCAGCGGTATTCTGAGGTAAACAATTTATTGAATAAAGCAGAAAAAGGACTAAGAGAATGACTTTTTTCATAAAGGAACAGTTAATTGATTAAGCAAATTAAAAAATAAAGTATTAACTACGATTAAATAAAATCATTTATCCACGGAGCAATAATATCTTTTTCAAAAATATTTATACCAAATATGAAAAGGCTTATCTTTACATTTAGGGACCTCATTTTATAAAAAGATGAAAGACATAAGAGTATTAATAATACTGATATTAATTTTTCATTCATTCGGTTTTTCGTTATCAGGACAGACACCAAAAGCTGAAAAAGGGGTGCTAGACCTCAGACAGTTTGCACATAAGGATAAGTTTATTATCAGTTTAAACGGGGAGTGGGAGTTTTACTGGAAAAAGATGCTTTATCCGCGTGATTTTGTGCTTCCTGCGAAACCCAAACCTGATCTGTATGGCGATGTCCCATCATACTGGACTGATTATTCAGGTGAAAAAATAAAGACAGAAAAATACGGCTATGCCACATACCACCTGACAATATTATTGCCTGTAAATTACCGCTTGCCACTTGCTTTTAATGTTCCGGTATTTGATTCATCTTTTGACCTGTGGGTAAACGGTGAATTAAAATTCTCCAATGGACAAACAGGAAAATCAGAAGCTGAAGCAAGACCCGGATACAGACCCTCCATTTTCAGATTTATTCCGGCGACTGATACACTTTCTGTTATAATTAATGTTTCAAACTACTCTCATCGCAGGGGGGGATTCTGGTTACCAATGCAGATCGGGACATTCTTTGAGGTGCAAAAGGCAAAAGCAAATATATGGGCAGGAGGTTACGCTACCATGAGCATCCTGAGCGGTTTTGCATTATTCTTTTTAATTTTCTTTATCCTTTATCCAAAGGACCGGATAATGGCATTCTTCAGCATGGCCCTGCTGGGATTGGCCTTAAGACCGCTGTTCACATCCAACTTTCTGATTTATGATTTTTTTGAAGTAAGCTGGGTATGGACAGTAAAGCTTGAGTATTTATGCCTGTTCGTGGTCATGTTTGGCTGGACATGGTTCGCAGATAGCCTCTATCCTTCAAGATTTATCAGGATAGTTTCTTATATAATTACCTCAGTTTTTTCAGTTGCATTCATTCTTACATTGATTTTTCCTGTCAGGATTTTCAGCTATTCCACACTTGCATATTACCCTTCAATGATAGTCCTGATCGTTTATGTCCTGTACAGTAGCCTCGCAGGTATAATAAAGAAAAGACTTATTAACTGGATCTATTTCGGGGCATTTGTTCTTTTTACTGCAGGCGCCATACATGATATAGTGGTATCTCTTGGCAAATCATACAGTTCCGTAGGTTATGTAATGTCTTTTGTTGTGGTAATATTCATTTTCATTCAGGCTGTGCTGCTCCTTTATAAATGGGTGATCGCATATTACGAGAAGGAACGGCTTCAGAAAGAGCTTGAGTTCCTGAATCGTAATCTTGAACAGATGATTAATGATAGAACTCTCGAATTAAAAACAAGGAATGAAGAAATAGAAAAGCAGAGCATTAAGATCGCACTTCAGAATAAGGAGCTTTCAGAAACAATCCAGCTTAAAAACAAGATCTTTTCAGTGATTGCCCATGACCTTAGAAGTCCTGTGGTTAATATACTTTATATGCTTAATCTCCTTAAAGAGGAGGAGTTTAAAGAGAAGTATGACACTTTTGCAAATTCAAGTATCCAATATGCTCAGCTGGTTATTAACCTTCTGGAAAACATGCTGGTATGGGGAAGAGGACAGGAAGACAAGATAAAATACTCTCCGGAAAAACACGATCTGGCTAATATAATTCTGACCAATCTGAGCATTTATAAGGAGACCTCCGACAGAAAAGATATCTCGGTTATTTTCACCCAGATCGGAAACTCTGTTGCATATTTTGATAAGGACCTTATTGATATAGTTATCCGGAACCTTTTGTCAAATGCAATTAAATATACCCAACGCGAAGGAAGAATAAGTATCCTGGTGAAGGATAAAACAAATGATGACGGACAAATAATGCTTAAAATCTGCGACAATGGCATCGGTATTCCCGCAACAAAGCAGAAATATCTCTTCACATTTACCGAGATTGAAAGTACACCCGGCACAGAAAATGAAAAGGGTACAGGACTCGGACTTAAGCTCTGTCATGAACTTGTAAAGATCAATAAGGGAACAATTGAGGTGGAAAGTAAAGAAGGGGAAGGAACATGTTTCATTATTAACCTTCCTGAATAAGAGGCAGTTACTGCATAAACCGGAAATTCATCTGGTTCATAAAAAAAGGGACGCAGAAACAGAACTGTATCCCCTCTGTTCTCTCAATAATCATTAATCATTTCTGGTTAATATATTCCTTCAGAACTTCAACATATTCTCTGAATTTGTCCTTGCCCAAAACTGTCATACGGCACAAGGTCTGCGGATAATTTCCTTTGAATGATTTTTCTATCTCGATATAACCTGCATCTTTCAGCTTGTTTAACTGAACACTAAGGTTACCTGCTGTTGCACCCGTCTGATCCTGAATCCAGGTAAATTCAGCCTCCTCAGCAGTCATGAGCGCTGCCACAATAGCAAGCCTCAACTGCGAATGCAATAAGGGATCAAGTTCTTTGAACATGGCCTACAAGTTTTTCTTTCTTAGCATGTATCCCGGAATCAGGTAACCGCATATCAATGCAACCGCGCTAACCATGCTTCTTAAGTAATCGGTTTGTACATTGACGGCGAGAACGGCAAAAAAAATAAACAACAAACCTCCGATAATCAATGGTCTGAAACGAGCCATTACTCCTGTTATTACTGTAGGGATAGTTACCACTGCAAGTATGTATGGTTCAGGAGATTCATGCCGCATACATGCCACATATACCATCAGGAATATTATAATTCCCGAAATAATCCAGATATAAGAGATTACCTTTTCGAAGAAATTCTTGTAGCCCCTTTTAACATAATGCTTTTTTACGTAAAAAAACTGAATTATCAGAGCGATCAGTACGAGTCCGCCCCAGGTCAATCCACTCAGCAGACCGACATTTTTCCATTCATTCATTCTGCCCGCATGCCAGAGAATAAAAGCTTCGATCAGGGAAGCAATTGCAATTAACCATCCCCATAAAAGGAAGAAAAAGCTGTCCGTCTTGAGGTTGTTCCTGGTATTCGAGATCACCTTGCCTATCAGATTTAGGCTCTCATCAGGAGTCATTTGTTTTTCCGAATTTTCCATTTCTTTATATTTTATTAATTAAACATATTGCAAATATAAACTACTTTATTTAATAAACCAAATAATTCTGCAATTATTTTTTGACTATGGACAAAAATCTTCCATAATCAACTGCAATTATTGATTAATAGGTTTATTGAAATGATTTGCAATTGCTAAATTTCAATCAATAGTAAGACTTGCTAGTCCTTCCTTATCGAGGATTCTGATATTTTTTCTTTCAGCCTGCAGATATCCCTCCTCCTCAAGCTCCCCAAGAGCTCGTGCAACAGAAGGTCTGGCAACTCCGAAAAAATCGGCAAGATCATTCTGCGTCATATCCATTGTTACATCAGTTCCCTCCTTCCCTGCTTTCTGAAGAATATAATGTGCAAGCTTGTCTTTTATAGTCTTGAAATTCAGGAATTTGATTTTCTCTGAAAGAAACTGCGACCTGTTTGAGATCATATTGAGGAAATTGATAAGTATCTTATCATTGCTCATCAGTAATTTTAAAAAAACCGGTTTATCCATAACAAGAATTTCTGCATCTGTTATTACAATTACGTTTACCGGAAACCTGTTCTTATTTCCGAACATGAAGGCTGATGCAAGGGCACAGGGGGCCGAGCGTTAAGAAATAGCCCGGTGAGCCTGTCCCGATTTATCGGGGGCTATTTTAGCGAAGACGCCAGATTGCGGGGGAGGGCGCAGGGCACAGGGCGCTGGGTGCAGGGCGCAGATTAGGACCAAGTACCAACCTGCAAGCAGAATAATGAACAAGGATTAACGATTTATGATTTAAGAAGTATATTGGTTAATCTCGTTACTCGGTATTCGGTACTCGATACTCGGACCGAGGATCCAGAACCGAGCACCTAAGTAAAGTTGTCATAAAGTGAGATGTTATGCTTTAATACAATAGATGACATATATCATTTTTCCCCTTATTTAAATTGATTCTAAACTAATTTAACTATATTTTTGAGGCGTATGTGATTGTTTTCTACGGATCAATTCATTTGAATTCTTCTAAATTAATGATTTGGGTATGGCTCAAAAATCTTCAACTAATTCTTATAACTTCAACCTCCTTCTAGGCTTTGATATAGGATCTGTCTCTCTTAACACGGTTATAATGGATGAAAACCATAATGTTCTGGAAGACTATTATGATTATGTCCATGGAAAACCATTTAATATTCTTAAGCAGAGGCTTACCTCCATTCTGGACCGGATTTCATCAGAATCAATTAAAGGTATTGCAGTTACAGGTACAGGTGGTAAGCTTGCTACAGATCTTATAGGCGGAATATTTGTAAATGAGATTATTGCACAGGCTACCAGCACAGGAAAATTATTCCCTGATGCCAGAACCGTAATAGAGATAGGAGGAGAAGATTCAAAGCTTATTCTGCTTGAGAAGGATCCAATAAACGGACATTCAAGACTGCTAGATTTTGAGATGAACAGTATTTGTGCTGCAGGTACAGGCTCTTTTCTTGATCAGCAGGCAAGAAGAATTGGTGTTCCGATTGAAAATGAGTTTGGTACAATGTCGCTGAAATCGGTTGATCCTCCCAGGATAGCTGGCCGTTGCAGCGTATTTGCCAAGAGTGATATGATACATCATCAGCAGATTGCTACACCTCTACATGATATCGTTGCCGGACTCTGTTTTGCACTGGCGAGGAATTTCCGCAGTAATGTCGCAAGAAGCAAGGAGATTAAAAAACCTGTTGTTTTTTCAGGAGGTGTGGCAGCTAATACAGGTATGGTAAGAGCATTCAGAGAGGTTCTTGATCTGGCTGAAGGTGAGCTTATTATCCCTCATCATCATGCTTCAATGGGTGCTATCGGAGCAGTGATGTATGCTCATTCCAATAAGCTTGAAATGAATCATTTCAAGGGATTGCAGAAGCTGGAGGAATATCTGGCATCAGATTCCACCACCTTCGTAAACCTGCCTCAACTTAAAGAATCTGATGCTGTATATAATAAAGAGGTTCATTTTCGAAAGAATAGTAAAGATAAACTTCCTGTTTACCTGGGTGTTGATGTTGGTTCATTAAGCACTAATGTTGTACTTATTGATAAACAGCACAATGTCATTGCAAGACAATATCTTCCAACTGCAGGAAAACCGCTGGAGGCAATCCAGAAAGGATTAACCGATATATATGATGAGGTTGGTGAAGATGTTGAGGTTATTGGTGCAGGAACGACCGGGTCAGGTCGTTATCTTACGGGTGATTTTATCGGTGCCGATACTATCCAGAATGAAATAACCGCTCAGGCTACCGCTGCAATAGATTATGATCCGACTGTTGATACAATCTTCGAGATTGGTGGTCAGGATTCAAAGTATATCAGTATTGAAAATGGTGTTGTCGTCGACTTTGAAATGAACAAGGTCTGTGCGGCAGGTACCGGTTCATTTCTTGAAGAACAAGCTGAGAAGCTGAATATCAACATAGTAGATGAGTTTGGTTGTATGGCTTTGAGCTCTGAGTGTCCGGTTAAGCTGGGTGACCGGTGCACCGTATTCATGGAATCTGACCTCAACTCCTTCATACAGAAGGGAGCAAGAAATGAAAACCTTGTTGGCGGACTGGCTTACTCTATTGTATATAACTATCTGCAGAAAGTTGTCGTGGACCGTCGCGTTGGCGACAAGATATTTTTCCAGGGTGGTGTAACTAACAATAAAGCTGTCGTAGCTGCTTTTGAACAGGTGCTTGATAAAAAGATTATCATTCCACCACATTTTGATGTTACAGGTGCTATCGGAGCAGCAATTCTTGCCAAGCGATCGATGGCTGAGGGACAGAAAACAAGGTTTAAAGGATTTGGAATCCGTAATCTGACTTATAATGTAAGCAGGTTTGTCTGCCAGGCATGTACCAATCACTGCGAAATAAGAAGAGTCAAGATAACCGGGGAGAAAAAATCTCTTTATTATGGAGGTCGTTGCGAAAGATATGAGACAGACGACAGAAAAAAAGTTCCGAACAATATTCCCAACCTGTTTGAGAAAAGGACTGAGATGCTGATGGAGGGTTTTACCGAAAAAGAATCATGGAAAACCACAACAATTGGTATTCCGAGGGCCCTGATGGTATACTATCAGCAATTCCCCTTCTGGAGAACCTTTTTTGAACAGCTCGGATTTACAATAGTTCTCTCAAGAGAGTCTGATAAATCGCTTGTTACTCAGTCAATTGAAACAATTACTACTGAAACCTGCCTTCCGGTTGAGCTGATGCATGGTCATGTTATAGATCTGATAGCTAAAGGAGTTGATTATATCTTTGTTCCATTCATAGTTAATGCTAAGGCTAAAGAAGGGAATAAGACATTTAATTGTAACTGTCCCTGGGTACAGACATATCCGTTTATGGTAAGGGCAGCTCTGAAAGGTAAGATAGATGAATCAAAATTACTGATTCCTACACTTCATTTCAGGTTCTTCGAACGTGCTCTTGTTAAAGAAATGACCGGATATTTCAACGAAAAATTCGGGATCAGCAAAGAGGAGATTAAGAAAGCTCTGTATAAAGCGGATGAAGTTCAGATTGCCTTTGAAAAGCGTCTGGTTGATTATGGTAAAGAGGTCCTTAATTCAATACCGGCAAATTGCCGCCCGGTTATACTACTGGGAAGGCCGTATAACAGTACTGATCCCCACCTGAATCTTGCCCTTGTAGAAAAGCTTATAAGCCAGAATGTTATGCCTATACCGCTGGATATGCTTGATCTTTCTCCTTATAATATTTTTGAAAACTACCGGAACATGTACTGGCCAAACGGTCAGCAGATGATTGCTGCCGCACAGATGGTTGCAAAAACCGACAAGCTTTATGCTGTTTACCTCAGCAATTTCCGCTGCGGACCCGATTCGTTTATATGGCATTATATTACTGAGGAGCTGAAAGGTAAACCATTTCTCCACCTCGAGGTTGATGAACATTCGGCTGATGCCGGTATGATTACCCGTATTGAAGCATTCCTCGACAGTCTGAGAGGTGCCGAGCAGAATGAAAAGAAAGATATCCAGATTTTCCGGCCGCGTCCAAGTCCTCCGTCACCTCCTAAAGACAGGATTCTGTATTTTCCATACATGAACGATGGCGCTTATTTGCTTGCAGCGGCTGCACGTGCCTGTGGCATACCGTCTGAAGTACTCCCGAAACAGACCGAGGAAGACCTTGCAATCGGAAGGAAATACACTTCCTCAAAAGAGTGCTTCCCGATGATCTGTACTACAGGTAGCTTCATTAAGAAATTGCAGGAGCCTGGTGCAGACCCGTCAAAAATGAGCTTCTTCATGCCCGACCATAACGGTCCCTGCCGGTTTGGACAATATAACCATTTCCACAGAATCCTTTTTGACAGGCTGGGATACAGTAATGCAGAACTGATTACCCCTTCCAATGATACCTCATATGAGGACGTTGCCGGTGAACATGGTCAGAAATTCAGGATTAACGCATGGAAAGGTTTTATTGTTGCTGATTATCTCAGGAAGATTTACAGGGAGACAAGACCCTATGAAATAAACAAGGGAGATTCAGACAAACTGTATGAAGAGTCGCTTGCAAAACTCGAGAGATGCATTGAAAAGGGGTCAAAAGGATTACATAAAGTGCTTGAGAAAATTGCATCAGATTTTCTTGCCATACCAGTCGATAAAAGTGTCAGAAAGCCTGTAGTGGCTATTATTGGCGAGATCTTTATGCGTGACAATGCCGGATGCAACGGCAATATTGCCAACAGGCTGGAAGATCTTGGTGTTGAAGTAGTTATTGGCCCATTCTCAGAATGGATATATTACTCAACCTATCGTTTTACCCGCGACAGCAGATGGAAGAATGATATAAAAGGTATCATCAAATCCAAGATCCAGGGATTTGGTCAGGATGTTATTGCCAGCTCCCTTTTAAAAGGTATCAAAGAGTTTACCGATCATGAAAAAGATGTTTCTCTCCATGATATGCTAAAGTTATGTAATACATATGTCAATAAGTTCTATGACGGGGATCCGCCTATTGCGATGGGTACTTCTGTGGCACTTTATGACAGAGGTGTTTCGGGACTTGCCGCAATACTACCCTTCACATGTATGCCTGGCACACTTGTTGCTTCGGTAAGCGATACATTCAGGAAAGATCATAATAATATACCATTTATTAATATTGCGTATGACGGACAGGATTCAGTGTCCCTCGAAACAAGGTTACAAGCTTTTGTATTCCAGGTAAAAGAGTACACCAATTTTTCAAAACATATCAAAGCTGAGAGAAAGGAAAAGGTACTGCAATCAGCTGAATGAATTTCGAATTTCGATTAACGATTTCTGATTTAAGAATTAAAAAAATCCAAAATCTTAAATCGTTAATCCTTGTTTATACTTCAAAAAGGTCGATTTACAGTAAAACCTAACTCCCCGAGAGTCGACAGGACCTTTTTGGTGCCATTCTTTATATTGATTTCAAAAGATGAAAACTCCCTGCGTACCGGATAATCACCTCTTTCCTTCTCAAAATCTGCTGGGGAGAAACGCAGTTTAAGATCATCCTCTGAAATATTATAGGTATGGGCTATTGCTTCCCCGATAACAGACTCATCATTTTTTCCTTTTCCATTAATTGAGATTACCGGATTCTGAGGACCCGGGATTTGCCCCGGATACCAATCGTTAAGGGGCAGTTTGAAAAATCCTGCAAGAGCATTAACGATCATTGCAGTTCCGTTCGCCTTACCATCAGTAGAATATCCTGCAATATGTGGTGTGGCTATGAAAGTTTTGTGCATCAACTCAATATCCAAGTCGGGTTCATTCTCCCATACATCAATAACTGCTCCGCTGAATCTGCCTGTATCAAGAGCTTTTTTAACAGCAGATGTCTCTGCCACTTCTCCTCTTGAAGAATTAATAAACCATACTCCCTTTTTCATCTTTTTAATTGTTTTTTCATTAATAAGATGATAAGTTTTATCCTCTCCAACTATATTAAGAGGAACATGTAAAGTGACTATTTCGGATTCTCTTAAAACTGTTTCAAGGTCAACAAAGAGTTTTTCCCCTTCTTTTTTTGCCCTGGGCGGATCATTAAGCAAAACTCTCATTCCCAGAGCTTTTGCAAGCTTCTCAACCTTCGATCCAACATTACCGACTCCGATGATCCCTAAGGTTTTATCCTTAAGTGAGAACCTGAAATCAAGTGACATTTTCAGCAGGGCTGCTGCAATATATTGCTGGACAGAAGAGGAGTTGCAGCCCGGGGCATTAGTCCATTTAATACCATGACTGTCGCAAAAACGGGTATCAATATGGTCAAAACCAATAGTTGCGGTACCTATGAACCTAACCCTGGTATCTTTCAGAAGGCTCTTTGTACACTTAGTCCTGGTTCGTATTAACAATGCCTCAGCATCCGGAAGAAGCTCCCAGTCAATCTGTCTGCCAGGCAGGTATTTAATTACTGCATAAGGTTCGAGAACACCTCTCAGAAAGGGAATCTTATCATCAGCGATAATTTTTATCATCACATTATAATTTCTCCTGAAAGTTAGTAATTTTAAAAGCCTGGAACAAAATATCCTCTTCTCTTAAGAATACCGGGAAAAATAATAATTGCAAATTATTCATCAATAGATAATTCAGAAATATTATATTAGTGACACGGAGAGTAATGTACTCTGAAATCAGCTTAATTAAAATCTTGGTATTCATGCACAATATTACAGATAATCTCTCCCGGCCACCGGGAAAACGGATTTCCTTGAGATATTCAGCACAAATAAAATGATACCTGTTAAAATGGTACATCCGCACCAGGTAATCCACTTTTTGAAATTACCGGCATCAATTAGAGAAAGAAAAAGAAATGCACCCGTCAGGATAAACGAAAGATATAATATGAACTTATTGATTAAATACAATGTATTCCTGCCGGTATAATTCATTAACCATCAATATTTTTTTGTAAAATAAGTTCATAACTATCAATATCCAGACAACAAAGATTCCCTGTCCGGGTAATATCATAGATTTTATGCGGTTTCGTATAAAAGCATCCATTATCAAGCGGTATTATCTGCTTCCTTTCACTGATAGCAGAGAATATATCTTCAAGAGAAGTTACCTGATGACCATGTACTATCGTTTTACCCCTGATGAATTTCCCTGCTTTATCAATTTCTGTATTTCTGAGTTCAACCATTGAGACTCTGTCTTCAAAAGGATTATCAGAGTTGAAGTTAAAGCCGGCATGGACAATTAAATGTGAATCTGTCTCAAAATAATAGTTCAGAGATCTGAAGAATTCCATATATTCCGCTTTTATCCGGCCTTCTACATCAAGAAGCGTAAGGTTTTTATTTATCTTTCTGACAAAGAAAACGAAGGTCTCTTTATCGTATTCCATGTATGCGCTTAAAAGGTTCTCTTCATGATTACCTTTCAATAATAAGAGGATATATCCATCCGATATCATTTTTAACAGGTAATCAATTACACCGTCACTTGAAGGGCCTTTGTCGATATAATCACCAAGAAAGAAAAGCTGGTCACTCTTTCCCGGATTTACCTTTTCAATAAGAGCTGCAAAGGTTTTAAGGCAACCATGGATATCAGAAATCACTAGTCTCCTGGTATTATTTTTCTTCTCAATAAACATTTAAACCAATGTTAATACAAGCTGAACTTAACCTCTTCGATATTACTTATGTAGAAAAAACGACCGGATCCCATGACATCAATATGAATTACGCTGAACTTCCTGAATTTTATTTTTTGCGGCCACCGCATTTTTTGTTTAGCTATCTCATGGATTTCCTGTTGCTGATTATTTTCTCTGATTATTTGTATTCTGCTCCCAATTTCGCTGAGTATTAATTCTTCAAATGAAGGTTCATATTCCCTGGGATTTGCACCGAGTATAACGTTACCATCAACCCATTTCCCCGGATGTCTTATTGCCAGTTTTTGATATTTTTTAAAATTTTCCAGTAACTCTGGAATGTACTTAAGATCAGCTCCGGGTAATCTCTGAACCTCATCATATATAGCCGGCATATAATCGTATAACTCATCGGGGGTCAGTTTTGGCTGGTAATCTCCGAATATATTTTCAGAAGGAATCTGTTCAATGATCTGAATATCGCAGGCCAGAGCAGTTTGCAGAAAGTCTTTGTAATACTTTATTACATCCAAACCATTACATTTTTGTTCAATCAGATACTTTTCAATTGAGGCCCAGGCTTTATCATACAGATCATTTTTATCATGAGAATCGCTATTCAGCAATTTATCAATTACTTCATTAACAGTATTTAAAACAAAGGTATCTGCTATTCCCAGGCAATTATCTCTTATTCTTTTGCAAGGAACAATCCATTGTGTTTTTATTGCACCGTGATATTGCTGCCAAACTCTGTCTTTACAATAAGATTGACAACCAAACCAATAGTCTTAATCCATTCAATGTAGTTCATTGCATTGTGAAAATTGAATTTCAAATCAATGAATGCATAGTTCAGTTATCCGGAATAACACATTCTCAACCCTCAATCCATTTCTTTCAAATTATTATTTAACAAATTCTCCTTCCCCGCTTCCAAAGTTATTGATATCCGGTAAATTATTCAATAATAGTCATCTCCTTAAGCAGATATCCGGCACCGGCAAACTTATCAATTATGAAAAGTGCATACCTTATATCAAGAGAGATATTCCGGCTCTGCTCAGGATTAAATGCCATATCGCTGGCAACTCCCTCCCATGCCCTGTCGAAATTGACACCAATAAGCTGCCCTTCTGCATTGATGACCGGGCTGCCGGAGTTACCTCCTGTTGTATGGTTATTTGCAATAAAGCATACAGGTACCTCGCCATCCTGTGTATAGCGACCGAAATCCCTTTTCTGATATAACTCTTTCAGCTTATCCGGAACATCATAATCATAAATATCCGGATTATCTTTCTCCATAATTCCTTTAAGTGTTGTATAATGAGTGAAATAGACGGCATCCTTTGACTTATAGCCTTTCACCTGGCCGTATGTAACCCTCAGGGTTGAGTTAGCATCGGGATAGAAAACTTTCTCCTTATCGAACTCCATCTGTGCAGCCATGTATATCTTATTAAGCTTCTGGATTTCGCCGTTAAGGCGGTTCAGTTCACCTCCTACATTATTAGTGATAAAATCATTTGAATTAACAGCAAGAATATAGAAAGGATCCCTTTTCAGCTTAGCCAGAGAAGATATGCTGAAGGTTGTTACAAAATTGTTATATTTTGCTTCATCTGCAAAAACAGTCTGATCGTAAAACTTGTCAACCACTGCTCCGAAATTTCCCTTGCACCTATTCTTAAGTTTAATATACTCCGTAGCCTGCCACTCAGGATCCAGATTTTCGCCATACATTTTCATCACTGCAACAAACAGTTTCTTATCTGTTGCCCTATTATAATTCTTGAAAAACTCTTTTGAGCCGGCCAGCAGGTTTTCCTTTGCAGTTTTGATCACATCTTCACCTGAATTCTTTTCATAAAGATCAGCTAGATTTCTCAGACTTCTTGCAAAACCAACAGCCTCTGCCCCATTCATAACTTCATTTGTAAAGCTGTTTACAAGGTTATAATCTTTCAAAGCCGAGTACAGTTCCTTATATAGTGAAAGAATGTTGCCATATTTGGCCATTCTTGAATTGTCCTCACTAACCCATTGCTTGAATTTTGCTTCATATTCCTGTTTTTTTCCTATGGTATTCATTTTATCCAGCCCCTGGATCTCACCAATCCATTTCTTCCATGAATTAGCAATCCCGGATTTCTTGGCAGAATACTGGATACGGATAAGAGGATCGGTAGCCATAGCAGCTTCCATAATCTCTATCTTTTTTGTCCTGATAGCAATCATTATTGGATTCACATAATTTTTTACCATATCTATATGGAATGAAGGAACATATTCTGATGTTGAACCAGGATAACCGAAAACCATTGTAAAGTCACCTTCATTAACCCCTTTCAATGAAATCGGGAAATAATAGACCGGTTTATATGGTACATTATCTTCTGAATAATCTGCAGGCTTATTGTTTTTGTCTGCATAGATTCTGA
>Ga0315295_10002107_pt1 | contig 16941 bp, 5 predicted proteins | sample YL17G14_0_MG_FD_204453 | JGI IMG/M metagenome (GOLD analysis project Ga0315295, IMG submission 204453) | Sediment microbial communities from Yellowstone Lake, YNP, Wyoming, USA - YL17G14_0 | ecosystem: Environmental > Aquatic > Freshwater > Lake > Sediment | place: USA: Wyoming | collected... | reverse complement strand
GTGATGCTGTCCCGGTTTGTCCTGAGTTGTATGGTCCAAGCCATCCACTGCTACTTCCGTCACCCCAGTCGAACAGGTAGTAGAGTTGTTCACCATCGGGTTCTGTTGCTGAACTGATGTAGGTGTACTCAACGTTCCATATTCCAAGCGTAGAGCCAACAGGTTTTGTGGGTTGGCTGGGTGGATTACTGGGTGATGGTGATTTGAACATCTGAGCAGGGTCACCAAACAATGAGCATCCTTGGATAACCGCTCGATAACTGCCCGGTGCAGAACTCCATGTCCAGTTAACGGTTGGCGCCATCATATCCTTTGACCAGGCTTGTCCTTTTCCGAACTCCCAGTTGCTATAACTCCCAGAGTTATTCTCCATATCGAAGAAATAATCCCAGAATTGTTTCATCTGTATAGCGCTTGATGAATTGGTGCTCGTGAAAGATCCCCAGCCATAACAGGTGTTGTACACGCACGCAAATGCAAGCTCGGTGTCAGAATGGAACAACATGGAATGAAGGACTCCATCGTCTGCAGCGTCATAGTCGCCGCAGTGACACCCGAAATCTGTAATGAAGAACGGTCGTGTGTTATGATAGTCGCTTTCCCATTCTGAAGAGTAGACATCAAGGGACATCGAGGGGTCCGCATGAGCAACACCGCTAATCACCGTTACAAGATCGTTATTGATGGCGGTTCTGAATTTCCCTACCGCGTCTCCTCCTTCCCAACCCGGATTTGGATTTTCTGATGTATATTTTATAGAAAGGTTGAATTGATTCCCCGGGTTCACCGCGTTCCAGGTCTCAAAACCAAATTGGAATCCCATCCAGGTTGGATACACACCATGTTCATCTGGGTCTGGACCTAACCAATTATTTGTACCTTTTATTGCCCCGTAATCAATGAAATCATCTCCTTGAGCTTGCCAACCAAGTGTACCAGTCATAAACGCTGCGTTATCAAGGTAATCATAATCGGTGCTTTCTGCATAATAGAAGCTTTTTGTCATCCAGTTTGAAACATCCTGGGGTTCATCACAGGTGAGACGCCCTAAGAAAAGCTCTGAGTACAAATCGAAACCAAGATCGCCTTCTTCACCCCAATTCGAATTCGAATTCGCATTGAAATTATTATCAATGTTACTCCAGTAGATATCTGCATCAATATCGGATTCATAACTCGAATCCATGTCTCGTGCGGGAATATAATTCGACTCCCCATCAGCTCCAATGAGGATGTAGCTTGTTCCCCAGTCTTCGTATGCGTCCTTGCAGAACTCACGGATATGGGCTTGCTTATCATTGAAGGGATTTGTACCTTGGTAATCAACACACGCATCAATCGCTTCAGCAGTCACAAGGGTGCAGGATAATCCTTCAGCAGCATGATGGTTCATGAGGCTTTCCCAGTTATAGGGCGTAGATCCACTCGTATCCCAATAGTCCAGTCCATTTTGGGTCGTTGTAATGATCACATAATCATAATTATCCGCTGGATCGCATAATCCTCCAGGGTATTCAAAGGTTGGTCCACCAAGATACGTGGATGTCATTTCTGGGTTACTAACGAGTGATTGGACCCATTGTTCATCTGCGGGACTGTTACGGAAAAAGGTGTTTACATTATCATTTTGTTTTAGATTGATTGTCAGAGCCATTTCTGGGTAGTAGTAGAGTTGTCCTGTCGAGGGGATGTATTGTGTGGGTGAAAGTGAGATATCGAAAATCGCATACCCATGGGAATATCCGATATGATATTCTCCGTGGTTTGTGGCAGGGTAAGGTTGATCTGATACATACAATTCAGTATTCATTAGGAATTCCTGGGGTGTGTCTGTTCCGATAGGTACTTCGTTTTGATAGGGATAAATGGGTTGTGTCACCAGATTAATGTCTTGAACATCGAACTGAACTGATGTTCCTGTAACATCAATCGTATCAGCAGTTGTACCTGAGGGTAAGAGGAGTTGAATAAATTTCACCGGCAGGGTTGGATCACCTGCTTGTTTCCCTAATTCAAGGCATCCTGCCATATTGATTTTTGAATAGAGCGAATTTGAAACAGTGATGGATTGGATGGTTGGTTCTTTAAAAGAGAACGTGTAGCTGAGATGGTCGATATTTGTTTGATATTTCTCTTTATTTCCGTCTCGAAGAGATATTGCGGTCGCCGTCGTTAATGCACTCATAATTAAAAGAATGCAGAGAAATACAGAGATGTGTCCTTTGCCTATAATTCCTTTTTTTATATTTTTCGATATCTTCATTTAATTATCCCCATTTAGAATAATGTAGCAAGGGTTATTAAAATTTTTGATGAAAATTTGAAAAAAATAATAATATTAAAATTAATTTATAAATGTTAATTGTAACGTTTGTCGTTCGAATATGTCACATAAGCGCTTCGTTCTCATAATCCCGTTCTTCCTGGATTCATTCGCCAATTCTTTTAAATCAGATATAAATCTTAGATTCTTTACAGCGTTTATCAATCCTGTTGATTAAAGTTGCTGATACCCAAAAAAAGGACCTTCCCGTCAGATATAAATTACGGAGTCAGGGATATGCTTCGAATACGTTTGCGCTTTTACATTTTTTTAGTGAAAATATAAAAAATTTAATTGGAAAATCATAATCCTCCGGACAGCAATATATTTATATAAAGAGTTTTATTAAGTACATAGGGGAAATAATATGAAAAAAATCATACCAATCCTAATAGTCGGTATTTTATTATGTACCGCATTTGGAGCTGTTGCACTACCTATCAATGATTTAAAAACAACAAACGAGTATAATACTGGGAAAACTGATTATACCCACACTGTTTTCATAGAAGTCGGAACTGCCACATGGTGTCCTTCATGCCCTGCATCGAATACTGCATGGCATAGCATTTATGAGAGTGGAGGTTATAACTTTGAATATACGGAAATGGTTATTGATAAAAATACAGTAGCGAATACCAGAATGAATAATGATTATAATCTTTATTGGGTCCCAACATCCTATTTTGATGGTGGACAATTTGTCTACCCTGGAACGAACCAGAATATTTTTAAAAACAACCTCAATTCTTGTGGATCACGAGTAGTTCCTGATCTCGTAGCGGATTTGAATGCAACTTGGCTTGGCTCAGCAAAAATACAAGTTAACCTGAACATCACCAACAATGATGCAACTGCATATGACGGACATCTGAGAGTCTATGTTATTGAAAAGCAATCGACAAAATGGAAAGATTACAATGGTAACTGGTATTATCACGCCTTTTTAGATTTTGCCTTTAATCAAGCAATAAGCATCTCCGCGGGCGAAACCTATACTGATAGCACTATTTGGGATGGGGCAGCACATGGATATCCTGGGATTACCTCAGAAAACATTCAGGTCATTCTCGCTGTTTTCAATAATACACCAGTTCAAGCATATTCTGATCCTTTTCATGAAGGTTCTGATCCAACATGGGCTCCATTTTGGGCATACTATGTTGATGAAACAATTGCTGTAACACCAAAAGCAAATGATGCACCCAACAAACCAGCACCCCCAACAGGTCCAACGAGTGGAATAACAAATGTTGAATACACCTATTCAGGAAGCACGATAGATCCTGACGGAGAAGATATCTATTATTTGTTCGATTGGGGTGATGGTACTGATAGTGGTTGGCTTGGTCCATATCCTTCTGGTACTACCATTGAAGCAGGTCATGCGTGGAGCTATGGTGGAACATATAATGTTAAACTGAAAGCAAAAGATACGGTTGATGGTACTTGGTCAGATCCTTTGCCGGTTCAGATTGTTGGGGTAAATATTGAACTGCAAAATGTGAAGGGTGGTCTCTTCAAGGTAAGTGCAGAGATTAAAAATACTGGAGATGCCGCAGTGTCTAATGTGAATTGGAATATCACGTTACATAGCGGTGCGTTCATCGGTAAAAAAACATCGGGTGTGAATCTCACGATTCCAGCAAATTCAAGTGTAACAATAAAATCAGGCTTGATACTTGGTTTTGGATCAACCAGCATCAAAGTTGAAGCGTGGATACCCGATGGCCCGTCATCGATAATCCTACGAAATGGTACTATCTTTTTATTCTTAATAAAAATAAATCCCTGATGGTGATAAATTCCTCTCTCCATCATTTTTTTTTTATTTTTTTTTAAATAAAAGATTTTAATTAAATTATAATCAGAGGGCAGAAATGTATTTATATAAGGGTTTGTTATTAAGTACAAAGGGGAAATAATATGAAAAAAATCATACCAATCCTAATAGTCGGTATTTTATTATGTACCGCCCTTGGAGCTGTTGCCCTAAAAAGTGACGTGAAAACACAAGATGATACAAACAAGGGGAATAGGGTTTTTACCCATACTGTTTTTGCAGAGGATGGAACCGCGACATGGTGTAGTCACTGTCCTTATGCTCATGGATCATTAAATCGCATTTATAAGATTGGGCAGTATCCATTATTATATACTTCACTTGTTGCTGATAAAAATGTTCATGCAACAGCGAGAGATACTGAGTATAACCTCGCTGGTTACCCGACCGTTTATTTTGATGGTGGGTATAAAGTCGATGTTGGATCGTATGATAATTGGCAACAACAGATGAGTTGGTATAACACGTCAATTGTTCAAAGCGGTGCAAGGGCAGTGCCGGATATAGTTACGACTCTTAATGTTAGTTGGCTCGGAAATGCAGTAATGGACATTACGATTGATGTTAAAAATAACGATCCGAATCTCTATGCCGGGCATCTTCATATCTATGTAACCGAGGTAGAATCAACAATGGGTTGGGTTGATACACAGGGACATAAATACACATTTCCATTTTTAGATTATGCATTCAACGGACCTATTAGCATTGCTAGTGGGGACACGTACACAAATACCATCAACTGGGATGGTCACAACTATAATGATGGTCATGGTAATAACTTTGGGTCTATCCAATACGGGAATATCATGATTATTGCATCAGTATTCAACGCTACATCACATCAGGGATACTCAGATCCCCCAAGTGGATATCCGTTTAATGCGTTCTATGTCGATGATGCAGCTGGATTCTTTGTTGGAGATATAGGACCAAACACCCCAAGTAATCCGAACCCAGCGAATGGAGCAACAAGCGTAGATATCAATAAGGATGTGAGCTGGACCGGCGGGGGTACCCCAGCCCTGACTATCACCTATGATGTATACTTTGGGACTGAAAGCTCCCCACCAAAAGTTGCGAGCAATCAATCTGCGACCACGTACAACCCTGGAACACTCGCGTATAGCACCATGTATTACTGGAAGATTGTCGCCTGGGACCAAAACGATAATTCTTCAGAAGGACCAATCTGGCATTTCACGACAATAAACAGCCCCAACAATCCACCAAATCTCCCAAACATCACTGGCCCAACGAGCGGAAAACCAGGCAGTACCTACAAATATACCATCACCGGCACCGATCCGGAATCCGATACGATCTCTGCCTATATTATGTGGGGAGATGACACGATCACAGATTGGACCACATTCCATGACTCCGGGGTATCATTTACTGTGACCCATTCATGGACTGCAAAGGGAACCTACACGGTACAAGTGAAGGTAAAAGATGAGCATGGCGCTGAAAGTGGTTGGACGACACTGAGTGTGACAATGCCAACAAGCTTTGAGATCACCAACCCCTTCCTGCATTGGTTTTTCGAACATTTCCCCAATGCATTCCCGTTACTCCGCCAGCTCTTAGGGGTATAAACGAAGGTATAAAAAACCTTCTTTTTTCTTTTTTTTATTCCTATCATCCTTTTTAGCAAATTCTCTCTTAACCCTTCATTGTTTTATAAAAAATTTTTAATTTAGTTACAATTCAAATCTATTCGTGAAGAGAGAATATAAATCAGCGAAAGATCTATCGATCTTGGCTTCATCTGACGTTCTTATTTCTACATATGTCATCATCTGTTCTTATGTAGCATCCATTAAGACTTGGAGAACGGAAACAGGATTATTGAAGGAGGGCTCATGTTATTGATGAAGCGCCTTATCTATCTCGTCAATTTTTCATACATGAGATGACAGTGCTATCATTGATTAAAATATTTTAATATTTAAGGAGCTCTCCTGAAGAACAAGAGATAGTATCTTCTCAACCTAAACAAATATAAACATGACAGATACATTGAGAAAAGATAATTATCCTTCCTTTCAATTGTGTGTAAATACTCCGTCTAATGTATATGATAATCGTTCTTAAGATATCGATGTTCACCTATTAGAAATGAATCCCGATAACCAACTACTCGCATTCGGAACAGTAATATAAAGCCAATGTTAGGCTCTCATTTTATAAGACCGGTATCATTAGCTCCCCTCTGAAATTCTTTCATCGAACCGTTTTTTGATTCTCCGTCTCGAGACATAGTTTTGTTTTCTTCTTCTCAGCTCTCTAGTTTTTTATACATTTCACCTATTAATTCGGATGTATTCCTGATAAGAAAACAAGTATAAATGACTCTGAAGCTTATCCTTCATTGATTTGATTTCAAGGATAAAGACTAGCGGTTGATACAAAATCGATCGTATCACTGCTATATGGAGAAAAAACCAAGATTACCTAAAGTTCGTGTCTTTCTCGAAGCTATGAATCACTTCGATAATTCATATATTCTTCTCCTCATCCAACAATCATATATCTGAATGATTTTCTTTTTGGAATGAATTAAACGAAGAGGCAACATGGTTCCGATTTTTATACAAATGTTCGTATTGACTAATGAAATTCTTTTAAGGTTTTCTTAAATATTCGTTTCCGTTAAATATGTTTTTTCCCTGAATAAGAAATAGGGATAGTTAGGACTCAGAAAGGTAATTCGAATATTCCTTTCAAGGAAATATTAAAAATTAAATGTAATAGAGGAAAAAATGGGGTTTTAAAAAAAAAAATAGAGGGGGGGTTTAGTACCCGATGAGGTGTCGTAGGACCGGGAACATGTTGGGGAATTTCTCCAAGAGATGCTGAAGGAATACGCTAAAGGAGAATGTGTATTCCGTCGGCATCTTCACTTGAAGGATACCCCAGTCGCTTTCTGCGTTCATGCTGTCTTTTGCCTTGGCTTTGACGGTAAAGGTTCCCGTTTCAGCCCAGGAATGTGTGACATGAATCTGAGTTCCAGAGACATAGGGACCAAGCCATCCGGTTGTGGTGTTGTCTCCCCAGTCCACGAAATAGTAGACATCATGGTCATCAAGATCCTGGGTGAGAATATTAAACAGGTACTGATTCCCCGGTGTTCCTTCCCCTGGGCCAGTGATGACAGGGGTGTTCGGTGGATTGTTATCTGTAATCGTAACTGTCAATGATTCTGACCAATGACTTCCAGCGCCCCATATATCCCGTGCCTTTACTTTGACATTGTAGGTTCCCAGCACAGTCCATATGTGTGATGCTGTCCCGGTTTGTCCTGAGTTGTATGGTCCAAGCCATCCACTGCTACTTCCGTCGCCCCAGTCGAACAGGTAGTAGAGTTGTTCACCATCGGGCTCTGTTGCTGAACTGATGTAGGTGTACTCAACGTTCCATATTCCAAGCGTAGGGCCAACAGGTTTTGTGGGTTGGCTGGGTGGATTACTGGGTGATGGTGATTTGAACATCTGAGCAGGGTCACCAAAGAGCAAGCAGCATTCGATGACGCCCCTCCAGGTTTCGTAGTCAGGGTCCCAATTAATCATGGACGCCATCTGGTCCTTCGAATAGGCATGTCCGACACCGAACTGCCAGTTGCTGTAGGCTCCGGAGCTGTTCTGCATGTCAAGGAAGTAGCTCCAGAATTCTTTTGCCTGGAAGGCACTGCTTGAATTGGTTGACTCGAATTGTCCCCAGCCGTATCCGGTGTTGTAGACACAGCCGAAGGCAAGTTCCGTATCGGAGTGGAAGAGCATGGTTTCAATGATTCCATCATCACCGTCGTTGAAATCACCGCAGTGGCATCCGTAATCGTGGATGAAGAAGGGTTTCGTGTTATGGTACTGGCTTTGCCATTCAGAGACTCCGACATCTAAGGACATCTGGTTATTCGCATGTGCGATTCCACTGATGATGGTCACAAGGTCGTTGTTGATAGCATTTTTGAATCCCTCGGCACCTTGCCCGCTCCAGCCAGGGTTTGGTGGTTCCTCAGTGTATTTCACCGAGAGATTGAACTGGTTTCCCTCGTTTACCTGGTTCCAGGTCTCAAAACCGTATTGGAAGCCGACCCAGGTTGGGAATTGACCAGGGTCATCTGGGTTTGGTCCGAGCCAGTCGGTGGTTCCTTTAACTGCACTGTAGTCCACGAAATCATCTCCTTGAGCACTCCATCCGGTATGCCCACCGTAGAAGGCTGCGTTGTCGAGGTAATCGCCGTCAGAGCTGTCCGCGTAGAAAAAACTCTTGGTCAGCCAGTTCGAGACATCTTGAGGAGTATCACAAGTGATTCGTCCAACATACATCTCTGCATAGAGGTCAAATCCATTGTCTCCTTGCTCGCCCCATTGAGAATCTTGATCGTTGTTGAAATCGTTATCGAGGTTGCTCCAGTAAATGTCAGCATCAACGTTTCCTTCATAGGAGTAATACATCTGTCGGGCTGGGATCGTATCAGAGTCCCCAGCGATCAGGATATATCGTGTTTCCCAATCCTCGTAGGCATCCCTGCAGAACTCTCGGATGTGGGCTTGTTTATCATTGAATGGAGTTGTATTCTGGTAATCAGCACACGCGTCGATATCTTCAGCAGTCACGAGGGTGCAGGAGAGTCCGTCAGCGGCATGATGACCTAAAAGGCTTTCCCAGTTGTAGGGCGTAGAGCCACTTGTGTCCCAATAGTCAAGTCCGTTTTGAGTCGTAGTAATTATCACATAGTCGTATTTCTGACTGGGATCACATAGCCCGCCAGGGTATTCCAAAATCGGTAAATCAGCGGTTGCGTAGTAGTCCGCTGTGTCAGGGTTTGAGACAAGGCTTTGTACGTAGGTTTTATCACGAGGGTTGTTGCTGTAAAATTGATTTGGAGTATTGTCATCTTTTAACGTAATTGCCACGGTCATCTTCGGGTAATAGAGGAGGGTTCCTTTTACGGGGTTGTATTCAACCGGGTTCAGACCAAAGGAAAGAATCGTATATCCATGTGAGTATCCTATTTGAAAATCAGAATATCGTGTTGTGGGAAAGGTAGCATCAGTCGAATAAATGTCCGAATTGATGGTGAAGTCCGGAATCTGATCACTCCCGAAGGGAATGGGTGGTTGTTGTGGGAAGATGAGCTGTTCCTGGAGGTCAATGTTTCCGAGTTTCACGGTAATCGGGGTTCCATCGACGTTGATATCGGAGACGGTTTTGTTTGGTGGGAGCAGAAGTTTTATCATTTTTACGGGTGTAGCCGGGTCACCATTTTGTCGTCCTACCGTTAGACATCCTGGCATTGATAGGGACGCATATTGAGCGCTATTTCTATCTATTGTTTGTGCTGTTGGTTCTTTGAACTCAAATGTATAGCTCAGCTGATTGGGTAAAATTATCGTTTGAGACTCTAGCTTCAGGGAGGCTCCAATGGTTGTTGCCACAGTGGTCATAACCAAGACCGTACAGACCGCAAAAACAACACCAAGTCGACCTACTGTTCTTTCTTTCTTTCGTTCATTCTTCATATTGAAATCCCCTATTTTTTCTATTTACTACTTACTAATAATTCTCTAGTATATATGCTTTATCCTTATGTAGGGAACAGAAGCAGCTAATAGAGGAGTACGCTGAAGAACAGGTAATAATGTCCTGCTCAATCCAAGAACAGGAAGTCATGTATTCGTTTCATTTTTCGTTAGATTTTTATCAGAGATCTGGATGTTTTTTATCCTTTTCATATACGATATTTTCTTACACTCAAGAAAAAAAAGGGAAAAGGAAAAAGAATATGTCTATGAGAAACAGGAAAAAAAAATAAAAAAAAAAGAGATAGGGGGAGTGAATGGATGTTCACTCCGTTGTGTGGTTGTCTTTAGATCAGCTTCTGTACGACAGTGTTTACGGTTTGGTAGGGCTGAGTCTGGGCGCCTAGTTCATAGTATTGCGCGATGGGACTGAGTGCTGAGTTGCCTGCGGCATCGTAGGCGAGCGCTTGGGAATTGGTAGTTGGCTTACCGTCGAATTCGAACTCGTAAGGTGCTGTCGTGTCGTTGCCGACTAAGGCGTCATCGACGAAGAACTCCACGATGACGATTCCACTAGTTGGATCTTCTACTTCCGCAACGCACAACCATTTATTCTTCATGAAGTTGAGCGCTGTGAACGAATAGTTAATCCATGCTGGTGCGGTGGTGTCTTCTTTGAAGCTCACAGTCTTTGTTGTCTCGACGTTTCCAGCTTTGTCATCGGAATAGTAGGAGACTATGTGTGTGCCGTCGCCTGGGACTGGGAATGGTGTGGTATACTCAATCCAGGCTCCACTGTCAATCTTGTAGTAGGTGTGGTTGACGCCAGTTGGCCATTTGCCTTCTGGATCAATTGCTGTCAAGGTGACGCTGGGAGCGCTGATATACCAGTTGTTCTGTCCCATGGTTCCTGTTACGACTGCGGTTGTTACAGGTGGGGTGATATCGAGTCTCTGGATGATCCAGGTCATGGTTTTCTTGTCGTTGTTGGTGTGAGCATCGCCCGCAAGCAAGGTCTTCATGGTGAGCTTGTATGTTCCTTCTGCTGAGGGCTCGTCGGCGATAATGATAGGCGGGAAGGTGACTGTGACGTTTGCGCCAGGTGCAAGGTCTTCTGTGATGGTAACAGTTTTATCGTAGACTACAACACCAGTGTTGTTGATGACTTGCGCGTTGACGTTAAAGTCGCTCTCTGTGTAGGTGACTCCGTAGTTATTCACGATACCAGCGACATCATAGGTCCCTGGTGGCCAGTTGCCGCCGGGTGGGGCTACTTCGGCTTTGCCTAAGTCGTAGGCAAAGTTTACTCCAATGTTTGCACCATTCTGACGGCCGTTGAGGTTCCCATCAGGTCCTGTCGCCCACATGAGGTTGGAGCTATCTGCAGGTAATTCACTCTGGATAGAGATCCAGCCTGCGGCGAGTTCAACTGAGTCTGGTAAGGTGATTGACCATTTATACATCGAGAAGCCGATGTAGTCAAGTCCGGTGTCCTCGTAGGTTGCCTCCAGACCAGTGAATGTCGCGACGACCGCACCAGGTACTCCTGCGTTATCTTCGTAGAAGATGACGTCGAATACCAATGCTGGGCTGCCTTCAGTCCATCCGCCAGCGTAGATAAGGGAAAGACCCCAGAAGGATACATCGCCGATTGGATCGCTGAGACCCCAGAAGTCTTCTTGGCAAAGATACACTGTACCTGATCCTACTCCAGCGTTACTAAACGACCAGGCTTCATCAGGTCCCCAGTATCCCTGGTGGAAGATAACATCTCCACCTTTTAGTGGCGTATAGGAGGGTTCCGTGATCATGGAGACACCAACATCGTGTTCGTAGCTTAAGGTGAACTGCTTGCTCATCGCGTCGTTAGCTGGGTTGCCATCCATAATTTTCCCTAAGCCCAATTGGGACATATGGAGATCGTCTATGAACATGTTGTTGCCGTATTTCGATACTGCGTAGAATCCAATCCAGACCTGCGGGTATCCAGCAAAGGCGGAGAGATCAACTGAGTGTGTCTGCCAGCCGGCTGTTGCAGCGTACCGGTTGAAGGTTCCCATGAAATAGAAGGTGTTACCATCGATTGATGCGCAGACCGTGATCGAGTCCGCGGAGCCGCTGTATCCAGGATCATGCATCATCTGGAACGATAGTTTGTAACCAGTGGATGTGGTAAAGTCGAACGGGTCGTCTTTGATTAAAAGGTTGCTGTTGCCCGAACTTATGTACCACGAATCATATCGTGCCATTAAGGTTCCTTCTGGTGGGGTACAGGTTGGGTAGGTCCCAGCGCTTACTGCATCCCATTTGTTGTCAGGATCGGTTCCGCTGATGACGTATTGTGACCATCCAGGCCAGTATCCGGGCACTTCTGGTACACCAGGTGTCCCTTCGAATCCTTCAAAGGATCCATCAGGGAAGGTGACATCATCGACGTAAATGTAATACGCGTAGTCACCAGTGTATCTGATACCAAAGTAGAGAGTTTGGCCTACATATGCAGACAGGTCAAAGGTGTTGAATGTGTAGGTGGGTCCAGCAATACTTGAGAGGAGCAATGTGCCCGCTTGGAAGTCAGCAACAGTGTTTCCAACGGTGGACATGTAGACTTCGTAGGGCTCATCATAATAGCTGTTACCTAGGACCCAGAAGCTGAAAACTCCGCCGGGTGCAACAACGGTTCCTTTGGTAGCAAGCCAGTCATCGTTCGGCATTACCACGTAGTCGTAAAAGCAATATGCAGCACCTGAACCTGTATGAGTGTTATAATTAGTCCATACCCATTCGTTACCTCCATTGACGTTATAGACAGCCCATCCTGTGGGTGGCCAGACTGGTGGTACTGGTGGTACTGCTGGTACTGGTGGTACCCAATCTTCGAAGCCGTAGTTCCAGAACGGAATATAACCGTAACCAAACACAGAGATACTCGCGTCGGCTTTGTAGTCGATACCCATGAGAACCGGTAGATCTTCCGGGATCCACGTTGGGAATACAACATTCATGGTTGTTCCCGCGGCGATAGCAACGGGCACGACCTTATTGTACTCTTCGATGAGTGACACTTCAACAGGTGGGAAGGTTCCAGAGAAATCAGTGGAATATGCTCCAACGCTGAAGTCATCGACATACCAATAGTTGATGTTGAAGTAAGGCCCTTGGAACTCAAACATGACTTGTGTTGCAGTACCGATCTTATCGGTGATGTCGATCGAGTATTGCTGTGCATAGACACTGCCATAGATTGGGTTTGTCCATGGGCTGACATCAGTCCAGGGATCTGACTCTGAACTTCGGACTTTGACGTAACAGTTATATCCGCCTGAGTAGTCATTAATCATGCTTCTGAACGAGAGCGTGAGTGTTGATTCCGCGGAGGTGTCGATCGGGCAGGACATCAAGTAGGCGTAATCTCCTTGAATGTAATTCCAGCTCAAAACTGCTTCAGGAGCGGTTCCGCCAGCATTATTAGACTGTTGCTGTGACCATTCGTTGGCTTGTTCCATGGTCCACTGGGCACCATATTGTATCTTGCTGATGACCATGTTCACGTCCACGTCGTTTTGATCATGCTGTCCATTGTTTGCAATCGTGACTTCAGGTATCTGTGATGACGCTGTTCCGCTTACAGGTGACACAATTGCGGTGATTCCGACTTCATCAAAATACCCATAGTGGAGAACGGGATAGGTTGTTTTCATATTATTGGACGCTTGTTCATCAATGCCCAATAGGGTTTTTACAACAACACTATATGTGATGTCGACATTCTCAGCAGTACCAATATCAGCTGGTAACCACGGGAGGAATGAAACATTAGCGGATTCACCAATAAGGAGGTCCACTGTTTGGCTGTAATCACTGTACTCAGGTATATAGACATATGAAGAAACGACGACGTTATCGATTTCCCAGTAATAGTCTATATAAGGTGCAAAGTACATAAATCGGACGATCACACTTGAGGATCCAGCATAACCAGATAAATCAAGATGAACATGTTCTAGTACTCCGAATTTATAGGTATTGACTATTTGCCAGGCGTTCGCCCAGGTGGTTCCGCCATTGACACTGATATCAACTCTAACGAAATCAGAATAATAGAGATACTCATAGGAGTCGAAATCTAGTGCTGCATTGGGAGCCCCGACTAAATTTAATGACGGAGTTTTCAGCATCGTTAACATGGGTGTTTGTCCGCCTGCTTGGACATCGGCATCGGCACAGTAGCCAGTTCCTGCTAAGTTTTGTCTTGCCCAATAATCATTTCGTTGCCAGTCAGTACCTACTGCTGTTTCAATGGTCCATCCTGCTGGTGGGAAAGTGCCTTCAAAGGCCTCCGCTAAATAATTGGTGTAGGTTTTCTTTGAAATTATACAGCTGAGCGGGACATCAGTTTCATTATATATCCCGTAATTTTTTATTGTGGCTTGTGGAGTCTGTATGGCTGCAGGACCAGATTTTGGCGCAAGAATAGTCTTTACACCAACATCGTGACCGGGCGTACCAGCCCCCTCTCCTGTAAGATAGAAGGCCATATCACCATAACCAGGATCTGTCCAATAGGGATAACCTAACAAGGGGAATCCTTGCAAAGCTACATGCATTTGTTCGACGCCGTTACCGTTGCTTTCAAAGCCGTATTGTGGTGGGAAGCCTAATACCCCTTGGATAGCAATCCAGTAGTGCTGACCACCCTCTGCTGCAAACGGTGTATCTAAGGTTACATCGTATTCATAGAGCATGCTTCCTAGAGGAGTCCCGGTTACTGCTGGCATGAAATACGTTGCGAGTGCAGTAGATGTCGGATCATCCATTCCCGCACCGGTAGGCGCGTTTCCTGTTCCATCATCTGCGTAGAAGATGATGTTGAAATCAGTGGGATTTTGGTCTACACCATTCCAGAATACACCCCACCAATGGACGTCTTCCACTAACATGCTTGAATCGAACTGGAAGTCATCAGCTATTTGTGATTGGAACGGGTAATTTGCCGCGTATTGTGATGAAAGGCCCACTGAATACGTATCAATTCCACCGTTATCCCAAATGATATCAAGGCTGGGAGCAGTTGGGTCCGTTACATCACTCATGCCTGAATGTTGCGTAAGCACGTTATTTTCTGTCGTAGTAAAGGCATCCGTCTTCCCTTTACTGTTTTCTTTTTGTGCTACTGCATTAAATTTATTTTCTGTCGATGTTGTTTGCGGAGCGAATCCTGCAGATGCTGCCGTACCTAAAAACAAGGCGGCAACGAGGATCGCTGTCATGAAAAGCGTGGTCTTCACTAGCTTAGTTTTCCATACACTATGTTTTGCTTTCATAAAATTTTTACCTCGCCTTACTCTTCTTAAATGCGCATGCTCTTAATAAATGTTTCGCACCATATATATATATTAATATTTAAAATTAAATAAAAAGAATTGAAATATCACTTCTGGAGAAAACAACATATGGATACATCACCTATGCTTTCCTCCAATCATTATATATTAATCTTGTTAGAAATCATTTTATTATACAGAAAAAAAAAAGCGACTATCGCAGTAAAAAAAATTTTGTTTATATAGTACATATATTGATATATAAAAAAAATTAAACAAAAAAAAAGGAAGGGTTTATTTTACATTCAGGATAAACGGCCCGATCAATGCTGCGGTCGCTGTTTTCTCTAGATCACCGACCGTGACAACAATATCCACAGAACCAAACCCGAACACAAAACTGGTTTTTGCTTTGGGACTAAATCCGGGCAAGATCTTCACAAACGTCCCTGAGGCCTCCCGTCCGAGAATTACCAGACCACCATTGAGGCTGATCGACCAGTTAACATTCGATGCCTCAGCCGCTCCGACGTTCTTAATCACTGCGGATAGGCTCCCGAAACTCCCGGAGATCTCCCCAATCTCAATACGCGGCAACGCAACAATGCTTATTGTGGTAGTCTCAGACCAATCACTTTCGAGGCCTTCCGTGTCCTTTGCTTTGACCTTGATGCTGTAATCTCCAACAAAGTTCCATGTATGTTTCAACTCAACAGTTGCTCCTGAAGTATAGGGACCAAGCCAGTCAGTGATCGTATCTCCCCAAGACACCATGTAATACACATTATTATCCTGCGCGTCGGTAGTGCTGGTCGTAAATGTATACTCAACTCCGATTTCCCCAGTTGTCGGTCCATTGGGCGTCTTAGGAGCCTCTGGTGGCGTATTCACATTTGTCTGACTACGCAAGATTTTGACAGAGGAATCACCAAGCACATTGTACTCCTCGAAATAGTAGTGTGTCATCCCTCCACCACTGTAATATTCATAGAGATATAAGAGACCCTTATTTGTCATTAGACCTATAGTCTCAAGGTTATCCTCCCACCAAGCCTTGAACATCCGTCGCTCTAGGATATCATCTTCATCCCAGTACGAATACGTCGTCGCACCCCAGAAGGCGATACCGCCTTTGTGCGGTGCACGAACCCACGTCTCCCCAAAGCATTCACTGACCGTAAACTGATTCGTCAGACACGCATGACTGCACACAAACGGATACATCCCGTCGTTTGTCAGAGCATTAACGTTACTTTGAGCGTATGGTGGACCATCTGCCCAGCTATCCGTGCCCCCATGACCAGAATAGATACATAAACTTCGGCCATCATTCAACGCATTAGTCACCTTCTGTGTGGTATTCCCAGCATAATAAGAATAAATCTTATCACAAGTATAGTTATGCGGAGTCAGATACGTGTCGATGACAAAGTTATGGGTCCCCTCGGAAACCTCATGGTTGTCCGTGGATGCCAAAAAAGCTGCTTTCTGCACCCATGCGTCATCAGGAAATGCCCCTGCTTCATAATAGAGTGTCTTATCGACCATGTTGGTGACCTGTTCAGCAGTCGCAGCAGGGAATCGACTGACGATGATATCAGCAAAATAGTTACCTGTATCAATCGTGGCATAATATAAATCTGTACAGGGTACGTCTTCGGTACCTGCCCAGGTGGGAATTTGCGCGACATCACCGACTAACAGGATATACGCCGGTGGAACCGGCCAGTTGTTATAGGCATCAACAATGTAGGCTTTGATATTTTCTTTGGTTGGCCCACCAGGAATCTCCGATGTTTTCGTCACCGTGACGTCAAATCCCTTAGAATCTTTCCAGTCAGCTAAGGGTGTAATTGCATCAACGAACGCATCATCAACGATGATGAGATATCCTTCTTGCTTTGGCCCCATCTGTTGAGTTCC
>Ga0315295_10002106_pt1 | contig 16941 bp, 27 predicted proteins | sample YL17G14_0_MG_FD_204453 | JGI IMG/M metagenome (GOLD analysis project Ga0315295, IMG submission 204453) | Sediment microbial communities from Yellowstone Lake, YNP, Wyoming, USA - YL17G14_0 | ecosystem: Environmental > Aquatic > Freshwater > Lake > Sediment | place: USA: Wyoming | collected... | reverse complement strand
GCGCCGGTCATGCTCTTGTAGACCTTGCCCAGACCCGTGCCGACCATCGTGACGCTCGTGCTCTCGGGAGCTGAGTTGGTCACAGTCACATCATCGGTGCCGTCAGCAACGGTGATGCCGGTTCCGGCCAGAATGCTCTTGATGTTGATGGCCGCGCCGGTCATGCTCTTGTAGACCTTGCCCAGACCCGTGCCGACCATCGTGACGCTCGTGCTCTCGGGAGCGGAGTTGGTCACAGTCACATCATCGGTGCCGTCAGCAACGGTGATGCCGGTTCCGGCCAGTATGCTTTTCAGATTGATCTGCGCCCCGGTCATGCTCTTGTAGACCTTACCCAGACCCGTACCGACATTGACAACAGAAGTCGCCTCAGAGCCGGTCGCGGTCAGCGTGATGTCGTCGGCATTGTTGGCGACGCCGATACCCGTTCCCGCTTTGATCGTCTTGACATTGACGATAGCTTGCGTCACATCGCGCACGACAAGCCCCGCACCTGTTCCCACGTTCTCCGCACGAATCTCAGGGATGCCCTCGCTAGTGATAAACTCAGCAATCGCCGCACCGATGCCGCTGCGAAGCGAGGCGATGGCTGAGAAGCCCATGAGCTGCTGATACTCCGCTACCTGAATCCATGGTTGGGCTCCTCCGACACGGTATAAGAAACGTATCGGGCGGGAGTTGCGCGCAATGCGCAGGAACACGGTGGAGCCTGCAAAGGGAATGACAATATCCGGCTGCCCCGTGAAGGACACGGTAAGCTGCGGGGTGTTGTCCCAGATAAAACTTGCAATCTGCCCGCCACCCGTGACGACAAGGCCGGTCTGCGCGGCTGTAGCGAGAGTGAAGCGCATGTAGAAATCGAAGTCGCCGGGGATACCAGTTCGGAATGCGTCGGTGAGATTGTTCGCCGCACTGCAATAGAGCCCGACTCCCATGATATAAGACCAGTCAAGAGACGTGAGAATAGGCTTGCCGGTGAAGTATGCAGGCTGGGCATTGAGATAGTCCATCACGAACCCATGATAGCTACCGATCTCCACAGCCCCGTCAGTCGTCACTTGACGTGAGGTAAACTCCCCGTTCTGAATCTTTGTGGGATCAAAGGGAGTCGGCACATGCGCGCCCCCGAGCCATGGGCCGCGCTGCTGTTGGGGTCTGATTCCTCCACCCATTGTGTACTCCTACGCGGGGGTATATTCTACATCTGCAACAACGTCGAATGTCACTGCGGAGGCTGCAAACGATGTGTCAACTGATTTTGTCAAGAAGGGAGTGTCGCTTGAGTTGAACTGAGTTGTCAATCCGTTGTTCAGCAGCACGGTGATGAGCATATCGGTCATCAGCGGACTTCCAAGCAACAGCGGAGACCAGAACTGATCCACTTCGTACATGTAGTTCAGTTCCCGAATTGACGGAAAATTGAGCGTCCCCCCGGATGTCCCGGCAATAGCAGTCATCTTATACATCGGCCCGGGATCGACTGCGGTGATGTCGGAGTAGTCGGTGAGAGTCATTGCATTGTCGGAGGCCGGTGTCCCATCGACAATGAAATACTGTCGTGTAAAGGGGGATGCGCCACAGTAGAGCAGAATCCGGTCTTGATCTGCAAAAGCAGAGAGACCGACGCCGGTTACGGCTTTACTGCCCGCAGTGACGTTGAACGCTCCGGCCACGAGGGTTCGCTGATATACCGTCGCGAACATGGAGACATTCAATGGCCAAGCGGGAGTCTTGAACACCAACCCGTCAGCAAAGTTACAGAACACCCCGAGCCGCTTGATGATAAGATTGCTCTGAATGTTGAGTTGGTACTGCTGCCGGTTCAACACCTGCCGCTTGCAGGTGGCCGATGCAACAGTCAAGTCATTCGGAGGGGTGATAGTAGTCTCAAAGAGATTGCGAGCCCGAAAGGTCCGCACTGTTGAGCCGTATTGGTTCATGCTGTCACCTCACCGGGATAGGGCTTGTTGAACGCCGCCACGAATTGCTTGTCGGGAATCTCCTGCGCGGTAATGACCGCCTTGAGCGTGATGGAGGCTTTACCCACCAGAGTAGGAATCTGCGTGAGAGTGCCCCGGAACGCCGCGAACAGTTGGTCGTTTGCCTGCTGAGTCTCCCAACAGAGCCGGTAGTCGAACTGATCCAAGAAGCACGGCATTTGCAGCGGCTCCCGGAACAGCACCGCCTTGGAATCACTGGCACGGAACATGAAGAACTGCGGCGTGTTCACTATCGCCGCGCTGAAGTCAAGCGGAGAGATCGTAGCCGACAACGTGACGTTTCGGAAGTAGTACACGGTGTTGGGGAGAATCGGGCGATTGGGCGTGAGCGCGGTCGGCAGGTCATTCCACACGTAGAGCCCCAGCGCAAGACTCATCGTTGACTGATAGACAAACTGAATCGGAGGACTGCTATGATACGGCAAGTCCTCAAGCCGGGGGATTGCAGTTGTGTGAATCTCGGAGATAAGACGCTGTGTATCATCCATCAGATCCTCACTTTCAGGCCATAGATCGCCGCACCAACGGTCAAGGCCAGAGTCGGGTGCATGTTGGTGAACTGAAACATCAGCATGCCGCTTCGGGGTAGGAAGATCGGAGTGCGAAGCTGCCCATGCCCATAGTCATAGCCTTGGAGTGAAGCCACCCCGACCGGCACCCGACCGTTGAATACCCCGGTAGCGTTCTGCATCATCACCGAGCCACCGTAGATCGTTTGGTCGGTTGTTGCACTCCACATCGCAACGCGCAGGAAATCCGACAGGGGAGTCCCAATGACATTCTGATAGTCGCTGGGGTCCATGAAGAAGCCGGTCGCGGGATGATACCACAGATAGGTACTGCCCGGGCGAGGCCCGAGCGCGTAGACCGTGTACTTGACCCAGAGCAACAGGAAATTGTAGTCGGGGTCCAGTTTCACTTGATACTGAATGGTGCCGTTGCTAGCAGGGACTGTAGGGCCGATGTCAATGAGGTTATTGCTTCCCTTGTTGACTTCCCATGTGTCGCTGCTGCTTGGGACAAGCGTGTAGATATAGGGGAATGCCTGCTGGCGCTCAAGCCCCTTCTCCACACCTTCTCCGAAACGGATTGCTCCGGGATTGGCGTACATGATTCTCTCCTTTGTAAAGGTAGGGGCGACTCGCGAGTCGCCCTTACGCGTTAGGGGTAAGAATCTTGTACCCGTTGATGGCGATTTCAAAGGCATGCGTCCGCGTCGCAGCATCCCTGTTGCGGATGTCAAACCGGATCTGACTGTTGCGCAGGAAGAAATACTTGAACGGATACGGATGCTGAAAGTTGATGCCGTATCCCGGCGTCAAGAGCAGTTCCAGAGGAATGAAGCCCGAGACCAGTTCCCGGCCCGAACGCATATCGGTGATGTGCGCAGAGAGCCCGCGCGCGGCCCATGCCGTGAGCCCGAGCGTGTTGGGAGTCGGGAAGCTGGAGGCGTTGACTGCATCGTAGCTGAAGCAGGAGCCGGTGAGATAGAGCCCCTGAAAGTCGGAGCCTTGCTCAATGGTAATGAAGAAGGAGGAGGTCGCTTGACCCGCGACGGAGCCTGAGAGCGTGTACGTGTAGTCGAACTTCATCGCCTGCACGGTGCCGAGATGCTGGGCTTCGTTGGCGAGGCTGGCGAACACCGCATTCTCGTTGATCTGCCGTGCCATCTCCACGTTGGTAGTAAGACCCTCGGGTCCGGGCATTGCAGAGCGATTGAGATTTCCGGGTACTGTGGGCATGATGCTCTTCCTTTCATCCCCTCCGTGATTCGGGGCGGATAGTTGGTTTTGCAGCCGGTAGGGGCGAAAGATGTTTCGCCCGTACAGAACGGTAGGGGGTGAAGATTTTCACCCCGTACTAAGAAGCGTCGGCGGCGGGCTGTGAACACCGCCGACGCTTTCACCACTGACTCACGCGGAGGCCGATTACTTCGCGCGTGTCAGGAATCCGATGAGACAGACATTCATCGTGCAGAACAGACCATTGAGAATGGTCGCGTCCGCATTGAGGATTGTCTGGACGTTCGTGTCCGGCTGTGCAATTTCCTGAGTCACGCTGAAGCCGACGAGCTGATCCACGAAGATCGGCGCGGGATTCAGAGCAACGATGCCACTGCCGATGCTGTCACCGAGGCGAACGGGGAAGTTGGTCGCGATCTGACCGGCAATCGCAAGAGGCCGGGGCAGAAGCTGCGAACCATGGATCTGAAAGTCGAACGCACGGCCCGCGATCACGATGTTGAAGATCGAGCTGTGGATGAGGTTGATGAATGCGCGGGCAGGGTTCTGCGCTGCGGTGTTGCCCGCTGCGAGGTATGCCTGAAGCCCGATTGACAGATGCGTGATGAGGAACGTCTGACCATTGGGCAGCTTGCCCGAGTCGGTCATGTTCGTCTCACCGAGGGTCTTGCTTCCCACGCGCCATGCCGCACCCTGCGGTTGCACGAAGAAGGTGTTGTTGGAATACGTGGTGCCGAAGCCCCGGGTATCCCACAGGTTGTGCTTGATTGCATCGCGAGCCAGAGAGTAGCTGCCGCCCGAACCCAACTGTAGGTTCTTATAGGCTTCTTGCGTAAGCATGGGAACTCCTTTGTTTGGTTGTCCCATTTGTCAAGGTTGGTTGGTTATAGGTGAGGGGGGAACCCGTGACTAACCCCCCAGACCTGAAAAACCTATCTACAGAACTGAAACACTGACTACAACTTGAATATACATATCTGACGAACTGAAAGCACTGAAAATCGTAGGGGTGCGCGGATGCGCACCCCTACAGATTACTCAATACTCAAAGTCAATCCCCGGCAGGTGCCCCATGGGGGCGTCCTCACCAAGGCCGACCGTGCGGGAATTGGTCGTGTCGTAGCTGCTCGCGAGCTGGGGCTGATAGCTTGCCGCCATCGGCACCGCGCCCGCCACCCGCGACACGGGCCGATGCCCGACCGCATAACTTGCACTGAGCCCCGGGATCATGTTGGTGATCCCCTGCACCCGAGGAATCGGGGGCAGATAGCTCATGGCAAGGTTCTGCTGAATGAGATCGTAGACACCGAAGCCTGCGATCATCATGCCGATGTCCTTGATGCCCTTCTTCTTGGCCATCGCAACCATCAGCGACCCGAGAACGATCTGACCTGCGCCGACGTACTTGTCGTACTGAGCAGGAACATTGGCCATAGCCATGATCTTGCTGACAAGCGCGGTTGACACGAATCCGCAAGTCACCCCGATACCCAGCTTGACGCTTGACATCAGCAGAGCCTTGTTGGGGATCAGTCCGCGAATGTTCAGCGGATTGCGGCGATAGCTGCGACGTGCTCGACGACGAGCGAAGAACGGATTTCTGCGCTTGCCCTTGCGACCCTTGCGCTTGCGCGGGTACGAAGACCCCCACGCCATGTTTGCAGGCATGCCGCCGATGGTTTTTCCCTTGCGCGAGGGCTTACGCCGCTTGCGCGTTTTCCAACCGATGCGAGCAGCCTTGCTGTGGCCTGCTGCGTCGTCAAACCAACTGTTCTTCCGCTTGCGCCGAATGAGACGTCGCAGTACGCTTGCCGGATTGCGGCGGGCAGAGCGACGCCGTTTGCGTGTAGCCATTGCTACTCCTTTGTGTAAAGTGTGGGGACGCCCTGCGCCACTGGTTGATTCCAGCCGCGCGAGGATTTCTTTTTTCTTAGCTGTTGACATACCATGATGCCAAACCCACCCGCACAACTTACGAGGAGTGCGGGTCTTACTGACCGTGCGGGAAACGCAACGCTGCATCCACGCGCGAGGCGGGCGAGATGGGTTTGACAATGGTATTTGCATAATTCTCACCGTCCAAAATAGGCTTCGCCAATTATTGACTGATCGTACTTCTCCATTTCTTTCAAAGCCCTATAAAAGGCTTTCGTGCCAACGTCAATAGATTTTCCGGTCTTTGTGAAAAACATATCGACACCATCTCCCATCCCTCTGCACTTTCCGGTTTTGGTATCTTCTACCTCAAAACCAGACCTCGTTTCATAGATTCGATACCTGAGAGTCTTTGCCATCTGTTCACCCCCGAATATGGTATTTGCATAAAAAGCCTAAGTATACGTGTGAATTTTTCGATACTCTGCCATAAGCCCGTGTTTCTTGGCGAGAGCTTTCAGAGATTTTTCAATCTTCTCGACCAAGACAAAATGCTTTACCCATGCAGAGCGGTTATGGGTTGTCCAGAGCTTTCCACGTTCCCGAACGTAAATACCAAAAAGCCGATCTGCTTGCGCGGCTCTACTGCGGTTCACCTTGTCCGTAGAGCCTAACGGTCCAAAGGCGTGTATCGCAATGTCAAGGAACGGGAGTACCTCACTTGAAGCAAACTTTCCACCCGCTTGAGGAGATTGAGCGAACGCCATTGATTTACCCCCGAATATAGTACGATGCCACCCATCCGAGCACGAACACCAGCACTGCCCCCGGAATCACGTACTTCATGCTCCACGGGGTCAGAAACGTACCCATGTTGTATTCGACATCCGGCTTGCGATCCGTTGGCGTCACCGCCGAAGTCAATTGCTTGTCAAGCCACTGCTGCATCAGAGCCACTTGCGAGGCCGAAAGCTGCATCCCCGCCCGGGAGCCATCCAAGGACGTGACCGCAGGAGTAGAGCCGGTGCAGGCCGCGATCCACGCCGCGTACCCCGCCGCAGCAGCGGCAGAGCTATTGTTGCCGGTGATGGCGCGGACCTGAGCACCAACGGCTGCGGCATTGAGGAACTGAGAGATGTCGGACATTACTTTAGCTTTCTGTCAACGTACATGACGAATCTGAGAGCATCAAGATTCTTTGTTTCCCGCGCCATCCCCTCCGCTACCGCCTCAATGATGAATAAAGCAGTCTCGGGATGAGCGTTGGGACACCGCTTGTAGCCACGGACTAAAGCGTCGGCAAGAGCCATGTATTCCCGGTTTGTCATCGTCGCATATCCTTTTTGCAGCGTGTCAAGATGTAGTTGTGAAACGCGGGACCGTTGAAAGCATAATTGTCGGCTTTCAGGCGACGAGCCAGAACTTCACCCATGTCAATGAAAAGCTGCCCGGCAGTCTCGGTGATCCGGCCCGAATACTTGGCCTTGCGGTAGACCTCGATCATGGAGTCGGCAATCAGAATGTAGTCCTTCTTTGTCATTGGGGGCTCCCGGTTGTAGTGAGTCGGTCAATCTCAGCCTGAATCGGTGTCTGCGTCGCGGGCTCCACCGGGGGCGGGAGGTTCTTCGCATACGCCGTGCCCGACAGTGACGTGAGTAGAGACAGGCCCGCAGCCCCGGCCAGCACGTAAGCAGTCGGACGGTGACGCTTCCACATCAGAGTAGAGGCCGCACCGTAGAGCAAGACCCTCGCCCATGCGTAAAGCGCGTCAGGCCCGTCAAAAGTGACGGGAGTGAAGGGGAGGAACGTCACGCCGATTGATTTCAGGCCGGTTGTTGCCATGGTCATTTTCTCCATCAGTAATCAAGTTTCGACGCTGTGTACACAGCACAAGCCGTAAAGGGTAAGTGCATGAGCTTGGATAGAATCGTTGCATCTGCAATCAAGCGTTTTGCCGAAGCCCCCCGGTAAAACAAAATGATTCCCTTGCGGTCATCATAAAAAGTAATTCTGCTGTTGTCGTATTCCCGAGCCACCGTTGCACCATGGCTGCGAAAATTGCGATAACCTTCTTTGACCTCACGACGCACAATTCTATAAATCCGAAAACACCCGGCTTCCTCGGAGCTATACGGAGAGCCATCCCAATCTGCAAAAATAGAGCCAGAAGAAGCCATCAGTTTTCGACTCCTGCTGCGGAGACCTTGAGACGGCCTCCTATGATGTAAAGTTGCTTGCCCTTGCGCTCATCCATGCAGAGGTACATCGGGTTTTCAAACTCATGCCGGTAGATCGCGTTGCGACCGTCGCCGCCGCCGTTACGCTTGCTGCACATGTACTCGATGGCCTTGGCCTTGCCAAGTACCACCAAGTGCTTTGGGACGTGGAAGTCCACGGTACGCCTCCGGGTAGGAGGTTTACCATGGAACATCGCATAGTCGTGCAGGTCGGCCACTGGCTTACCTCCGGCGACGGGTGCCCATGACAAGAAACAGGCCAATGAGGACTGCGGCCCCGCCGATTGCCCATGGGATGTACTGTTTCATGCTGAGAGACTTGATTGCCGCTTGATTGTCGGGAGTCTGGGGGAGTCGCCCCTGAATTGCCGCAATGATCTGCGCAATGCTCAGTCCAGCCTTGGTTCCGGCGTCGATGAAGCTGGAGGCGTTCTGATTCACCTTTGTCCAGTCGATGTCCCGAGTGCCGGTACTTCCCGACCCGCCGACGATGAAGCCAAGCTCAATTTCCGCGAGAGCTTGAGTCGAACCCGGATGCTCATTCATGTACTGCATGACTTGCGCAGACTGCTCACTCGTCAACTGAGAAGGAGGGATCGGCACCAGCTCCGTTGCTCCAAGTCCGCAGACGTAGCCGCGACCGTTGGCGCGAAGCGTGCCCGACATTCCTTGCGCCGGGGCGAATGCGTACTGATAGCTGTTTCCGAGCATTGAGACGTGCATGGAGCCTCCTATTTTTTGATGGCTAAAACTATTGCCGCTGCTGCGAATATTCCAATTCCTATAACTACTACCTTGGCGGTGTTCTCTTTGGTTTTCGTGTCGGTGTCGATCTGCGCAGTGACCGCATTGATCTCATTGGTCTGATCTATCAAGCGGTTGGTTTCTGCGACTTCACGGTTGACTCTTTTTGTCTGCACTGCCTTGACAATTCCAGCAGCAAGCCCGACACCCGATGCAATCACCGCAGCGACAATAATGATTACCAGAGTTATCGTCTCAGGTATTCCGAAATCTCCCAATCCTTGCCGTTTGTGAACTTGACCAAGAGCATATTCACAGAGAGCAGCCCGATCCGGTAGTGACATCGCCGCGTATCCCGGAACTGCACGGCAAACTTGAGGGTCTAAAACAGAAAAATTGTCGTTCATGATTTTCGCTTTGAAGCAAGGTACGCGGCAATCATAAGCACTCCGACCCCGCCACAACCGGCCAGTATGTACCACTTCATGTTTTTCTGAGATTCGACTCTTCGAGCCGCCGCAAGCAACTGCTCACTCTCTGCAAGTTTCAAATTAGCATGCGCTCTGACATTCACATCTTTCGCATTCGCCAATTCAGTTTTCCAATACTGCACGGTACTGATAAGTTGTGCAACATCGGAGACATTGGATGAAGTTGCATTCATCCCTGTAGTCACTGTTGAGGAGGCGTCTGCACTGAGATAGGTCATCGCTTTTTCCTGCGAGATATTTTCGTGGCAACGATAAACACGGTGAGACCGACTGAAGCAACTGCGGCCCAACCGATGATCGTCGTAGTTTTCATCCCACCGAGTGTATCGGGAATCCCGGCAGATTGAATCATCGCTCCGATTTTTTTCATGTCAATCAGTTCGGAACCCATTGTGTACGTCATCGTTTTCTCCTTGCCGCAATGAGCCCGATAATTGCAGCACCAACCGCAAGGGGGAGAAATTTCTCAAGAGCCGTCTCTCCCTTGACTCCAAAGTTACCGAGGTCTGCACTGGAGAAACTCATCCCCCCGGTAGTCGGATAGCGAAGCAAGTCGTTTGACGTTGTGTAGGCGTCAGTAAGCAAGTGAGTCGGAATAGTCGATACCATTTTCTCACCAGTGACTTTATGAATATAGTGAACAAAAGGTTGACCCCGGGTAGCTTCATTATCCACGATCCATGAGGCGTCGGTGTCGGGGGTTGAGCCGGAATAGTCCGGGAGTATTTCATTGAGGTTTGAATCCTGCACCCCAAGCTTGCGATAGAGGAAGTCAAAAGGAATCGACATTGCATCGGCATAGATCGTTGCCAACCGTTGACGAGGGTAGTAGAACCCATTGGAGGCATACGCAACTGCCGGACCTACATAGGGAATCTTTTCAGGAATACACGCCATGAAAGAAAATGCTGTTTGCTTTTCTTCGTTGGTCAACGTAATTCTGGTTGTCCCGTTAATGAGATCGTCTATGTTGCGGTGCTGGTTTACCCAATAATCAAAAGCATTCCGAACCAGTGCCTTGTCACTCTGAGCAGACCCCGTGACGATAGAGGACAATTCGTTCAACACTCGGGCAGCGCAAGCGGCGTTAAAGACCCGTTCGATAGCGTTGATATACGCGAGATTGTCATTCACGCTATACCCGAGAAATGGCGTTTTTGTCGGCATTGAATCAGCGTACATTACATACTTCTGTGTAACAACATCTCCCTCGGGAGGTATAACAGAAGTGAATATTGATTGACTAAATGCCCGATCTTCTCTGCTTGAAGCCTCAGTTCCGTACTGCTCTCCGGTTTCCCAATCGAAGGGTCTGAGATAGAAGTACATCGGGTCGGGAGAAGGTAAGGAAGGATATCTCTGATGGTCTTGCACATCGTACAGAGATACCCCGAAAGCCGCATGTAAAGAAAGGAGACGGAAAAAAGGCTGCAAAGACCCTGTGGCGGTTTTTGTTGCTTCCTCCTGCAATTGCGCAAAGTAGTTACGCATTGCCCCTTGATAGCCGGCTTCGGGATGCAGGGGGTCAGAGCCGATGAATACAGGTCGGGTAAAACGAACGGCTCCTCCTTTGCTTTCAACATGATCCCCAGACTCGGATTCCGATGCTTTACTATGCAGAGCCAAGAACATTCGTATGTCAATCTGATCCAAGTACGTCCACTTCTTGACCTGAAAAGCAGTTTGAACAAATTTCATGTTCGTCTGATAGAACGACATGAATGCAGGAATATTTTTGACTGCTGTTGCAAGAAACGCATCTCTCCCGGCAGAGGTAGAAAGCCATGGTGTCAAAAACATCGGTAGGGTATAATCACCACCTAATCCGTCAACGGTAATACTGTCGAACCATCCCGGCAGAGGTGTAGGCCAAAACGCATTGTAGTATTCCCGTGCATTGCCGGAAATTCTCCAAAAGTTAATGGCTCGATTTTCCGTGTAGCCGGGGTATCGGTAGGTAGTGCAGCGCATCTCTTCGACAGGTAAAAACTCAATCGTGCCGGTGGACACTGATTGAGCAAGAACCAAGTCATCCCCCAGCATTCGCGCTTGAGGAATTGCGCTACTATTGAATGACGGCATTGCGACTACCTCCGGCGAAGAAGGAGAAATGCACCCACTGCAACCGCTCCTGCGATCAATACCTGCTTCACCGAAAGCCCGGCATTGGCACCGAGAATCTTTGCCGTGTATGCAGCGGCATCTTCGACGGTTGCATGTGCTTGATACTCAAGAGTGCCAGCCTTGGCCTGCGCCTTGTAGAACGCAATCTCATCGGAGGAGAAAACCGAGGGGTCAAAGTTTCCTTGACCAATGAGAACCTGCTTGCGCTTCATCAGAGCATCGGCGGCATCTGCGACGATGGGATTGTTGGGACTTGTCTTGATCTTGTTCATGGCAAAGTCAAGTTTATCCCATTCCGCATTGAGCAGAGTGTAGTTAGGTGCAGAGAGAATTGCAGTCTGCCCGAACATCTCCAGAGTAACCTCGAAGTATGCCTTTGCCCGGGAAATGTTGGAAAACAATCCCCGCATATTGTCGGTGCTCAGAGCAGCCGGATCGGTTGAATTTGCCATTGATGTTGCTCTGTTTGCAGCACCCCAAGCAAAAAACTTAGTCTGGCCTAAAGCAGCATCGACATTCTTTGACGCCAGTGCAGCTCGGGCTTCGGCAAGAAACGGGGTGGTATCGGTGGCAAAAGATACGTCTACGGCAGCATCTTCACCCATTGTGTACTGCATGGGAATCTCCTTGAGATAGAGGGAAGGATATGGTAAGAGAGGGCGTGAAAACGCTCGCAGAGAGCCGGGGCATGCAGGAGGTCAGTCGGTGCATAGTGAACGGCTCATATCACGACTCGCTCGTCGTAATGTTCCCGCTCACAGCCAAGCGTACCAAATGGATAGGTGCAATCGGCAGAGATCCATCTACCACCAATATACAGTTCTGTGAATACATGATGCAAGTACATTCTGTCTGGCCGACGCACGGCCACGAACCGATAGGGGGTGCCCACCAGAGCCGCATAGCTCGCCAAGCAGATCGCCTTGTCGTCGCAGTCACCCCCGAGGCCGATGCTGTTCAGAGTGTAGTAGGGCCGCTGGAGTAGTTCGCGGTCCTCGGGGTCGGGATTGAACGGCACCGACTTGATTACGTCGAACACCTGCGGCAGAGAGAGATGGACAAACGGAAGCATGTCGCGCTTGTAAAGAGCAACCATCCGGTGCATGTACGGGCCGGTGCTGGTCGCCTCACCATCTGTTGTCACGGTTTCGATTCGCATTATGCTATATTATACATCAGCCCCTTGAACCCGTCAACCCCAACTAACAAGGAGAGAGCCATGCCACAGCTACATTTCCCAGCCAATCGTGCCGCCACGCCGGGGGCGGCTCAATGCAAGAGTGAAATAACGATGAACACCAGCGACGCCCGAAACGCTATGCTCGCCCTCATCGCAGAGAGTTTACAGGCGATAGAGGACGCTGCATACGTCGCGAGGGAATACTATAAGAAGAAGGGTCTGGCCGATGGAGTGTTCACCGAGGAGGACGTTGCGGAGTTTGACGCGGAAGGAGATGAGCCGGAAGGGGAAACAGCATGAATGAGATATGCGGAATCTTCCTGTCGCTCTCGCCCAAAGAGAAAACGCTGATTGACGCGACGCTATCTGAGGAGGGGTACGACGCTACCCCTGCCGGACTCAAGGCATGGATTATAGCAGAGATGGAAGCAGAGGAGGAAGCCCCGCATGCCAAGGAGGATCGCAACCTCGGGGATCATATCGGCGCATTCCTGCGCGAGAACCCCGATACGGTCAGCATGTATACCGGCCTCGGGGCGGCGGCACTCAAGGGAGCCGTTGACAAGATTGCAGCCGGACTCATAAAGAAAACCCGTTGACCGGGGCGGGCGGTCAACGGGTTTTGCAGTAGCGACAGTCGGGTCGCAGAATTACTTGCTCTTGCCGGTCTTGACAACCGCACCGAACTTCGCACCGATAAGCGAGAGCGAGTCCTCGGTCGGAGTTTCGCCTAGCACCTTGACACCGTACTTGAAGCAATACCCCTTGTTGCCCTTGGGCGGCGTGTGATGGGAAACGGTGATCTCAAGCCCAAACTCAGCAGAGCCCTTGGGATCTTGCTTACGCGCAGTCTCCAGAAACTTGGCCACCACGTATTCTCCCTCGGAGGGAAGGATAAGCCCCTGCGAACGAGCCTTGGCGTTTTCGGCATCTTCAGCAAAGAGATTGATTGCCTCAAACTCCCCGCCGAACTTGAGATAGTTACGCGCCTCGCCGTTGTCGGTGAAAGAGGACGCGGCAGTCGTTGACGAGGAGACACGACCGTAGACGCGCAAGACTGAGGTGTCCTTGCCCTTGTTCTTCGTCGCGATTTCCTCAAGCTGCTCAGTGGACAAGAGCATGGTCCGCATGGTGATTTTCTTGACGATCTTCAGACCCATAGCACAGCCTCCCGTGAAAAAATGTTGGTGAAAAAACCCCGCCCGTTTTGTGTACTCTTAAAATATACGTGATAGGATGATAGAAGTCAAGAGGGGGAGTGAAATATTTTTGGCTTCGATGTTTGCTGACTTTCTAACAAGTCTTGCGCTCTGACTTTTCTTGGCCAAGTGCGTTTCTTGTCGCAATTGAGAAACATGACTTTTTTTGCTTTTTCAAAGACGTTGATTTTACTTGTCGCATGGTTTTTTGCCTGCGCCTCAAGCCATGATTCCACATGGATGAATTTATAGGGAATGGATTTTCTGCGGGGATAGCGAGAGAGCACAGAGACCCATGTTTCATCCTTCTTGGCCTTGAACCCCTTGAACGCACTGTGACCTGCCAGTTGATACATACCACACGCAATCAGAATGCCGCTGCCCTGCATGACGAAGCCGAAGTTGCCCAGAGCATTGTCGGTGGGGATAGAGGACGGTAGAGGGCGCGTGACGATAACAGAGTCGGTGTGTACGGCCATGCAGTCCGCACCCATGAGGTTTTGGATCTGCGTGACCTTAATCCGGGTCGCGGCGGTAATGTAGCTGGCATAGACCGGATTCCACCCCGCGCCGACCATGACCGAGCCGTCCGGTTGCTCAATGGATTGAGCCATCTTGCCGTAAAAACCATTGAGCACAACCTTTGTCACATTGTAAAGCATCTTGTCCTTGTCCTTGAACGAGGACTTGAGTTTGAACAACTCGTCAACCGCCTTGCGATACGGACGGGTCCGTCGCTTGACAAAAAACCAAACTGCATCGTGTACCACGACTTTGACGTTGAGTGACAGGAGATAGTCATATTCCAAGGTGGTGATCGTTTGCCGAAACGTCCCGTTGGGATAGATTCTCACCCCGCCAACCATCGGGCCGCACGGGATGTGCGAAGGGCCTTTGTGAGTGATCGTGCAGTCCAGAAACCCATAGACCGCTTTCGGTTGGTACTCAGTCGTATGTAGAGTAGTGGCGTTGGTGATGTCGATGAGATTTCCAATCTCGTGCGGATACGCCGAGGAGATGTCGTATTCGATTGCATCGGAGAACGCTCCGCGCGTTGTGACCTCAAACTTGCCTCCCTCATAAGCATCTGTCGCCAGAGCAAGGGCTTTTTGATCTTCATTCCAAAATCTCCATGAGGTCACGATGTTTGACTTAGAGGAAAAGAACTTAAACGAGATCGAAGCGGAGGAGTAGAGCGAGGAAGCAGTGATCCCGAACTCCTCCAGCTTGTCAACGAAGAAGGTGCCGAGCCGTTGGGTAAGATTCGCGTCTCGGATGCAGTATTTCAGCAACAGCTTCCAATGGATCTTCACGTATGCCGGGGAGAAATTCTTGGTGGTCATGACGATCTTTGCTTCGTCAAGGTAGAGCTTCGCAGCATCGTCAAGCGAGGAGCGATAGAACTGGCTTATGTCCCAGAAATTCACCGTGCGTTTTCCCTGCTTGATTCTCAGCAGCTTGTGAGGGACGTACTTGAACTTGTAGGGAGCATCATCGACAATGTGCGTCGCCTCTCCAGTTTCCCAGAAGTAATGCAAGCAGGTCTGCGGCAGGTGATAGAGCACCGCACCGGAATCGTACTTGAGATTCCACACGACGTAATTAATTTGCCCGTCAATATCTTCCCAGAGAGATTTTGTGAAAAAACATTGCGGGGAATCTTTCGGATCGAAAAATTCCCCGCGAGAAGTACAGAGCATGAAAGGCTCACCGGAAACGTATGCTTCCGAGTCGATGCCGATGATGTTGTCGATCTTCGGGCGATCATCATCGAGCCGGGGCTCAGTATAGTTGACGCGCGGAAAATCCTTGGAGGAGATCATTGACGGGTTCCCCTTGAATAAAAAAAGTCAATTGAGTGTCGGGCTTGCACATTGAACGACACGACTAAATCATCACGTTGTGCAACTTCCGTACTTTCCGTGATGAACCTCAATTGACATACTGTTAGAGCTTAGAATAGCTTTTCAGGGTCATAGCCACACCTCCAGAGCACCCACCCGTTTGCTTCTGCATGTACTTGAACCTGTAGCGGCGATACTCCCGTCTTGAACCATTCAGCCGGAAGCGGGGGGTCGGCCCGCTGCGCGGCCAGCATCGCGGCGGTGATCTCAGAGCAATACTCACGCTTGGGGTCGTGCGAGAAGATACCGAGCAGGGAAAGGAAGATGGAGTATTGATAGGGCTTGCCGATGTAGGACCAGAGAAGCTGGTTGGTTGCTTCTTCGTCAATCAGATTGCGTTGTTGGCCGACGTAGACGATATGCTTGCGGAGAGATTTCTTGAGAGGATAATGAGAGAGCGGAACCCAGCGACAACGGGGCGCGGTCGCCTCGATGAAGCATAGCTCACCATCTTTGAGCTTGGGGTAGGGGAGGAGGGTAGCGTAGAGGACTTCATTATTGTCAATGATGGATTTGTAACGGTCGTGCCAGCGAGCCACATTGACACAGTGAGTCGCAATGAAGGGAGAGAACAGGTGTGCAGCCTCGTTCTGACCGAGCTTGAGAATGCGGGAGAGCGGGGAGAGGGAATCGGTGGTGCCTGCGAATTGGCCGACTGAGTATTCCATGGTGGACTCCTTAGTATTGTTCTACGTCCTCGTCAATCTCTGCGAGGACATCCGTACCCATAAACTCCTCAATGATCGCGTCTAATTCTCTGTCGTCAATAATTCCCCTCCAATCTTTCAGCCCGCTTCGCATCATCCGCTTGCGCAAGTTTTCCTCGGGACCGACATCGGAGCGACCAAGAGAATATTGGATAGCAAGCTGAGTAGTTTCTCGCAGTTCCGCAAACGCCTTGGTGGTGCGATTGTAACGCTCTATAACCGAGGTGAGGACCGGGACCGGAGAGCGGTCGTATCTGCGGGCGTGCTTGGCCGGACAACCTGCGGCCCGCAGAGAGCGGTACGCATATCGTCGCCAAAGAAGTCGGAGCTTGTGAGTATCGGATTTTGAGGGGGGTCTGCGGCCATCTATGAGAGCGGAGAGCTTGCGTTGCGTGAGGCGGGTGCCCTTGATTGCGACAGGGCGTAAGACCGCTGAGTTTGTTGTTTTGTCGTATGCAGGCGACTCGATTGAGAATCCCCTTGACATCTGCAAGGGAGTAAACTCGGAGAACATCGCTTGCAGCCAAACAGGGTACAGCTTTCGCATCGGCACCTCTGGAGGAATGCACCTAATATATCATGGGGTCAGAGACACAAGCAAGCTGCATTTTGTCAATTGTGGAGCTTAATTGGTTAAGCACCATCTGTAGGGGGTGTGATCGGCCCGAACAGGTAGCGAGGTCGCTGAATAGCGATACCGTTCACCTGAATCTCAATGTAGGGGTCTGGGGAGGCTTC
>Ga0315295_10002104_pt1 | contig 16944 bp, 12 predicted proteins | sample YL17G14_0_MG_FD_204453 | JGI IMG/M metagenome (GOLD analysis project Ga0315295, IMG submission 204453) | Sediment microbial communities from Yellowstone Lake, YNP, Wyoming, USA - YL17G14_0 | ecosystem: Environmental > Aquatic > Freshwater > Lake > Sediment | place: USA: Wyoming | collected... | reverse complement strand
CAATGAGGCCGCATACCTGTTTTTCCTGCACCTGGAAGGTAACCTTTTTAAGCGCTCTTAGCCCTCCAAAAGCTTTAGAGATATTTTTAATTTCCAACATTTTAGGCCCTTACGAATGAATTTGTGCGCAAAATAATAACAAATTTCAGAAATCCCCCCTTGCCCCCCTTTAGAAAAGGGGGGTTGGGAGGATTTCGAGCGAATTCCTGATTGGTTCCGGCTTGGCCGGGTTAGGAGTTATTTTTTCCAAATATTTTTTCAGACCGCTCCCCGAAAGCCCTTACCATTTGCCTGGTGATAATCCCAGAGGGACGAAAGATCATCATGGATACCAATAGAACGCCGTAAAGGCTTAAACGCCAATCCTTCATGAAACGCAACGTTTCAGGAAGGACACTAAAAATGATGGCTCCAACCACAGCCCCCCAGAAGGTATTTTTCCCTCCTAAGATCACAAAAAGGACGGCCATGGCTGAGATGAGAAAGTTGAAATTGTTCGATTCGATGTAGAACATGTAGTGCGCATAGAGGGCCCCGGCTACCCCGGCAATAAATGCCCCGAGGCAGAAGACCCCCACTTTCAACAAAGTGACGTTCAGTCCAACCGTTCTGGCCACTTCCTCATCATCCTGAACCGCATCGAGGGATCGCCCCAGCCGTGACCGCCCTAAGAGCCAGAAAAATACCATGAACCCAAAAACCCAGCTATAAATCATAGTTAGGGTCGTTCCAGAGGGCCCGCGGAAACCGTAGGCCCCTCCGGTCGGTTCGAAGTTCAAGAAAAATGTCCGCACTACTTCGGCAAAGCCCAAGGTGGCCATCACCAGGTACATTCCCTTCAGCCTCAAAGCGGGGACCCCGATGATGAGTCCAAAAATGCCGGCGGCAACCGCCCCAATGATGATGGCCGGGAAAATCGGCACTCCTGCTTTCACGGTGAGATAGGCCGAGGTGTATGCCCCAATGGCCATGAAGCCAGCATTGCCCAGAGAGAGCTGGTCAGTGGTGAGTATGGCATAGACGCTTAGGGCCATTAGGATATTAATTCCCATAAGCGCCAGAACGCCTTCTAAATAAACACTCATCTGTTCAAACTCCTAGGATTGTCGCTCTGTGGTTCCAAAAAGTCCTTCTGGGCGGAACATGAGGAAAAGGAAGAAGAGGCCGAAGATGATCATGTCGCGATAACCCGCCGTCAAATAGGCATCATTCATGACTTCAATGACCCCGATCATGAGGCCGCCGATCATGGCTCCCCTGAGATTCCCCAACCCCCCAATCACCATGGCCACCATGCCGATCAGGCCTTGGCGGATCCCGATGAAGGGGATGATCTGCAAATACACCAGGGCCGTCAGGACTCCGGCCGCCCCAGCCAAAGCCCCGGAGACAAAAAAAGTGCCCACGATTACTCTATCCACATTGACTCCCAAGAGGCCGGCGGTTTGAGGGTTTTCGGATGTGGCCCTCATGGCCCGGCCTGTGCGGGTCTTCCTGACAAACAAGTCCATCGCCACCATTAAGATCAGGGAGGTGGCCAGGATAATGATCTGGATGGAAGAGATCAGAACGGGGCCTACCTGAAATTGAGCCACCTCTGTGGTTTGAGGGAATCGGGAGGGCTCGGAGCCCCAAATCTGCGTGGCCACGTTCTGCAACAGAATACCGAAGGCGACCGTACTGACCAGAGGACCGAGGAAATGGGCCTTCCGGAGAGGGCGGAAGCAGAAACGCTCGACCAAGACCGAGACGATGCCTGCCCCGGCCATGCCGATTATCAAAGATAGATAGAGGGGCATGTTCAGCATGGCAAAACTCAACCCGAGAAAGGCCCCGAACATAAACACGTCGCCATGAGCTATATTCAGCAGCTGGAGAAGGCCCATCACCAAGGTGTACCCTATAGCAATGAGGGAATAAGTACTCCCGAGCATCAGCCCGTTGATCAATTGTTGAAGAAACATCACTCTCTCCCCAAGGGGTGATCCTTCACGGGCGGCCTTGTGGTCGCCCCAAGGGACGCCGAATCATTTACTCTTTACGAGTACCCAACGCCCCCCTTTGATCTCATCCACATGGACGTCCTTGATCCCATCCCCTACTTCATTGAAGCCCCGGCTGGCGACTCCTTTGAAGTCTCTTAGGATGGTTAAGTACTTCATGATCTTCTCTCGATCCGTTTCGAGATCTTTGGAGTTGTTGGTGACCCCCATCTTCTTAATGGCTTCGACAATCATAAAGACCGCATCGAAGGCGAAAACCGGATAATAGTCCGGATTTTCCGTGTAGGGCCCCGTATACATGGTCTTTTGTCGTCTCTTATAGGCTTCAATAAATTCTCTACTCTCGGGCGTATCGACGAGTGGCGACCAGCAAGTCCCAGAAAAAGTTCCTTCCACAGCTTTACCGCCTTTCTGGGGAAGGTCCCCTTCATGGAGGGGAGCTGTGCTCATGAAAGGCTGAGTCATTCCCTGCCTGCGAGCCTCAGTAATGATATTCAGGGCATCGGGGCCCAGGGCACCCATCCCGATCCCATCCGGGTTCATGGACTTCAGCTTGGTAATCTGGGCCGTGAATTGGGTGTCATTCGTCTGGAAGGTCACCGGGTTATTCCCAGTCAAGACCTCAATCCCATAGGCCTTGAAGGCCGGAGGCAGGACATCCATTCCCACGCCCTTGGCCACCGCATCTTTGATGTCGGCGATGATCGCTACTTTTTTGATGTTGTAGCGCTTCTTAAATTCCCTCACGACGGCATCCGCGACTTTGTCCTCAGTCAGAGTATTGCGAAAGGCATAGGGGCGATTGGCTTCGGACAAGGGGGGCAGAAGATGGCAGCTGATGGGGCGGCTGGATGGAGGCCGCCCCGCAAGCCTCTCAGCTCTTTCAGTCCTTGACGGAAACCCATTTTCCTCCCTTGATCTCCATGACGTGGACGTCCTTTATCCCGTCGCCAACCTCGTTGAAGCCCTTACTGGCTACGCCATTAAAATTTCTAAGGGTGGTGAGGTACTCCATGATCTTCGTGCGGTCCGCTTGCAGATCATCAGCTTTGTTGGTTACCCCTTTCTTCTGGATCGCATCAACAATCATGAAAACCGCATCGTAAGCATTTACGGGGTAGTAATCGGCCACTCTGGTGAATTCACTCGTGAAAAGGACTTTGGCGGTCTTGTCGTAAGCGGCCTTGAACTCCTTGGTCTTGGGCGATTCATCATCTGGGTTATATATCGTTCCGGCAAAGGTTCCTTCCACGGCCTTGCCGCCCTTTTGGGGAACTTCACCCTCCATGAGGGGAGCAGTTCCCATGAAGGGTTGCTTCATTCCTTGCCGGCGGGCCTCGGTAATGATATTTAAGGCATCGGGACCCAGAGCCCCCAAGCCTATCCCGTCTGGATTCAAGGCTTTCAGCTTGGTGATTTGAGCTGTGTATTGAGTATCGTTGGTCTGGAAGGTCACAGGATTATCGCCGGTAATGACCTCAATCCCATTAGCCTTAAAGGCCGCCGGGAAAACCCCTGTTCCCAAAGATTTGGAAACGGCGTCTTTGATGTCCGTGATGATGGCCGCCTTCTTAATGTTGTAGCGCTTCTTGAATTTCTTGACTACAGCCTCAGCGATCTTGTCTTCAGTCAGGGTATTTCTGAAAGCATAGGGCCTGTTGGCTTCAGACATGCCGGGTTTGGATGAGGCCACGCATATCTGGACGATCTTGAGTTGATTGCCCAATGGAAAAGTCGCTTCGGCTTCGGAACTATAATGAGGGCCAATGATAGCCAGTACTTTGTGGTCGGCCACGAGTTTGCGCACCACATTGACCGCTTCCTGGGGATTGCTGGCCGAATCCTCGATGTATAGCTTCAGGGGAACACCGTTGACGCCACCCTTGGCATTGATCACATCAACGGCCGCCTGGGCCCCGATTGCTTCGCGCTTCCCCACATTGGCCCCATGGCCCGATATGCAGAGGGCTGCTCCGATGCGGATTTCCTTGCCGGCTATTGCCTGAGCAGAGGATGACCCTTGGAAAATCAGGGTGGCCACTGAAATACACAATAGAGCAATCATGAGATTTCGAATCTTCCTGTCCATTCCTTTTTCCTCCTTTTCGTTCTTGGCCATCTATCGACCAAAGAAAATAAGCTTCGGGAAAGGGATCAATTTTCCCCCCCCATGAATCGACTTTCGGGTCAGATCGACCCTGAGGATCGCATGAGTAAACCTAAACGTTGCATAAAAATTTTCAATGGCATCCCCCCCACCCTTCCCTCCCCCCTCCGAGGGGGAGGGAAGGGTGGGGGGGGAAGAATTCACCGGAGGTGAGATTCTCGGCTTATATCCAAAATCCCTTATTCTGTGCCGGTCCTTGGATCGAACCAATTTTTCATCCATTTTTCTGCAAATGTGGAGTTAGGCCACCATTGTCCATTAAAAGGTGCGCCCCCACACCACGGTCTTCCTTTTCTTGGCGGAGAGCTCGGCCATCTCCTCCAGGGGACCGAAGTCCATGCATTTGGTCATACAATGATGGACACAGGCAGGCTTCTTCCCCTGCTTCACGCGAGGCATGCAGAAGTCGCAATAATCAGTGGGAATCGGCACGTACTCGACGGTGATTTTTTCCTTCCCCCGGTAGGTGCGCTCAACCACCCGGATGCCCCATTCGTCCGTTTTGAGGTCGTGCTCTTGCTTGCAGGCCAGCTCGCAGGCATGGCAGCCACTGCACCACTCGTAATCGACGTATAACCCGTATTCCATCAGAGGCTCTCCTTCTGATAAATCCCCTCGATCCCTTCCTCGGCCCGGTAGACCCTGCACAGGATGGACTTATACTGTCCGCCCCCAAACCCGCATTTGGCCTGGGTTCCGTCGGGGATCAGCTGATTGACGTTTACTTCCCAGAGGCCAAAGAGGTCTTCCGCCCGCTTCTCGGGAAACCACCAGCCGTGGAGGGTCTGGACCACCCTCGGATCGATCCCGTAAAAATACTTAGCCTTGCGTTTGCATCGGCCGTGGGGATTCTCCACCCAAACCCAATCTCCGTCCTGAACACCAAGCGAACGGGCTGTTTCCGGATGGATTTCGAGAACCGGGTAGGGCTCCAGTTCTCTAAGGGACTTGATATTCCGGTGCTCCGCGTGAAAGAAGAGGACGCTCCGCCTCCCCGTAGAAAGGATGAGAGGGTACTCTTGAGCCAGTTTTGGGGTGCTGTAGGGACTCATGTGGGGCTCGGCGTAATAGGGTAGAGGATCATATCCCCAACGTTCGAAGTGAGTAGAATATAATTCCACTTTGCCAGTGGGGGTGTTGAAACCCGGTTTCCCATCCTTGCGTAAAAGCCCTTTCTCATGTCGCCGGTAAGGAGAAGTTGGATGCCCCTTGGGGGGGAAGACCCAGCCTTTTTCTTTCAGTTGATCGTAGTTCAGGCCCGATGGTTTTAGGAAATCATCGAAAAGCTGACGCAGGCTCTTCCATTTTAAATTCGGGTTGAATCGGCGGGCCAGTTCAAAGCAAATCTCCTCGTCGGGCTTGCATTCCGGTACCTCGATGGCCTTCTGCATGGCGTTCAGGGGCGTCCACCAGGCCCGGATTCCATCCCGTTCGGCCATCGTGGCCGCGGGCAGGACGACATCGGCCAGGGCCACGGTTGTCGGGTTCATGAACAGATCGGCCACCACGATAAACTCGAGTCGGTTGAGGGCGTCGTAATATTTCCGCGGATTGGCTGCGGAGGCCAGCATATTGTTGCCGGCGATCCAGGCCCCCTTCAGGGGATAGGGCTCACCGGTCAGCATCGCTTTCAAAATCATGTCGGCCTGGGCTCTCCAGTGAAATTCTTTGACCATCGGGTAGACATCCACCCCAATACGCTTGCGCATCTGCTCCGGCGGCATGACCTCCCCGTAATACTCGGCGATAGCCTCTTGACTCATGGGATAGGGCGGAACGTCATACGCCATCCGGGCGATGGCCATCCCCCCGGGGATGTCGATGTTCCCGGTGATGGTCCAGAGGTGAATGACGGCATTGCATACGATGGCCCCCTCCGCAGCCAAGTCTACGGGTACACCCCACTGGACAGAGGCCGGATGGCTGGTCGCAAAAAGTCGGGCCGCCTCGATGATTTTTTCCTGGGGGACCCAGGTGATCTGAGAGACCTTTTCCGGAGGATACTCCTGAACTCGCTGGGCCAGCTTGTCGAAGCCATAAGTCCATTTTTCAACGAACTTTTTATCATAGAGGCCTTCGTTGATGATCACATTCAGAAGGCCCAGGGCGAGGGCCCCATCCGTTCCGGGGCGAAGCTGCAACCATACAGCGGCCTTGGAGGCGACCCAGGTGTAGATGGGGTCCACGACGATGGCTTTGGTCCCCCTTTTCATGCAGTCTATGATCCAGGGGGCCATAAATCCATCGTTGCAGGTGGCCGCCGGGTTTTGGCCCCAGATGAGGGTGCACTTGGGCAGGACGAACTCCGGATGATCATACCGCTCCTGGAAAAACTGAGAGCAATCCGGGACCGTGTAGTCCCCCTGGGTAATTCGCATGGATACGAGCCTGGGGTGGAAGCAGGAATTGCCGGTTAATCCTCCCTGAAGCCAATTGGGGCTTCCATATGAATAGGAGAGTAGCAGAAGCCAGCCGCCCACGTTTCTCCCCGTACCCTGGATGAAGACCATGGATTCGGCTCCGTACTTCTCCCGAATCTCTTTCATCCGCCCTTCGATGAAAGCATAGGCCTCATCCCAGGATATCTTCGCCCATTTATTCTCTCCCCGCTGGCCAATCCTTTTGAGGGGGGACCGAAGTCGGTCGGGGTGATAGATAAAATCTTTGATGGCCAGAGCCCTCGGGCACAGCCTGCCATTGTTATAGGGGTGGTCGGGGTTCCCCTCCATTTTTATTAATTTTCCATCCTTCACGTGCAGGAAAACCCCGCATCCTCCATGGCATCCAGGACCCGCGGACCAGGTGATCGTCCTCACGATCTTTTCGGTACTTTTATTCTGCTCCATTCTTTACTCTCCCCTTAAACCGACTTTCTGCCTTTACGAAAGGTCATAATCCGTCATAATCCTCCATGAAGAGGGCCATGGAAATCTCCTCGGTAATCTATGGCATATTCAAAGGAAGAAGCCTCTGGCGTAGATGACGGGCGTTTAAGGCTAGGGAATTTGACTCATTAATGATTGCCCACTCCTTCAGGCAGCAAGTGATCCCCATCTTTCTGCAGAAAAAAATTCGCTCCTCAGGTCGCCAGGACCCTCTGCAATACAGGATCGTGTGCACGGCGACATTTTGCTCGCGGAAATGAAGGCGTTAGATCCGGGTTATCTTTCGGAAAATCCTCGATTCCCAGTTTATAGGTATACAAAAGTTATGTCAATATTTATCGCCAAATTTGGATATTATGGACACCATACTTATTTATTGATTCCTCATGGGAATTAGATTAAGCTTAGGACATGGCAAGAATGGCGCGGCTGGTAGTTCCGGGCTTCTTCGGTCACGGAATCTAAAGAGGGAATCGGCGGCAAGAGACTTTTCACTCAGGGGAAGACTGTCAGGCGTATCATTGGCCGTGATAAATCTACAGGGATAACTCTCGGGAGCGAAGGGGCCGTTGCGGCCCTGGAGAGGCCATTGCGGCGTACTCTTATAAAAACCGCGCTCCAAAGGAAAGGAAAATCCGTAATAAAATAATGCGTCGCCGGGATTCCCGGAATTCGTACCTATATTATGATGATGAGGGCCTTCAGAGGGGATTAAGATGAAAGCGAAAGATCTGTTGGAAGAATATCTCGTTGCCGGCCACGGAGCCTGCCCGGGTTGCGGGATGCCCCTAGTTATGCGCAACACTCTTCACGCCCTGGGGGAAAATACAATTACCGTCCTCACGGCAAGCTGTCTGGGGACTATTATCCTCACTTATCCCTTCTCACCCATCAAACTTGCCACCTACTCGACGCCCTTTGCCTCGGCCGCAGCAGCCGCTTCCGGTATAAAGGCGGCTCTCGACGTGCAGGGAAATAACGACACCACCGTCGTGGCCATTGCCGGGGATGGGGGGACTTTTGACATCGGCATCCAGGCCCTCTCAGCAGCTGCCGAACGGAATGATGACTTCATCTATGTCTGCTACGACAACGAAGCCTACATGAACACAGGAATCCAGCGCTCCTCGGCCACACCCTGGGGGGCATGGACCACAACCACGCCCCCGGCCAACTTGAAGAGCCAGCCCAAGAAGGACATCGTGGAGATTATGGCCGCCCATCGAGTTCCTTATGCGGCTACGGCTTCTATTGCTTGTCCCGAGGATTTTGCGCGTAAGATTCAGAGGGCCAAGGAGACTCGCGGCCTCAAGTTCATCTATGCTTTTTCTCCTTGTCCTGTGGGGTGGCGCTTTTCTTCGGAGTTGACTATACGACTGGCCCGGCTGGCCGTACAAGCTAAGGTTTTTCCTCTATATGAGGTGGAGAGTGGGGAGCGGTATATCCTCAATGTAGATCCCGAGGGAATACCGGTAAGCGAGTACCTGAGGCCTCAAGGGCGTTTTTCCTTTTTGCGGGAGGGGGATATGGAGCGTATCCAGGAGAACGTGGACCGGGAGTGGACGCGCTTGATGAGACGGATGGAGGCGAATTGAGGGTCCTGGACGCAATTTGGTTTAAAGTTTTTCTAGGAATATCTTGACCCCGGCTGATAGGCGGGACGATAGATTAAAATGCTGATCCTGGCGAGCTGCGATCCATTTACTCTATGCTGAATTCTCCGGAATTCCTGGAATTCCCTCCCATATAAAAACCAAGTCTCAAGGGCAAAACAAATTCGTAGTTGAGTATAATGCGACCGGAATTCACACGGGGTTCTTCCGCCGAGAAGCGGCCCCACCAGCCAAAAGTCTCTCCGCATCAGCCGTTCTTCGAAAAGCCGGCTGGCGGCAATTTCGCACAATAATAATGTTGACCTTACCCGATCTTCCAAAGGAAAAATCAGGTCGTCCTCGAAAGGACGTTGAAGAACAGGGATTGTCCCCGGAATTCCCCCGCAGGAGAAAGGAAAAACTTTGAAAAGAAAAGAATGGACAGATGAAGGCGCAGATCTTGATCTCCTCTTCAGGCCCCGCTCCCTGGCAGTCATCGGGGTTTCCCAGGATTTAAGCAAAGGTGGAGGGTTTATCTGGGGGAGAGTTCAGAAACAAGGCTATCGGGGTAAAAAATATCCCATAAGCAGAAGTTGTACGGAATTGGACGGCGTTCCATGTTACCGTTCCGTGTCCGACATCGCTGAGCCTATTGACCTGGCAATCGCCGCTGTCCCCGCGGCGGCTGTGGAAAGCGTGCTGACCGATTGTGCCCAAAAAGGAATCAAATTTGTCGTTATTCATGCGGCTGGCTTTGCCGAGTTGGGGGAAGAAGGAAGGAATCTGCAGGAAAGAGTCCTCATGGTTGCGCGAAAGAGTGGGATGCGGGTGGTCGGACCGAACTGCATGGGCATTTTTTGCCCGGAACAATGGCTGAATACCATTGTGGAACTCGAGGAGGCAGACACCAAGCCGGGAAGTACCGCCTTCTGTGGCCAAAGTGGTTGGGCCACAGAGGATTTTATTGCCGGGGGAAGTGCCAGGGGGCTCAGATTTAGCACAGTCATTAGCAGCGGAAATCAAGCAGATCTGGACCTCCTCGACTATCTCTCTTACTTTGGCAGAGATCCTTCGACAAAAGTTATCTGTGCTTACGCCGAAGGTCTTACCCGGGGAAGGGAGCTTATGGGTCTGGCCTCCCAAGTAGGTCGCACAAAACCTGTCCTGATCTGGAAATCGGGATTTAGCCAGGCGGGGGCACGAGCGGCTCTGTCCCATTCCGGGTCCATTGCCGGAAAACGAGATATATGGCTCGGTGCTGCCCGAAGCTCAGGAATTATCACGGCTGAAGGATTCGAAGATCTGGTGGACCTGGCTGTGGCATTCTCTGCTCCCCCATTCCCAAAGAGCAAAAGGGTAGGAATCATGGCGGAGGCAGGAGGAGGAGGGATATCCGCTTCTGATGCCTGCGAAAAGGTGGGGTTAGAAGTGAAACCATTCAGCTCTGGTCTGAGAGATCGACTTACAGGGTTTTTGAAAGAGTATCTTCCCCCATTCTCCGGCACCAGCAACCCTCTCGACCTGGTATGGCTCCCATTCGAACCGGCCCTGGCCATAAGCACAAAGTGCATTGAGCTTATGGCCAGCGAGGTTGACTCGGTCATTTTCATGTCCTATCTACCTTTTTTCATACTGGATACGAGGCCCAGATACATTGAAACTCTTTGCCGGTTAAGAGATCAACTCACTCTCCCCATTTATATCGTCCCACCTTATGCAGCAACTGCAGCGGCCGGCATGAAGGAATTTACGATCGCCGGCCTGCCCGCTTTCCCCTCATTTGAAAGGGCAGCAAGGGCGATATCTGCCACCTCCGCGTGGCAAGCATGGGGTTCTTCTGGATGAGTTCGCCTCGCAATAATCGGCCAGTCAGATATGGAGTTCCTTAAGATGGGAAGGAGGGAGGGGAGGGGGTGCTTCGTCGCCCCGCGAAGCGCGTCCCGCCTAGGCGGGATCGCAATGGCAGGTTATTGAACGCCTTTACCTTACTTCACTTTTAAGAACCGCCGCTCCGGGTCTAACCGCCGGAAAAGATCTAATTCTTCTTTCGTAGGAGGTTCCGTTACCGCAAGATCAGGGGCCACTTTCAAGTCCCAACCGGTGTTCGCCCGCACCTCTTCTGGGTCGACACCCGGATGAACGGCCTTTAGAACCATTTCTTTTCCTTCCGAATCAAAGCCCAGGACCCCTAAATGGGTTATCACCTGCAACGGCCCGCCCCCGACAAGTCCGGCCTCGTCGCGGGAGTTCCCGCCTTGAAGATAGCCGGGGCTGGTGATGAAGTCCACTTTTTCCACAAAGCGCATCTTTTCATGCCACGTGACGACTAAAAATTTTGTACAGCTGGCGATGTCATTCGCTCCTCCGCTTCCGGGCATCCGTACTTTGGGGTGATCCCACTTCCCAATAATCGAGGTGTTTAGGTTCCCATACTTATCGATTTGGGCACCCCCCAGAAAACCTACATCGACAAACCCCCGCTGGCAAAATAGGAGGGTCTCTGTCGTCGTAGGGAACATCACGCTCCCGTAGGCCGATCTCGACTCGTTGGCCGAGGAAGGAATCCGGCCGATTTCTACGATCGGAGCCACCGCGCCCACCTCGAACAATATGGTTAAAGAGGGGGCGTGCAGTTTTTGGGCAGCCAGCGAGGATATGATGGGCACACCAGCCCCAGCAAACACGACCTGCCCGTCTTTCAGAGCTCTGGCGGCCGATACAGCCATGATTTCCGTCGGATCATAATTCATCGTCGGTCACCCCTGCTTCCCCAAAATGGAATATTTGAGGATCGTCTGAACCCCGAATAGCTCCAGGTAATCCGCAAAGCTTTTCGGGGTCATAAAATACTTCTCGATATAGTTCCGGGTATTCTCTTCGGCGTTTTTAGCCTTTTCAAAGCCTTTATAATATCCACGAAAATGCTCATGGACGGGCTCATAACAGCCGTAACAGTCGTAGGGAAACGCACCGTAGGGAACTTCGACCACGGCATCCACGCAGAAGAAAGGGATTTTGGTTAGCTCCGGAGTCCTGCGGATCTCCTCATTGGGGACTACTTTTTCCACCGTCACGATTACCTTCTTGGCGGCTTTGGCCATATCGACATCCATGGCCGTCATCCCGTCGATTTGCACATTGCCAAACTGGTCCGCTCTTTGGGCATGAATGACTGTCACATCGGGGTTGAGGGCCGGGATTAAGGCCAGTTTATCTCCTGTATAGGGGCATTCGAAAGTTTTCAGTTCTACCAATTTTGCAATATCCGAGCCCAGGACCACCTTGGCCGGCATGCAGGGAATGCCCATTCCGCCGGCCATGTATCTCAGGCCCATCGCTAGATTGGACCATTCCTCAAATTTGGCCCGGTTGCTCTCCATATAAAGTCTGACGATAGGGGAAAGACCATAGGTAACCGCTCCGCTCAGCCAGCTCGTAACGGCAATCTTCATGACCCCGGAAACGAGAAGAAAATCTGCTTCAAAGCTCATGAGGGCGCGGGAAACGGCGAGATCCTTCTTCCCCGATCTGATTAATTCTCGGATGATGGCAATCGGAACCCGGTTGTATTGCACACCCCCTATCGCCACATGGCACCCGTCGGTTATGAATAGAGCGGCTTCCTCCAGGGACACCCGTTTGTCCCGCATCCCTTTATCCTTCGCGTTGATTTCGGCCCAGGACACCGCCGATTTGGTATATTTTTCAGTCTTGGCTTCCACGGTATTCATCCCCCTCATCATTTAGTGGAGATTTGCAATACTACAGCGTTAACGACAGAATTTTACTCTCCCCTCGGCGATGGATCAAAACCTCCCTGCCGAGGCCTGACAATTCTGAATCACTTCATCATCCCCTTCTCCCGGTAGTATTTTTCTGCCCCGGGGTGCAGAGGGATGGCATATTGATCGAATCTCCAAGCCTCTTCAGGGAGGAAATCTTTGAACCCGGAATGAGCCTTAACCAGTTCTTTTTTGTTTTCTATGATCGTCCTGGTCAGGAGATGAGCCACCTCAGGTTTTAAATCTTTGTGCGCGATCAGAATCGTGGGAAACCCAACTAAGGGCACTTCCTTATCCTGTCCTTTAAACACGTTGGCCGGCAGCACCGTTTTTTCATAGCCATACTCGGCCATCTTTTGGATGACATTTTCTCCATTGGGCAAGAAATTTAAATCCGTCGAAAGGGCCAGCTCCGATACCGCCGGATGTCCGGCCGTAACAACCTGGATCCAGATGTCTGCTTTCCCATCGATCATCTGCGACTGGGCCACTCCCGTAGAAGTTGGCGTCACGGACCCTCCCCATGATTTGATGGCCTCATAGGTCATTCCGTAGGCCTCCAATAGCAACCTCATTGAAAATTCTCCGGAACTTCCGACCGGCTGAGAAACCAAGCGCACGGGCAGCTTTTTTTTCGCCAGATCCTCGAGGGAGGTTATCCCGGAGCGTTTTGTGGCGATCGCCGCTAAATAATATCGATCCAGCGCCCCAACCAAACCGGTAAGGACGTCTATTTTCTTCGTATAAGCTACCTTCCCCTGGACAGCCCAGTTGGCAATGGCCGTGAAAGAAAAAGCCAGATCGGCATCCCCCTTTTCAATAAGCAGGGAATTCGCGGGCGCCCCTCCAAAGGGGAGAACATCAATGGTGGAACCCTTGGGCAAAACATTCCTCCATAATTTTCCAAAACTGGCGCCGTAAACATACCAGGCACTTCCCAAATCCTGGGCTGCGATTCGCAGGTGCGCAGGAGTCTTCAGCTCCTGCGCCTGCGCCGGAATGGAAAATGACCAAAGGATAAGCATCAGGACCATCAACATCTTTTTCATTTTATAATTCCCCCTTTTATCGGTTGTTAAAATGTGCCTCCTGTATCCCCCCCTTTCTTTCTCTCCCAGTAGGGGGAGAGGTGAGCATAGGAGGGGTGTGAATGAAAACTCATCGGGTTGATCAACGAATTCGGATTAGTCGATGCCGTACTCCTTCCATTGTTTCTTTACCTTCTCCAATACTTTCATATCCGGGAGAGAGAGGGGAGGAGTAGGTCTCTGCCGGCCTGGTTCGTTGGCAAATTTCTTGGTTGCATCGATGCCGACTTTTGAGCAGAGCGCGAAATTGGTATAGGGGAAATCTTTGCTTTCCGGGATTCTCGCCCGAGCAGAAGGATTCAGGGCGTTGACCGCCATAGGAGGAAAGGTAATGATGTCCAGCTCTGGATCGACCCGGGTGGCCATGGCAAAAAGCACTTGGTCCCAATTGTATATATCGATATCCTCATCGACAACGATGAGCCAGTTGATGATGGCCGCAGCAAAACCGGATCCCAGGGCGGACATAATGGCCTGCTTTCCCCATCCTGGATAACGTTTGTTTATCTGAACGATGGCCATGAAATTCCTTCCCTGCAACGGCAGGTAGGCATCCCGAAAGCCCACCACTTCAGTCTTCATCCTCCTGTACCAGTTGAAGGGTTGCGGATAATGCAATATCAAGCATTCACTGCCTACGTGGGCACTTGTGCAGGAGATATAATAGGGGCTCTTTCTGTGGGTTATGCAACGCAGATGGAAGGTCGGCTGCACCATCTTTTCCCCATAATAGCCGGTATATTCTCCGTAAGGCCCCTCCCCTCTTACATCGTCTAAGTCGATATAACCCTCAAACACGATCTCGGAACTTGCCGGGACATCAAGGTCGATGGTCACGCATTTGGTCAACTGCGCCGGCTTCCCCCGCAGACCTCCCACAAACCGGAATTCCGCATCTCTACCCACCACGGGCATCTTCATCACGCAGGCCAAGTAGAGGAGTGGATCGAAGCCTATGGCAATCGCGCAATCTACTTTACTCAGGCCCCTCTTTCTTGCCCGAGCGCAATAGATGCCGCTGTCCTGTGTAGAATTGATCACCATGGGAGCTGCCCGGCCCTCCACGATCATGATCCTGTACATTCCGAGATTTTGCCCCCATTCTGGATCCTTCATAATGACCCCCGGGAGGGTTATGTAAGGGCCCCCATCCGTAGGATGCCACCGGAGAATGGGAAATTTGGAAAAATCGGGGTTGTCCCTGTTGATCACCTCTTGACAGGGGGCTTGGGCGATAATTTCTGGCGCTATCCAGTCCCTCTCAGATTCTATCTTTTGCAGGAGATAACCCTTCAACTCTCTGATCTGGATATTTCTCCAATCGGAAAATCCCAGGATCAACGCCCACCTTCTCAAAGAACCGTAGAGATTTTTTACCACCGGGATGTCGAACCCTTTTATTCTATTAAAAATGACGGCGGGGGCAAAATTCCCCTTTCGTTCTTCGAGTTCCCACATCACGCAGGCGATCTCATCTCCGCCGGCAACCTCTCTTTCTATCCGGACGAGATCGCCCTCTGTCTCGAGTCTGCGGATGAAACCCCTTATATCGTCAATCTCGGGGATCCCATTATCCTTTTTTGCAGCTCTGGGCATTCCATTCTCCTTTCCGCTGATCCATGGTCGCCCTTCCTTGTGACTTTACCGTCGGAGATCAGGCTTTCTATTTCTTTGGATGAAATAAAGAGAAATTAATATCGCCAGCCCAACAAAGTCCGCTATCTTTTCAGGAACAATCAATAGTATAGCTCCAATAAAAAGCAGGACTCGGTCGAACAGAGTGGTAGGCCTCGCATAATACCCCATGATGGCCCCGGCTAATCCGGCGACTCCGATGATGGTGATGAGAGTACGCCATACAATTTCGAACCACGGTCCTTTCAGCAAAAGGCTATTGTCATACACAAATATATAAGGAATCAGAAATCCAGGGATAGCAATTTTAAAAGCGGCGATTCCGGTCTCCCAGAGATCCGCCTCTCCGATCGAGGCCGCCGCGTAGGCCGCGAGGGCTACGGGTGGAGTGATCATGGAGATGACCGCAAAGTAGAAAATGAACATGTGCGCAGCCAGGGGGGGAACTCCCATATTGATCAGGGCCGGGGCCATTAGAATCGCGGCCAATAAATAGGCCGCGCTGGTCGGCATCCCCATGCCCAGAATGATCACGGCTACCATGACCAAGATCAAAGTGATAATGAGAACGCCCCCGGAGAGATAAATCATCAAATCCGTGAACTTTAACCCCAACCCGGAATTAATGACCACCCCGATGACCAAACCCGCCACGGCGCAGGGAACCGCCACGCTGACCGACTCTCTGGCCCCCTTCTCCAGGGCGCTCAGCAACCTTTTAGGTCCCATCATAGTCGCTTTTCTCAAAAAACTGAGGATGACGGTAGCCATGACGGCCCGCAAGGCGGCAGTCACAGGAGTAACCTCTCCGCTAATAATATAATAAACCAAGATGATCAGGGGGATGAGTAAGTGAATCCGCAATTTCAAGCCGGCCATTGCATTGGGCAGTTCTGCTTTGGGGAGTCCCAGGAGGCCTCTTTTGACCGATTCAAAATCAATGGCAAAATACAGTGCTACGTAATACAAACATGCCGGAATCGCCGCCGCAATAGCCACCTCCCAATAGGAGACGCCCACAATCTGGGCTAAGATGAAAGCAGCCGCACCCATGACCGGAGGCATAATTTGTCCTCCTGTGGAGGCCACCGCCTCCACAGCCGAGGCAAACGCCGGATTAAACCCGCTCCTCTTCATGAGGGGAATGGTGATCATCCCATCCACCACCACATTGGCCACGGCGCTTCCGGAGATCGTTCCGTAGAGGGCGCTGGAAACCACGCTCGTCTTCGCTGCGCCCCCCCTGACCCTACCTGTAACGGAATAAGCTAAATCTGAAAACAATTGCCCTCCCCCCGACCTTTCCAGGAACGCCCCAAAGAGGATAAAATAAAAGACGAGCTCCGCCGAGACCCCGATGGGCAACCCAAAAATCCCGTTGGGCGATAGGACCTGCAGATCAATGAACCGTTCAAGGGAAAGCCCCCGATGAGCGAGTAATCCAGGCATGGCTCTGCCCGCAAAACCATAGAAGATAAAAATGACCGCGATCACAGTCAGACTCAACCCTACGGTTCTCCGGCAGGCCTCCAGAAGCAGGACGACCAGAGCTATCCCCAGAAAGATGTCCAGGCGAGTCGGGGAATCTACAAAAGGGATCCGCGTTGAAAACCTTTGAAAATTGAGTATCAGGTACACCCCGATGGCAAAGGTGAACACGACCAGCAACCCATCGAGAAGTTTCAGTGGTTTACCGCCCTTGCTTACCGGGAAGTTTAGGAAAACCAGGGCGACGGCAAAGGTTACATGAATGGGGTATAAGATCAGCGGGTGCAAGAACCCCACCAGGACG
>Ga0315295_10002103_pt1 | contig 16944 bp, 15 predicted proteins | sample YL17G14_0_MG_FD_204453 | JGI IMG/M metagenome (GOLD analysis project Ga0315295, IMG submission 204453) | Sediment microbial communities from Yellowstone Lake, YNP, Wyoming, USA - YL17G14_0 | ecosystem: Environmental > Aquatic > Freshwater > Lake > Sediment | place: USA: Wyoming | collected... | reverse complement strand
ACCGGTCCTGATACCCCTTGGGCATCTTCTGATGCCAGCGCCAGGCGGTCTCGACGATGGGCTCGATGGTCATGAACTTCGGCTTCCAGCCGAGTTCCTGCTGGGCCCTGGCGGAATTGGCGTAGAGCGCCGGCGGGTCGCCCTCGCGGCGGGGACTGTATTTCACCGGCACCTTGAGCCCGGTGACTTTCTCCACGGCCTTGATGACCTCGAGCACCGAGGTCGGCGTGCCGGTGCCGAGGTTGTAGAAGAGCGCGGCGCCGGGCTGGGCGAGATGGTCGAACGCGGCGATGTGGGCCCGGCTGAGGTCGTCGACGTGCACGTAGTCGCGCAGGCAGGTCTGGTCGGGGGTGGGGTAGTCGGTGCCGAAGACCTCGAGCGCCGGGCGCTTGCCCTGGGCGGCCCAGATGGCGAGGGGGATGAGGTGCGTCTCGGGATCGTGGTCCTCGCCGATGCTGCCGTCCTCGGCCGCGCCGGCGGCGTTGAAGTAGCGGAAGGCGGCGAAGCTCAGGCCCTGGCCGTGCGCGAGGGCCTTGAGGGCGTTCTCCACGTCGAGTTTGGTCTGGCCGTAGGGATTGATCGGCGCCTGCGGCATGCCCTCGACGAGCGGCAGCTTGGTGGGCACCCCGTAGGTTGCGCAGGTGGAGGAGAAGACGAATTTCATCACGCCATGGCGCATCATCGTCTCCAGCAGCGTGTAGGTGGCCGAGCAGTTGTTGATGTAATACTTCATCGGCGTCTTCACCGACTCGCCGACGTAGCAGAACGCGGCGAAGTGCATCACGAGGTCGATGCGCTCGGCGGCGAAGAGTCCGTCCAGCGCCGCGGCGTCGGCCAGGCTCGTCTCGTGGAGCTTCACGCCCGCGGGCACGGCGGCCCGGTGGCCGTAGGCGAAATTATCGAGGACGACAGGTTCGTGGCCCGCCGCGATGAGCTGGCGAACGCAATGACTTCCGATGTATCCGGCCCCACCGCAAACGAGCACTTTCATAAGGGCAGACTTCTATTGCCTTTCGATTTCCGATGGCTAGGTAAATCGGCTCCTTTCGAATCATACGCATGAAGCAAACGCGCATTGTCATCACCGGCGTCGGGCTCACCGCCCCGAACGGCAACACGCTGGCCGAGTTCCGGAAAAACCTGCTCACGGGCGTGTCCGGCATCACGACGGTCGACGTGCGCTACATGGGCCGGCACCCGGCGGGGATGTGCACCTTCGACCCGCTGAAATACCAGAAGAAAAAGGACGTCCGCATCGGCACGCGCGCCGGCGGCATCAGCATCTACTGCGCCCGCGAGGCGCTGGCCGACGCCGGTGTGAACCCCGAGGGGCGCGACCGCAGCCGGGTCGGCATCTACCTCGGCATCACGGAGCACGGCAACGTCGAGACGGAGAACGAGGTCTACAACATCTCGCAGTTCAACTACGACGTGAAGTTCTGGACGCACCACCACAACCCCCGGACGGTGGCCAACAATCCGGCGGGCGAGGTGTCCATGAACCTTGGCATCACCGGGCCCGCCTACACCATCGGCGCGGCGTGCGCCGCCGGCAACATGGGGCTGATCCACGCCGCGCAGATGCTGCGGCTGGGGGAGATCGACTTCGCGCTTGGCGGCGGCGTGAGCGAGAGTCCGCAGACCTTCGGCATCTTCGCCGGTTTCAAGAGCCAGAACGCCCTCGCGGCCCACGCCGACCCGACCAAGGCCAGCCGGCCCTTCGACAAGGCCCGCAACGGCATCGTCATCTCCGAGGGCGGCTGCATCTACACGCTCGAGCGGCTCGAGGACGCGCAGGTCCGCGGCGCGAAGATCTACGGCGAGATCGCCGGGTATTGCGTGAATTCCGACGCCACCGATGCGGTGCTGCCGAATCCCGAGCGTCAGGCCGAGTGCGTCCGCCAGGCCATCGCCCACGCCGGCATGACCATCGAGGACATCGACCTCGTGAACACCCACGCCACGTCCACGCCCCAGGGCGACATCCAGGAGTGCCAGGCCATCGCCGAGGTGTTCAAGGGCAGGAGCACTCCGCCGCACATCAACAACACCAAGAGTTTCATCGGCCACTGCATGGGCGCGGCCGGGGCGCTCGAGCTCGCGGGCAACCTGCCGAGCTTCGACGACCTCATCATCCACCCGACCATCAATGTCGATGAGCTTGACCCCCAGTGCGATATACCGGGCCTGGTCATCAACCAGCCCCGGGCCGCAAAACGCGTTGACGTAATCCTGAACAATTCCTTTGGTATGCTTGGAATTAATTCCACGCTCGTCATCAAGCGATTCGTGGCTTAACTCCCTCTCATCCCATGACAAAAGACGACTGCAAGAAGCTGGTGATCGACATCATTTCGGACATCGCCCCGGACGAAGACCTCAGCGCCATCAAGCCGGAGATCAAGCTGCGCGACCAACTGCAGTTGGACTCGATGGACTTCCTCGACATCGTCATGGAGCTCCGCAAGCGCCACGGCATCGAGGTGCCCGAGACCGACTACGGGCAGCTCGCCTCGCTTGAGAGTTGCGCCGAGTATCTGACGCCGAAATTCCAGGCCAAAAGCTGAGTCGGCTTTCACGGCAGTGGATCTGCAGGGCGGGATCGCTGATCCCGCCTTTTTGCTGACATTTTTGTGGCGGGGTGCGGCGACCCGGCCCTACAACTATGGCGTGTTTTCAAAATCGGATCCCGTGGGCCAGCGAGCTTGCTCGCGCCTTATCCGCGCCCGCAAGCGGGCGGCCTACCGCCGCTTGATTGGGGAAAAATGGCATTTTTGAGAACCCACCCTGAGGCCTCCGCCACATGAACGACTCCCATTACGACGCGGTCATCATCGGCGCAGGCATGTCCGGCCTGGCCGCCGGCATCCGGCTGGCCCATTTCGGCAAGAAGGTCTGCATCCTGGAGCGGCACAACGCCCCGGGCGGGTTGAACAGCTTCTACAGCTTCGCCGGCCGCAAATACGACGTCGGCCTGCATGCGATGACCAACTACGTGCCGCCCGGCGTGAAGGGCACGCCGCTCGGCAAGCTGCTCCGCCAGCTCCGCATCGAGCGCGAGGAGTTCGCCCTCTGCCCGCAGAAGCAGTCGCGCATCGCGTTCCGCGACTGCGCGCTGCAGTTCACGAACGACTTCGCCGTGCTGGACGCCGAGGTCGCGGCCAGGTTCCCCGCCCAGGCCGTCGGCTGGCGCAAACTGGTCGGGACCGTGCGCGCCTACGACGACGTCTCGCTCGACGCGCAGCCGCTGTCGGCGCGCGCGGTGGTGGGCCGGCATATCACCGACCCGCTGCTGACCGACATGATCTTCTGCCCGGTGATGTATTACGGCAGCGCGCAGGAGCGCGACATGGAGTTCGGCCAGTTTGTCATCATGTTCAAGGCGCTCTTCCTTGAGGGCTTCGCCCGGCCGCTGGACGGGGTGCGCGTCATCATCCGCGTGCTGCTCGAGAAATTACGGGCGGCCGGCGGCGAGCGGCGTATGCAGTGCGGCGTCGCACGGATCGTCGAGGAAGCGGGCCGCGCGGCGCGGCTGGTGCTCGACAACGGCAGCGAACTGACGGCCGACCACGTCATTTCCTCCATCGGACTGGCGGAGACACTGGCCCTCTGTGGGTCGGGCTTTACGCCCGACCCGCCGGGGATAAACCCCGACCTGCAAAACATCGGGCAACTGTCCTTCATCGAGACGATCACGGTGTTCGACCGCCCGCCGGCGGAGTGGGGGTGGGGGGACGACACGATCGTCTTTTTCAACGACTCGGACCGCCTCGACTATGCGCGCGCCCGCGGGCAGGTCGACATCCGCAGCGGCGTCATCTGCCTGCCGAACAATTTCGCCTACGGGGACCGCAACCTGCCCGAGGGCATCTTCCGCGTCACCTGCCTGGCCAATTACGCCCTCTGGGCGCCCCTGCCGGAGGAGGAGTATCAGGCGGACAAAAAGCGGTGGTTTGCGGAGGCCACGCGCAGCGCGCGCCGGTTCCTCCCGCCGGTGGAGGACGCGGTGCTGGCCAGGGCGCAGCTGGCGACGGACATGTTTACACCCCGCACGATCAGGAAGTTCACCGGGCACCTCAACGGCGCCATTTACGGCGCGCCCCGCAAGGTCCGCAACGGCCGCACGCACCTGCGCAACCTCTACCTGTGCGGCACCGACCAGGGGTTCCTCGGCATCGTCGGCGCGATGCTGAGCGGCATCTCGATGGCGAACTACCATGTGCTGCAGGGGAAAGGGTAGAGCGAATCCTCGAATGAGGCGCGGCTCGGGTGGGCGTCGGTTTCCATACCGACGCCTGTCGCCGATATGGAAATCGGCGACCACCTCAGCCCGGCAATTCCGCGTTGCGCTTTGGGGGGCGGCAAACTTACTTGGGCGGCTCGCATGGCATACGACTGGCTCAAAGGCATCGAAGAGCACTACGACATCGTGGTGATCGGCAGCGGCTTGGGCGGCCTGACCGGCGCCAACGTCCTGGCCAAGTGCGGCCACAAGGTGCTGCTGCTGGAGCACCATTACCAGCTCGGCGGGCTCGCCACCTGGTTCACCCGCAAGGGCGGGCACATCTTCGACATTTCCCTGCACGGGTTCCCGATCGGGATGATCAAGTCCATCCGCAAATACTGGAGCCAGGACATCGCGGATTCCATCGTGCAGCTGAAGGGCGTGCGGTTCATCAACCCCCAGTTCTCGGTCAACACCACGTTCGACCGCGAGGACTTCACGCGCCAGCTGGTGGAGAAGTTCAAGGTCGCGGCCGAGACGGTCGAGCGCTTCTTCACCGACCTGCGGGCGATGAATTTCTACGACAACAGCACCGTGACGACCGGCGAGATGTTCGCGCGGTATTTCCCGGGCCGGGACGACGTGCAGCGGCTGCTGATGGAGCCGATCGCCTACGCCAACGGCTCCACGCTCGACGACCCGGCCATCACCTTCGGCATCGTGTTCTCCAATTTCATGAGCAAGGGCGTCTACACCTTCCGCGGCGGCTCCGACGTGCTCATCCGGAAGCTGGCCGCGGAGCTGAAGGCCAACGGGGTGGACGTCCGCAAGCACGTGGTGGCCGAGAAAGTCCTGACGGAGGAGCGCGACGGCCGGCGGCGGGTCACCGGGGTCGTCGCCAACGGCCGCCCTATCCGCTGCGACGCCGTGCTGTCGAATTCCAACATCAAGAACACCGTCCTGCGCCTCGCGGGTGAGGAGAACTTCAGCCCCGAGTTCGTGGCGCAAACCAAGGCCGTGCGCGTCAACAGCAGCTCCTGCCAGGTCTACCTCGGCATCCGGAAGGGTGAGACCCTGCCGCACATCGGCGACCTGGTGTTCACCTCCGACGAGCCGGTGTTCTCCAGCGAGAAGCTGGTCGACCTGCACACCACGAGCCGGACGTTCTCGATGTATTACCCGGACACGCGCCCGGGTTCGGACCGCTATACCGTGGTCGTCTCGATCAACGCGAAATACGAGGACTGGAACAGTCTCACGCCGGATCGCTACGCCGCGGAGAAGCAGCGCCTGATCGACGAGTCCATCGCGTCGCTCGAGCGCTTCATCCCCGGGGTGCGGGCCAAGATCGACTGGATGGAGGCGGCGACGCCGCGCACCATCGAGTATTACACGCGCCACTGGGCCGGGACCTCGTTCGGCACCAAGTTCGAGGGCCTCAAGGTCTCGATGGACCTGCCGCTGCAGCTGCCCGGGCTCTACCACGCGGGCTCCGTCGGCATCATCATGTCCGGCTGGCTGGGCACCATCAACTACGGCGTCATCGTCGCCAACCAGATCGACAAGGCGCTGGCCGCCAAGAAGCGCGCCGCCGCGGCCGTGGCCTGAATCCCTCCCGTGACCGAAATCGAAAAACTCATCCCGCACCGTCCACCGTTCCTGTTCGTGGACGAGATCGTCTCGCATGCGGGTGACGTGCTGGTCGCCCGGCGCACCTGGCGGGCCGAAGAGGACTTCTACCGGGGCCATTATCCCGGGGCGCCGATCACCCCGGGCGTGCTGCTGTGTGAGGCGGTTTTCCAGACCGGGGCGCTGCTCATGGCCAAGCTCATGGCCGGGGCCGGCGCGCAGAGCGGGGTGCCGCTGCTGACCAAGGTGGCCGACGTGCGCTTCCGGCTGCCGGTCTATCCCGGCGACACCACGACAATCGAGGTGCGCCGCAAGGAGACCATGGGCGAATTTCATTTCATGAGCGGCACGGTAAAGAACGGCGACAAGCGCGTGCTAAGCCTGGAGTTTTCCGTCGCCTGGAAGAAACCCGGGGGACAGGCTGCCCCATGAACGATTTTCTGAACGTCTCCGGCAAGACCTTCCTGGTCATGGGCGTCGCCAACAAAAAGAGCGTCGCTTGGTTCATCGCGAAGGCCCTCGAGGAGCAGGGCGCGCGCGTCGTCTACAGCGTCCGGTCCGAGGCGCGCAAGAAATCGCTGGAGGCGCTGCTGGCCGGCAAGACTGTCCATATTTGCGATGTCGAGGCGGAGGGGGCCGGCGTGCGGCTCGCGGGTGAAATCGCCCAGGCCGGGCTGGCGCCGTTGCACGGGGTGGTGCATTCCATCGCCTTCGCCAACTACAGCGAGGGCTTCCAGCCGTTCCACGGGACCAGGCGGAAGGATTTCCTGCAGGCCACCGCCGTCTCGGCCTTCTCGCTGGTCGAGCTGGCCAACGCCCTGAAGCCGCACCTGGCGCGCAACGCCTCGGTCGTGACCATCGGCATCTCGTCGCTGAGCGTCACGCCCGACAACTACGGCTACATGGGCCCGATCAAGGCCGCGCTGGAGTCGTGCTGCCGGTTTCTGGCGAAGTCGTTCAGCGCCGACTCCGAGGTGCGATTCAATGTCATCGGCTCCGGTCCGCTGAAGACCAGCGCCTCCGCGGGCATCCCGGGTTACCTCGAGAGCTACCTCTACGCCGAGAAGCTGACCTTCCGGAAGCGCAACCTGGAGACGGCGGAGGTGGCCGACGCCGCGCTCTTCCTGCTCAGCGAGCGCAGCAGCGGCCTGAACGGCACGACGCTGGTCGTGGACGCCGGCCTCGGCTCGAACTTTTTCGACAAGGACGTCATCCGGCTGGCCATGCGGCCGGAAAAATAAGCGGCCATGCGCTTCCGCCACGTCTGCATCGAGTCCCTGGCGACCGTCCTGCCGGAAGAAATCTGGACCTCCGCCCGGATCGAGGAACGGCTGCAGCCGCTGTATGAGCGCCTGAAACTGCCCGCCGGCCGGCTGGAACTGATGACCGGCATCAGGGAGCGGCGGATGTGGGCGGCGGGCACGAAGCCATCGGACGCCAGCGCGAAGGCCGGCCAGGCCGTCCTCCAGCGCTCGACCCTCCAGCCGGAGCAGGTGGAGGTGTTCATCCATTGCGCCGTGTCGCGCGACATGCTCGAGCCGGCCACGGCGTCATTCGCCCACCGCAAGATCGGGCTGGGCCCGCGCGCGCAGATCTTCGACCTCTCGAACGCCTGCCTCGGGTTCCTCAACGGCCTGGTGACGCTCGGCGCGATGATTGACGCCGGGCAGATCCGTTGCGGCATGGTCGTGGCGGGGGAGAACGGCCGGCCGCTGGTCGAGCAGACGATCCGGCATCTGCTGGCGGCGCCGCTGGACCGCAACGCCATCAAGCCGTTTTTTGCCAACCTGACCATCGGCTCGGGGGCCGTGGCCGCCATCGTCTGCCACGAGAACCTGCTGCCGGCCGGCCCGAAGCACCGGCTGCGGGCCGGGGCGTGCCTGGCGGCCACGCAGCATAGTGAGCTCTGTCAGGGCGACACCGCCGGGCCGGGCCTGCAGATGGAGACCAACTCCGAGCAGCTGCTGATCGCCGGCGTGGAGGTGGCCAAGGAGACCTGGCGGTTGTTCGAGCTGGAGACCGGCTGGACGCGCGCCACCCCGGACCATCTGGTCTGCCACCAGGTGGGCAGCATGCACCGCCGGAAACTCTACGAGACCGTCGGCCTGGATCTGGCCAAGGATTTCTCGACCTTCGAAATCCTGGGCAACACGGGCTCGGCGGCCCTGCCGACCGCACTGGCGCTGGCGGTGGACCAGGGGGTGGTCAAGGCCGGCGACAAGATAGCCCTGCTCGGCATCGGCAGCGGCATCAACAGCCTGATGCTGGCGGTGGAGTGGTGATGAAATACTTCCAAGCATCCTCAGCGTGTCATTCTGAGCGCAGCGAAGAATCCAGAATGACGCCGGCCGGCGGTCATGCTGCTGGATTCTTCGCTTCGTTCAGAATGAAGGAAAAGAATCGCGGAGCATGAACGCGCCACTACCTGATTGGCTCGGCAAATTGTATCCGTTCGAGCCGAAACGGTTCGACACCGGTCGCGGCCAGCTGAGCTACCTCGATGAGGGCGAGGGCGACGAGGCCGTGGTGATGGTGCACGGGAATCCCACGTGGTCATTCTATTACCGGAACGTCGTCCTGGGACTGCGCGGAAAGGTGCGGTGCATCGTGCCCGATCACCTGGGGTGCGGGCTGTCCGACAAGCCGCAAAATTTCAATTACACGCTCGGCGAGCATGTCAGAAACCTGCGGGCGCTGCTGGACCGCCTGGACCTGCGGAAGATCCACCTCATCGTGCACGACTGGGGCGGGCCGATCGGCCTGGGGGCGGCGCTGGCCCGGCCGGAGCAGCTGGGCCGGGTCGTGATCCTGAACACCGCGGCTTTTGCCGACACCCGGGTGCCCTGGCGCATCCGGCTTTGCCGGGTGCGCGGGCTGGGGGAGTGGCTCGTGCGCGGCTGCAACGGCTTTGCCTGGCCGGCGACCTGGATGGCGGTGGCGAAGCCGCTGCCGGCCGACGTCAAGCGGGGCTATCTTTATCCCTATGACAACTGGGCCAACCGCATCGCCACGCATCGCTTCGTGTCGGATATCCCAACCGGAAGCGGCCGCGCCAGCGACCGGGTGCTGGCGGAACTCGAAATTAGGCTGGCGATTTTGCGCGATCGTCCGGTGCGGATTCTCTGGGGCGGCCAGGATTTCTGTTTCACCCGGCATTATTACAACCGCTGGCGGGTGCTTTTACCTGGCGCCGACGCCGATTATCTGCCCGAAGCCGGTCATTATGTGCTCGAGGACGAACCGGCGCATTGCCTTGGCGAAATCGGCCGGCATTTTCTGCTCTGAGGGTGGGAGGCGGATCGATGAGTGCCAGATAGCACCGTAATCAGCTGGTAGCACGCGTATAGTATTATAGACATAATATCTATTGTGCGGTATGACGGCCGCAGGCGTGAAACCACGCCATGGCTCTAGCATCTACTTGGCCGGACCCCAGCGGCTGGTCAGCGGATAATAGATGAACATCGGCCGTCCCACGACATCCTTCTCGGGCACGAAGCCCCAATAGCGGCTGTCCTTGCTGCGCGGCGAGTTGTCCCCCAGCGCGAAAAATGAATTTGCCGGCACCGACAGCTTGCCGCCCAACGGCATCAGACCGTCGCTGATGGCATTCATGTCGCCGCCGGTGGTGATCGCCGGGCCGGTGTTGGTGTAGCCGGGATACTTGCCTTCCTTCCGGGCATTTTTGGCAAAGGCGTCTGAACCCTCGATGGGTTTGCCGTTGCGATACAGCGCCGGCGCCTTGATCTCCAGCACATCCCCCGGCACGCCCACGAGCCGTTTGACGAAATACTTGTCCCCCTCGTCGGCCTTGAGGTTCTCGATGTTGCCCGTGCGGAAGACAAATCCCGATCCGACCCTGGGCCGGATGAAATTGTAGCTCAGCCGGTCCACGAACAGCAGGTCGCCGGTCAGGATGTCGAAGGACAGGAATTTCTCCCCGCGTTGCGCCTTCTTCCCCAACGGCACCCAATAGACCGTCGCCTCGACCGGCCGCGGCCCGGTGCGCACGATCAGGGTCGACCGCTCCAGGCCATGGGCCCGCGTGGCGGCGTCCCGCAGGACCGCATGGAGGCTTGGCGCGCCGCCCTTGAAGGCATCTTCCAGCACCCGCTCGTAGTCGAATTCCGCCGGCACCGAGACCTTGGCGACCTCGCCGCCCACCATGAACTGATACTCGCGCAGCATGATCGGGAACACGCCCAGGCTGCGGCCGGGGCGCTCGCTGAAGGCCGGCCGCAAGTCGCCGAAAACGGCCATCAACACCTCGCCGTCCGCCGGCGCCGCGACCGAGTAATTCCCCGCGCCGAGAGCAAGCAGGCGCGCGGTCTTGCGCAGGAAACCGGGCTCCTCGCCCGGCTTGAACACTTCCTGGGTCATGCCGTAGTAAGTCGGCCACATCGAATTCGTCGGGATCTTGAACGGCTGCACGAAATACGCCCGCAGACCGAGGATCACGATGGCCGCGACGAGGAAGAATTCCACGTTCTCGACCAGCGACGACGACGGATAGATGCGCCCGCCCGTCTGCTTCAGCACGCGCTCGAGCGCCTCGATGGCGAGCTTGATCCGGCCGGCGTCCGCCTTCTCCTTCAGCCGCGCCCGGAGCTCACCCGCTGTGGTCAGCAGCTGCTGGTTCTGGGTGTCCGTGAGCAGGTCGCGCCGGAAATGCCGCACGCGGGCGGCCACCTCGAGCCAATTCTCGGCGTTTTGCCGCATCTTCTTTTCCTGGGAGTATAGGAAACTGAACACGCGGGTCGGGGTTTAGCTGTTGGTCTTCAAAACCTGGATGAAGGCATCTGGTGGGATCGAAACGCGGCCGATTTGTTTCATCTTCTTTTTGCCCTCCTTCTGCTTGTCGAGCAACTTCCGTTTGCGGGAGATGTCGCCGCCGTAGCACTTCGCGGTCACGTCCTTGCGCATCTCGCGCACGTTGTCGCGGGCGATGATCTTGCCGCCGATGGCGGCCTGCACCGCGATCTTGAACATCTGGGGCGGGATGATCTCGGCCAGCTTCTCGCACAACGCCCTGCCCTGCCCCTCGGCCTTGGTGCGGTGGACGATGCTGGCGAAGGCGTCCACCGGCTCGCCGTTGACCATGATGTCCATCTTCACGAGGTCGGAGACGCGGTATTCGCCCAGCTCGTAGTCCATGGAACCGTAGCCGCGGGTGATGCTCTTCAGCCGGTCGTTGAAATCCACCAGGATCTCGTTCAGCGGCAGCGTGCAGCTCAGAATGACGCGCGTGGCGTCGAGTGTGTCGGTGTGGTCAACACTGCCCCGCTTCTCCATGATGAGGTTCATCAGGTCGCCGAGATACTCGTTGGGGATGTGGATGGCGGCCTTGATGGTCGGCTCGGAAATCTCGGTGATCGTGCCCGGGTCCGGCAGGTTGACGGGATTGTCGACCTCGATGACGGCGCCGCCGTGCTTCTTCACCCGGTAGACGACGCTCGGATAGGTGGAGATGATGTCGACGTCGTATTCGCGGCGGATGCGCTCCTGGACGACCTCCATGTGCAGCAGCCCGAGGAAGCCGCAGCGGAAGCCGAAGCCCAGCGCGACGGAGGTCTCGTTGGAATAGATCAACGCGGAGTCGTTCAGGCGCAGCTTGCCCAGCGCGACCTTGAGCTTCTCGTAGTCGTTCGACTCGAGCGGATACAGCCCGCAATAGACCATCGGGTGCACCTCCTTGTAACCCGGCAGCATTTCGGCCGCCGGCTTGTTGGCGTGGGTGACCGTGTCGCCCACCTTGATTTCCTCGACGCTCTTGATGTTGCTGACGATGTAGCCGACGTCGCCGGGGCCGAGTTCCTGGCACTTGAGCATGCCCGGGTGGAACATGCCGACCTCCTTGATCTCGGATTTCTGGCCCGAGCTCATGAGCATCATCATCTCCCCGGCCCGGAACGTGCCCGAGAAGACCCGCACGTGCGAGATGACGCCGCGATAGGCGTCGTATTTCGAATCAAACACCAGCATGCGGGTTGTCGGATATTTGGTCCAGCGCGGCGGCGGGATCCGGGTCACGATGGCCTCGAGGATCTCGAGGATGCCGATGCCGGACTTGCCGCTGGCGAGGATGGCCTCCTCGGCGGGAATGGTCAGGATGTCCTCCAGCTGGCGCGTGCACAGCTCCAGGTTGGCGCTGGGCAGGTCGATCTTGTTGATGACCGGGATGACCTTGAGCCCCTGCGCAAAAGCCAAGTGGGCGTTCGCCACCGTCTGGGCCTCGACCCCCTGGGCCGCGTCGATGAGCAGGAGCGCCCCCTCGCAGGCGGCCAGCGAGCGCGAGACCTCGTAGGAGAAGTCCACATGGCCGGGCGTGTCCATGAGGTTCAGCTTGTAGTTCTGCCCGTCCTTGGCCGGGTAAGTCATCGTCACCGGGTGCATCTTGATGGTGATGCCGCGCTCCTTCTCGAGGTCCATCGAGTCGAGGTGCTGCTCGGTCATGTTCCGCTTCGTGATCGTGCTCGTGTATTCGAGCAGCCGGTCGGACAGCGTCGTCTTGCCGTGGTCGACGTGCGCAATGATGCAGAAATTGCGGGTGAAGGGCGCGGACGACATCAGGCGGCGACCTCCGCGAACTCGGCGAAGCTTTTCACCAGCCAGGCCTTCTCGGTGCGGCGCGCCAGCCCCGCCAGGACGCCACCCGGGCCGCACTCCCAGAACTCCGTCGCGCCGGCCGCCGCGCACGCGCGCATGCAATCCTCCCACCGCACGGACGAGACGACCTGCCGGACGAGCGCCTCGCGGATCTGGGCGGGCGCGCTGACGGCCTGACCCGTGGTATTGCTGAAGACGGTGAACATCGGCCGGTTGAACGTGACCCCGGCCAAGTATTCCGCAAACGCCGCGCGCGCCGGCTCCATCAGCCGGCTGTGATAGGCGCCGGCGACATTGAGCGCCATGACGCGTTTCAGGCCGCGGTCCTTCGCGGCGGTGACCAGCGCTTCCACGCGGGATTTTTCCCCCGACACGATGATCTGGCCGGGCGCGTTGAAATTGGCGGCCTCGAGGTCGAACTCCCGGCAAAGCGCCGCGACCCTCGCGCGTTCCTCGCCCATGATCGCCGCCATGCCGCCGGTGGTTTGCTCGCACGCCTGCTGCATGAGCCGGCCGCGCTCGGCCACGACCTTCAGGCCGGTGGCGAAATCAAACACGCCCGCGGCGGTCAGGGCAGTCACTTCGCCCAGGCTCAAACCCATGGCGTAGCTCACCGCCGGCAGCCTGCCCTTCTCGCCCAGCGCCGCGACCACGGCAAGTCCGTGGACGAAAAGCGCCGGCTGGCACACCTTGGTCTGGGTCAAATCCCCTTCGGGTCCCTCGAAACTGGTCTTCATCAAGTCCCAGCCCAACACCAGGTTGGCTTCCTTATACAGGGCCCGCGCCGCCGCCGAGCCGTCGCAAAGCGACTTCCCCATGCCCACTTTCTGGGCACCCTGTCCGGCAAAAATAAGTGCGAGTGACATGGCTGAAAGGTGCGGTTAAACCGGCCCACCGTCCAAAATCCAAGCCCTAATATTTTCAGCTGCGGGAAATGTTTTCCAAAGTGCGCAGGTGGCGGAAAGGAAGGTTTTTTTCTGGACCGGCCGCGGGCGGCGCATCAGGTCTTGAAGAAGATGCCCTTGAGATTCATCTCGAGAGCCGGCGGGTTCGGCGAGAAGCGCATGCCGTCGGCCTTGCTGATCTTGCCCTCCTTGATGAGCCGGTAGAGGTCCTTGTTGAAGGATTTCGAGCCGGAGTCGCTGCTGGCCTCCAGCAACTGCTGGATCTTGTCGTTGTGGCCGTCGAGGATCAAGTTGCGCACGGTGGCGTCGGCGATGAGGATCTCGTGCGCGGCAAAGCGGCCGCCGCCCTCCATCGCCGGGATCAGCTTCTGGCAGACGAAGCCCCGGAGGGAGCCGGCGATCTGCCGGCGCGCCTGGGCGATCTGCTCGGGCGGGAAGAACTCGAACAGGCGGGTCAGCGACTGCGCGACCGTGGCGGCGTGCATGGTGGAGAACACCAAGTGGCCCGTCTCGGCCGCCGAGATGGCGGTCTCGAAGGTCTCCTTGTCGCGCATTTCGCCGATGAGGATGATGTCGGGATTCTGGCGCAGCACGGACTTGATCGCCATCTCGAAGCTCGGCACGTCGAGGCCGATCTCGCGCTGCTGGAAAAGCGACTTTTCGTCGCTGAAGGTGTATTCGATCGGATCCTCGATCGAGACGATGTGCTTGTCCATGTTCTGGTTCACCCAGTTGAGCATGGCGGCCATCGTCGAGCTCTTGCCGGAGCCGGTGGCGCCGCAGATGAGCAGGATGCCGTCCTTGGCCTGCGCCAGCTTGATCAGCGTCTCCGACTCGATCTTCAGCTCCTCGAAGGTCGGCGGGCGGCTCTTGATGTGGCGCATGACGATGCTGACGAGGCCGCGCTGGTGGAAGGCGTTCACGCGGAAGCGCCCGACGTCGTCCGCCGCGTAGGCAAAGTCGACCTGCCCGTCGCGGTCCCAGTTGGGTTTGAAGATGCGCGGCACGTGTTCATCGACCCAGGCCTGCGCGTGCTCGCAGCTGATCGGGTCCATCTCGACCGGCCGGAGCCGTCCGCCCATGCGCACGTAGCCGGGTTTTTCGGACTTGATGACGATGTCGCTGGCGCCGCTTTCGACGGCCAGCTTCAGCAGATCCTTAACAATTTCGGTATGAAGTGTCGTGCTCATGGAATTTTATGCGTGAACCGCCCTTGAACCTGTGCTTTGCCTACAGTCTAACTTTGCATCGTTCAAGGTAACAATCCCATGAAACGCCCCCGCCAGTTCACCGGCAGCTACACCGCCCTTGTCACGCCCTTCCGGCGCGGCACCGTCGCCTTTGACGAAATCCGCAGCTTGGTGGAGTTCCAGATCAAGGGCGGCATCGACGGCCTGGTGCCGGTCGGCACCACGGGCGAGTCCCCCACCGTCACCCACGAGGAACATCTCGACATCATCCGCTGCACCATCGACGCGGCGCGCGGCCGGGTGCCGGTCATCGCCGGCACGGGCTCCAACTCCACCCATGAGGCGGTCGCGATGACCAAGGCTGCCGACGAGGCCGGAGCCGACGGCATGTTGCTGGTCGCCCCGTATTACAACCGCCCGACGCAGGAGGGCATCTTCCGGCACTTTTCCGCCGTCGCCGAGATCACCGCCAAGCCCATCGTGCTCTACTCCATCCCCGGCCGCTGCGGCGTGGAGATCAGCGTCGGTGTCATCGAGCGCCTCCGCGCCAAGTATCCGCATGTCGCCCACGTCAAGGAGGCCGGCGGCAGCGTCGACCGCGTGGATCAGATCGTCTCGGCCTTGGGCGACGCCGTCACGGTGTTGAGCGGCGACGACAGCCTCACCCTGCCCTTCATGGCGGTCGGCGCCAAGGGCGTGATCAGCGTGGCCTCGAACTATTTTCCCCGCGAGGTGGCGAAGCTCGCCGCCCGCGCGCTGGCTGGCGATTACGCCAAAGCCCGCGCGCTGCACCGCCGGCTTTATCCGCTATTCAAGACGTTCTTCATCGAGTCCAACCCGAGTCCGATCAAGTTCGCGATGGCCCGCGCCGGGCTCATCGGGTCGGAGGAAGTCCGCCTCCCGCTCTGCCCGCTCGGCGACGCCAGCCGCAAGACGCTGCTGGCCGCCCTCACCGCCTACCATCGCTGACCCATGGCGCTCTCGATCCTCCTCAATGGGGCCAAGGGCCGCATGGGCCAGACCATCGCCGGCCTCGCCGGCGAGTCGGGCGCCATCATCCGTGCCGGACTCGACATCGGCGACGACCTCGTGGCCCATATCGCGCGCTGCGACGTGATCGTCGACTTCAGCTCGCACGCGGCGACGGCCAGGGTGCTCGAGACCGCCCTCGCGCACAAGAAAGCCGTCGTCATCGGCACCACGGGCCATGGCCCGGCGGAGAAAAAGGAGCTGCTCGCCCTCGCCGCCAGGGTTCCCTGCGTCTGGGCCGGCAATTTTTCCGTCGGCGTCAACCTGCTCTTCGCCCTGACTCGCCGGGCCGCCCACGCGCTCGGCGCCGACTATGACGCCGAGGTCGTCGAGATGCACCACCGCTTCAAGAAGGACGCCCCGAGCGGCACCGCCGCCCGCCTGCTGGAAATCATCCTCGAGGAGCGCAAACTCGGGGCCGATGCCCTGCGCCACGGCCGTTCCGGCATCACCGGCGAGCGCAAGTCCACCGAGGTCGGCGTGCATGCGTTGCGCGGCGGCGACGTTGTCGGCGACCACACCGTCCTGTTCGCCGGGCTCGGCGAGCGCCTCGAGCTCACCCACAAGGCCGGCGACCGCGCCATCTTCGCGCGCGGGGCGCTGCGCGCCGCCGCCTGGGTGGTGAAACAACCGCCCGGCGTCTACGACATGCAGGACGTGCTCGGGCTGAAATGATCACGAGCGTCACCGGCACCCTCGTCTCGGCCACGCCGCTGACCGCCATCATCGAGGCCGGCGGGCTGGGCTATGAGGTTCACATTCCGGTCACCACCGCCGAGCGGCTCCCGCCGCCTGGCCGGAAGGTGAAACTCCACACCTTGGCCGTCTACCGCGAGGACTCCCAGACGCTTTACGGGTTCGCCACCGAGGCGGAGCGCGACTTCTTCCGGCTCATGGTCGAGAAGGTCACCGGGGTCGGCCCGAAGATGGCGCTGAGCGTCCTGAGCAAGCTTTCCCTGGCCACCCTTCAGGGGGCGATCGCCGCGGGCGATGTCGGCCTGCTGGCCAAGTGCCCCGGCATCGGCAGGAAGACCGCCGAGCGCCTTGTCATCGAGCTGCGCGACAAGCTGAGCCTGGCGCGGCTGGGCACAGTCGCCTCTGCAAAATCTGAAAACGGCGCCCCGGTGGTTGCCGCGGAAAACAAGATCCGTGATGCCGTCCTCGCCCTCGTGGCGCTCGGCTACAAGGCGCCCGACGCCGACAAGGCGGTTCGCCAGGCGCTGGTCGGGCTCGGCCCGACGGCCTCCACCGAGGCCCTGATCAAGAAAGCGCTGGGCTGAATCTCAGATCAGGGGGTGGTCGCCGATTTCCATATCGGCGACCACCTGTTAGTGCGGCCACGTTCCGAGGGAAACCAACG